>WNGF01003507.1_pt1 | contig 21249 bp, 25 predicted proteins | sample 5400641 | NCBI WGS metagenome assembly WNGF01 (sample SAMN13153371, study PRJNA577476) | soil metagenome | isolation source: 80 cm soil or saprolite under grassland replicate 2 | place: USA:California | collected 2016-06-15 | reverse complement strand
GTCAGCAGGTGACCGGGCAAGTCCGCGCGCTCCAGGGCATCGTCGACGTGCTCGACGAACTCCGGATGCTGAAGCTGCCGCGCAGAGACGTTGACGGCAATCTCGAGATCGCGGCCGAGCAGAGTCCGAAGACGCGACGCGTAGAAGCACGCCTCGAGCAGGACCCAGCGGCCGATCTGCACGATCAGCCCTGACTCTTCTGCAAGAGGGATGAAATCGAGCGGCAGAATCTCGCCGAGCGTGGGGTGCTGCCAGCGCAGCAGCGCCTCCAAGCCGACGACCTCGAAAGGATCGAGGTTGACGACCTGCTGGTAGGCGAGGGTGAACTGCTTCTCCGCGATAGCCGTGCGGAGCTCGCCGATCCGCTTGAAGCGGTTGAGGGCTGCCCGGTCGAGCTCGTCGTCGTAGAAGGCGTAGTCCGCGTCCCCGTTCGACTTCGCGCGGTACATCGCCGCGTCCGCCTGCTTTAGAAGCTCCGCGCCGTTGCTCCCGAGCGCAATCCCGACGCTGGCGGTCAGCGAGAGGTGGCGGCCTGCGATGTCGATCGGTGCAGTGATCTGCTCGACCAGACGCTCTGCGACCACGGCCGGCTCCGCCGGCTCGCCGACTGACGTGAGCAGGATGGCGAACTCGTCACCGCCGAGCCGCGCCACCGAGTCACCGGCCCTGATGACGCTCTTCAGGCGGTCGCCGAGCGTGGCGAGCACTTCGTCGCCCACACTGTGCCCGTACTGGTCGTTGATTTGCTTGAACTCGTCGAGGTCGATGAAGACGACCGCCGTGCCCAACTCCGTCTCGGAGCGAACCGAGACGGCGTGCTCGAGCTGCTCGTGGAAGAACGCCCGGTTCGCGAGGCCGGTGAGGGGATCGAAGAGCGCCTGCCGCCGTAGCTGCTCCTGGAGCTCTCGCTCGGCCGTGATGTCGAGCAAGTAGCCCTGCAGGTAGAGCGGCTCGCCCTCGTCACCGAGAACGACGACGCCGTCATCACGAACCCAGACGACGCTTTCGTCACGTGCAATGAGGCGATACTCGAGACTCAGCGGCTCGTGCGTCCGGTGAGTGCGGACGTGAGCGGCGAGCACGCGGTCGCGGTCGTCCGAATGCAGCGTGCGAACGAAGAGATTCGGATCGTCGCGCCACTCCTCGACGGTGTAGCCGAGTAGAGGCTCGATCTGCTCGCTGGTGAAGATGTTGGAGCTGGCCTCGTCCAGAGCGTCGACGTAGACGACCAGCGGCAGCTGCTCGACGAGCGTGCGGTAGCGTCGCTCGATCTCGCGAGCCTCGCTGTCCGCCGCCGCAGGGGCGGCCGCGCCATTCACGCCGCAGTCCACCAGACCGAAATCGGGCCACATCGACTGGCAGCGGTCACCCCAAAGGGGGATTCGACCTGGGCCCGGGGGGACATCACACTGCGCCGCTGCTCGGATTGATGCGGGGGTAGCTGTTTTTAATCCTCGACACGCCTCGGCACGGACTCCCTCGGCTGGGCGATGCAAACACGCGGGCTCCGCCCTAACTTGAGATCAGGATGGAGGTCGCGCCGCCGCCCGAGCCCGGCTCGCGCGTTCAGGAGCTGGGCGACCGCCTGATAGTCCGCTTCCGGCCGCACCGGTCGTGGGGCGAGATCGCGTTTCTCACCCTCTGGCTGACGTTCTGGACGTTCGGCGGAATTGCCGTCTTCTCCGCGCTGCAGGGCGCGGATCCGGGTGGACGCGGGTTCATGCTCTTCTGGCTGTGCGGGTGGGTTGTCGGGGAGTGCGCGGTGATCGTGATCATCGCGTGGCAACTCGCCGGGCGCGAGTTGCTGACCGTGATGCCTCAATATCTGGAGGTGCGGCGAGAGATCCGACGGTTTGCGCGGACGAAGAGGTACGACGTGGGGTTTGTGCACGACGTCGAAGCCGCGCGAGTGCCGAGCGATGAGGACGAAAAGCCGCGGGAGGACTTCTGTCTTCGGGTCTCATACGGCGAGAAGAAGGTTCGCGTCGGCGAGGGAATGGGCGAGCGCGAAGCGGAGTACATCGCTTCGACGGTGCTGTCGCGGATCCGGCCGCGCGCACGGTGGGGCGAAGAGGGAGACGCCGAGGCGTACGACGCGAAAGGCCACCACCTCGAGTCGGCGGGCGACGACTACCGGGCAGCCGCAAGACCGTAGAGGACACTGCGTACCCGCAGCCGCGCTAAGGGGGACAGCAAACGCGCCAGAGTAGGCGCTATACCCTCCTGCGATGTTCACCGGCGAGGAACGCGACCGAGTTCGAGAGCGTCTGCTCGAGCTCGCCGAAGCGGACCCCCGCGTCGCCGCCGCAGCGATCACCGGCTCCTACGTCACGGGGGAGAGCGACGACTGGTCGGACATCGACCTGGCATTTGCGATCCCGGGAGACCTAGCGGAAGCGCTCGAAGCCTGGACAGAACTCGTCTACCGAGAATTCACGGCGCTCCACCACTGGGACCTCCCTTTTGGGTCGAGCGTTTACAGAGTCTTCCTCTTGCCGGGCTGGCTCGAGTTGGACATCGCGTTCACGCCGACGGCGGACTTCATACCGCGCGGACCGAAGTGGCGTACCGTCTTCGGTGAGTCGGGCGAGCTAACGCCGAGCGCGCCACCACACCGAGACGACCTGGTCGGGCTTGGCTGGCACCACGTCTTGCACGCGCGCGCGTGCATCGAACGCGGGAAGCCGTGGCAGGCCGAGTGGCTGATCAACGGTATTCGTGCGCACGTTTTGGCGTTGGCCTGCCTGCGACTTGGTTACCCAACGATGTACGCGAAGGGCGCCGATCTGCTGCGCGCCGAGGTGACCGCGCCACTAGAAGCGACGCTCGTTCGCTCGCTCGCCGAAGCGGAGCTGCGGCGCGCACTGGCGGCCGCCGCCGCTGCGCTGAAGGCCGAGCTCGATCGCAGCGACTCCGCACTCGGTGCGCGGCTCGGTCCGATGCTGACAGAGCTCACAGTGTGAAGGAGCTCATGCTCGCCGACGATCGGGGAGTCTTCTTCACGACACCACATTTCGACGGCTACTCCGCCGTCCTCATCCGCATCCCGGATCTTGCCCGCCTCGATCGAGAGGAGTTGCAGGACGCGGTGGTGGAGGCATGGCTGACCCGGGCGCAGAAGCGCGTGGCGAAGGCCTGGCTCGAGGAGCACAGGCTGACAGGCGACTAGGGCGCCACCGACGCCGGCACTTGCCTACGCCTCCGCCGCGGCATGCTCGAGAGCGTCGATCTCGATCTTCTTCATCTTCAACATCGCTCGCATGTCGCGCTGCGACTTCTCCCGGTCCGGATCTCGGATGGCTCGCACAACAGCGTCGGAGCGCGAGGCCCGCTAAGTGCTCAGTCGGATCCTTGCTCGATCCGTCGCACGACCGGTTCGGCCCACGCGCCGTAGGAACGCATCTGCGCGGCTGCGCGCTCGATGTCGTAGTCGGTCCTGCGAAACAGAATCTTGCCGCCCTGGTAGAGCGCCCAGGCGGCGCGCGCGTCGCCGTCGAGTGGCATGCCGACGCTGCCTGGATTTACGAGCAGAGTGTCGTTCGGGCCGGGGCGTCGGAACTGCCGATGGCTGTGCCCGAACAGGATTGTTCGGTTTGCCTCACGGACAAGGAGCCGCTCATCGCCGGCCTGTGCCTCAGGTGCGAAGCTCTCGATGTCGGAAAGTGGTGACCCGTGGCAGACGAGCATGTCGTCCAGCTCTGCCCGCTCGGGAAGCTCGTACAGGCGCGCAACAAGAGGCGGGCCGAGCGCGTCTCTCGCTGCTGTCAGAGCGGCCTCGAGGAAGTCCTTCGCGGCGGCGGGTGCTTCCGGCTCTTCGCGCAGCCACCGTTCGGCGTTGCCGCGGATGCGTGCGACTGTCGGCAAGCTCTCGAGCCTCTCCGCGGTCTCGCGAGGCCAGGGCCCGAAGGCTGCGTAATCGCCACCGAGCAGGTAGCGCGTTGCTCCCGCGGCCTCGGCGTCGTGAAGGACTGCTTCGAGTGCGGGCAGGTTGCCGTGGACGTCGTACAGCAGCGCTATCGGTAGGTCACTCACAAGCTATGCAACCGCAGCGACCGTTACGTTGCGCTGCACCGCAGCTCCTGATCAGTCTCTCGACTCGACAACGAGCGCGGCGAGCACAAAGAAACCCGACGCGAGGAAGACGAACAGGAACACGGCGCCGACCGTGTGCGCCCAGCCCGACTTGAAGAAGAACAGAAACACGCCTCCGATCACCAGGGAGGCACCCGCGAGGGGCGCGAGCTCGCGCCGCATCTTCGGAGCGCGCCCCGTTTCCACCGCGAGATCGACCGAAGGTGCGTCGAACCGCCCTTTGAGGACGAGCCCGAACAACAACGCAAGCGCTGGAACGAGCAGGACCGCGCCGAGCGCCATGCTAACGATGACCGCGATCAAAGACGACCTCCCCGCCGCGGCCTCGTCGATGGTCAATCCCTTCAGGAATGTCGGCCGCTGCGCGAGGGCCCACCCGGCGATGATTGCCGCAACTGCGATTGACGCGCTGACGCGCGCCGCACCAAAGCGGTTCTTCCACACGAGCGCGAGCGTCGCAGTCCCTGCGACCGCGGAGACTGCGACCGCAGCCACACCGCTGCCGCTTGTCAGGCCGTCCCAGAGCGGGCGCACGTCGTGGCGAACGACCGCGAGGCCGCCGAGCGCAACTGCGCCGGCGACGACAGCGGTCACGAGCGCACGCAGGCGGAATGCGGCCGCGAGATCAGAGCGGCCGATGCGGACCGCGTCCGCTGCAAGGTAGACGGCGGCCAGGTAAGCGCCCGTTGCAACGGCCAGGACGCCGATCAGGATCGACGTCGGATTCAGCCAGCTGCTCCAGAGGTCGCCCTCCGCATTTCCGACGGGCACGCGAAGTGAGGCGATGCCGCCGACGACAGCGCCAAGTGCGAACGGCGTCAAAATCGACGACACGGCGACAACGACCTCGACGCGGCGCTGCTCGCGGGGCGTCGCCGTTCCTGATCGCAAAGCGTAGGCCGTCCCGCGCAGGATGATTCCGATCCCGGCGATGAACAGCGGCACAGCGAGTGTCGACGTGATCGAGCCGAAAGCGGTCGGATACGCGGTCCAGCAGACGACGAGGACAAAAACGAGCCAGACGTGGTTCGTCTCCCAGACGGGGCCCATCGCGTGGTGCGCATGCTCGCGAATTTCCCGATCGCGCTCGCTCTGTCCTCCGACCAGCTGCCACGCGCCGGCACCGAAGTCTGCACCGCCGAGCACCGCATAAGCGGCAAGGCCCAAGAGCATCAAGAGAAGCGGGATCTCAGCCAGGTCCAAGCGATCCTCCGACTGCCGCCGGCTCGAGCGGCGCGCGAGCGAGGCGGCGTAGCACCCACACCGTTGCGACAAGGAGCGCCGCATACACGAGCGCGAGCGTCGCGTAGCCCACGGGAATTCCGCCGGCGCCCGTCACCGCCTCCGACGTCCGCATCACGCGGTAGACGACCCAGGGCTGGCGTCCGACCTCCGTGGTGATCCAACCGCAGATGAGCGCGACCAACGCCGCAGGACCCGCGGCGACGAGCGCGAGATAGAACCAGCGCGAGCCTGGTAACCGCCGCCGCCGGAACCAGACCCCGATGTAGACGACCGACAAAAGCGCCAGCCCTGTACCGATCCCCACCATCGTCTGGAACGTGAACCGCACAATGTTCACGGGCGGCCGATCGTCCTCATTGACGGAGTCGAGTCCTTGCACCGTGGCGTTGAAGTCGTGGAAGGACAGGAAGGACAGGAGCTTCGGGATCTCGATCCCGTACTTGACCTCGCCGTCGTCGTACCAGCCGAGCACGTGCAGCGGCGCGCCCTTCGTCGTCTCACCGAGGCCTTCGAGGGCGGCGAGCTTCACTGGCTGCTCTTTCGCAACCGCGCGTGCCGCCCAGTCGCCGGCGAGGAGCTGGATCGGCGAAGCGAGGGCGGCGATGGTCAGGGGCACGACGAGCGCCACCCGCTCGTACCGCCCCCGTCGGCCGCGTAGCCACCCCCACGCATAAAGGCCGCTCATGACAAAGCCGACGACCATGTACGCGGCGAGATACATGTGCACGAGCTCGTGCCAGAAATAGTCGTTCCCGAACAGCGCCGCAAACGGGTGCACGTCGACGGCCCGGCCGTCTTGCAGCGTGAAGCCACTCGGGTGATTCATCCAGCCGTTGACGGCGATCACCATCAGCGAGCCGCTGAAGCCAGTGATGATGATCGGGATCCCGGCGAGCATGTGGGCGCGCGGCGATAGGCGGCCCCAGCCGTAGACGTAGATCGCGATGAAGATTGCCTCGAGGAAGAACGAGATCCCCTCGATCGCGAAGCCGAGCCCGAACACGTCGCCGAACGTGGCCATGAAGTTCGGCCACAGCAGGCCCATCTCGAAGCTCAGAATCGTTCCGGTGACGACCCCGACGGCGAACAGCGCCAGCATGATCTTCGACCACCGCCGCGCGAGCGTGCGATAGACAGGATCGCCGGTCCGGTGGGCGAGCCACTCGACGAACAGCACGAGCGCGGGGAACGCGATCCCGAAGCAGACGAGCGGGATATGCGCCGCAAACGAGAGGGCTTGCATCTGCCGCGCCTGCAGCAGGTAGTCCTGATCCGCCGGGCCGAATGCGACGGAGGAGACGGCTGCAGAGGCTGCGGCAACGAGCATCACGGCGACGCTACGCTGGCCGGCGCGCGATTTCCAGCGGTATCAGTTCAGGTCTCTGGCGTTGGCCCAGCCCTCGCGTCGTCGACGACCTCGTTGTAGGCGTCGCTGGTGTCGTCAGCGGCGTTTGCCGAGCTCTCCGTTCGTCGCCGACAGCGGGTTGAGGCGCTGGCCGGCTCGTGCTAACCGCCGAGCAACGAATCGAGGCCGGGAGCGTCGTCCGTCCGCTGGCCCGGCGCGGCTGGCTCGCCTACGTCCTGCACGTCGAGGCGGCCGATCTTATTGCCGACCGATTCGGCGAACCAGACGTCGCCGAGCGGCACCGCCGCGACTCCGATCGGCCGTGAGTTCGGGGTCGGGATCGCGAACTCGAAGATGACACCGTCGGTGGTCACGTGCGCCACCCGGTTAGTCGCCGTCTCGGTGAACCAGAGCGTCTTCGTCGTCGCAAGGGAAGCGACGCACTGGCCGAAGGTGCCGTAGCGTTGCGCGAACGCCGCGTTTCCGAGGGTCTCGCGCTGGAATGCGCAGGCCTTGGCCGCGCTGGCATCGGGGCCGCGCCGGATCGTGTTCGGCAGGCTCCCCGGCGTCGGGACCGGGAACTCGGTGATGAGTCCCTCGGACGTGATCCGCCCGATCCGGTTGTCGTCCGCAGGCGTGGCGCTGGACAGTCGTTCATCCTGCCGCTCTCGCCTCTTCGCACCGCAACGCCGGCCTTACTTTCGATGTCCTCGACGCGGTGAGTACACGAATGACGAAGCAGTAGGTGGAGGCCGCGCCACCCCCACCACTTATCTACGGAGCGCGGGAACTCAGCGACCGCCGGCGGTGTACGAGGAGCGGTCCTACAAGGAGGCACTGATGCATCGTTTGGTCTTCGTCACGGTCGCCTTCGGCCTCGCGGCGATGGTTGCCGCCCTCGGCGCGCCGTCCCAGCGCACCGCTGCGACCAAGGTCCGGAACGGCAAGATCTCGTTCTGGAGCGAGCGCGCGTTCGGGGGACGCGCACAGATCTTCGTCATGAACCCGAATGGCACGCGTCAGCGGCGTCTGACGAACCTGTTCTCCGCGAAGCGCGGCGACTTCTCGTCTGACGGCAAAAGGCTCGTCCTCGACGGGCGCGCTCGCGAAACGCTCTACGACTTCGACATCTTCGTCATGAACGCCGATGGCACTGGACTGAGGCAGCTGACGCGCGGCCCCGAGCGCGACACGCAGGCGTCCTGGTCCCCCGACGCCAGGCTCGTCTCCTTCGTGCGCGTCAAGGACGAGAGTTCGGCGCCGTCGATTTGGATCGTCGCCGCCGACGGCAGCAACGCACATCGCATCGGCGGCGGCGGTTCGGCCGTGTGGGCCCCGGACGGCGAGCGGCTCGCGGTCGGCGGCTTCGGGCTCACCCTCATGAACCCGGACGGCAAGGGTGCGAAGACGATCGTCCCGGGTGAGAGCGAGGTCGCGGCCTGGTCACGGGACGGCAGCCGCATCCTCTTCACCAGCTACCGCAACGGCAACCCCGAGGTCTACGTCGTCAGGGCCGACGGCAGGCACCTGCGGCGCCTGACACGGCAGGCAGGCGAGGATTACGCGGCCGACTTCGCACCGGACGGCAGCAAGATCCTCTTCTCAAGCGACCGCACCGGCCTCAGGCAGGTCTACGTCATGAAGCTCGACGGCTCGTCAATGCGAAACGTCACCCACTCACGGAGCAACGACTGGGCCACGAGCTGGCAGCCGGCGATTCGCTGAGACGAGACGCGCAGGGCGTGGGGTGTCGATGGATCCGGCGGCCGAGCTTGCGGGCAGCCGCCGCAGGCTACGGCTTCACGACGAGCACATTGAAGTCGGCACCGACCGTCATGACGCTGGAGTCGGCATTCCTGATCTGCCACTTGTCGAGGAGGACAGGGTCGCAGAAGGGGCAGGTTTCGGTCGTCACGTACTGCACCGCGAGCGGATGGGAGTCGACGAGGTTGCTTCCGCCGGGGTCGCGGACGCGCGCAGTGATGACCAACACCGCAGCCGGGTCACCATTCGTGAGCGGGTTGTCGATGATCGTCACGCCCGGCTCGACCTCGGGAATCGTGTCGGCAGTCGCGTGGTGCACGAACGCGGTAACCGTCGTGCCGGCAGCCTGGCACGTTACGCTCCCATTCTGCGCGACCGCGCGAATTGCCGCGCCAGCGTTGCACGACCCGCTCACCCGCTGCTGGATGACCGTTGGGTCGACGGCGAGCGTGACGTCGCCCGTGCCGCCGCCGCTCAAGCCGAAGCCGGCGGTGATCGAGCGCACGATCGCCGGGCCCGCCGCGGCGGCGGTACCCACAACAGCGAGGGCGACGAGAACGATGGTGATGAGCGCGATCCTGCGGCTGTATGGCCTATGAGTGCGCATGCCTACCTCCAGTTCGACATCTACGCGAGGCTCGCAACCCTCGCTCAGGCAACCTTAGACCCAAGCGCTGTAGCCGCCCGTCCAGCCGGGCACGTAAGTCGCCCTTTTGCCCGCCCGCCTCGGGTCGCCGTGCACTCCAACTTGGACGACAACGACGTGGTCCAACGTAACAGCCGAGTGGCGCTCAGCTCGCCCGGCTGACCTCCGCCTCGACCGTTTCGTAGGCTCTCGAGGCCGGCGTCAGCTTGGTGAGCGCGAGCTGGAGTACGTTCTCGGATTGCTCGTAGCGTCCTTGGCGACGATGAGCGAGTCCGAGGTTCGCGATGATCCGCCCTTCGTGCTCTTCTTCGCCGAGCTCGCGCAGGGTCGCGGCAGCTTCTTCGAAGAGCGCGATTGCGTTGCTGTCGTCGCCGACGTGGCTCAACGCGAGCGCCAGGTTGTTCTGGGTCAGCGCGACGGCGCGGCGATCGTCGAGCCCATGCAGGATCTCCAGCGCGCGGCGGTGCAGCTCCACCGCCTCCGCGTGGGCGCCGTTTCGCCGGTGTCGCGTACCGGACGCGTTGAGCCGAAGGGCCTCACGGTGAAGATCGATCGGCTGGGTCCCTTGCGATAGACGTTGTCGCTGCACGCGCTCGACGCCTTCGCGCATCCGCGTGACCGTCGCCTCACCGGACCTGGCCAGGTGCAGTCGCGCTCGAGTCGCACGGTCGCCACAGACCTTCGCGAGATCCGGACCTCGCAGGCGCAGCCAGGCAAGCACCGACGACGCCAGCCGGCGAACGTGCCTCAGGCCTGCTCGAGCCTCGGCAAGGGCGATCCCAGAGCGCCGCAGCACCGCAGCGGCGATCCTGCCAGCTCGCCGACGCACCCGTGACCAGTACGCCGGAAGTGCACGCACCGCTGTGGCCGCACTGACGACAACCAAGATGAGGGCAGCGGAAGCGACGACGACGAATCCGAGCCCGATGGCGGTGAGCAGACCGCTGATGAGCGTCGTGAGCGCCGCACCCGCACCCAGACGGCGCCGTGTTCGTCGACCCTCGGGCGAGCTCGCCCGAACCAGGCTCCAGAGCGTGTTGATCCGTTCAACTGATGGCATCGTTCCGACCCCCGTCGGAACCCAGCCAATTCGTGGTCGCGCTGGTCCTTCCTCCCTCCGGCGGAACCGATCCCCCCTCGCACGAAAGGCCTCCCGCTACAGGCCATCCACGCTTGAACTCGCGGACGCCTTACACGGTGATGACGATCTTTCCTTGGGCGTGTCCTCCTCCCAGATACCGAAGAGCGTCGGCGATTTGGCTGAACTCGTAACGCCTGTCCACGACCGGTGTCACTTTTCCGGCCTCGAGTAGCTCTCGCAGGGCATCCAGGTCCGGCTTGTTGAACTTCGCGATAAAGAAGACGACCTTCTGGCTGCTGCGCAATGCCGCCAGACGTACCTTGACGACGTGACTCAGAGGTCCGATCAGACGGTTGCCCTTCGGTGCTCCGACGATGACGAGGATCGCCTGCGGGTTGAGTACACGCCTGCACTCTGACCACGACCTGCTCCCTGCGATATCGAGCATCAGGTCGTAGCGCTGGTCACTCCGCGTGAAGTCCTCCTTGGTGTAGTCGATGACGTGATCGGCGCCGATCGATCGCACGAGGTCGACATTTCTCGTGCTGCACACGCCGGTCACCTCCGCTCCGAGCGCCTTGGCGATCTGTACGGCGAACGTGCCCACGCCTCCCGACGCGCCGTTGATGAGGACCTTTTGCCCTGGCTGAATCTGTCCCTTGTCGCGAAGACCCTGCAGGGCGGTGAGCGCCGCCACGGGCACGGTCGCCGCCTGCTCGAACGTCAGGTTGGCCGGCTTCAGCGCGACTCCCTCGCGAACGCACACGTACTCCGCGAAGGCTCCGCTCCTCCCGCCGAAGACCTCGTCACCCGGTCGAAGCTGCGTGACGTCGCTGCCGACCGCTTCCACCGTCCCCGCGAAGTCGACTCCCAATCGGTTGCTCTTTGGCTTGAGTAGCCCGGCCTGCACGCGTGCGACGTACGGTGTGCCCGTCAGGGAGTACCAGTCCGCTGGGTTCACTGAAGTCGCGCCGACTCGCACCAGCACGCCATCGTTCGTGACGTCTGGCTTGTCGGTCTCCTGGAGCTCGAGGACATCGGGTGGGCCGAACTTGTCTCGGACGATCGCTCTCATCGAGCTCGGCCGCCGTTGACGGTGAGGACGACGTTCCCGGTCTTCTGCTCCGTTTCCACGTACCTGGTCGCATCGACTACGTCCTCCAACGAGTAGCGCCGATCGATGACCGCCCGGTAGTTGCCGGCCTCGATCAGCTCCTTGAGGAAGAGGACGTCCTTCTTCGTGTATCGAGCTATCCCGAGCTTCACCTTCTTGTCTCCGACCCACCTCGTCAACAACGCCAGTACAGGAACGTGCCAGAGAAAACCCCCGTCCGTTTCGATGAAGATCCCGCCCGGCTTGAGCGAGCGTCTGCACCGCCTGAACGAGTGCTTGCCGACCGCGTCGAAGATGACGTCGTACGTCTCCCCGTTCTTGGTGAAGTCTTCCTGCGTGTAGTCGATCACCCGGTCGGCTCCGAGCGATGCCGCGAGCTCCAGGTTCTTGGTGTTGCACACCGCAGTGACGTCGGCGCCGAAGTACTTGGCCAGCTGCACCCCTGCGGTTCCCACGGATCCCGATGCGCCGTAGATGAGGATGCTCCGCCCCTTCCGAAGATCTGCCTTTCGGAGGCATGACAGCGCGATGCACGCTCCGTCGCAGACCGCCGCAGCCTCGTCGAAGCTCATGCCGGCCGGCTTGTGCGCCAACGGGCCGTTCTCCCGCATTGAGACGAACTCCGCGTGTGCGCCGGAGCCCTTGACGCCGAAGACGTGGTCACCGACCTGAAACTCGGTGACGGCTCCGCCGACCGCCTCGACCTCTCCGGCCAGCTCCATGCCGAGGATCTTCCGCTTCGGCCGGAGGAGACCGGTGAAGAAGCGGGTGATGAACGGCTTGGCGCTGCGAAGTCCGCAGTCAGTCCGGTTGACCGTCGTGGCGTGGATCTTGACGAGGACTTGGTCCTCCATGGGTACAGGCCGCTCGACCTCGTCGAGTCGCAGGACGTCCGGCGCCCCGTACCTGTCGTAGACAACTGCTCTCATCGGTTCCCTCTCTTCTCGGTTGGCTGCGGGTACCGGATCGGCGCGCCGTGCTTCCACATCCGCCCCGCCCGATAGAGCTCCGCCGGCTTGCCGCCCGTCGATCCGGGCCGGGCCCGCCGCCCGGTCGGGATCACCCAGCCGTCCTCCGCGAGGACGCTCCTCCGGAAGTTCGCGCCGTCAAGGTGTACGCCCCAGACGGCTTCGTAGACCGACCGCAGCTCGGCCAAGGTGAACGTCGGCCCGACGAATGCCGTTGCGATGCCCGTGAGCCCAAGGTCGACGCGGACACGCTCGACCGCATCGCGCACGATCCGCGCGTGATCGAACGCCAGCTCGATCTTCCCGTTCAGCGCCTGGGACACCGGAATCAAAGCGGCGGCTGCAGCGTCCGTGCCCGCAGCGATCCCATGCACCTCGCGAAGCACTGCGAGGTAGGCGACCGTCACCACGTTCATTCGAGGGTCGCGCCCGGGATCACCGTAGGCGCCGAACTGGCGCAAAAGGCTCGCGCCGTCGACACCCGTCTCCTCGAGCAGCTCCCGCTTCGCCGCTTCGTCCAGTGTCTCGGCGGGACGCTTGAAACCACCCGGGATCGCCCACATCCCCTCGAACGGCGTGACTCCCCGGCGCACGAGCAGCACATGAAGCCCGCCGTCGGACATGGTCAGCACCACCACGTCCACGGTCACCGCGAACGCCGGGAACTGCGACGGGTCGTAGTCAGCCGGCACTCCCGGATTGCTGGTTTTGGTCGTCACGACTCTTACCCTATCACCATGTTATGGTCTTGTCGACCAGAACTCTCGTCGACACGTCCTGGTTACCGGCGATGCCCCGTGCGCTGATTTCGATTCCCGCCGGGCACTCTTTGGGACGTGCTGTCGGATAGTTGCCGCTTCAAGAATCGAGAGTCGGGGGAGGATGCGGTGCAGTCTCTGGGGCGTCTCGGCTACGTCTTCGTCGTCTTTGCACTAAGCGGCTGCGTTTTCATCCGGGCACCCTCAGCGGCGGCCGCCGACGGGGCCGACCTCTGGCTCTACCGGTTCGAAGGGTCCGGGCCGCCGGAGTAGGCCTATCGGGCGTTCAACCGCCAGATCGTCTACTACGTCATCGGAATCACAAATACAGGCTCGGCCGACGCGACGGGGGTGACGCCGACGCAGGTTCTTCTATCCGTAAACGATCAGAACCGGTCGTTCCGGCAAGATCCAGCCCGCACGGGGCCCTTCCTCCAGGCCGTCGCTGAGGCGCTGCGGCAGGGGCCGGTCGGCCCCGCCTGGGAGAGCCTGATCGCCTTCGAGCCCTGCCCTGTCCCGCTCAAGGAGATCTCTGTCGAGGTCGCTCTGTGGCACGGAGAGCTCACCCTCACGGCAGCGGCGGACCGGGGTGTGGCACGTCGAAAGCCAACACGCCGGGCGTCGGAGCGGGCGTGAAAATCGGAAGGGAGAAGTTCGTCACGTACAGCGTGCGGTGGGCGGTGCTGCGCGTCCCGAACGCGAGGCTCGCGGGGACGTTGAGCCCGTCGTCTGCCGCCGCGACAGTCGTGGCCTCGCCCGCAGGCGTGATGCGCACGAGCTCGCTCCTTCCGGCCACGAGCACGTAGGCGTTTCCGACCACGTCGGCCGCGATACCGTCGAGGTAGTCCGTAGCCCCGAACGAGTAGAAGATCCGCGGATCGCCCGGCGCGCCGGAGGGTTCAAGCGGGACCTCGACCACGTGTTTCTTCTCGGTGTTCGCGACCAGCAAGCGGGCCGCGTAGGTATGTGACGCCGTTGGCCCCGATCGGAAACGGGTTTAGCTCGGCGAGACCGGCAAGCGATTCGTCCTGGAGCCATAGCTCGGCTTGCCCGCCGGGAGGGATCCGCCAAATAGCGCCCAGGATGCTGTCGCTCACGTACAGGTTGTGGCTGGGATCGAGCGCGAGCCCGTTCGGGAACACGATCTGCTCCGAGCGCACACCCTCGCGATTCAGGTGACCGCGCCAGACGGCAGTGGCGTGATCAGTACTGATTCCACGACGGTCGTGATAAACAGTAAGCGACCGAGCCGGCGTACGCCTCACCGCCCCCCCGAGCGGACGAGGGTCCGGCGCGGGCCGTCGCGGGACGAACGGGCGTCGCCCTAACGGCGCCGAGTCTCGCCGTTTGACCCGATCGTGGCGAACTCGGCAATCCGTGGCGGCCCACCAGGCACGGCGGCATAGTGGACGCGTGGACCTCGCTGATGCCGAAGACTGGATTCGCGCGCATGTCGAGCCGGTAGGCCCGATCGAAACGGAACACGAGCGGCCCTGGGCAACGGTACTGCGCGTGCCGCTCGCCGACGGCGTCGCGTGGTTCAAGGCGTGCGCGCCGGTGCAGGTGTTCGAGCCGCGGCTCACAGCCGAGCTTTTCGCGCGCTATCCCGACCGCGTCGCCGAGGTGCTCGGCCACGACGAGGAGCGCGCGTGGCTTCTCCTCGGCGACGCGGGCACCCCGATCGGCGCGTTTGGCAACCCGCCGGAGGCGTGGCTAGTCGCGTTGCCGCTCTACGCCGAGCTCCAGCGCGGCGAGGCCGCGCACACGCACGACCATCTCGCGCACGGCGTCCCGGACCTGCGCGTCGCGACGCTGCCGGCGCGCTACGACGATCTAGTGCAGCGCGAGCTGCCACTCGAGCGTGAGGAGATCGATCGGCTGCGCGCGTTCGCGCCTCGCTTCGCAGAGCTGTGCGACGAGCTCGTCGCACACGACGTCTCGGAAACAGTTCAGCACGACGATCTCCACATGTCGAATGTCTACGCGCAGGGCGAGCAGCTACGCGTGCTCGACTGGGGCGACTCGTCGATCTCGCACCCCTTCGTGTCGCTCGTAGTCACGTTCCGGTTTCTCGAGGAGGTCACCAAGCTTCCGCCGGGTGACCCGTGGTTCACGCGGCTGCGCGACGCCTATCTGGAACCGTGGGGTCGCGGGCTCGGCGGCGTGTTCGCGCTCGCGATGCGCGTCGGCACCCTCGCGCACGCGATCGCATGGCTGCGGCAGCGCGACCACCTCCCACCGACGGAACGGTCCGAGTTCGACAAGTGGTTCCCGATTGTGCTGCGACGCGCCATCGCTCAGACGCTCTAGCTGCCGCGCTGAGGCGCGGGAGGAGTTTAGATCAGCGCCATCTGGTCTGTTCTCAGAACTGGCGACAAGAGATTACGCTGGAGGTCAGTTATGGCCGACGAGCGTGACGCGTTCAGATCTCGACAGCCTGCAGGCAGGATAGATCCGTTGTCCGTTCCCATCCTCGATGATGGAGTACGTCAGCGCCTCCTCGCGCGGTTCGGGGCTGAGATCGGGTCATGGTTGGACGAGCTGCCGGATGTTCTGGGCGCTCTTGCAGAGCGTTGGCAAGTTGAGTGGGGCTCGCTAATTCCTCGAGGGAGCATGTCGGTCGTCATCCGATGCTGGATGCCTGATGGACGCCCCGCCGTGCTGAAGGTCAGCCCTGACCGCGCACGGCTGGCGAACGAGGCGGCAGCACTCGACAGATGGACGACTGTTCACACTCCGTCTGTCCTTGCCGTCGACGTGAGCGTGGGAGCGCTACTTATCGAGGCGATCGAACCGGGAACCCCGCTCATCGAGTCCCTCATCTACCCCGACGCAGAGACCGCGGCCAACCTCCTGACCTCGCTGCACTCGAATGGCGTTCCCGACCCGTCCTATCCGCCGCTCGCGCACCGCGTCGCGTACCTCTTCAACTCCGGGACAAACCCGTACAAGCGCCACCCGGAGCTCATCGAGCTGATCCCGCTGGAGCTGTACGAACGCGGCCGCCAGCTCGCGACCCGGCTCGCAGAGAGCGTCCCGCCAACAGCCCTCTTACACGGCGACCTGACGCCGAGCAACATCCTCGACGGCGGAGCCCAGCGCGGACTCGTCGCAATCGATCCTGCGCCATGTCTCGGCGACGACTTAGCGTTCGAGGCCATCGACCTGCTCCTCTGGCAGGCGGACGACGTCAACACGATCGCGGCGCGTGCCAAGCTGCTGGCTCCGGCAATCGGCGCGGACACCAACCATCTATTCGAGTGGTGCAGCGCATTCGCAGCCATGACCGCCTTGGAGTTAGCGGAATCACCAAATGCCTCCGCCGACCGGGTCCGGACATACGTGGCACTCGCGGCTCAGGCACCGAGGGCCTAGCAGCTGCTGCCTGATCGAGGGTCGCCTCAGCCACCCGCCGCGTAGATCAGCTTCGCACGTAGCGGGCTAGCGAACCCAGAGTTGTACGAACAAGATCCCCCACAGAGGTGCCCCTTCCCGCTGCCCGAGCGTGCAGAGGGCCCGGTGCTCTACTTCTCGAGCACACGAACGAGCACGAGCGACATCTACGAAAGCGAATCGCACGGCGGCGCGTTCGGCCCTGCCGCCGCCGTTACGGAGCTCAACACGGCAGCACAGGACGGTCAACCGAACGTGCGACGAGATGGACTGGAGATCTTCTTCTTCAGCAGCCGTGTCGGAGCTGCCGGCAACGACATCTACGTGGCGACTCGAGTAAGCACGACCGACCCCTGGTCGACGCCGATCAACCTGGGGCTGAATGTAAACAGCGCCGCGTCCGTGACGAGGCCGTCACTCTCCTGGGACGGCGCGACGCTGTACTTCGGGTCGAACCGGAGCGGAGGCGGAGCCGAGGGGGACTCCGACCACTATGTGACTACGCGTGAACCTCTGACCGGTGGAAACTGACACAACACCGCGAGCGGGCCGTCGCCCAGGCGGCCCACCTCGCGCGCCGTGCAGCGTTACGCCAGGCGTGCAGCGTTACGCCAGGACAACCACACCGCGTCGAAACTCTGACGCCACGCGGTCGCAATCAGGCGCCGACCATCAGCGCCGTGGCAATCAGCCGAACGGGGACTCGCAGAAGCACGCGGAAGTATGTGCTCGTACGAGCTTGAAACCAGACGAATCACCCCAAGGCAAATCCGCATTTCAGCGCTCGCCGTCCCAGTAGTCGAGGTGATCGGCCCGCCGCAGCATGTAGTGCGTCCCGTTTGCCCAGACGCCGACCTTGTCGCTGTCCGGGTATTCCGCAATGCCCACGTCGTTCTTCGTGGAGAGGATCGCCACGCGGACGAGCTCGTCGCCGTCGTTGCGGACGAAATGCGCGCCGTCGGGCCCCATTGGGAAGCAGACCACATCGCCGGGTTCGAGCCTCCGCTCGCCGTCTGCCGAGCGGAGTGTCGGTCGCCCCGCGATCACGATCAGCCACTCCTCGTCGGTCCACTCGAAGTGGTACGGGCAGACCGCCTGCCCCGCCGGCAGCTCGTAGACGCTCATGCCGACCTTCGCGGCGCCGATCTTCGGGCCGACGCGAACCGCGCTGCACGCGTACCCCGGCGGGTCGTTCGGATCGGCCGGCGTTTCCGTTGCGCCGTTGAACAGGTTGAAGACATCCATGAGGGCGAGTATCCATGATGACGAGCGCCCTTCGGGATAATTCCGCGGCCGACGATGCGACCAGGCGACCCCGCAGGGCATTCACGCTGATGGTCGAGATCGAGATCGAGGTCATCCGTCTCTGACGAGGTCTCGTGAGCTAGGTGTCATTCTGGGCGAGTCGCGTTCGTAGTTGGGGTGAGAGGTGGGAAGTGCCCGCCCAGCACAAGGAGGACCACCATGGCGCAGTACCTGTTGTCCGTGCACAGCGTCGAGGGCGAGGCCCGCGACCCGATGACCGAGGAGGAGATGCGGCAGTTCATGGAGCGGGTCGGCGTCCTCGAGGAGGAGATGAAGTCGGCAGGCGCTTGGCTCTTCGGCGGCGCCCTGCACGGTCCCGACAGCGCAACGGTCGTGCGCGTGTCCGACGGCGAGGTGCTGACCACCGACGGTCCCTTCGCTGAGTCGAAGGAACACCTCGGCGGCTTCTACATCATCGAGGCCGAGGACCTCGACGCCGCTCTCGGCTGGGCTTCGAAGACCACCGCAGCCGTCTCGAAGCCGATCGAAGTCCGTCCGTTCCGACACGTAGCCGAGGCCTGACAGCGTGCGCGACGTCGACGCCGCATGGAAGCTCGACGAGGCCGAGATCGGCCGGATCTTCCGCGAAGAGTCCGGCCGATCTGTTGCTGCCCTCATCGGGGCCTTCGGAGACATCGACGTCGCCGAGGATGCGGTGCAGGAGGCGTTCGCCGTCGCCCTGCGCAAGTGGCCGCACGACGGGCTGCCAGCCAACCCGGGCGCCTGGATCACCACGACGGCCCGCAACCGTGCCATCGATCGCCTGCGCCGCGAGTCGCGCAGACGGGAGCTGCTCGGCGAGGTGGCGGTGCTCTCGCCCGACAACGACGATTACGACACGCCCGAAGAGGGAGGGCCCATGCAGGACGACCGGCTTCGCCTGATCTTCACCTGCTGCCACCCTGCGCTCTCCCAGGAGGCGCAGGTGGCGCTCACTCTCCGACTGCTCGGCGGCCTGTCGACCAAGGAGGTCGCAAGGTCGTTTCTGGTAGCCGAGCCGGCGATGGCTCAACGTCTCGCGCGCGCCAAACGCAAGATCAAGGCGGCCCGAATCAGGTACCGCGTGCCGGAGGATCACGAGTTGCCCGATCGTCTTCGCCCCGTGCTCGCCGTCGTCTACCTCGTCTACAACGCCGGGCTGACCAGCCCCGCCGACGCCGATCTCTGCCCGGAGGCGATCCGACTCGCCCGGATCCTGGCGACGCTCATGCCCGACGAGCCGGAGGTGGCCGGCCTGCTCGCGCTGCTGCTCCTCACCGAGTCCCGTCGCGCATCGCGACTGCGGCCGGACGGCGCTCTCGTGCTGCTCGCCGAGCAGGACCGCAGCCGCTGGGATCGAGCCTTGATCGAGGAGGGTCAGGCGATCGTCCGCCGCTGCCTTCGCCGCAACCAACCCGGCGCCTATCAGCTCCAGGCCGCTATCAATGCCGTGCATGCGGACGCTGCGACAATCGAGCAGACCGACTGGTCGCAGATCGTCGCCCTGTACGACCAACTGCTTGCGTTCGCCCCCACGCCGGTCGTGGCTCTCAACCGCGCCATCGCGATTGGTGAAGTCAAAGGCGCCGCGGCTGCCCTGGCGTTGGTGGACGAGTTGGACCTCGAGAACTACCACCTGTTCCACGCGACGCGAGCCGATCTGCTTCGCCGTCTGGGCCGAAGCAGCGAGGCGACGGCGGCCTACGAGCGTGCGGCGGCGATGGCACCTACTGACGCCGAGCGGGACTTCCTCAGGCGCGGTGGCCGCGCCTCACGTTGAGCGCGCGGGTGACCACAAGGTGCGGAACGGCCGATGGCACTGTCCCGGTTCATCGTCGGCACCGGCGCCCGTTTATGTTCCGGGGCGCCAGATCCCTGAGCCACGCGCGCGCCGGTGTCGGCTCGTTGTCGCGCGCCCGCCAGCCATCTGTCGCATCATCGCCGGGTACACGATCAGGCGCCGAAACGGCCTGATCGCCCCCATATAGGCGGTCCCGAACAGTCCGTTTGGCTTCACGAGAACGGCCATCTGGGCGCGGTACCCGCCCGCCTGGTCCGGGACCAAGCCGATGTGTATGACCCCGTGCATGGTCCGGTTGGCGATCTCCGCGGCCCACTCGTCGTCGAGCAGGTACAGCGAGGTGAAGGGGAGCGCGTCGAAGTCCGGGCCGGATGGGGCATCGCGCAGATCGGCCGGCAACCGGTCGCGGAGCGTCGGCACCCTGGAGCCGAGGCCGGCGGCCGGGCCGTCCCAACCAAGCAGCTCGCCGACCTTCCACCGGATTGCCCAGAGCGTGCGAACGGTCCCCGAGGAACTTTGCGACGGGTCGCCCGAGGCGAACGCCTGCACCAGCCGAGGGAAGTCGTCCGGGGCGCCGGTCCCCGGTAGCGCCCACACATCCTCGAGCCGGAAGTCGCGGGTGAACTCGTGAATCCGCCAGGGGCGGGAGGTGTGCGCGGTGTTCGGTAGCCTCATTCCTGGACCTCCATCCATACGAGTGGTTTCTCCTGGCGGCGGACTCCTGGGGAGGGAACGACTTTCACAGCGACTTGCGAGGACGGGTCAGGAGTTCGGGTAGCGCGGCCGGGTAGAGGTTGTGTTCGGTAGCGAGTACCTGGTCGACATCCCACCAGCGGTGACCGAGATGCGCTGCGCGCTCAATTTCGTCAGCGAACGCGACCGGCCTGCAGAATGACTCCTGGACGCGCACCGAGAAGACGTACTCCCGCTGTCGGTAGTCGCGTCCGTTGAAGGTAAAGGCACCGTCGACCACGGCGACGCAGACGCCGACGTCGTCGATCTGGATTCCCGTCTTTTCGTAGAGCTCCCGTCTTGCGGCGTCGTTGATGCTCTCGCTGTGATCGACACCTCCGCCGCCGGGAGTTCCCAGCAAGTACCTCTGCCGAACCGAGTATTGCGCGAACCAGCAGGGAACGGAGCTGATCGCACCTGGACTTGCGATCTGATCCGGTGAACTCCAGCTCCGTGGGCGTCCGCATGGACGGACGGCCGACCCTTCGGCTGCAGGCCTCGGGGTCGGCCGTCTCACTCGAATCCTGCCGGGTCAGTTGCTCAGTGCTTCCTCACGATGTGCCCGTCACTGCGAACCACGTCGTCGGGGACGGCCCAACGAAGATGATCGGCGCGAAGCACGGACTGGGCAGCCCGACGGTCGCCTCGATCTCGGAATCCCCTGTCGCGGTTGCGGGGAACGGACCGGTCGCCACGTTCGTGGTCGCCGGACTGCCATTGACGACGGTCAGGCAGCTCACGATCGCCCGAAACGACGAGATCGGGTTCGTCCCCCTCAACGCGAGAGGTACCGGCGGCCCGTTGAGCAACACCAATCCCCGGACCTCCACCTCCAGCCTTCCATCGCTTGCGAGCTCGCCCCTACCCTCTGCGATCTGCCAGGGTAGGCCACCCCCGTTGACACCCCGGATCGGATTGGCCGAGCCGACAAATGGCCCGCTTACGCCGACCATCGTGTCGAACTCGAGAACCTTCTGTCCGCTCGAGCTTGCTCCGGACGCTTGAACGATCAGCCCGACCGCGAGC
>WNGF01003505.1_pt1 | contig 21263 bp, 19 predicted proteins | sample 5400641 | NCBI WGS metagenome assembly WNGF01 (sample SAMN13153371, study PRJNA577476) | soil metagenome | isolation source: 80 cm soil or saprolite under grassland replicate 2 | place: USA:California | collected 2016-06-15 | reverse complement strand
TCGCCGGCTACGAGGTCGAGCTCGCGGGCGACGGCGACGCCGCGATTGCCGCGATCGAGCGGCGTACGCCGGACGCGGTCGTCCTCGACGTGATGATGCCCGGCTACGACGGGCTCGATGTCACGCGTCGCCTGCGCCGCGAGGGCAACCGCATCCCGGTGCTGCTCCTGACCGCGCGCGACGCCGTCGGCGACCGCGTCGAGGGACTCGACGCCGGGGCCGACGACTACCTGCCGAAGCCGTTCGCGCTCGAGGAGCTGCTGGCGCGGCTGCGCGCCCTGCTGCGCCGCGCCGGCGACCAGGAGCCGGCCGACGTCCTCCGCTTCGCCGACCTCTCGTTCGACCTCGGCTCGATGGACGCCCGCCGGGGCGGCCGCCGCTTCGAGCTGACGACGACCGAGGCGCACCTGCTCGAGCTGTTCATGCGCAATCCCAGGCAGGTGCTGCCGCGACCGCTCATCTACGAGCGCGTCTGGGGCTACGACTTCAGCCACTCGTCGAACGCACTCGACGTCTACGTCGGCTACCTGCGCCGCAAGACCGAGTCGGGCGGCGAGCCGCGGCTGATCCACACCGTCCGCGGCACGGGCTACGTGCTGCGCGAGCCATGAGCCTCCGGCTTCGACTCACGCTCGTGGCCGCGGCAGTCGTCGCGGTCGTGCTCGCGGCCGCGTCGGTGACCGTCTACTTCGTCATGCGCCACGACTTCTACGCACAGGTGGACGACATCCTGAGCCGGCACGCGGCCGCGCTCCAGGACCGTCCGGACAGGGCGTTCCGCGGCTTCGGCGACTTCTCCGGGGACGTCGTCATGCCCGTGGCGCCGAACGGTGAGGCGACGGCCGACACCGGCCTGCCCGTCACGCCGGACATCAAAGCCGTCGCCTCGGGAAAGCGGCACACCTACTTCTTCCGCGACACGAGCGTGCAGGGCACTCACGTCCGGTACGTCGTCGCGCCGCTCCCCATCGGCGGCGCCGTGGTCGTCGGGCGCGTCACCGACAACGTCGTCAACGACCTCGAGCATCTGCGGCTGATCCTGCTGCTCGTGTCGCTCGGCGGCGTCGGCGTCGCCGCGATTGCCGGCGCGCTCGTCTCGCGGACGACCCTCGCCCCCGTGCGCCGCCTGACGGCGGCGGCGGAGCGGATCGCGCGGACGCAGGACCCGAGCGAGCGCGTGCCGGAGGGCGGTCGCGGCGAGCTGTCGCGGCTCGGGGCCTCGTTCAACACAATGCTCGGGGCACTCGGGGACGCGATCGAGACGCAGCGGCGCTTCGTGGCCGACGCCTCGCACGAGCTGCGCACGCCGCTGACGAGCATGCAGACGAACATCGAGGTGCTGACGCAGCAGGAGCGGCTCGACGCCGGACAGCGGCAGCGGCTGTTCGACGATCTCGAGCGGGAGGCGCACGAGATGCGCAACCTGATCACCGGCCTGCTGGAGCTCGCCCGCGGCGAGGATCCGCGGCTCGTGCGGACGCACGTGCAGCTCGACGAGCTCGTCGAGGCTGCGGTCGAGCGCGCCCGCGTCCGCTTCCCGCAGCTCGTCTTCGAGGCACACCTCGAGCCGACGCTGGTCGAGGGGGCGCCGGAGCGGCTCGAGCGCGCGGTCTGGAACCTGCTCGAGAACGCCGGCAAGTGGAGCGCCGAAGGCTCGACCGTCGACGTGACGCTCGAGAACGACGAGCTGCGTGTGCGCGACCACGGCCCCGGGATCGCGGCCGAGGACCGCGCGCACGTCTTCGACCGCTTCTACCGCGCGCCGGCCGCGCGCGCCCTGCCGGGCTCGGGCCTGGGGCTCGCGATCGTTCGCGAGGTCGCCGAGGCGCACGGAGGCACCGTCTCGGCCGAGGACGCACCCGGCGGCGGCGCGCTCATGCGGCTGCGGCTAGCCGGTTCGTAGGTTCTTAAACGGGCCTCATGTCGCTCTGCTGAGATGAGTGTGCTCATCGTTCCCTCCTAACCGGCGAGCGCAGTCCAATGCAGACTGCTCCTTCGTAGTCCGGCGCCTCCTCTCTCCCCTGGGGAGGAGGCGCCGGGCGAGCCGGTCTGCTCGGCTATCGGCCCTGCAGCACGTCGCCGAGGGCCGCGAGGCGCCGCTCGACGCTGCCGCAGACGAGGTCGCAGAGCTGCCAGATGCCGTCGTCGACGACGCTGAAGTAGGCGAAGTTGCCCTGCTTGCGGCGGCCGACGACGCCGGCGTCGAGCAGCACGCCCAGGTGCTTCGAGACGTTCTGCTGCGTGGTGCCGACGAGGTCGGCGAGCTCCTGCACCGTGGCCTCGCCCTCATGCAGCCGGTCGAGCAGCTTGATGCGCGTCGGCTCCGCCAGGAGGCGGAACCGACGCGCGATCAGCTCGGCGAGCTCGTCCGAGAGCGGGTGCGCGAGCGCCATCAGGCGGGCGTCGGGTGCGCCCTCCCCGCGCCGACCCGCTCGTGCCGCGCCTCCCACAGGCCGAAGCCGGAGAGCAGGACGAGCAGCAGGCCCGGAATCACGAAGAACCAGGTGAAGAGCCGGAAGGACGGCAGTGCGTTCACCTGCGCGAAGTCGCCGGTGTTGGCCTGCATCGTCTGGACCAGCGGCTTGTAGTGCGCGAGCCCCGCGTTCACCTGTCCGAAGATAGCCGTGTTCGCACTCATCATCCCGATGAATCGACCGAAATCCCGCCGCATCGTCGGCAGGCTCGTGAGCATCGCCGTCATCGTCGGCACCTGCGTCGCCATGTAGGCCTGCAGCTGGGCCGGCGTCATGTGCAGCGCCTGCGCGAGCATGGGCAGGAGCTTCAGGGAGTCCGTCTGCATTCCCTGGAACCCCTTCAGGTACTGCTCGAACTTCGCCACGCTCTTGGTGTTGATCGCCGGTGCGACCTTGCCGAGCGGGGTGAAGACCGAGTTGTAGAAGTAGGCGGTCCTGGCGACCTGGTCCGTCTGCATGATCGGCTGGAAGTCGCTCATCATCCGTGCGCCCGCGGCCGTCCTGGACGGCATCTGGAACGCGAACGGCAGGATGACCAGCAGGGCACCGATCACGAGCACGGGCCACAGCAGCTTGCGAGTCATCGTTCCTCCTTTGTCTGCGCTCAGCGTCGTGCGCCGGCGCCCCGCGCGCGTCGGGATTCGGCCCGTTCCCGATGCGGTCAACTACCCAACCGAGTAGTTGTCCGCAGCGGATCCGCGCGGGAGTGCCGATGCTGCTCACACACGGCGGCGCGACGCTTCGGGCATGACCAAGCGAATCGTCATCCTCGGCGCCGGCACCGGTGGCACGCTGCTCGCCAACAGGCTGCGCCGCCACCTCTCTCCGGACGAGCTCCGGATCGACGTCGTCGACCGCGACGACGTGCACGTCTACCAGCCCGGGCTCCTGTTCGTTCCGTTCGGGCTCGCCGACCCCGACGAGATCGTCCGGCCGCGCCGCCGCCAGCTGCGCAGCGACATCGCCTTCCACCAGACGGAGATCGAGTCGGTCTCGCTCCCCGAGCAGCGTGTGCACCTCGACAACGGAACGTCGTTGTCGTATGACGTGCTCGTCGTGGCGAGCGGCACACGGCTGCTGCCCGAGGAGACCGACGGCATGCTCGGCTCGGGCTGGAACGAGTCGGTCTTCACGTTCTACGACCTGCCCGGGGCGACGAAGCTGCGCGACGCGCTCGCCCGTTTCGAGGGCGGCCGGCTCGTCGTCGACATCGTCGACATGCCGATCAAGTGTCCCGTCGCGCCGATCGAGTTCGCGTTCCTCGCGGACTGGTTCCTGCGCGAGCGCGGCGTTCGCGACCGCACCGAACTGACCCTCGCGACGCCGCTCGACGGTTGCTTCACCAAGCCGATCGCGTCGAAGCACCTCACCCACCTGCTCGACGAGAAGGGCATCGACGTCGCGGTCGAGTTCAGCGCAGGCGAGGTCGACGGCGAGCACGGGCGGCTCGTCTCCTACGACGGCCGCGAGCTGCCGTTCGACCTGCTCGTGACGATCCCGCTGCACGGCGGCGCCGCCTACGTCGACCGCTCGGAGGGGCTCGGCGACGCGCTCGGCTTCGTGCCGACCGACAAGGGCACGCTCCAGGCGCACGCCGCGCCGAACGTGTTCGCGCTCGGCGACGCGACCGACCTGCCGAGCTCGAAGGCCGGCTCCGTCACCCATTTCGAGGGCGAGGTGCTGAGCGAGAACGTCGAGCGCTTCCTCGCCGGACGCGACCTGGTCTCGCGCTTCGACGGGCACGCCAACTGCTTCATCGAGACCGGGTTCAAGAAGGCGCTCCTGATCGACTTCAACTACGACCAAGAGCCGGTGCCGGGACGATTCCCGACGGCGGCCGGCCCGCTCCCGCTGCTGCGGGAGTCGCGGCTCAACCATCTCGGCAAGCTCGTGTTCCAGTGGCTCTACTGGCACGTGCTGCTGCCGGGGCGGGAGCTGCCGCTCATCGGGCCGGAGATGCCGACCGCGGGCAAGCGAATCCCGACGGCTGTATGAGAAGGAGGACGAGATGACAGTGCTGATCGCCGAGAGAGCCGTCGACGTCGACGCCGAGGGCTTCCTCACGCATCCCGAGCAGTGGAACGACGAGATCGCCGAGGGCATCGCAGAGGAGGCCGGCATCGCCGAGCTGACGCCGCGCCATTGGCAGGTCGTTCGCTTCATGCGCGAGCGGTACCTCGCAACCGGCGTCGCGCCGACGATCCGCTCGCTCGGCAAGGAGTCGGGCGTCCCGGTGAAGGAGCTGTACCAGCTCTTCCCCAAGGGCCCGGCGAAGCTCGCCGCCAAGATCGGCGGCATCCCGAAGCCGAAAGGGTGCATCTAGATGACGCAGCTACTGGAAGAGCGGGTACTGGAAGAGCCGCTGCTCGCCGAGCCGCAGACGATCGAGAAGGTCGCGGTCGTGATCTCGAAGGGATCGCTCGAGGGCATCTATCCCGGGCTGATCCTCGCCAACGGCGCGCGGATGGAGGGGATCGAAGCGCACCTCTTCTTCACCTTCTTCGGGCTGGACGCGATCCGCAAGGACCGCTACGAGCACATCAAGGTCGCGACCGTGGGCAACCCGGGAATGCACCTGCCGACGCTCGCCGGCGCGCTGCCCGGGATGTCGGCGCTCGCGACGAAGATGATGGCCCGGCAGATGGAGAAGCTCGACATCCCGCCGATCCCCGAGTTCGTCGAGCTGATCGCCGACTCCGGCGCGAAGCTCTGGGCGTGCAAGGCGTCGGTGGACATGTTCGACCTGACCAAGGACGACTTCGTGCCCCAGGTCGAGGACATCATCACAGTGGGCGACTTCTACGGCCTGGCCGCGGGAGGTCAGATCATCTTCACGTAACGGCGGCGGCTTCGCCGGATTAACGCCGGCGGCGGCGGAAGAACCCGACGCGCTCGACGAGCTCGGGCTCCTCGCCCGCGCCGTCGTCGGCGAGGTGCTGCTCCCACGGATCGAGGGCGGGCTCGTCCTCGTCCTCCGCCTCTTCGTCGTGCTCGTGCTCGTGCTCGGCTGCGGCCTGCCGTTCCGGCTCGGACGCGGCCTCTTCCGCCGGCGCCGGCTCCTCCGCGGGCTCTGCCTCGGCCGCGGGCTCTGCCTCGGCCGCGGGCTCTGCCTCCGCCTCGGCCTCGACCGGTGCCTCGTCGGGTGCGGGCTCGTCCTGCTCGTCAGGCTCGTCCTGCTCGTCCGCCGACGCCACGACGGTCAGCCCGCCTGCCTCGGTGTCCTCGTCCGCGTCGGGCGTCCAGACGGGGGCCGGCTCCTCGCCGTACGGCTCGTCCTCCACGACCGAGGGCACGAAGCCCAGCGCGGGCGAGACGAACCGGCTGCGCGAGCCGAGCCATTCGGAGAAGGCGACGATCACGAACGCGGCGGCCATCAGCGCAACCACCACCGCTGCGCGGAAGTGCGAGACCCCTGCGATCACCGCGACGGCCACGATCAGCGCCGCCTCGCCGGCGAGCCGCAGCACCACCGTCGGCACCTCCCGCGGCGGTGCCTCGTAGCGGAACGTCGTCCAGGCCGGCTCCGGGGCGCCGCCGAGTCCGAGCTCCCGCAGAGCCCGCAGGTCGTTGCGCAGCGCGTCGGCGTCGCGGCGGAAGACCTCGACCGACTCGAGGGCGCGCAGCGACGCGTCGAGCTGCGCCGCGTGCCGGTAGAACGAGTCGAACGCGAGCCGCACGGCCTCCTGCTCGTATCCCTGCTCGGCGATCGGCAGGTCCTCGATCCGCGGCAGCGGGCCGCTCGGGGCGTCGGGGGAGGGCCAGGCGTCGTGGGTCATGGCAGACAGTATGCGGTCTTCACCGGAGCACGGTGAGTTCCTGGGGGAACTCTTGAAGAAGGTCGCCGTCGCCTCCGACCCGGTCGCCGGGGCGGAGGGGCACGACGACGCGGATCCGGCCGCCGCGGAGGAAGCCGATCCGGTCGGGACCGAGCTCGAGCGGCTCGTACGAGCCGGCGAAGGCGTCGGGATGCTCGGCACGCAGGCGCAGGACGCGGCGGATCAGATGGAGCTTCAGCGTGTCGCGCGTCGGCCCCGGCCGGTCGCGGGCGCGGCGTCGCCGGTGCCAGTCCACCGGGCGGCGGTTGTCGGGGTCGACGAGGTTGAGCGACCAGAACTCGTCGCCCTGGTAGATGTCGGGCACACCGGGCGTCGTGAGCCGCAACAGCAGTGCGCCGAGCGAGGCATGCTCGCCCGCCGCGGCGACGTCACGGGCGAAGGGCTCGAGGTCGTCGAGGAGCTCCTGGTTCTCGTACAGGCTGCGCAGGAACGCCTTGACGCGCTGCTCGTAGCGCTCGTTCGGCTCCACCCAGCTCGTGTTTCGCTTCGCCTCGCGGAGCGCCTTCTCGACGTAGCGCTCCAGCCGCATCGGCACGATCGGCCAGGCGCCGACGAGCGTCTGCCAGACGAGGTACTCCTCGTTCGGGTCGTCCAGCGGGCCGGCGAGCTCGCGCCAGCGGCGCACGTGCCCGGCCCAGCGCTCCGTCATCCCCGCGAGCGCGCCGATCCGCGCCCTCACGTCGCCGGCGCGTTTCGTGTCGTGGGTCTGCGACGTGAGGAGCTGGAGCGGATGCCGCGCGAGGCGTTCCTGCGCGCGCAGGTGGAACGCCTCCGGCGAGAGCGAGAAGCGCCCGGGGTCGCCGCCGACCTCGTTCAGCGCCACGAGGCGGAACCACCGGTAGAAGGCCGTGTCCTCGACGCCCTTCGCCGTGACCGCCCCCGTCGTCTGCTGCCAGCGGACGACGAACTCGTCCAGCTGCGGCGAGCGCTCGCCTTCGAGCAGGAGCACGCGGCGCAGGTCGTCGGGGAGCGCCTCCGTCGCACGGCGGTCCTCCTCGTGGACGCGGCCGGTCTCGGGCTCGACGTACGTGCGATACACGGGCAGGGAAGCCGCAGCCACGTCGAGCCGCGGATGGTCGTACAGCGTGCGCAGCCGCTCGAGCTCGCGGGCGAAGGTCGTCCGCGCCACCTCCACCTTCGCCTCGTGCGCGACCTCGGCGAAGCTGCGCCGCTCGCCGGTCAGCTCGCCGTACAGCTCGGTCAGCGGCTGCTCGCCCGCCGGGTCGACGAACAGCGCGGTGACGTCGTTCGCGAACTCGTAGCCGGTCGTCCCCTCGACCGGCCAGTCGCGCAGCCGCTCGCCGGGCTCCAGGATCTTCTCGACCCAGACGTGCTCGACGCCGCGCCCGCGCAGCCGCTCGAGGTACTCACGCGGGTTGGCCAGCCCGTCTGGATGGTCGATCCGCAAGCCGTCGACGACCCGCTCCTCGACGAGCTCGAGGACCCTGGCATGGGTGCTCTCGAACACCTCGGGGTCCTCGACGCGCACGCCCGCGAGCTCGCCGATGTCGAAGAAACGGCGGTACCAACCGGAGTCGGGATCCCAGTCGAAGAAGCGCGCGCGCAGCGCCGGATCGGCCCAGAATCGGTTCTCCCGCTCGTCGGCCGCCATGTGGTTCGGGACGATGTCCAGGACGACGCCGAGGCCCGCGTCGTGCGCGGCGTCGCACATCGCGCGGAACTCGGCCTCCCCGCCGAGCTCCTCCGAGATGCGGGTCGGATCGACGACGTCGTAGCCGTGCGTCGAGCCCCGCCGCGCCTGGAGCGAGGGCGACAGGTAGAGATGCGACGCGCCGAGCTCCCGCAAGTAGGGCACCGCGATCTCGCGGGCGTCGCGAAAGCCGAACTGCTCGGTGAGCTGCAGCCGGTACGTGCAGCGGAGTAGTGACGTAACCGGCAACATGGCCATGGTCCCTGGCCCGCGACCCAGGAACCGGGCAACGTTACCGGCCACGTCACTAGGCACGTCGCAGGAGCATCAGCGACCGGTCCTGCAGCGCCACCGCGGTGCGGGCCGCGACGACGCCCTCCGGCGCGCCCTCGCCCGTCGCGAGCTCGACCACCCAGCGCGCGCCGAAGCGCCGCGTCGGCAGCGTGAACGTCACGGGCTCCGAGCCGGCGTTGAACATGAGCAGGAACGAGTCGTCGGCGATCTCCTCGCCCGTCGGCGTCCGCGACGTGATCTCCGCGCCGTTGAGGAACACACCGAGGGTCCGCCCGTCTTCGCGCTGCCAGTCCCGCTGCGTCATGCGGCGGCCGTCGGGGCGGAACCACCACACGTCCGGCAGGCCCGAGCCGCGCGTCTCCTGACCGGTCAGGAACGTCGCTCGGCGGAACACCGGGTGCTCGCGACGCAGCCTGATCAGCCGCTGCACGAACCGCGTCAGCTCGGTGTCGGCGTGCTCCCAGTCGAACCACGAGAGCTCGTTGTCCTGGCACCACGCGTTGTTGTTGCCGCGCTGCGTCCGGCCGAGCTCGTCGCCGCCGAGCAGCATCGGCACGCCCTGCGAGAGCAGCAGCGTCACGAGGAAGTTGCGCTGCTGTCTCGCCCGCACGGCGTTGACCTGCGGGTCGTCCGTCTCTCCCTCCACGCCGTGGTTCCAGGAGCGGTTGTCGTCGGTGCCGTCGTGGTTCTGCTCACCGTTCGCCTCGTTGTGCTTCTCGTTGTACGAGACGAGGTCACGCAGCGTGAAGCCGTCGTGTGCCGTGACGAAGTTGATCGACGCGGACGGCGTGCGTCCCTCGGACTGGTAGAGATCGCTCGAGCCCGTGAAGCGAGAGGCGAACTGGGCGACGTTCGGGTGCGCGCGCCAGAAGTCCCGCACGACGTCGCGGTAGAGGCCGTTCCACTCGGCCCACAGGACTGGGAAGTTGCCGACCTGGTAGCCGCCTGGGCCTACGTCCCACGGCTCGGCGATCAGCTTCGCCTGCGACAGCACTGGGTCCTGGTGGACCGTGTCGAAGAACGCCGACAGGCGGTCGACGTCGTAGAACTCCCGTGCGAGCGCCGCCGCCAGGTCGAAGCGGAAGCCGTCGACGTGGCACTCGCTCACGAAGTAGCGGAGCGAGTCCATGATCAGGCGCAGCACGGAGGGGTGCACCGGGTTGAGCGAGTTCCCGGTGCCGGTGAAGTCGATGTAGAAGCGCGGCGTCTCCGGCACGAGCCGGTAGTAGGACGCGTTGTCGACGCCCCGAAACGACAGCATCGGCCCGAGGTGGTTCCCCTCGGCCGTGTGGTTGTAGACGACGTCGAGGATCACCTCGATGCCGGCCCGGTGGAGCGCCTTGACCATCCCCTTGAACTCGCGCACCTGCTCGCCGCGCGTACCGGTGGCTGCGTAAAGGGCGTGCGGCGCGAGAAAGCCGATCGACGAGTAGCCCCAGTAGTTCGTCAGCCCGCGGTCGCGGAGGAAGCCCTAGTCCGCGATGTGGTGGATCGGCAGCAGCTCGACCGCGCTCACGCCGAGCTCGCGCAGGTACTCGAGAGCCGGCTCGGACGCGAGGCCGGCATACGTGCCTCGCAGGTCCTCGCGCACGCCCCCGTGGCGGCGCGTGAAGCCCTTCACGTGCACCTCGTAGATCACGGTGTCCGACCACGAGTGCGCCGGCGGGTGGTCGTCTTCCCAGTCGAAGTACGGGTCGACGACGACGCACTTGGGGATCGCGTCGACGTCGTCCTCGTCGTCCGGCTCGAGGTCGGCGTCCGGCTCGCCGCTCGGGGCGTAGGGAAGCGTGTTGCCGAGCTCCCAGCCGATCGGCCCCTCGACGGCCTTGGCGTACGGGTCGATCAGCAGCTTGTGCGGGTTGAAGCGGTGGCCGGAGGTCGGGTCGTACCGCCCGTGCACGCGATAGCCGTACCGCTGGCCCGGGCCGACGCCCGGCACGTAGCCGTGCCAGTTGAAGGCGGTGCGCTCGCCCAGCTCGAGGCGCGTCTCGCGGTCGTCGTCGTCGAACAGGCACAGCTCGACACGCTGCGCGTTCTCCGAGAAGAGCGAGAAGTTCGTTCCGTGCGCGTCCCAGCTCGGGCCGAGGGGAAACGGTCTGCCGGGCCAGACGTCCATCAGCGGCGAATCTCTACCTGCTTCGCGCGAAAGTCGGCGACGAGCTCGACGCCGCCGCGCCGCAGGCGGAGCACGCGCGCGTCCTCGTCGGCCCCTGCCTCGAGCTCGCGGGGGAGAGTCCTGCGCAGCTCGAGCAGCTCGCGATAGAGGGGATCCGGCTCGCGCGGAGCGAGCTTCGAGCGGAGGAAGGTCTCCAGCGCCTGCGGATCGGGCAGGTCGTGTCCCGCGAACGACGCGAACGCCTCGAACTCCCGCTTCCGGCCTGCGCGGGTCGCTTCCGCGATCGTCGGGTCGATGTGGTCGGTGAAGAACTGGAACGGGTTCTGCTCGAGGTACTCCTCGCCCATGAAGAGCAGCGGCGTGCAGGGCGAGAAGAGCGTGACCGCGGCAGCGACGCGCAGCGCGTCCGGCGGCAGCCGGTCGCCCACGGCCCGGTTGCCGACCTGGTCGTGGTTCTGCGCGCAGACGACGAGGCGGCGCGGGTCGTGTCCCCGGCCCTCGAGGTCCTCGGCGAGCGCGGCGACGGAGCCGTAGCCGCGGTAGTAGCCGTCCTGCTCGCCGGTGAGCAGCGCGTGCAGCTCGTGATGGGAGCGGTCGGCCCACTGCGCGTCGTGACCCCACTCGTCGATCGGCCGCCAGTCGCCGACCTGGATCTCCGAGATCACGAGAGCCCGCGGCGCTGCTGAGCGCACACGCGCGGCGAGCTCCGCGCAGATGTGCTCGGGCTCGTCGTCGAAGATCGCGTGGACGGCGTCGAGGCGAAGCCCGTCGATGTGGTACTCGCGCACCCACTGCTCGGCGTTCTGGATCGCCCACTCGCGCACGCCGGCCTGGGCGTAGTCGATCGCCTCGCCCCAGAAGGTCTCGTGCCGACTCGTGAAGTACGGCCCGAACGCGCGCAGCGCCTCGGCGCCGGGGCCGACGTGGTTGTACACGACGTCGAGCAGCACCGCGAGACCTTCGGCGTGCGCGGCGTCGACCAGCCGGGCGAGCCCGCTCGGGCCGCCGTACGCCCGGTGCGGCGCGTAGGCGTACACGCCGTCGTAGCCCCAGCCGCGCTCGCCGGGGAAGGTCGCGACCGGCATCAGCTCGATCGCGGTCACGCCGAGCTCGCGGAGGCCGCGCAGCCGCGGGATCACGCCGCCGAAGGTTCCCTCCTCGGAAAAGGCGCCGACGTGCAGCTCGTAGATCACGAGCTCGTCGAGCAGGACGCTGGGCCAGCCCTCGTCCGTCCAGGCGAACGCGTCGGTGTCGACGATCTGGGAAGGGCCGCGCACGCCGTACGGCTGCGACCGAGAGCACGGGTCGGGATACGACTCCGCGCCGTCGACGACGAGCAGGTACTCGTCGCCGGCGTTCGCGTCGACCTGGGCCTCGTAGAAGCCGTCGCCCACGTGCTCGAGCTCGCGGCGTCCTGTCGCAAGGTCAACGGCGAGGGAGCGCACGCCCGGCGCCCACACCCGCAGCGCCACGCCGCCGTTCTCGAGCGGGACCGCGCCGAGCCGCCGCGTCAACGGTTGTCTCCCTCGCCCGGCACCGCGCCGAACGTACCCGCCGCGAAAGGCGCGAATCCTCGCGTCTGCGCCCGTAGGCCGTCACGAAGTCGTTGCACTTTCAACCAGGGGCCTGGCCCTGCACAGAAGTGTGACGACTCTTCAGCGGCCTCGAGGCTCGGCAGAAAGCCGGGGGCCAGGCCCCGCGGGCCTAGCGGCCCGCCGCGTAGCCCTGCATTCCCCGCGGATTCGCGGCCGCCTTGAGCTGGCCGTCCGGATCGCGGCCGACGGCGCTCACCCGGCCGAGCGACCACGGCAGCGACACCTCGACCTCGTGGCCGCGGGCACGCAGGCCGGCGAACGTCTCCTCGCCGGCACGCTCCTCGACGGCGACGTGGCGGCGCTTCGTGGCACGCGGATAGAACGAGCTCGGGAACGCCTCGGTGTGGTGGTTCGGCGCGTCGATCGCGGCCTGGAGGTCCATGCCGAAATGCACGTGGCCGAGGAAGACGTGCAGGGTCCACTGGTCCTGCTGGTCGCCGCCGGGCGTGCCGAGTGCGAGCACCGGCTCGCCGTCGCGCGCGACCAGCGTGGGCGAGAGCGTCGTCCGTGGCCGCTTGCCGGGCTCGAGCGAGTTCGGCAGCCCCTCCTCGAGCCAGAACATCTGTGCGCGCGTGCCGAGGCAGAACCCGAGCTCGGGGATAACGGGCGCGCCCCAGAGCCAGCCGCCGCTCGGCGTGGCCGCGACCATGTTCCCCCAGCGATCGACCACGTCGAGGTGGACGGTGTCGCCGCGCGTGGGCTCGCCCACGCCGGGCGCGAGCGCGACCGCCTCGGCCGGCGCGGGCAGGCGAGGCTCGCGGCCGCCGGGCGAGCCCGGCCGCAGCTCGCCGGACGACTCGTCACCCACGAGCGCGCGCCGCTCGTCGGCGTACTCGCGCGAGAGCAGGTCCTCGAGCGGCACGTCGACGAAGTCCGGGTCGCCGTACCACGCCTCCCGGTCCGCGAACGCGAGCTTCGCGCACTCCGTCACCGTGTGCACGTACTCGTCACCCGCGTGTCCCATCCCGGCCACGTCGAAGCCCTCGAGCAGCCGCAGCTGCTGGAGGAACACGGGCGCCTGGCTCCACGGGCCGGCCTTCAGCACGGTGAGCCCGTGGTAGTCGACCGCGAGCGGCGGCTCGAACGAGGGCCGCCAGTCGCGCAGGTCCTCCTCGGCGAGCAGGCCGCGGTGCCGCTCGCCCGAGCTGTCGAGCCACTCCCGCTCCTGGAAGGCGAGGAGCGCGTCCGCCACGAAGCCGCCGTACCACGCGCCGAGCGCTGCCTCGATCTGCTCCTCGCGCGAGGACGAGCGCGCCTCGGCCTCGTCGACGATGCGGCGATAGGTCGCCGCGAGCTGCGGGTTGCGGTGCAGCGAACCTGCGGCCGGGACCGGCAGGTAGACGTCGGCCGACGTCGTCCAGTCCTCGCGGAAGAGCGATTCGACGCTCCGGATCGCGTCGCCGATCCGCGCGAGGAGCGGATAGCCGTTCCCCGCGTAGTCGATCGCGAAGCCGAGCACGTCGCGGAGCGGCAGCGTTCCGAAATCGCGGAGCATCGCCAGCCAGCCTCCGAAGGCGCCGGGGACGACCGCCGCCAGCGGGCCGGTGCCGGGGACGAGAGCGAGGCCGAGCTCGTCCCGGTAGTGGGCGATCGTCGCCGCGCGCGGCGCCGGCCCCTGGGCGCACAGCACGAGCGGCTCGCCGCGCGCCGCCGGCCAGAGGATCGCCGGGAGGTCGCCGCCCGGCCCGTTCAGGTGCGGCTCGACGACCTGGAGCGTGAAGCCGGCGGCGACGGCCGCGTCGAAGGCGTTGCCGCCGCGCTCGAGCACCGCCATCCCGGCCGCGGACGCGAGCCAGTGCGTCGAGGCGACCATCCCGAACGTCCCGCGGAGCTCTGGGCGCGTCGTAAATCTCATACGGCCTCGGCGCTGACGATAGCGGCGGTGTCCTCGACGAGGCGCGGCGCCGGACGGCCAGGCCCGACGAGATGGCAGGCGACGGAGTGGCCGCGGGCGAACTCCCGCAGCACCGGCGTCTCCTCGTCCGACGCGGGCGCCGACTGCTCGTGGAGCGGGCAGCGGGTGTGAAAACGGCAGCCGCGAGGCGGGATGAGCGGGCTCGGAATGTCTCCCTCCAGCACGACCTGCCGGCGAGCGCGCTGCACCGACGGATCGGGGACGACCGCCGCCGACAGGAGCGCCTGCGTGTACGGGTGCTGCGGGTTGCGGAACAGCTCCGGCCGCGAGGCGAGCTCGACGATCTCGCCGAGGTACATCACGGCGACCCGGTCGCAGAGGAACTCGACCGTCGCGAGATCGTGCGTGATGAAGAGGCAGGAGAAGCCCATGTCGCGCTGGAGGTCGCGGAGCAGGTTGAGGATCGACGCCTGCACCGAGACGTCGAGCGCCGACACCGGCTCGTCGGCGATGAGCACGCTCGGGTTCAGGACGAGCGACCGCGCGAGGCCGACGCGCTGGCGCTGGCCGCCCGAGAGCTCGTGCGGATAGCGGTAGCGCAACTCCGGGCGCAGCCCGACGGCGTCGAGAATCGTCGCGACCCGCGCGTCCAGCAGGCGGCCCTTCGCGAGCCCGTGCAGGCGAACGGGCTCACCGACGATGTCGCCGACGGTCATGCGCGGGTTCAGCGACGAGTAGGGATCCTGGAAGACCATGTGCAGCTCCCGCCGCAGCGGGCGCATCTGGCGGCGCGAGAGGTGCGTGATGTCGGTTCCGTGGAGTCGGATCGCGCCCGAGCTCGGCTCGATCAGCCGGAGCACGCAGTTCGCTACCGTCGTCTTGCCGCTCCCCGACTCGCCTACGAGGCCGAGGATCTCGCCGCGGGCCAGCTCGAACGAGACGCCGTCGACGGCGTGCACCGTGCCGCGGCCGCCCGTGAGCCGCCCGCCCACCTGGAAGTGCTTGACGAGGTCCGTGACCTCGAGGATCGCCCCCGTGTCCGCGACTCCACTCACGCCGTCCCGTTCTCCCCCGGATGGAAGCAGGCAACCCAGTGGTCCGGCCGCACCTGGCGCAGCTCGGGGATCTGCGTGCGCGTGAGCTCGTCCGCGCGCGGACAGCGGTCGGCGAACGCACACGCGGTCGGCAGCTCGCGCAGCGAGGGAACGCGGCCCGGTATCTCCTGCAGCCGGCGCCGCGTCTCGTCGCCCTCGTAGGGCCGCGGGATCGCGCCGAGCAGGCCGATCGTGTACGGATGCTGCGGATGCGCGAACAGGTCGTCGACAGCCGCCTCCTCCGCCTTCCGGCCCGCGTACATGACGAGCACCCGGTCGGCGAGGTCGGCGACGACGCCGAGGTTGTGCGTGATCAGGATGATCGCCGTCCCGAGCCGCTCGCGAATGTCGCGCATCAGGTCGAGGATCCCCGCCTGGATGGTCACGTCGAGCGCGGTCGTCGGCTCGTCGGCGACGAGCACCTTCGGGTCGCAGGCGAGCGCCATCGCGATCATCACCCGCTGACGCATCCCGCCGGAGAGCTGATGCGGGTACTCGTCGAGGCGCCGCTCCGGCGCCGGGATCCGGACGAGGCGGAGCAGCTCCAGCGCGCGTGCGCGGGCGGCCGTCCGTGAGAGATCGAGATGGCGCTGCAGGACCTCGCTGATCTGGCGGCCGACGGTGAAGACCGGATTGAGCGACGTCATCGGCTCCTGGAAGACGAAGGCGATCTCCTTGCCGCGCACGCGCCGCAGCCGGCGTTGCGAGAGCGTCAGCAGATCCGTTCCCGCGAACAGCGCGCGGCCGGAGATCGACGCGGTCTCCGGGAGCAGGCGCAGCATCGACATCGCCGTCACGCTCTTGCCGCAGCCCGACTCCCCGACGAGCCCGAGCACCTCACCATGACCGAGCGAGAAGGACATCCGGTCGACCGCGTGCACCGTTCCGTCGTCGGTGTCGAAGCGAACCGAGAGGTCCGTCACCTCCAGCAGCGGTGCGTCCATCAGCGGCGGGTGCGCGGATCGAGGATGTCACGCAAGCCGTCGCCGAGGACGTTGAAGGCGAGCGCGGCGACCACGATCGCGAGCCCCGGGAAGACCGCGAGGCGCGGCGCCTGCGTGAGGTAGGACTGCGCGTCCTGGAGCATCGTCCCCCACGACGGCGTCGGGGGCTGCACGCCGAGCCCGAGGAACGAGAGCACCGCCTCGCCGACGATCGCCGTCGGGATCGTCACGGTCGCCTGCACGATCAACGTGTTCGTCATGTTGGGGAGGATGTGCCGGACGAGGATGCCGAGGTCGCTCGCACCGTTTGCGACCGCGGCCGGCACGTAATCCTCCTCGCGCAGCGCCAGCGTCTCGCCGCGGGAGATGCGCACGAGGCCGGGCACGGCGCCGATACCGAGCGCGAGCGTCGCGTTGAGGAGCGAGGGCCCGAGGATCGCGGCCAGACCAACGGCGAGGATCAAGAAGGGAAACGCGAGCAGGACGTCGGTGAGCCGGGCGATCACGGCGTCGGCTACGCCGCGGTAGTAGCCGGCGATCATTCCGATCGGCACCGCGATCGCAAGGGCGAGCAGCGTCGAGAAGAAGCCTGCCTGCATGGACGCGCGCGCCCCCCAGACGATCCGCGAGAAGGTGTCGCGCCCGAACTCGTCCGTGCCGAGCAGGTGGTTCCACGAGGAGTGGGCGAAGGTGGCGTTGTAGTCCTGCGTGCTCGGATCGTGCGTCGCGACGAGCGGGGCGAAGACCGCCATCACGACGAACGCAAGGACGACGATGAGTCCCGCGATCGCCATCGGGCGGCGCAGGAACCGCTTGCGCAGCAGGATGCGGCGGCGGGCGCGTGGGCTCGTGATCGTCGTCGTCTCGACGTAGCTCATGTGCGGGCGCCTGCGACTCGGATCCGGGGATTGAGCAGCGAGTAGACGACGTCGACGAGCAGGTTCACGACGACGTACCCCGTCGCCGCGACGAGCACGACGCCCTGGATCAGCGCGTAGTCGCGCTGGTTGATCGAGTCGATCGTCAGCCTGCCGAAGCCGGCGATTCCGAAGATCGTCTCGGTGATCACGGCGCCGGAGATGAGCGCGCCGAGTTGCAGGCCGATGACGGTCGTGACGGTGATCAGCGAGTTCCGCAGCGCGTGTCTGCAGACGACCGACCACTCCGACAGTCCTTTCGCGCGCGCCGTACGCACGTAGTCCGTGCCGAGAGACGTCAGCATCGACGAGCGCATCTGCCGCATCAGGACGGCGGAGAAGCCGGTGCCGAGAACGATCGCAGGCATCACCATGTGCCGCAGATTCTCGATCGGGTGGTGCATCGTCACGTAGCCGCTCGCCGGCAACCAGTGGAGGTCGACGGCGAACCAGATGATGAAGAGCAGGCCGAGCCAGAAATGCGGCACGCTCAGGCCGATGAGCGCGCCGGCGGTGACCGCGTAGTCGGAGGGCTTGCCGCGCCGGACCGCAGCGATCACCCCCGCCGGAATGCCCACGAGCGTCGCCACCAACATGCTCAAGACCGCGAGCTCGAGCGTGAGCGGGATCCGCGTCACGATCGTGTGCGCAATCGGGAGCTCCCGCTGGTCGACGCCGAGATCGCCGTGCAGCGCCAGCCAGATCCAGTGCGCGTACTGCACCGGCTGCGGTTTGTCGAGCAGGTACTTGTGCCGGATCGCCTGGAGGACGGCGGGGTCGCGGCTCTCCCCGCCCAGCGCGATCGCCGGATCGCCGGGGATCGCGCGCACGCCGACGAACACGAGCACGCTTGCGAGGAAGAGGACGACGGCGGCGGCTCCCGCCTTTCTCAGGAGGAAGCCGCTCATCGCCGTCTGATTCCGTTCGTCCTTCGCTACTTGTACTGGGCGAAGGAGACCCGCAGGAGCGTGTCCGGGTAGAGGCGCACGCCCGTCAGCTTCTTGTTGATGCCTGCGCGCGTGACGCCGTGGTACAGGTAGATCAGCGGCCGATCCTGGAGGATGATCTGTTGCGCAAGGCGGAAGAGCGTCCTGCGCGCGCCGCGCGTGGTCGCCTTGCGCTCGTTGTTGAGCGCGATGTCGAGCCGCGGCCGCGAGTAGCCGCTGTCGTTCTGCGAGCCGCTCGTCGCCACGAACTGGTAGATGTTGCCGTCCGGGTCGACGCGACCCGACCAGCCGATCTGGAACGTCTCGTAGTTCCCGGCGTCCGCCCGGTTGAGCGAGGTCGGGAAGTCGATCGAGTCGATCACCAGGTGGATGCCGACGTTGGCCTCCTCAGCCTGGATGAACTGAGCCTGCCGGAGCGCAACCGTCGCGGTCGGCACCATGTAGTGCACGGTCGGGTTCGAGACGCCCGATTGCTGAACGAGCTTCTTCGCATCCGCCGGGTTGAAGGGCGTGCACTTCACGGATGGGTCGTACCACGAGCTCGCAGGCGAGACAGGCGTGCAGCCCGGGAGGACGGTGCCGCCGAACACCACCTTGTTCAGCGCCTTGCGGTCGATCGCCTCCTCGAACGCCTTACGCAGCTCGGGGTGAGCCGCGATGGAGGTGCCGGTGTTCGAGTAGCCCTTACCGAGTCCGTTCTTGTTCCCGATGTTGAGCGTGATCCCCTGGTACCCGAGCGACGTCTGCTTGAGGATCCGCAGATTTGGGTCGTGGGAGACGCTCTGGAGATCCGTGGACGCGACGCCGTCGAGCCCCTGGAGATCGCCTGCGCGCAACGCCTGTGCGGCCGCGGTCGCGTCGTTCTCGACCTTGAAGACGATCTTGTCCAGGTGAACCTTGCCCTTCGCGTAGTAGTACGGCGACTTGACGACCGTAATCGTGTCGCCGGCAACGCGGTTGTCGTACATGAACGGCCCGACGCAGATCGGGTTGGTGGCGAACTTGTCGCCGAGCTTGTCGAGTTGCGCGGGCGACATGATCATCCCCGCCCGGTCGGCGAACTGAGCGATCAGCGGCGAGTACGGCTGCTTCAGATGGATGACGACCGCGTAGTTGCCCGCCGCCGTCACGCTGTCGATCGGCGAGATCTCGCTCGCGCGGGCCGAGCGCGGCAGCGTCTGGTGGCGCTGGATGGTCTTCACCACCGCCGCAGCGTTGAAGGGCGTCCCGTCGTTGAACTTGATCCCCTTGCGGAGCTTGATCGTCACCGTCTGCTTGTCCTTGGAGATCGCGGGCGGCGCGGCGGCGAGCTGCGGAACGATCTCCGCCTTGGCGTTGAGGTCGTAGAGCTTCTCGCAGAACGTCAGGAAGACCTCGCGGCCGGAGAACGTTCGCGCGAGCGTCGGGTCGAGCGCGTCGGGCTCCCCGGCCGACAACCCGACGACGAGCGTGCCGCCGTTCTTGACCGTCGAGGCAGGCGCGATGACGCCGGCGGCGGCAACGGCCACGAGCGTCACGAGCGCGAGCGCGACACAGGCGGCGAGGGCAAGCGCGCGATGCGCGCGGCTGGATCTCATGAGCTTCCCCCTATGAGCGGAACAGACGTGCTGCAGGTAGTTCCCCCTCAACCTGGAGCCGGATTGGGGAACTCTAAAGGTGGATCCAGATTAACGTCAAATGGATCCAAACCGTGCTAAGGTCGGCCCATGACGGAGGGGGCCGCGCAGACGCGTGCGGGGACGCGGACGCCGGCTCTGCGGCGGCTGCTCGAGCCTCAACTGGCGGCGATCGGCATCGCCGGCGGGATTCTTTCGGGCCTCCTGGGCGTGGGCGGCGGAGTCGTGATGGTGCCGCTGCTCGTCGTCTGGGCCAAGTACGGACAGCGCGAGGCCCACGCGCTGTCCCTGGGCGCGATCATCCCGATCAGCCTCGCGGGAATCGTCACGTACGGCGCTGCGGGCAAGGTGCGAGTCGTGGACGCGGCGGCGCTCGCGGCGGGAGCGGTCGTGGGCGCCCGCATCGGCGCCGGGCTCCTGGCGCGGATCGAGGAGCGCGCGCTGAAGGCTCTGTTCGGGGTCTTCCTCGTCGCCGTCTCGGTCCTGCTGGCGGTGCGCCCGTGACGGCCGCCTTGCTGCTCGCGGGACTGGCGGCATTCGGCCTCGCGACGGGCGCGGCGGCCGGGCTGCTCGGGGTCGGCGGCGGCATCGTAATCGTCCCGTTCCTGACGCTCGTCGTCGGTCTGCCGCAGCATGCGGCGGAGGCGACCTCCCTCCTCGTCGTACTCCCGACCGCGGTCGCGGCCAGCATCGTGCTGCAGCGGCGCCAGGTCGGGGACCTGGGCCTGGCGCTCCGCTTCGGGATCGTCGGCGCGCTGGGCGGCGCGGGCGGCGCGCTGCTCGCGCTTGCGCTCTCCGGCGACACGCTGCGCGTCGTCTTCGCCGTCTTTCTCGCGCTTGTCGGCGTGCGGCTCGTGTACGACGCGCTCCTCCCCCGCCCCCGCGGCGTAGGCTCGACGGAGCCGTGAAAGAGAGCGGAAGCGGCGGCTTCGCCGCCGCTCGAGCGGGAATGAACGAGCGGCCGCTCGTCGACCAGCTCGCAGCCGTCCTGCAGTCGCGCGTCCTGAGCGGCGAGATCCCGAGCGGCACGCGCCTGCGGCAGGAGGCGATCGCGAGCGAGTTCGGCGTCAGCCGCACCCCGGTCCGCGAAGCGCTGCGGAAGTTGCAGGCACTCGGCGTCGCGGTCCTCGAGCCACACCGCGGCGCAGTGGTGCGCCGCCCGACCGCGCGCGAGGTGCGCGAGGCGTACGAGGTCCGCGCCGAGCTCGAAGGTTTCGCCGCAGAGCGCGCGGCGACCTTGATCACCGACGCCCAGCTGCAGCGCCTGCGGAAGGCTCAGCGTCTGTTCGAGCGCTCGATCACGACGCTCGTCTCGCGCCGCCGCGGCGCGCCGGATGCGCACACGACCTGGGAGGACGACAGCGACTGGGTGCGCGCGAACGACCTCTTCCACCAGGCGATCCTCGAGGCGGCCCAGAACGAACGGCTGCTGCGCACGATCGCCGACCTGCACGTCGCCTACCCGCGCGCGCTCACGTGGTCCGCGATCAGCGGCAGCTCCGCTCTGCTCCAGGAGAACGTCGAGCAGCACGCTGCGATCCTCGCCGCGATCGAGGCGCGCGACAGCGCGGCCGCACGGCGTGCAATGGGCGATCACATTCGCAGCGCCGGCGAGCTCGTCTCGCGCCGGCTCGAGCAGATCGCTTAGCTTACGCGCTCTCCTCGGTCAGCTCGTCCGTCTCGTCGACGGACGACCCGGCGCTCGTGACGAGCGTGGGCTTGAGGCCCTTCGAGATCGTCTCCTTCGTGATCACGCACTTGGAGACGTCCTTGCGTGACGGCAACTCGAACATCACGTCGAGCAGCGCGGTCTCGATGATCGAGCGCAGCCCGCGCGCGCCCGTCTCGCGCTCGAGCGCCTTGTCGGCGATCTCCCAGAGCGCGTCCTCCGTGAACACGAGCTCGATGGAGTCGTAGTTGAAGA
>WNGF01008356.1_pt1 | contig 21265 bp, 23 predicted proteins | sample 5400641 | NCBI WGS metagenome assembly WNGF01 (sample SAMN13153371, study PRJNA577476) | soil metagenome | isolation source: 80 cm soil or saprolite under grassland replicate 2 | place: USA:California | collected 2016-06-15 | reverse complement strand
ATCGCCACCATGCTCGGCGGAGATGCCGCGGCGTATCGCTACCTACCGCGCTCGGTCGCGGCGTTCCCGGGCGCGGACGCGCTCGCCGAACACATGCGCGACGCCGGATTCGCGCGCGTACGCTACGAGCGGCTGAGTCTCGGCATCGCCGCGATCCATGTTGGGGAGGCGTGATGGACTTCGACATCCCGGAAGAGCTGCGGCTCCTCGCGCGCACCGTGCGCGACTTCGTCGAGACACGACTGCAGCCGATCGAGCAGCAGGTCGAGGACGACGACGAGATCCCGAGCGAGGTCGTGCGAGAGATGGCGGCGCTCGGATTCTTCGGCCTGCCGTTCCCCGAGGAGTACGGCGGCGTCGCTGCCGGCGACCTCGGCTACTGCCTCGCCCTGGAGCAGTTCGGGCGCACGTCGGCCGCGTTCTCGAATCTCATCGGAGCGCACACCTCGATCGGGAGCATGTCGATCTTCCTCGGCGGCACCGACGAGCAGAAGCGGCGCTATCTCCCGGACCTCACCGCGGGGCGCAAGCTCGCGGCGTTCTCGCTCACCGAGCCGTCGAGCGGCTCCGACGCCGCGTCGATCCAGACGACGGCGCGCAAGGACGGCAGCAGGTGGCTGCTGAATGGCACGAAGATCTGGGTGACCAACGGCCCGATCGCCGATGTCGTGGTGGTCTACGCCGCGAACGACCGCTCCAAGGGCGCGCGCGGCGGCATCACCGCGTTCATCGTCGAGAAGGGATTCAAGGGCTTTCGCGTCGGCAGGATCGACGAGAAGATGGGCCTCCGTGGATCAAAGACCGGCGAGCTCATCTTCGAGGACTGCGAGGTGCCCGAAGAGAACGTGCTCGGAGGCGGGGTCGGCGCGGGCTTCCGCACGGCGCTCGGCGCGCTCGACATCGGGCGCGTGTCGCTCTCTGCCGGCGCCGTCGGGACGAGCCAGCACCTGCTCGAGCTCGGGATCGCGCATGCGAAGCGCCGCAAGCAGTTCGGTCAGCCGATCGCCGCGAATCAGGCGATCCAGTGGATGCTCGCGGACAGTGCGGTCGAGATCCACGCGGCGCGGCTCATGGTCTACGACGCGGCCGCGAAGCTCGACCGGGGCCTCCGCGTCTCGCGCGAGGCGGCGATGGTCAAGGTCTACGCCTCCGAGCTCGCGAACCGCGTCGCCGACCGCATCCTGCAGATCCACGGTGGCATGGGCTACATGAAGGACTCGCCGGTCGAGGACGCTCAGCTATCCCGACGTGACGCTCCACGCGCTGCTCGACGACGCCGCCGAGAGCTACCCCGACGCGGTCGCGACGATCTTCTTCAACGCCAAGCGCACGTACAAGTCGATCTCCGACGAGGCCTGGCGCTTCGCGAACGGGCTTCGCAAGCTCGGTGTGAAGAAGGGGGACCGCGTCGCGATCCTCCTACCGAATACGCCGCAGTTCGTCGTGGCCTTCTTCGGCGCGCTCCGCGCCGGGGCGACGGTCGTGCCGTGCAATCCGCTCTACACCGCGCCCGAGCTGCACCACCAGCTCGCGGACTCCGGTGCCGCGACGCTCGTCGTGTTGTCGCGGCTCTATCCCGTCGCGAAGGCCGCGCGGCAGGGCACGAGCGTGAAAAACGTGATCGTCACGAACATCAAGGAGGAGATGCCTCCTCTGCTGCGCGTCATGTTCACGCTCGCGAAGGAAAAGAAGGACGGGCATAGACAGCCCTTCAAGGGTGATGACGGCGCGGTCGCGTTCACCGACGTGCTCGACGCGCCCCCGACTCCCTTTGACGGCGGGACGCGGAAGGACGAGATCGCGCTGCTCCAGTACACCGGCGGAACGACCGGCGTGAGCAAGGGCGCGATGCTCTCGCACCGCGCGCTCGTGGCGAACATCCTGCAGAGCCGCTCGTGGTTCACGAACCTCAAGGACGGCGAGGGGAGCGCGGTGGCGATCATGCCGTTCTTTCACGTCTACGGCCTCACCGTCGTGATGTGCCTTGCAGTGCAGTGCGCCGCAACGCTGATCCTGGAGCCGCAGTTCGAGCTGGAGCGCGTCCTTAAGGACGTCCAGAGGTACCGGCCGCAGATGTTCAGCGGCGCGCCGCGGATCTACAACGCGATCATCAACTCGCCGCTCGCGCAGAAGTACGACCTGCGCTCCATCGAGGCATGCATGTCCGGATCGGCGCCCCTACTCGTCGAGACACATCGGAAGTTCGTTGAGCTCACCGGTGCGAATCTGGTGGAGGGCTACGGCCTCACCGAGGCGGCGCCGGTCACGCACTGCAACCCGATCTTCGGCAAGGGGAAGCAGAAGGTCGGAAGCATCGGCGTGCCCTTCCCCGACGTCGATTCGAAGATCGTCGATCTCGAGACCGGGACACGCGAGGTGCCATCAGGGGAATCGGGCGAGCTGGTGCTGCGCGGGCCGCAGCTGATGGACGGCTACTACAACCAGCCTGAGGAGACAGCGCTCACCCTGCGCGACGGCTGGCTCTACACCGGTGACATCGCCACGGTCGACGCCGATGGCTACGTCGCGATCGTCGACCGCAAGAAGGAGATGATCATCGTCTCGGGCTTCAACGTATACCCGCGCGAGGTCGAGGAGGCGCTCGCGACGCATCCGGCGGTGCTCGACAGCGCGGCGATCGGCGTGCCGCATCCGATCAAGGGCGAAGAGGTGAAGGCTTTCGTCGTGCTAAAGCCGGGAGCGACTGCGACCGCGGAGGACATCATCGCGCATTGCCGCACCCAGCTCGCGCCGTTCAAGGTCCCCAAGGACATCGAGTTCCGTGAGTCGCTCCCGAAGACCCTCATCGGGAAGACGCTTCGGCGCCAGCTTGCGGAGGAGGATCGCAAGAAGCGCGGCCAGGCGGTCGCGACGGCCTAGCACCTTAGTGCGCGACTCGCGACTCCGTGAGCATGAATTCGTCACGGATGATCGATTCGAGCGTGTTGTAGGTGACGCGGAGTACGACCGTTACGTCCCCTTCGGGATGGGGCGAGCAGGGCGCGAATACGTTTGCTGTCCAGGCCATCGGTGATGCATTCAACATGTGAGTGACTTTGGCGCCCCCCGCGCATCGCGCCATCGGACTGGCAGGGGAGACTGGCTCCCCCGTGAAGATGAAACCGCGAGTTCCGAATACAGTGCCGCCGTGTCCGCCGACCGAAACGGAATTCGTTGTCACTCCTGCGAGTTGTCTGCGCTCCCCCGCGAGTGGCATGACCACCCCGAGCGAGTGAGCAACGAGGGGTAAATGAAAAAGATCACGCCGATCGTCATCGCGAGCGGGAACGGCGCGCCCGGGCTGGCAGCGGGAATCGCGGTGCTGCGGAAGGGCGGGAGCGCGCTCGATGCGGTCGAGGCGTGCGCGCGCGTGATCGAGGCGGACCCGTCCGATACGAGCGTCGGCCGCGGTGGGAAGCCGAACGTGCTCGGCGTCGTCGAACTCGATGCATCACTGGTCGACGGAACGACGCACCGCGTCGGCGCGGTCGGCGCGCTCACCGGCTATCTCCATCCGATCACCGTCGCGCGCGCGGTGATGGAGCGCCTGCCGCACGTCATGCTCGTCGGTGACGGCGCGGCGCGGTTCGCAGCCGAGATCGGCGCGCAGAAGGCGACGCTTCTAACGCCATCGACGCGCCGCATGTGGGTCGAGCGCCTCGCGAAGGCGCGCGAAACGCCGGCGAGTGTGCGGCGCCGCCCGAAGCTCGCGCCCGTCGTCGCGAAGACCGTCGGCGAGGAACGCGGAACGGTGAACTTCATCGCGCTGGATCGCGCGGGCGGCATCGCGTCCGCCGTGTCGACCAGTGGGTGGGCCTACAAGTACCCGGGACGGCTCGGCGATTCGCCGATCGTCGGCGCGGGCAACTTCTGCGATACGCGCTACGGCGGCGCATGCTGCACCGGATTCGGCGAGCTCGCGATCCGCAACGTGACGGCGAAGACCGCGGTCGACCGCCTCGCAAGCGGCATGTCCGCGGTCGAGGTCGCGCGCCGGGCCATCGTGGACGTCAACGCGCTTGAGGACGCGGCGTTCAACATCGTCGTGCTCGCTGCGGACGGCTCCCACGCCGCCGCATCGAATCGCAGGGATCGCCGCTATGCGTGGCAGCGCGCCGACATGGATGTGCCGGAGCTACCCGCGCGCGAGCTCGTGTCGACGCCTGCTGGTTAGGATCGCCTCGTGCCGGCGCGGCTTATCGAGATCGAGCTTCGGGTCCGCGACGTCGCGCGCTCGGCCCGCTTCTGTGGCGATCTGGTCGGCGTCACTGTTGGCGAAATCGAAACGCACGACGCCGACTCCGAGCCGCATGTGCACGCGTCGTGGGACGAGTGGACGCGAAGCGACCCGTCGCTGCTGATGCTCAACATCTACCCGGCCACGGGGCCTGGCACCTCGAGTCACATCGGTTTTGCTGTCAGCGACCTCGCCGCGACACACGCACGGCTCGCGGCGGCCAAGGTCGAGGTGCTTCAGGCGCCCGCGGAGCGTCCATGGGGAAAGAGCGCCACCTACCGGGACCCGGATGGGAACACGGTCACGCTGACCGAGGCGCGCCGCTGACCGGCGACGTTTCCCTGCGCGCGCGATAGATGCTCCACGCAAGGCCGGTCAGGGGGACCGCGAAGAGCGCGCCGATCACGCCCGCGATCTCCACTCCGACAAGCACGGCCAGCAGCGCCGCGAGCGGGTGCAGGCCGACCGCACCGCCCGAGATCCGCGGCACGAGCAGGTTGTTCTCGAGCTGCTGGATCGCGAGCGCGGCGAGCACCACCCATATGACGAGCGGGAACGGCTGCGTGAGCGCTACGACGGCGGCGACCGCGCCGGCGACGATCGGTCCGACGATCGGAACGAGCTCGAAGATGCCAGCGAGGACGCCGAGGAGGACGGCGTACGGGACGCCGAGCGCGAAGTAGGCGAGGCCCGAGACCGTCCCGACGATGAGGCCGAGGAGCAGCTGGCCGCGAATGTACGCACCGAAGAGACGCTCCGCCTCGGCCTCGATGCGCCGGAAGTCTTCCCGCTGTCTCGCGGGGACGAGTACCTCGTGGACCCAGCGGCGCACCTGCGGTCCACTGGCGAGCAGATAGACGCCGAGGACGAACATGAAGAAGAAGTCGACCACGCCGGCGCCGACGCGAAGCGCCGCACGCGCCGCGTCCTGCGACCAGTTCCCGATCCGCGCCCCGATCTCCGTGCCGATGCGCTGCCGCACCTCGCCGGAGATCTCGAGGCCGCCGATGCTTAAAGGCTCGTCGCTCGAGAGCATCGCCGCGTAGCGCGGAACGTCGTCAGCCAGCTCACCCGTCTCGCGGATCAGCGGCACCGCGAGACTCACCACCACGGCCACGAGGACGATGAGGGCGGTGAGCGCGGTGAGCGCGACCGCGACATCGCGTCGGCGGACGACACGCCGGATCCGCTCGACGAGGGGCGCCAGCGCGAACGCGATCACGACGCCGAAGACGACAAGGACGATGACGTGCGAGAGCTCCGAGAGCGCCTCGAACACGAGGCGCAGGGCGAACAGCACCGCGACGATGGCGGCCGCCGCGACGAGGACGCGCGTCACCCACCAGCGGGCGAGCGGTCCTTGCGCCTCGTCCACCCGCTAGAGGGCCGCCACAGCGGCTTCGATCCGCGCGGTCGCGTCGGTCGTCGGTGTGCCCGCTGGGAAATACAGCGGATCGCCGAAGACGACCTCGACATCGCCGCGCCAGCCGTTCGAACGCGCGGCCTCCCACTTCCGATCCCCGTGATCGAGCACGGACACCTTGGTGATCTTGAGCTTCATCGGCACGACCGGTGTCGCGCCCTCGACTGCGATCAGCCCGGTCCCGGATTTGAACGGCTGCATCGGCCCGCCGACCGTCAGCTTGCCCTCGGGATAGATGAGCACCGAGAACCGGCGGTCGAGTCGCGCGCCGAGAAGCTCGAGGCTGCGGCGGATCGCGCCCTCGCGCGCCAGTGGAAAGGCGTTCGCCAGGATCGACGAAGCGAAACCGTTGAGTTTGTTCCCGAAGACGTCATCCGCGGCCGCGGCGACGGCGAGCTTCCAGCGCCATGAGAGCGGGATCGCCATGAGGATGATCCCGTTGTCCCAGTGAAGGCAGTGGTTGGGCGCGAACATCACCGGGCCGCGCAGACCGACGAGCTTCTCCTGTCCGGTGACCTTGACCTTGTAGAAGACATGCACCAGCGGATAGATGAGCGTCTGCTGCAGCAGCAGACCGAAGGAGCGCACGAGCGGGCTGAGTGGCCAGCCATAGATGCCGGTATCCCTCTTGAGGTCCCGCGCCGCGGCGACCATACGCTCCAGCTCGGCGACCGTCGCGTTCGGCTCGAGGGCGGCGTCGTCGATGTACGCGCCGAGCTCCTCTTCGATCGCGCCGAGCAGATCGACGCGCGCGAGGGAGTCCAGGCCGAGATCCGCCGAGAGCGTCGCGCCAGGAAGCACGGCGGCCGCCGGAACGCTGGTCACCTGGGCGATCAGCTTCTCGACTTCACTGAGCTCTCGCGTCGTCGTCTGCTCGCCTGCGGCCGCACGCGCCTGCTCTACGCGCCCCATGTTCAGCAGCTGATCGATAACGAGTCGCTTCTTGACCTTCTGGGTCGGAGTCGTCGGGAACTCTTCTTCCGGCCAGATGGTCCAGCCACGGATCTGTTGACTGCCCGAGAGCTTGACGTTCGCGTCGCGCACGATCGCCGCGACCTGCTCCGAGTCCTTGACGAGGAACACGCCGTGCACCTGGATGTCCTCACCGGGCCGCTGCAGGCCAACGATCGTGGCCACCGCCGGCCGGAGCGGTGTGGCGATAGCTTCGATGCGGGGATCCGCGGCCAACGTGTTCTCGATGTCCTCGGGATAGACCTTCGTGCCGTCCGCAAGGACGATCATGTCTTTCTTGCGGCCGCGCAGCCACAAAAAGCCATCCTTGTCGAACGCGCCGAGATCGCCGGTGTGGTACCAGCCGTCCTCATCAAGGACCGCGCGCGTCGCGTCCTCGTTCTCCCAGTAGCCCTTGAATACGTTCGGGCCGCGTGCGAGCACCTCACCGTCCTCAGCGACCTTGACTTCGACGCCCGGGAGCGGCGTGCCGACCGAGCCGAGGCGGTTCAGACCGAGGCGGTTGAACGTGAGCCCCGGGGAACACTCGGTCGTCCCATAGCCCTGGAAGACGTCGATGCCGAGCTCGCGCCACGACTCGCCCAGCGCCGGATCGAGGGCGGCGCCGCCGGACACGATGTAGCGGAAGCGGCCGCCGAACTGGCGATGGACGCTGAAGAACACAAGGCGCCGGAGTGCCATCGGGAGCCTTCGCGCGATGCCACGGAGCTTCGCGACGAGCTCCTTCTTGCCCTGCGCTTCCGCGCTTCGCTCGATCGCGCCAGCTGCTCGAACATGTGCGACAGCGGAAGGAACGACAGCAGGCGCATCTTCGGACCGATCGGGAAGATCTGCGCCGCGGCGATCGCGTTCGACAGGACGTTGCGATGGGTGAGCATCGCGCCCTTGGGATCGCCCGTCGTCCCCGAGGTGAACACAACCTCCGCGAGATCGTCGCCGGCCAGTTCGGCCTTCTCGAGCGGCGCGCATTCGCGCGCGAGATCGGGCAGGCGCTCCATCTCGTGCAGTGGCAGGCCGAGAGCCTTGGCGCGCTCGAGCGTCTGCGACGACACGATCGCCGCGCTCGCGCGCGTCCGTTGAGCGATCTTCTGCGCGAAGTCGGGCATCGAGTTCACGTCCAGCGGGACGAGGATCGCGCCGATACGCAACGCGGCGAGGAACGCGATCCCGTACTCAGGACGGTTCACACCCCAGATGACGACACGGTCGCCCTTCTCCATGCCGCTGTCGCTCAGATAGCGCGCGACGCGCGGCACGACGTCGTTCAGGTCGCGGTACGTCCACGCGCGCGTGCGAAAGCCGGGTCGGATCATGAACGCGTCCTTGTTCCCGAACTTCCGGGCTGACTCCTCGAGGATGTCGTTCAGTGTTTCCATGTCGCCCTCCCCCTGCTAGCTCGCGAGCGCACGGAGCGCTTCGCGTCCGCCCTGCCGTACCGCTGGATAATGCGAGAACAGGATCGTCTCCACGTCGAGCTCAGCGAGCCGCGCGATCGAGCGGCGAGCCAGTCCCATGTCGTCTGTGAAGAAGTAGTTCGGAAGTGTCACCTCGCCGCGCATGCGCTGCAGCAGATCACCCACGATCAGCAGCCGACGTGTCGCCGAATACAAACAGATGCTTCCCGGCGTATGACCCGGGGTGTGCAGGACGCGGAGCCCGCCCAGCACCGGCAGCTCGTCTCCATCCTCCGCTGCGGTCACGTCGGTCGGCGCCTGGGTCAGGTAGGCGATGATCGCTCCTGGCGCGGGCCGCCCGCTGATCACCTCGCGAAAGCGGATGCGCAGCCGCTCCATGTCGGCCGGGTGCATGAGGACCTGCGCGCCGGACGCACGCGCGATCTCCTGCACGCCGCCGATGTGGTCGGGATGCCCGTGCGTGCAGACGATCCGCGTGATCTCGCCGACCCGTCGCCCAAGCATCCCGAGCTGTCGCCGGAGCATCACGCCTGAGCCCCGATGCCCGGCGTCGATGAGCGTCAACTCGTCGTCGAGGATGAGGAACGCGTTCACACCGATGAGACGCAGGGCGTGCACGTCGGGGGCGACTTCCATCGCTTGAATGCTAGGCCGCCTCTCGCTATGGTCGGCCGACTTTGCTCTCCGCCTTCCTGATCGGCGCGGCTGCGGGCTACGCCATCGCCATACCAGTCGGCCCGATCGCCGTTCTCATCGTCCGCACCGGCCTGCGTCGCGGCTTCCGGATCGCCGCGGCTGCGGGGGCGGGCACGGCCACGGTCGATCTCATCTACGCGATCACCGCTGTCGTCGTGGGCGGCGCGGTGACGAGCGCGCTTACCGCGGTGCTGCTGCCGATGCGTCTCGCCGCATCCGCGGCACTCATATACCTGGCAGCGCGCGCCCTCCTGCGTCTCGGTCGCACCGACATGGCCCTGGACACGCCGGGTGGAGGGCCGCGCTCGGCCGCACGCACCTACCTCCTCTTTCTGGGCCTCACACTTCTGAACCCGGCGACGGTCGCGTACTTCGTCACGCTGGCGGTCGGCCTGCCGCAGATCGCCCAAGACGCCGGCTCGCGCATCGCCTTCGCGGTCGGCGCATCGCTCTCGTCGTTGTCGTGGCAAACGCTGCTCGCCGCTGTCGGCTCCGCGCTGCATGCGCGCCTTACGCCGCGGTTGGAGCTCGCAACGACCCTGCTGAGCAGCGCGATCCTCGTCGCCTTCGCGTTGAAGATCGCGATCGACGCGCTTGCTCGTGGCTAGGCGAACGTCCGCCACAGGAGATTCGCGACCGACAGCACGATCAGCACGACGATGAACTGCCGGAAGCGCTCTGGGTCGAGGCGGCCGCGAAGCGCGATGCCCACCGCGAGCGCGAGCAGCGTCGGCACGAGACCGAGAAGCCCGAGCGCGACCACCGCTGGCGTGAAGAGGCCTTGCGCCGAGTAGCCGATCACCTGGACGATGGCGTTCACCTCGAAGATCGCGGCGAGCGTGAAGACGAAATCCGCGGCGCTCAGCCGCCGGCTGTGGAAGTACGAGCCGACGAGTGGGCTCGCGATCGAGGTCGTTCCCTGCAGCACCCCGCCGACGAAGCACACCAGCGGCCCGATGATCCGCGCGCGAAGCGCCGCCGGGTCATCACCGAGAAGACGCTCGCCACGCGCGAGGAACACGACGACGATGATCGTGATGAGGATCGCGAACGTCCGCTGATCAAGGCTCGCGAGGAGCAGCGTTCCGATCGCTGTCCCGATGATGGATGTGACGAAGAGCGGCGCGATCCCGCGAAGCAGGTCACGTTTGCGAAACCCCTGGATGAGAAGGAGCGAGTTCGACACGAGGATCGGGATGGTCACGATCGCGACGGCGAGTCGTGGGCCGAAGACGCCGGCGAGGATCGGTGTCGCGATGAGAGGCAGCCCCATCCCCGCGAGCCCCTTGGCCAGGCCGGCGACGGCCAGGCCAACGAACAGGATCAGGAGCTCTGAGAGACCCAATCGGCTTCTTCCACCAGCGCTTTCCAGTCCACCGGATGAAGCCGATCCGACTCGATGTATCGCCGACCGGTCTTCGCGAGGTCTTTCCCGCTCTGGCGAACGATGTCAGCGGTGTGATCGAAGCGGCTGCCGTGAACGAGTGCCGAGCCCACGCCGTACACATCGACCGGAACGCCGAGCGCCTCGAAGCGCCTGATCTTCTCCGCGTCGAAGCCGCCGGAGGCCACGATCCGCACGTGTTTGTAGCCGGCGTCGTCGAGGGCGGCGCGCAAAAGCTCGATGAGGCGCGGCGTGACTCCGCGCACGTCGCTCGCGCCGGCGACACCCTCCTTCTCCTGCAGCTCGCGCACGATCGAGAGGTCCACGAGCGACTCGCTCGTGTCGACGCGAACGCCCCATAGCCGCTGCCCGAGCGCGTGCGCAACGCCGAGCGACGTGTTCACGACGTCGTTGCGGAAGTCGACGAGCGCCGTGACATTCACGTGCCCCTCCGGCGTGCCCTGCGCCGTGAGATGGCCGACGCCGTCCGTCGCGCGGTTGACGTATTCGTCGAACTTGAGCGTCGCCACGGTCGTGTCGCCGCCGTAGACCGCGATCAGCGCATGCGGGACCGTGCCGAGTCCCTTCGATCCCCACCACTCGCCCTGCTCGTCCGTCGACACCGCGACCGCGCCCCCGATGTACGCCGCGTACCCCGAGCCGGCCTGCGCTTCGTGACCCTCGTGGCGCGCGCCGAACATGATCACTGGCTTTCCGTTCGCCGCGGTGACCACCTCGCGCGTGTTCGTCGCCACGCGCGAGCCCTCCGCCAGCGCGCCGAGATATAGCGTCTCCAGATGCGCGAACGACGCGTACTCGCCCTCGATGTGCATGACCGGCTCTACCGGCTGGGCGATCTCGCCGTCGTAGAGCGACCGCACGCGGAGGTCCTGCCAGCCCGGCTCCCAGAGCGTCGCGAGCTCGTGCGAGATCTCGAAGACCTCGCGCGCGATCGGCGCGTAGTCCGTCCAGGTCTGGCGCGGGAGCGAGAGCCAGCGCGCGTACAGGCGGCTCTCCGCCTCGAGATACCGCGCGAAGAGGCGCTCCGCTCGAACGCGCTCGCGGTAGCGGCCGGTGCCGACGTGAAGCAGTGCGAGGACCTGATCGGTGCCGACGATCACGGCGTCGGGATGCTTCTGGAAGATCTGCATCGTGACGCGGTCGTGGCGCTTGTCGCGTTCGAGGATGAGCTTGGTGCGCGCGAAGTAGATGTCGCTCTTGTATCCCGCGCGGATCTTCTCGATCGGAAGCCGGAAGACCGCCGGCCGCAGTCGATCGCGGACGATCACTTCGTTACCTGCTCAATCTCTCGGCTTTGCCGAGAGACATGCTCAAGGCTGGTGGAACTCGCTCGTCGCAGCACGCTCGCTGCGGCTCGCTGACAGGGGCCCCTCCCCCTGACTGCTCCTCGCTCGACCATTCGTCGCTAGAACATGCTCTTGAGCATGCCGCCGTCTACCTGGAGCGAAACGCCGGTGATGTACGAGGCCTTCGGCGACGCGATGAACACGACCGCGGCCGCGTACTCGGCCGGTTCGCCGTAGCGGCCCAATGGGATGACCGTTTCTTCGTAGCTCTTGCGCACCGCTTCGGGCGTCGTGTTCTGACGCTTCGCGGTGTCGGTGTCGAGCTGGATGAGCCGATCGGTCGCGATGCGCCCCGGCTGGACCGCGTTCACGCGGATACCGTCCTTCGCGAGATCGGCCGACATCGTCTTCAGCATCCCGTGCACCGAGGCGCGGATCGCGTTCGACAGGATGAGGTTGAGGTACTGCGTCGGTTGCCGCACCGACGTCGAGGTCGAGTACACGATCGAGCCGCTCTTCTGCTTGCGCATCTGCGGTAGTGCGAGGCGGGTCAGGCGCACGGCGGAGAAGAGAGTGAGGTCGACGGCCTTCTGCCATGCCGCGTCGTCGAGATCATCGAATCGCCCGGGAGGCGGGCCGCCGGCGTTCACGATCATGATGTCGAGAGCGTGGAAGGATCCGAGAGCGTTCTGGACGAACACCTCGCAGCCTTCCTGGGTCGAGAGGTCGGCGGCGATCGGCAGGATGTTCTTGTTCCCAGTCTTGCGCTGGATGTCTTCGGCTGCCGAAGCGATCGCGGACTCCTCACGGCTGCACATCGCCACCTTCGCGCCCTCGCGCGCGAACTCCTCCGCGATGGCGCGGCCGAGCCCCTTCGACGCTGCCGCGACGAGCGCGACTTTCCCGCTTAGTCCGAGGTCCATCGGCCATAGAGTGCCACGCCGATCGCCCGCCGCGACCGGCGGGCGCCCGGGCCGCAGGCTGCGCCTAGATCGCCTGCGCTACCACCGTCACCCTGAGTCGCTCGGTCGCATCGCCGCGGTAGCTGCCGCGCGTCGGCGGCACATCACGGTAATCGCGTCCGACCGCCATCTTCACGTGGTGCTCGCTTGCCATGAGGTCGTTCGTCGGATCGAGGCCGCGCCAGCCGTGCGTCGCCGTGTAAGCCTCGACCCACGCATGCGACGCGCCTGCGCCGTGCCGCGGCGCATCCGGCCCGCTGCTCGTGACGATGTAGCCGCTCGCGTATCGCGCGGGTATGCCGACGCTGCGGAGCAGGCCGAGCAGCACGTGCGCGAGGTCCTGGCACACGCCGGACCCCGAGCGCAGCACCTCGGGCACGGCCGTCGCGACGGTCGTGACGTCCGGCCGGTAGGTGAAGCGCTCGTGCACGAGGTGCATGAGGCGCTGCGCAGAAGTGAAGGCGTCCTCCGCGCCCGCAGGCCGATGGGGCTCGGCGAGGGAACGCGAGGCGTCGTCGAGCGGGACGAGCGCCGTCGGTTGCAGGTGGTCTGCGAGCGCACCCGCGTCCAACGGTGACGGCTTCGCGCCAGGCGGCTGGAACGGATCGACTAGCAACGTGACCACCTCATTGGTTGTCGTGACGGCGAGCGATCGGTGGGGCTTCGCGACGCTCAGGAGATAGGCAGCGTTCCCGAACCCGTCGCGGTACCGGCGGATCGTGCCGGGCGGCGTGGTGCGGAGGTCGAAGCGGTCCCAGCGCTGATCCTCGTCGGTCCGTGGGCCCAAGCGCGCGTCCATCACGCTCTCGACGACCTCCGCGTCGTACTCGAGCAGGGTCCGATGCGTGATCGCGACCTTCATTGCTGCTGCTGCTCGGCCATCAGGACCGTTGCCCGGGCGACGCCGGCGAGGCTGGCCACCTGCGGCTGATCGCGGAGGTATGTGGCGGTGAGCTGATCCGACGCCGCGGCGATCGACGATTGCACCGTGTCCAGGAACTCCTCGAGTCCGATGTCGAGGATCTCATCGACCGCGGCGTTGTCGACGATCCCGCGCACGCGACCGAGCGTCCGCGGCGCAGGCCCGGGATCGTTCCCTGCACCCTCGCGCAGTGCGGCGATCTCACTCAGCCGCTCGCCCGCGACGTTGAGGCTGAATCGCACCGACTGAGGGAACACCGGATTCAGGAGCAGGAACTCGATGATGCGCGCCGGTTCCACCGACAGTGAGTAATACCGCGCGTACGCTTCGGCCGAGCCGCACGAACGCAGCACGGCGAGCCATTTCACCATGTTGGTGTCGCTACCGTCGCTCCCCTGGAGCAGATGGACCTGGCGGCGCAGCAGGCGAGCGACATCGTGGGCGCGCTCGAGGTAGGTGGCGAGCGTGAGAAATTGCCAGGGTTCGTCATGCGCGAGCGTCGCCTCCGCCAACCCTTGGACGTGCTGAAGGCGCTCGCGGATGAGCCGATGGAAGCCACCGAGATCTCCTCCGCGCCGCTCGCGCATGTTCGTCGGACGCGCGATCGCGAAATGCAGCTGATTGAGCTCCTCCCACATCTCGGTGGAGATCGACTCACGCACCCCGCGAGCGAGGCTGCGCGCGCGGCGGACACAGGACACGAGCGAGTCCGGGTTGGCCGCGTCCGACGTCAGCCAGTAGCGGACGTCCACCGCGAGCTCTGTACCCTCGCCCATCAGCGGCGCCCAGAAATCAGCATCGCCCGCGTCGAGCTCGAGGTGACGCGTGACGTCGATGAGACGCGAGACGGAGATCGCGCGCTCGACATTGCGCGCCATCCAGAAGAGGTCGTCGGCGACGCGGCACAGCACTAGGTCATCACCCAGGTGTCCTTCGCGCCACCGCCCTGCGAGCTGTTGACCACGAGGGAGCCGCTTCGAAGCGCGACGCGGGTCAGCCCGCCCGGCGTGACCTTGACCTCGCGGCCGAAGAGCACGAACGGTCGCAGGTCGACATGCCTGCCCTCCAGGTGGTCGTTGCTCCAGCAGGGGTGGCGCGAGAGCGCGATCGTGGGCTGCGCGATGTAGCTGCGCGGATCCGCGTTGATGCGCGCGCGAAAATCCTCCCGCTGCTCCTTCGTCGAGTGCGGTCCGATGAGCATCCCATAGCCACCGCTCTCGTTCACGCTCTTCACGACGAGGTCGCCGAGGTGCTCGAGGATGTACGCGCGCTCCTCGGGCAGGTCCGCGATGTATGTCTTCACGTTCGGAAGGATCTCGTCCTCACCGAGATAGTGCTTGATGATCGTCGGGACGTAGGCGAAGATCGCCTTGTCATCCGCGACACCGCAGCCGATCGAGTTCGCGAGACTCACGCGGCCCATTCGATTGGTGGCAAGCAGGCCCGGGACGCCGAGCATCGAGTCGTGCCGGAATGCCAGGGGGTCGAGGAAATCATCGTCGACGCGGCGATAGATGACGTCGACGCGCCGCCGGCCGCTCGTCGTGCGCATATACACGGTCGCGTCGTCGATGAACAGGTCGGAGCCCTGGACCATTTCGATGCCCATCGCCTTCGCGAGGAAGGTGTGCTCGAAGAACGCCGAGTTGTGGACGCCGGGCGTGAGCAGCACGACCGTCGGCTCTTCGGCGAGCTGCTGCGCGCAATCGCGGAGGACGCCGAGCAGATCCTGCGCGTACCCCTCCACCGGGCGGATGTCGTAGTCGGCGAAGAGCTGTGGCCAGACGCGCTTTAGGACGCGCCGATTCTCGACGACGTACGACACGCCCGAGGGCGTGCGCAGGTTGTCCTCGAGAACGAAGAAACGGCCGGTCTCATCTCGGATGATGTCCGTCCCGACGACGTGCGTGTACACGCCGAGCGGCACATCGACACCGCGGAACTCACGCCGATAGCCGGAGGCGCCGAGCACGAGCGCCGCTGGGATGAGGCCGGTCTTCAGGATCTTCTGCTCGTGGTAGATGTCGTGAAGGAACAGGTTCAGCGCGCGAACCCGTTGCTCGAGCCCGCGCTCGATCCGATGCCACTCTTCGGGCGTGATGAGCCGTGGGATCAGATCGAACGGAATGATCTTCTCGAGCCCACTCGAGTCCTGATTCACCGCAAAGGTGATCCCGCGTGCCTGGAACGAAAGCTCGGCCAGGTGCTGGCGCCGAGCGACATCCGCGGTCGACAGCGTGGCGAGGCGCCCTGCCAGGGGCGCGTAGTGCTCGCGCGGTCGCCCAGACGCGTCGAACATCTCATCCCAGAAGCCACCAAGCTTGTAGGCGTTCAGACGCGGCGTCGTCGTCGTCATGAAGCGACCGCCGCGGACGCGTCGTCGACGAGCTCGAGCACCTCCGCGTGCTTCGACGCGGCGAGCTTACCGAGCGCAGGTCCGCCGTAGACGCCGGATGTCGGAGAGACGTCGGCGAAGTCGCGTCCCAGCGCGACGGTGACGTAGTCGAGGCGTGTTCGTCGCGAATGGGTCGGGTCGTAGCCGATGACCTCGACCATCCCGTCGTCCGTCGGAAGCAGCGCCTCGACCCACGCGTGCGGTGCGCCCTCGCCGATGAGGTGGCCGGAGACGTAACGCGCTGGGATGTTGAGCAGGCGCAGCACGCACAGGAGGATGTGCGCGTAGTCCTGGCAGACGCCCTTCCCCAGATGGATCGCCATCGCGGCCGGCGTCGTGTAGCCCGTCACGCCGAACTGATAAGCGATAGCTGCGGTCGACCAGTCGCACGCGCGTCGGATCCGCTCGTGCATGTCCTGCGACGCGCGGCCGATCTCCACCGCGACACCGAGCAGCCGCCGGTCGGGGGCGGTGAGCGCGGTCGGACGGAGATAGGCGAGGCGGCCTTCGTCGTCGCGCCACGGTGCGGGCTCGTGGATCGGCTCGGCCTCGCGGGTCCGCAAGATGCGGAAGGTCGCCTCGAAATCGACCGCGCGCGGCACCCGGTTCGCGACGACACGGCCCACACGGTTGCCGAACTCGTCCCGCTGCCAGGCCACGCGGTGATCACCCTCCGTCCCGCGGACCTCGAGGTCCCAGTTGAGCAACCGCTGCGCGCGCTGCTGGTCGCGCGGCACCATGATCAGGCGCTGTTTCAGGTCCCACACGGGGCTGGTGTACGTGTAGCGATAGTGCTGGCGCACGCGGATCGTGGCGCGCAGCACGCGCGACCAGTCGGTCACCCCGGCTTGCGCGCCGCCTCCTCGAGAGCGTCGGCGTCCTCCTCCGGCGGTGGGCCGCCCGGCTGCGTGGGCGTGATCTCGTCGGACCACACCACGAATTTTTCGAGCACGGCTGCCCCGTACACGGTCGACAGTGCGACATCGACCGCGTCGCGCCCTCGGCCGATCACGACTCGTCCGATCCGGGGCATGTTGTGCCGCGCGTCGAACGTGTACCAGCGCCCGCCAAGGTACGCCTCGAACCAAGTGTGGAAGTCCATGGCGACGTCAGGCGGTTCGATCGCGATGTCCGGTAGGTAGCCGAACGTGTAGCGCGCGGGGATATTCAGCGCGCGGCAGAACGCGATCGACAGGAGAGCGAAGTCCCGGCAGACGCCCTTGCCGGACTCCAGGATCTGCATGGCCGTGACGTGCGGCCCGCTCGTCCCGTACCCGAACGCGATGTGGTTGTGTACGAAGTCGCAGATCGCCTGCACGCGCGCCCAGGTCGGCGGGGTGCTCCCGAACAGCTCCCAGGCCCTGTCGCCGAGCAGGTCCGACTCGACGTAGCGACTCGCCAGCGTGAACACGACCACGTCGTCGGGGAGTTCCTCGACCGGGTGGATCTGCGCGTCCGGGACCACCGGGTCCGGGGAAGGATCGAGCTCGACGATCGCGTCGTAGCGGACGGACGTGAGCCCGGCTGGCGCCGTGAACCGCCAGCAGATGTTCCCGAAAGCGTCGTTGTACTCGTGCAGCGGGACCGTCGGCTCGATCCAGCTCGATTCGTAAACGGCCCGGTGTTCTGCGTCGGGGCGCGGCCGCACGAGCATCAGCATCGGGACGGGTGCTTCCGTCCGCCAACCGAACTCGCAGCCGACTCGGATGCGCATCCGCCAAGTCTATGGAGTCGGCGGTGCCTATCTCCCCGATAGAGCCAGGGCGATGGCGAACGCCGCGACGATGAGGCGGTACGGAACGAACCAGATCAGCGAATGCGCGCGCAGGAAGCGGACCATGAACGCCACGGCGAGCAGACCGAACAGGAACGACAGGATGAAGCCGATGGCGAGCACGTCGGGAGCGGCGAACAGCGACTCGGCCTTCCGAGCATCGAGCAGGGTCTTGATCCCCGCGCCGACGATCACCGGCGTCGCGAGGAGGAAGCTGAAGCGCGTCGCGTCGGCCCGGCGGATGCCCTGGTACAGCCCGGCCGAGATCGTGATGCCCGAACGGCTGATGCCCGGCAGGAGCGCGATCGCCTGCGCCACGCCCATGACGAGCGCGTCCACGAAGCCGATCAACGCGAGCGGCCGCCGCGCGATCGTGAAGCGCTCCGCCGCGACGAAGATCAGCGATCCGATGATGAGGAACGCCGCGATGTAGGCGGGCGCGCGGAGTCCACTCTCGATCTGGGACTGGAATGCGACGCCCGCGAGCGCGGCGGGCAGCGTGCCGACGACCACGAGTAGCGGCATCCGCAGGCGCAGATGCAGGACGTCGCCCGCAAGCTCGAACCAGGTCCGCGCGAAGTAGAGGAGAACAGCGAGCGCGGTTCCCAGATGGAGCGCGACATCGAAGCTGAGGCCGAAGCGATCCGGGTCCAGGCCGAGTGCCTCGCTGATGAGCGCGAGATGTGCGGTCGAGCTCACGGGGAGGAATTCCGTGAGACCCTGCACGATCCCCAGCAGCGCCGCCGCCGCGAGATCGTTCATCGCATGCCCGTGCGCGCCGCAGCGAGCGCGCCATGCGCGTCGCGCTCGTGCCCGAGCGCGGCCTCGAGCTGCTTCGCCCACGACCGCCGATGCCCTGTGTCGAGGAAGCGCATCGCGACCGAGGCGTCGAACGGTCCGATGCCGACCTTCTTCGCGGCATCGGCGACGTAGCCGTACGACTCGGCCGCCCGGAGCAGATCGGCGCCGGGCGAACCGGGGAACAGCGCTCGGGTGGTCCGGAGAAAGCTGGCCGCCGCGCGCCGCTTGTCCGCAAGGAGCGTGCGCATCGCGTGGTCGCCGAACGCCGCGGCGCCTGCGTGGCGCTTGTCGGTCCAGCGCTCTTCGTCGCGCAGCGCTGCGATCCAGGTCTCGAACGCGCCGTCGCTCGCCTGGGCGGACGCGGCCGCGCCGTCAACGGCGTCGCGCGCGATCCCGGCCCGGTCAGGCGCTGCCGCGCGGTCGAGGAACACGATGAGGCCGTCCTTCTCGAAGGCCGACCAGTTGAGCTTCGTCGGCTGTTCGGTCTTGTCGAAGTAGGTGCGAGCGTAGAACGTCGGCCCGTCCTCGTCGCAGCCGACGACGAGACCGTATTCGGACGGTCCGACGAGACCGCGAGCGAGCGGTGGGACCTTGGCCTCGAGCCCCTCGAGGACGCGGTCGAGGACCAGCGCCTTCATCTCCTCGTCGAACGGCGATGCGACCGTGTCTGCGCGCATGCCGGTCCCGCGCGCCGCGCGCGCGAGCGTCGTGTCGTCGAGCGGGGCGGCCGCGATCGGATCCCATCCCTCGACGTCGATCGCGGTCGTGAATGCGGCGCCCGACGCGCCCATCACCCAGTCGTACTCCTGCCCGGTCGCGACCGCGATGCACGCGGGAAGCGTGCACTCGCGTCCCTCACCGAAGCGCAAGGGCGGGATGTCCTTGAGGATGCGCTTGCGGAGAGCTATGCGAAGGTCCGAGCTATGCGCCGTTCTCGGGGAAGGCATGCTTCAGGACCGTGAGCGCGTGGAGCGTCGCCCACTTGCTGGCGTTGACCTTCGAGGCCATGCGGTCGGCGTACGGCGAACGACCGGCCCACCGTCCGTGTGAGTCCTGACGCGAGAGGAGCCAGGCGATCGCGATCTGCGCACGTGGATCGTCGATCGCGCCGGCAGCGTCGATCGCGCGCAGCACGAACAGGATGTCCGCCTGGTAGAAGAGCGGGAACGAGATCTGGCGCCAGAGATAGCTCGGCTCGGTGCTGGTGGGGTATGCCCCGCGCGTCATGCGATACGAGAGGAGGAACTCCACGCCGCGGCGCAGCGTCCGCTTCGGGCAGTGCGGCGAGGCCCCAGACGAGACGCGCATAGCCCCAGGCGCACGGCTGGTCGCCGTTGATCCAGCAGGCCGCGTCGAACTTCTTCGAGTCGCGCACCAGACGCTGCACTAGCGGCTCGAGGCGCTCGTCGGTGCCGTAGCCCGCGAGCGACACGTAGCGAACGATGTTGCCGACGATGCACGAGGCACCGTGATCCTGGTTGAATACCCAGTCCATGCCTCCCTGGTCGGGCGAGCCGAGGTCCTCGAGGACGCGCCGCGCCGCGCGCCGGACCCTTGGGTCACCCGGGTCGACCCCGTACTCGACGAGCAGGAGGCTCGACCAGTGGGTCGACTGGTACTTGGGCTTCCAGAGATCCTGACCCGGCCAGCTCCCGTCCGACTTCTGCTGACGGAGGAGCGTCGAGAGCGGCGGGCTGGACATAGCGCGTTGCTGCGCCTCGCGCAGCTCAGCGTCACGTGGTCCGCGGTCGAGGACGTGCCGCAGCGTGAGCGCTCGCACCGCCGGATCGCCCTTCTCGAGGAGCCAGGGAACCGGGTCGTCGTGCAAGAGCGACTGCCAGGACATCACGTGCCGCCCACCGACAGTTCGGCGATGACCAGCGTGGGGCTGCCGATGCCGCTCGAGCCGAACGTGAGATCCGTGCCGACACCGCTGATCGCTGACAGCAGGTGCGTCAGATTGCCCGCGATCGTGATGCCCTGCACCGGGTGCACCGGCGCGCCCCGCTCCAGGTAGGTGGCGGTCGCCCCAAGCGAGAACTCGCCCGACACCGGATCGACGGTGTGCAGATTCAGGAGCGAGGTGATCGCGAGCGCCCGGTCGAGGCCACGCACGAGGCCAGCGGGATCGTCCGTGCCGGCTTCGATGTAGAAGTTCGAGGGACCGATGCGGCTGGGAGACGCGTACGACCCGCGCCGCGCGTTCCCGGTCGGCGCGCTGCTCAGCTTGCGCGCGGTCTTGAGGTTCGTGAGGTAGCCGCGGAGCACGCCGCGCTCGACGAGGATCCGCGTCGTCGTGGCCACGCCTTCGCCGTCGAAGGGGGCGCTGCGGAGTCCGCCCTTACGCCGAGCGTCGTCAACGATGGTCACGCGCGTGTTCGCCACACGCTCGCCGACCTTCCCCGCGAAGAGCGAGCGGCCCTTCAGAACACTGTCGGCCGAGAAGAGCGGCGAGATCGCCCCGAGCAGCGACATCGCCATCCACGGGTCGAGCACGACCGGGAGCTTCTGGGTGAGGAAGGGCTTCGCGCCGAGCTTCTCCAGAGCGCGCTGCGCGGCGCGCTTGCCGACTCCATCCGGATCGAGCTCGACCACACGCCGTGCACCCTCGCCGTGATATCCGATCTGCCGCTCGCCGTTCTGTGTCGCGACCGCGCTGGTCATCGCGCCGCAGAAGCTCTCGCGGTACGAGGCGCGGACACCGTGCGTCGTCGCGAGGACCGTCGTCACGTCCGCGTCGCTGTAGCTCGTCTTGCGGAAGTGCGTGATGCGCGGATCCACGGATCGCGCCGCGGTCTCCACCGCGAGCGCGATCGCGCCGCGGTCCGCGAGCGGGCGGTCCTCGAGCCCCCCTTGGTAGATGTCGAGATCGATGCTCTCGAGAGGCGCGGCGGCGATCCGCAGGTCTTCGTCGGGCTCGGTGATCGTCGCCATCCGCCGTGCTTGGTCCACACAGGCCTCGATGCCGGGAACTGCG
>WNGF01003503.1_pt1 | contig 21270 bp, 13 predicted proteins | sample 5400641 | NCBI WGS metagenome assembly WNGF01 (sample SAMN13153371, study PRJNA577476) | soil metagenome | isolation source: 80 cm soil or saprolite under grassland replicate 2 | place: USA:California | collected 2016-06-15 | reverse complement strand
GAGTGGCTGCGGACGAGAAACCAAGCGAGGCTCGTCAGCATCGGCCCGGGATGCCGTGTTTTCGGTTTCCACCGGACGGACCTCCCGATCCGGTGCCGGCCAGCTTCGCGCGGACGCGTCGCGCTCCACGCCTGCTTCCGTCCTCAGATCGCCGCCGAGCAGTCCGTACGCTTGGGCGCGCAGGAACGCAGACCAGCTCGGGCCGATGCGCCGGGGCGCCGGTCCTAGGCCCGACTTCCGCAAGACGGTGGCGATTGTGGTTGCGGAGATGCTGATCCCGAGCTTCAGCAGCTCACCCTCGATGCGCATGTAGCCCCAGCTCGGGTTCTCTCTCGCCATTCGCTTGATCAGGCCACGCGTCTCGGCCGCAAGCGCGGGACGGCCAGGCCTGCGACGGGCTCCTCTTCGACCTCCCCGCAGCAATGCCCGGTGCCAGCGGCGAAGCGTCTGCGGGCTGACCGCAAAACAGGACCAGCGCTCGGGCGGGAGCAGCCGGCTGGCCGCCGCGAGCAGGGCTCGGTCGACGCTCGTGAACTGCGGCCGTTTCCCTCCGCGCTTGAGAATCGCCAGCTGGTGGCGTAGGACGACGATTTCGACCTCCCGCTCACCGCCTCCACGGGCGAGCACGCGAACGAGGCCACACAGGAGCCGGTACAGCACGCACGTCAGCACGACACGCAAGTCTGAACCGGTTCAGCAGCGATCATGAGCACCGCCACCACGACGAATCGAATTTCTTTACCCCACACGCTGATCGAATCCGCCCGCGCCGCCAGCCGCTCCAACGGCACCCACCTGCAGCAGCGCTACCGGCAGCCCGTCCGCCGCCGCGGCGACAAGAAGGCCATCATCGCGATCGCCCACGAGATCCTCACCGCCAGCTGGCAGCTGCTCTCAACCGACCAGCCCTACCACGACCCCGGCCCAGCCCGGCTCGAACAACAAGAGATCGAACGCGTCCGCCGCCGCGCCATCCGCCAACTCGAAGCCCTCGGCCACAAGGTCATCCTCGAAACGCTTCCGGAAGCCGCCTGACACCACCCTCAACGATCATTTTCTGAGCAGCTTGACCGGTTTGTGATTGTGCGTGTCGGGCTAGCTCCACTCCTTAGCAGAGCGGCTGTCCTGGAGAGGGTCCAAACGTGGCTGCGCTCGTTGCGTAGGGTAGCCCTGACTCCGATGGGCCAATCGAACGGTCTCGATCTCGGGGTGGTCGGCGTCGGCTGGATCGGCGTCTACCACGCGCGCACACTGGTCGGTCTCCCGGATGTCGCGTCCGTGACGATTCGCGGACCTGGATCGGCGGCGGGCCACCGAGGTTGCGACTGAGCTCGGAGTGCGCACGGTGGATACGCCCGACGCGCTCGTTGACGCAGGCCTCGACACGCTGGTGATCGCGACTGGTACGCGCCTGGGCAGGCGCCCCTCTTGAGGCTCGCGCGTGCAGGCCTCCCAGCCTTCTGCGAGAAGCCGGTTGCGCTTGACCTCGCGACGATGGACCGCGTGCTCGAGGATACCGCCCGCGCTGGGATCCTCGTTCAAATTGGCTTCCAGAGGCGCTTCGATGCCGGCTATCGCGCGGCGCACGAAGCGGTTGCGGCCGGCGCCGTTGGGACGATTCTCGTCATGCGCGCGTCGACCCATGACCCGTCGCCACCGTCCGAGAACTACCTCGCTACCTGCGGGGGCATCTTCCGCGATCTGAACATCCACGCCTTCGACGCCGTCCGGTTCGTGAGCGGCCAAGAGGTCGTGGAGATCTACGCCGACGGCTTCGCCCGCGACGAATGGTTCGAAGAGCACGGAGACGTCGACGTCTCCGGCGCCGGCGCGGATGCCTGCCAAATCGGGCCAGGCTTCGAGCATCCACATGTGGTCGCCGCGCTAGGTCGAGCTCGGGATACGAAGCGCCCTGAAGCCGTGTGGCGAATCGACCCGCGCGGCCGATCGATACGACCGGACGGCTCTCGGATCGGCGGTTGCGATGCGAGCCCGGCGCGCCCGAGGGACTGCGGCTACCCCCGGGACGCAAAATGCCCGGGCTCGCGTGGCACCGTACGCCCGCGGGTATTGACTCGCAACCGGCTAGGGAGAGAGCGCACAGCGCGCGACATTAGGTCGCAGTCGGGGTGGTGTCCCCTAATCCCGGCTGCAGTACGCGCAACGGTCCTGTCTTTGTCAAGCGAGTCTCCTCAGTAGCTCCAGTGGCCCTTGCGAGCGACCGTGGCGGTTGCTGGAGTCGCACAAAGGTCGAAAAGAGTGAAGCTCGAACAAGCCGAGATGGGTCGGCCATCGCAGTGCCTTCCGACACGTCCGGCTTTTGCGTGCCTGAAGGAAGCCATTAGTCGTGTCGTCTCGTCGCTAGGCGAGGATTGTGAGGATTGGCCGCATAACCTGCTCCCTCCTCTACCTCGTTGTTCGGGCTCTGCTCCGGCCTGCTTGTTCGCAGTCGCTGTAGCCCGGATGTGAAGGACGTCGAGCTGATGGTGCTCCGCCATGAGCTCGAGTTCCCCGCCGCCAAGTCGGTCGGCGACCTTTTGTCCTGCTGACCGTGCTCTGCTAGGTGGCGACAATCGCGTGGGCGGCGCGGTCGGCCGCCGCTCCCAGCGGAGATCCAGGAGCTTGTGTTTCGGCTCGCCTCGGAGAACCTGGACGCAGCGCTACGCGATCGGGTCGCCGCCGAGCTAAGAGGAAGGCTGAGGTCATCGACCTCGAGCACCTCAGCCTCTCAGTCTGGATCGGCGGTCGGACGGCCGCTCTACCCTGGTTCGCCGAGCCGCTCTCGCCTGACTCCCGTCTGCGTGTGGGGTCGTCCCAGCTCAAGCCGGCGTCGCCCGTTGCCCCACCGACGCAGCCCCGAAGAGGCAGCCGACGTCCAGCGCGCGACATTCGTCCCTGTCATCAGCGGTTAGGCTACGGGTTAGGCGTCAATCTCAAAGGTGCGGCGACAATGGAGTCTGCGGCTCGAACGGCGATCGTGGCGGATACGCATCCGCTGTCACTCGATACGCTCCGGCGTGTCGTTGCACAGTTAGGTATCGAAATCAGCGCGCGCGAGACGAAGATCGAGCGAGTCGCCGACCTGGTGGGAGACCATGATCCTGACCTTCTTGTCCTCGGCGTTGAAACGGTCGGGGTCGAGGTGGAACAGCTGTTGCGTGCGGTGCAGAGTAGGCACCCGAAGTTGCGGATCGTCGTGATCTCTGAAGACGACGCACGGGGCGCCCAGGCAGCGTTTGCTGCTGGTGCGCATGCGTACTGCGACCGGACGGCGTCGGCGGACGATCTTGCCGCCGCGATCCGACAGTCGTTCGACCGCTCGATTCACCTACGTCCCATGCTCACTCAACCGCCGTATCTGACGCAGCGTGAAATCGAAATCCTACGGCTCGTCGCTGCGGGACGCACGAATAAACAGATTGCCGGGACGCTGTGGGTCACTCTGCACACGGTGAAGTTCCATCTGTCGAACATCTACCGCAAGCTGAAGGTCGCGAACCGCGCCGGAGCGATTCGTTGGGCGGAGAGTCACGGTCTCCTCGACGCACGCTCACAGGCCTCTGCCGCGGACAGGAGGCGCTAGAAAAGTCGATGCGCCCTGATGTGGCGTCTCACTGCGTTCCGTCGGATCAGCAGCCTACGGGACGAACCTGCGGCCCGGGCAGGCCGACGGCACGGGCATCGCGCGTTGGTCGCCGCACGAGTAGAGGTGAACCTAGACGAATGGCCAGGTCATCTCCCTGCACTAAAGGTGAGCTTCTGGCCAGTAATCGCCACCGCCTCTTGATTCCTCCGTTCGTGATTCTAGGTTAGGAATTTGCAGGTTCTAGGTCAGGAATTTGTTTGGTGATGGACCGGAGGGGGTGGTTCAGGGTAGGTCCCGCGGGACAGCGTACTCGGCACCGTCAGTGAAGTCGCACGCGGGCCTCGGACGCGGGTGTCGTCGCCGGAACCGAAGGTGGCTGTGTCGGTTTGCTGAAGCGCGAGGAGCACCGCCCATCACATCAACCTAAGCGCGTCGTGTAAGCGGGGGCGGCTAGCAGTACGCCGTGCGGGTCAGCCCGCGTGTCGACTGCCAAGCCGGGAGTGTGGCTGACCGGGGGAAGCCGGGACGGCCATCCGCAACACGACCGCCAACAGTTTCTACCGCTGCGGCTGCACACATCCAACCGAGGGGAGAAGTACGTGGAGGCAGTACAGCCGTGGCCAAGCGTAGAAGCGGAGGGCGCTCCGCCGAACCTAACGGTCATTGTCCCGACCCGGGATGAAGCCGCCAACATCCTCGAGCTCGTGCGTCGGCTCGAGCGTGCAGTCACCGGGAATGCTGAGATCGTCTTCGTCGACGACTCGGGGGACGAGACCCCCAAGATCATTCGCAAAACGCGTCGCTGGGCGACGATCCCGATCCGGCTCATCCGCCGCCGCCCGGAGGAGCAGCACGACGGGCTTGCGGGGGCAGTCGTCGAAGGGCTTCGCGTCGCACGTGCTCCGTACGTGACCGTGATGGACGCAGACCTCCAGCACCCGCCAGAGCTCCTCCCTGAACTGCTGCGGCGCTGCGTTGACGAGGATCTGGACGTCGTCGTAGCGAGTCGTCGGTGCGTCGGCGGGGGCACGGATGCCTTCGGACCGCTCCGGAGCCTACTGTCCGGAATCTCGACGTTCGCCGCGCGAGCGCTCTTTCCCTGGCGCCTACGGAACGTCAGCGATCCGATGAGCGGGTTTTTCTTGCTCCGACGCGATGTCGTCAACGTCGAGCGCCTGCGCCCGAAAGGGTTCAAGATCCTGCTCGAGCTGCTGCTCCGGAATCCGGGCCTGCGCGTCGGCGAGGTGCCGTTCCAGTTCGGCACGCGCCACGCGGGCGAGAGCAAGGCATCGATGCGTCAGGGTCTTTGCTACCTGGGGCAGCTCGCGGCTCTCCGGCTCGGCGCTGAGAGATGGTCGCGGTTCGCCCGCTTCGGCACCGTGGGCGCCAGCGGGCTGGCTGTGAACATGCTTGCGCTTGCAGCGCTGGCGGGCACGGCCGGTGTCCATTACCTGGCGGCGGCGGTCATCGCCACCCAGGCCTCGACGACCTGGAACTTCCTTCTTACGGAGAGGTGGGTCTTCTCCGACAGAACCGGGCGAAGCGGCGTCTTGCGCCGCGCGGCGTTGTTCTTCGTGATGAACAACGCTGCGCTCCTGCTCCGTGGGCCGATGCTCTTTCTGCTCGTATCCGTCGCAGGCATCAACTATCTGGCCGCGAACCTCGTTTCTTTGCTTGCGCTCACGCTGACTCGCTTCGCCCTCGCGGACGGGTGGATCTGGGCACGCCCGCGGTTTCGACAGACTCTGTACCGCTACGACATCCACGGCCTCGTGACCATTGAATCCGAGGTCGCCCTACCGGAGTTGGCGTACTTCCGTGCCGAGTACATCTCAGATCCCACGATCAGCGTCCAAATCGGTGCGGTTCGTGGGCGTGAGAGCACGGATCCCAACCGGCTCCGATACCGCGAGCCGTTCGGTTTCGGGATCGAAATTGAGGCAGGCGAGCGCACACGCGTGACTGCCGCGTCGCTCCTCGCGCGTTCTCCGCACGTGCTCTACACGAACGTCATCGAGCCGCTCCTGCGGTGGACGTTCGTTGAGCGTGGCTACGCGCTCGTGCATGGTGCGTGCATCGCCAACGAATCGGGCCTGGCATATCTCGTTACCGCCAGGACCGATACAGGCAAGACAACGACGATCCTGCGAACGCTGGGCCACGATTCGCACGGCTTCCTCGCCGACGATCTGACACTCGTTGCCCCCGATGGGTGTGTTCTTGCATATCCGAAACCCCTCACGATCTCGAGCCACACGGTCGCGGCGCTCGCGAATACCGACCTGACGCGCGCCGAGCGGCTGCGGCTCGTGTACCAGAGCCGGATCCACTCGCGCTCGGGCCGACGGCTTGCGTTCTTGCTCACCCGTTATCGGCTCCCGGTCGCAACGATCAACGCCGTCGTCCAGTGGCTCGTGCCGCCGCCGAAGTTCACAATCACGCGGCTTGTGCAGGGCATTCGAATCGCGCACCACGCAAAGCTGGCCGGACTACTCGTCATCTCGCGAAGCGACGACCGTGTGCTCTCACTGCAGCCGGATGAAGCCCTCGATGTGCTCCTGTCGAACTGCGCCGACGCCTATGGATTCCCGCCGTACTCGACGATCGAAAGCTTCCTCTTCGGACGCAGCAGCATGAATCTTGTGCGCAGCGAAAAGGACATCATCCGTTCCGCCTTGGAGGGACTTCCCGCACAGCTGGTCGAGAGCACGAGCATGAACTGGTGGGAACGGCTCGTGACCCTGATGCGCGCCCTCCCGACCATGGTGGTGGAGGTGCTCGAGGAAGCCGCATCCCCCGCCGCCGACGGCGGGGAACTCCTTCCGAAGCCCGCGTCGTCTGCCTGAGCTGGGGTCGATGAATCAGCTTGATAGCGCCGCGGAGGCCGTGGCGCCGCGGCGCCGCAGCGTCGGCAGGAGGTCGAGCGCCCGGATCGCGGAAACGATCTGGACTCTCATCCGCGGGCGTGAGGCGGCGGTCGCACTGACCTTCGTGCTCGGCCTGGCAGTGCTTGTGCGGGTCTGGCGGATCGACGCCGTCGGTTACAACTCGGATGAGGCGGTGTATGCGGGTCAGGGAGCCGCGATCGCCGCCGATCCGACGCTCAAGCCCTTCTTCCCGATCTTCCGCGCGCACCCGCTGCTGTTCCAGACCTTCTTGTCGATCGGCTATCACCTGGGGATCGGGGAGGTCTTCGGGCGTTTGGCGGCGGCGGCCGTCGGCGTGTTGACGGTGCTGCTCGTGTACCGCACGGGTGTGCTCCTCTTTGGGAGGCGCGCTGGGATCTACGGCGCCCTCGTTCTCGCCTTGATGCCCTATCACGTCCTGGTGACGCGCCAGGTGCTGCTGGATGGCCCGATGACGCTGTTTGCAACCCTCGTGCTCTACGTCGTCGTTCGGTTCGGACTGAGTCGGCGGCCGGGTTGGCTTTACGCCGCTGGTGCGGCCATGGGCCTCACGTTCCTCGCGAAGGAGCCTGGCATCTTGCTGCTCGGCGCACTCTACGCGTTCTTCGCGCTCTCTCCAGAGCTCCGGATCCGGGCACGCGACCTTGCGCTCTCGCTGGCGGCGATGGTAATCGTGATCGCGCCGTACCCGTTGTCGCTTTCGCTCAGCGGCGGAACGAGTACCGGGCGGAGCTACCTCGTCTGGCAGCTGTTTCGGCGGCCGAATCACACGCTCGCCTTTTACCCCGTGACCGTGACGCAGGCCGTCGGCGTGATCGTCGTGATTACGGCAGCGGCCGGGCTTTGGCTAGCGCGCGGCCGGTGGTCTTGGCGGGAGCGACTGCTGCTCTCATGGATTCTCGTTCCGGCCACCTTCTTCGAGCTGTGGCCGGTCAAGGGCTTCCAGTACCTTCTGCCGATCGCGCCTCCGCTCGCGATCCTCGTCGGCCGCACCCTAACGCTGATCCCCGCATGGCTTGCGAGCGTCCGGCTCGAGGAACGGCGGGCGCGCGTTCTCGGGGCGGCGGCTGTCGGCGTGGTCGCTGCGTCGCTCGCGGTCCCGACGTGGACTGCGATCTCCCCGGCGACCGGATCGACTTTCCTCGCTGGCACCGGCGGTGTCCCGGGCGGTCACGAGGCGGGTCGCTGGATCGACCAACACGTGCCTGTCGGCGCCGTGCTGATGACGATCGGTCCCTCGATGGCGAACATCGTCCAGTTCTACGGCCACAGGAAGGCGTACGGGCTTTCGGTCAGCCCCAACCCGCTGCACAGAAACCCCTCGTACGAGCCGGTCGAGAACCCCGACCTGCAGATTCGGCACAACAACCTGCAGTACCTGGTCTGGGATGCGTTTTCGGCCGATCGGACGCCATTCTTCTCGCGCAAGCTGATGCGCTACGCCGATCGCTACAACGGCCGTGTCGTGCACGTCGAGTCGGTGGCGGCAAAGGATGGGTCTGGAGGGCCGACGACGCCGGTAATCGTCATCTACGAGGTGCGGCCGTGAGCCGCCTGGTGACGCTGTTCGCGTTCGCGGCGCTGGCCCTTTCCGTCTCCAGCGCGCCCGCCGCGGGGCAGGGACGAAACGTCGAGCAGATCGCAACGACGACGCCGATCAAGCACGTGATCTACCTGATGCAGGAGAACCACTCCTTCGACAACTACTTCGGGACCTATCCTGGCGCGAACGGCATCCCGAGCGAGATCTGCATGCCGCGCCGGGCGGCGCAGCCTCAGCTCGGATGCGTGAGCCCGTTCCACATTGGCAACCGTGCCGTGCGCGACCTTTCGCACAGCGAGAAGACGTTCCGTCGGCAGTTTCGCGACGGTCGCATGGACGGGTTCGTCAGTGCCTTCGGCGACCGCGACTCGGTCAGCATGGGCCACTACGACGACCGTGACATCCCGTTCTACTGGAACATCGCCGATCGCTATGTCCTCTTCGACCGCTTCTTCACATCCGCTGCCGGCGGCTCGGTCTGGAACCACCTGTACTGGGTTACGGCGACGCCGGGAAACTGGCGCGACGACGTAATTCCGCCAGGTGGCTTCGGGCGTCTGCCGACCATCTTCGACCGCCTCGAAGCGAAGCGGATCCCGTGGAAATTCTACGTCCAGAACTACGACCCCACTGTGACCTTCCGTCGGCGCGGCTCGGGTGACCGCGGATCGCAGGTGGTCTGGGTTCCGCTGCTCGACTACGGTCGCTTCCTCGACAACCCGCGGCTGTTCAGCAAGATCGTTGACCTCGAGCAGTTCTACACCGACCTCGCGCGCAACAAGCTCCCGGCGGTCTCCTACATCGCACCCTCCGGGGCGAGCGAGCATCCGCCGGGATCGATCCAAGCGGGCGAGCGGTTCGTGCGAACGCTGATCACCGCACTGATGCGCAGCCGAGCCTGGAATTCGACGGCATTCGTCTGGAGCTACGACGACTGGGGCGGCTGGTACGACCACGTTCGGCCGCCACGCGTCGACGCGATGGGTTACGGGTTCCGAGCACCAACGCTGCTCGTGAGCGGCTACGCCCGGCGCGGCTACGTGGATTCGACGACGTTCGACTTCACGTCGCTGCTCAAGTTCATCGAGGAGAACTGGCGCCTGCGGCCGCTCGCCGACCGCGACCGAAAGGCGAACAGCATTGCATCCGCATTCGACTTCGCCGCGCCGCCACGGGCAGCGGAGTTCGTCCCTCCGACCCGCCCCGTTCCCGCGAAGCCCGAGCCTCGACGCAGCATCATTTACGTGGCATATGCCTTTGCCGCGCTTGTGGCTGGCTTGGTGATTACCGGCGTTGCGTTCGGCTCGCGCATGCGCCACGAGGCCGAGGCAGAGCTCACCTCATGACCCGGCGTCTCGTCGTAATTACGCTCTCCGCGCTTCTCGCGCCCATCTTCATCGGATACGCGAACGCTGCTTTACCGGGGACGGGCACGACCGTCGAAACGATCCCCCCCACGCCGAATTTGCCGATCGTCTACCACGGCATCATCTACAGGACAGACAGTTACGGCGTCGCGCTGCTGCCGCCGCAGCTGACCGGTCGACCAAGGGTGCCGCCGACGACGGTCCGCGCCGGCCGGCGTGCAGTCTTAGAGCGCTGGTATGGCAGGACGGGCCACCTTCGGGCAGCCCTCGACATCTACTACGGGGTGCGGCTCCGCTACATCGACCTGCAGGGCGGCGTCATCGACCCGAAGACGGTCAGCTCGATCCAGATCCGGAGCTCGATCGGGGAGCGATTCCACCCCACGACGAGGATCCTGTGGCTCCGCGGCACGCGCGTCGTCCCGCTGAACGGTGGGCTCGAGAGTAAGCCGATCTACTACACGATCGAGCGGGTGGTTGTCGACGGCTCCAACGTCGTCAACGAGAGCCAACAGAAGTTCTTCCCGGCGCGTGAACGCGGCGTGACGGTGCAGCTTCTCTTCTACCGCGCGAAGTTCCGCAGTCGCGACGCATTCTTCGGCTTTGCGGTCGGAAACCGGATCCGATTGACCTTCCCGCAAGGAACGACGCGGCGTTATCGGCTCGGCGGCGACGGGACGGTCGTGCTACCTGCCCTTCCGCGCGGCAACTATCACGTCGAGGTCGAAGGCGGCGGGATTTCCCTCGGCGGCCCTGTCGCCTTGTCAAGGGACCAGGATGTCAAGGTCGGCGTCATCAGCTATCTCGACCTCGTGGTCTCGGCAGCGGCGCTCGCACTTTTCGCGGTTGGGCTGCCGCTCATCAGGCGGCGGCACCGCCTCCGACAGCTGCGCGGCCGGATCGGCACTCTCAGCAGCACGCTTCCGAGGCGCGCGGCTGTGGCGATGCGGCTCGCAGGGTTCGTGCGCCTGCCATGGGCCGTCGCCGATCTGGTCGCAGCCAAGTGGCGGGCTGAGCCCGACCGCGTCCGTGGGGTGAGCGTGACGGATTCGGCCACCCGCGCCGGCAGCGCAGGCAGCGTCGTCGAGCAAAGAACGACTCTCGTCACGGTTCGTGACGGCGGGCGGCTCGTCGCGCCCGCTCAGCAGCCGGACGCCGGCGCGGCGACGGTGGGGCGTGCCGCGGAAAACGGCCTCGTCGACCTGAACAGGGCGACGCTTGCCCAGCTCGATGCACTGCCAGGAATCGGACCCGCGACTGCGCGCAGCATCCTCGCCTATAGACAAATGCACGGTGCTTTCCGCTCCGTCGACGAGCTCTCCGCGGTCCGTGGGATCGGTCCTGCCCGCCTCGACCGGTTGCGAGCGCTGGTGGCGCCGTGACGGCACGCACGCTTGCGGCAGCACTCTGCGGCCCGGTGACGGCTGCTCTCCTGTTGGTCACTAGCCCGGTTCCGGCTGTGGCCGGGCGGACCACACCGATCCCTGTCTTCGCCTACTACTACATTTGGTTCGACCCGATTTCGTGGAGTCGGGCGAAGACGGACTTCCCGCTGCTCGGCCGCTATTCGAGTGACGAGCGGATCGTCATGCGACAGCACGTCACTTGGGCGAAGCGGGCTGGTCTCAGCGGCTTCATCGTCTCGTGGAAGTCGACCCCGACGCTCGACCGCCGGCTCGCCCGACTGGTGACGATCGCCACCGCCTCGCGGTTCAAGCTTGCCGTCATCTACGAGGGCCTCGACTTCGAGCGGCGGCCGCTACCCGTCTCCCGGATCGCCGACGACCTCACAAAATTCGTGTACCGCTACAGGACGAGCCCGGTCTTCCACGTCTTGGGCCGTAAGCCGGTCGTGATCTTGTCGGGCAGTTGGGAGTTCACGCGCCCCCAGATCGCGCGCATCCGGCGCGAGATCGGCGAGAGCATCTACCTGCTCGCCAGCGAGCGGAACGCCAACGACTACCGGCGCGTCAGCGACCTCTTCGACGGCGACGCGTACTACTGGTCATCGGTCAACCCGGGCACATATCCCGACTACCCGGAGAAGCTGGTCGCGATCGGCACAGCTGTGCACTCGCGGGGCGGCCTCTGGATTGCCCCCGCCGCACCGGGCTTCGACGCGCGCCTAATCGGAGGCAAGACCGTCGTCGGCCGCGCCGACGGCAACACCTTTCGGCGCGAGTTCGCCGGCGCGTTGGCATCGTCGCCCGATGCGGTCGGGGTGATCTCCTGGAACGAGTTCTCCGAGAACTCGCAGATCGAGCCCAGCACTCGCTACCAGAACCGATACCTGTCGCTGCTCGCCGGCGTGCTCGGCGGACGTGCGCCCGCGGTCGGGGGTTTCTCGTCGGACGGCCGTCCGGCGACTGGCACCGCATACGGCCTGCCCCTCATCGTCGGCTTCGTGCTCCTGCTCGCCGGCGCCATTGTCCTGGTGTTCCGACGCGGGCGCCGCCCCGACAGCAACCCGGCCGGCGGCAGAAGCGGCGACAACCTCGGGTCGAGAACGTGAGTGGGCGGCTCGTCGCCGTCACGGTAGTCGTGGCTCTCGTCCTGCTCGCCGGCGGCGCACTGACCGAGTTGCTCCGGCCGCGAATCGCGCAGCGATCGCCGGAGACGGTTCGAGCGGCCCACGGCGTCCGCGCACGTCAAGTCCGCGAGTCGAACCAGCAGCTGTTCGACACCAGCTACGAGACCTGCGCTGCGCTGGGGGTGGCTCGGCTCGCGCGCCAGTACGCGTTGGCGCCGAGCCCTGATGCGGCCGCCCGCGCATACGCCGCGCAATTCGAGCCGGCGATGCGAGTCGGCACGTACCGTGGCTGCGTCAAGGCGCTGCGTGAGTCGGCGAGGAGCCCACGGTGAAGCACCGGCTCGTGCTCGGCGCGATGGTCGCCACTGCGGCAGTGCTCAGCTCGACCGCGAGTGCGCCTGGATCGGTGGTAGCAGAAGGCTGTGCGACGACCGACCACGGCGCTTACACCGCCATGCTTTGCTTGCACGTGGCTGGGGGGCCGCTTTCCGGTGAAGCACCGGTCAGCGTCACGTTCAGCTCCTCCGATGCCCGAACGCTCGTCCGCGAGCTCGAGGTGGAGCTCGACGGGCAGCACTTGGTCTCCGACTACGAGGATCCATTCGAATTTCAACTTCCCAGCTACCTGTTCGGCGACGGCAATCACACGCTTAGCGCGACAGCGCTCCTGCGCGACGGATCCCGCACTCAGCCGGTCTCGTTCACCGTCGCGTTCGGCAACGGCGGCCAGCAGCCGGCAGCCACATCATTCGTTCCGACCAGCGGCACCGCCCCTATCGCCGGACGGCCGTTCATCGTCGCCGCAGCCGGCGACGGCGCCGGTGGCGAGCAGCAAGCGGCCGACGTCACCAATCTAATCAGCAGCTGGCAACCGAACCTCTTCCTCTACCTTGGCGACGTCTACAAGGACGGGACGGGAACCGAGTACCTCAACTGGTACGCGCCGGAGGAGTACTTCGGCCGTTTCCGGGCGATCACGCTCCCGACGCTGGGAAACCATGAGTACACGAAACGCATCGCTCCCGGCTATTTCTGGTATTGGCGCGGCGCGCCGCATTTCTACAGCGTCGACGCGGGCGGCTGGCACATCGTCTCACTCGACTCCACCAGCCAGTACAACCAGTTCCAGCCGGGCACGACGCAGTACGAGTGGCTGAAGCAGGACCTCGACGAACATCCGGCGCCGTGCACGCTCGTCTTCTACCACCACCCGGCATTCACCGTTGGGCCGGAAGGCACCTCGTCCAATCGGATCATGCCCGTCTGGCAGCTGCTGGCGGCGCACGGCGTCGATCTGGTGCTCAACGGTCACGATCACAACTACCAGCGTTTCGAGCCGCTCGACGTCAGCGGAAATCCTTCAACCGCCGGGCCGACCGAATTCGTCGTGGGCTCAGGGGGGCATGGCATCCGAGCCTTCATCCGGCAGGATCCACGCCTCGTCCGTGGCGCCGATACATCAAAAGCGTTCGGAGCATTGAGGCTGACACTTAACCCGAACGGCACCGGCTTCGAATACATCACGATCAAGGGCAAGCTCCTCGACTCCGGCGCGATCCCGTGCTCGGGCGGGGAAGGCGATCTCGCCGCCCCGACGCAACCGCGGCTGCACGCCCGCGCCGGCTACCGCAGAGCGATCCTGAGCTGGCAGGAGAGCACTGACGACGTCGGCATCGTCGGCTACGCGCTGTATCGCAACGGCCGTCTGATCGGGCGCCTCGCGCCGCTCACGAGATTCGCCGATGAGCGACTCAGACCCGCCACACGTTATCGCTACCGCATCATCGCATTCGACCAGGCGGGACACCGCAGTGTGCCCAGCAAGCTGGTCTCGATTCGGACCCCTCCGAGGCACCACCGGCGCCCGGCGAGGGCAAGTTCTCGATTAGGATCGGAAGCGGCCTGACCGACCTCGGGCCTCTGCATACTAAGAAAAGGAGAGGCTCGATGAGAATCCCTGGCTCGGTCATCTGTGCCCTGTTGGCGGTGCTTGTTCTCGGGCCAACGACGCCCAGCCAGGCACTCGATACGTCGGCCTGGCAGTGGTTCAAGACCGACACCCATGTGCATTCGGCCGTCAGCGGCGACGGCCTGCCGGACCTGGGGATCATCAGCGAGGCGGCGAAGGCCAAGGGCTACAACGCCATGTTCATCACCGACCACCAGGCCGCGAGCAACTTCGCGATCGGCACCGTCGTCGCGAACCACGTTGTCTTTGAAGACGACTACGGCACCAAGTGGAGCAAGGACACGGACGGCTCCTTGAGCACGACCGTGAACGAGCTCGTCACGAGCCCCATCGTGAGTGGCTCCAAATCGCTCCATCTGAAGAGCAGCTCGGCTAGCTCGGGACAAACCTTCGTCGACATCAAGCGCGGACCGAACCTTCGCTCGGGTGACCTGATCCTGAAGGTGTCGATCTACCCGAAACAGATCAGCTCCGGCTCGAGCGTCTTCGTCTCCGCTTCGATCGGTGGCGACGCGACCGTCGGTGCGCCCGGGGGCTACACGACCCAGGCCGGCATCATCTCACCCGGCAAGAGCACGATCCTCGCCTGGTACCTCGGCGCTGCTCCTGCGAGCACGGGTGCGACGGTGCTTGCCTCCAGCCTTCCGTACACGCTCAACACATGGAACACCTACGTCATCAACGTCACGCAGGGTACGGCGACGCGCAACGGCGGAAGCTCATTCACGGTCAAGGGCCTGGGAGACATCGCGGCGGCCGACCGGGCGCTCGACTACAACGCGCTTTCGCAGCTCAAGATGTCCGCCTGGGCGAACGGCGGCACGGCGGAGGCCTACGTGGACGCCTACCACCTCGATGCCTCGGGCCCGGTGCCCTCGGGCGATGAGTTCGCGTTCCGCAACAGCGTCATCGCCGCCTTCGATACGAGCACCTATAAAAACTTCCCGTCAATCGAGATGGGCTACAGCCGGCACGCCCAGCGCTTCAACTTCGGGATCACCAGTGGTCAAGAGTACAAAGACTTCTTCCAGTGCAGCGACTCCTTGATGACGAAGTGCACGATCGACCAGGGTATCGAGGGCATCGTGCCGACGCAGCAGACGGGCTACCCGGCCCAGCTCAACCACCCCAACTTGCCCGGCGGCGTGAAGCTCTCTGAGATTCAGGCGGACAACTACCAGGCCTTCGGGGCGGACGCGATGGAGGTGCGCCCCGATAGCGGCGGCGTGCCGCCGACGACGATGGTCGACATCTGGGACACGATGCTCCAGCGCGGGCTTGTTCTGATCGGGACCTGGTCGAGTGATATGCACAAGACCTCGACGCTCGACGATCCGGCGCGCGGGGTCGCCACGTACCTCTTCGCGCCCTCGCTCGACTTCAAGGCGCTCATGCGCGCACTCTTCGAGGGTCGCGCCTACCTCGGACGCAACAACTTCAGCGGACGCGTCAGCTTCAATCTCAGCTCCTCCTCGCAAGACCCCTACCCATCTCGTTATCCCGTTTATGTTTCCGGCACCGCGACGAGTGCGAGCGTTCACCTGAACATCACCAACGGCATCGCGGGCGGCTCGACTGTGCGCTGGCTTGTAAACGGCAGCGAGATTGCGAACGAGGGGGCGAGTTCCTCGTACAACACAGTCAAGTCGATCTCGCTCGCAGGTTCGCGGACGTACGTGCGTGCTGAGTTGCACAACGGATCGCCGCCGCTCAACTACATCGCCATGACCGAGCCGATCTTCTTCATGGACGTAGCGGGGATGCCATCCGGGATGAGCTTTCACATCGACGGCATCGATACGCCGAATGGGGATAAATACACGAAGCTCTTCACGAGGGGCATCACCTCGACGAACTACGCGTCGAACATTCTCTCGCTGACGCTCACGAATCGCGTCAACTCGCTCACGGAGCTGGAGGTCGCGACCGCTGGGCAGAGCCCGACGCAGGTGAAAGTAAACGGGGTGACTGTAACCACCGCCGGCTCGCGGTCGGCCTTCGACTCGGCCACCGATTCGAGCTGGTTCTACGACAGCACAGCCGCGGTGCTGCACGTGAAAACGAAGCAGGTCGTCGGAGACACGCCGGTCGTAATCAATTTCGGCCCGGCGAGCGCGGACACGATGCCGCCGACGAAGCCGACCAATGTCACTGCGGCCGCGATCAGCTCGAATCGAGTCGATCTGAGCTGGACCGCATCGACCGACAACAGCGGCACGATCGATCACTATGACATCTACCGCGGAGTCGGGGCTGCGACGCCAACTTTCCTGCAGGCGGTCGCGGCGGCGCCGACGAGCTTCAGCGACGTCACGACGGCCGCCTCGACGACTTATACGTACTGCGTCGTCGCCTTCGACCCAGCCGGTAACAGTTCGGAGCCGCCGCCAGGCAGCGCCTGCGCCTCGGTTACGACCCCCGCCGAGGGCGGCGGCACAACCCTCACTTTTAGCCCAGTCGCCGATGCCTATGTTCGCTCCGACCAGCCGACGACCAACTTTGGAACCTCGACCAGCCTGCGCATCGACAGCTCGCCGGCCATTCGCTCCTACCTGCGTTTCAACGTCTCGGTGTCCGGAACGATCACGCAGGCCGTGCTACGGCTCACCTCCACCTCGAGTGGCGCTGGCTACAACGTGCACGGGGGCGTCGCGGACAACAGCTGGGGCGAGACGACGATCACCTACAGCAATTCGCCCTCCTTCTCCAGCCTCTCCGGCGACCCGGGATCGGGCTCGTTCACCTCGGGTGCAGTGACGAGCGTCGATGTGACGCCGTTCGTCACGGGCTCCGGTCTCGTCACGCTCGTGATCGACACGACCTCGACGACGGCGATGGCCTTCTCCAGCCGCGAGGCGGCGGCGACGACGCGGCCCCAACTCGTGGTCACCACCAACGGCAGCGGCGGCGACACGCAAGCGCCCAGCGTCCCGACAGGCGTCTCGGCTATGGCTGCTAGCTCGACCCAAATGAACGTGAGCTGGTCGGCCTCGACCGACAACAGCGGCACTGTCAGCGGCTACCACATCTACGACTTCGGCACACTCGTTGGCACGGTGACGAGCGGCACGAGCTTCCAGCACACAGGCCTGGCCCCGAACTCGAGCCACGCGTACACGGTTGACGCGTTCGACCCGAGCGGGAACACGTCAGCTCAGTCCTCACCTGCCTTTTCGGCCATGACCCCGCCCGACACGCAGGCGCCCAGCAAGCCGGGCATCGTGCAAGCCTCCGCGCCCGACTCAGCGCACGTCAACCTGACCTGGACGGCAGCGACCGACGATGTCGGGGTCACCGGCTACGACATCTACCGCAACTCGATACTACTGAGGACGCTGAGCGACGGCACGGCGACCTCGTACACGGACGGCACCGTCAGCGCCTCCACGAGCTACGCCTACTGCCTGATCGCCTTTGACGCAGCCGGCAACCACTCGGAGACGCCGCCGGGCACGGCCTGCGTCTCGGTGGTCACGCCGGCCGCAGGCGGTGGCGGCACGACCGTTACGTTCACACCGGTTGCTGACACCTACGTGGATAGCAGCCTCCCCAGCTCCAACTTCGGCAGCTCGACGAAGCTCCGCGTCGACACCTCCCCGACGGTCCGCAGCTACTTGCGTTTCAACGTCACCGGCCTCTCGGGCACCGTGACCTCGGTCAGCCTCGGGGTCTTTGCCAACTCCAGCCTCAGCGCGGGCTACGACGTCGCGCCCGCGAGCGACACCACCTGGGACGAGGCGACTCTTGCTTACCCCGGACCCAGCTTCGGTGCCGTCGCGGGAACTTGCGCCGCAGCGGTCGCCGGCAGCTGGACGACCGTCATCCTGCCACCCTCCTTCGTCTCCTCCAATGGTCTGCTCTCGCTGGCGCTGCTCGGTCGTTCGACGACCGCGCTCAGCCTAGCGAGCCGCGAGGACGCGACTCATCCGCCGCAATTAGTCGTGACGACCGGCTGAGCTTCCACTCGCCTCGGTACTAGTCGCGGCGCGCAAGACAAGGCGGCGGGAGCTGCAGTCGCCGGGAGAACGGCAGTGAAGGCTGTCCTGAGGCTCCTCAGAGATCGTGGAACGGAACTCGACCACGACGTCGAACTAATCGTGCTTCACCTAGGGCAGATCCGACCAGGAATCTGAAGATTGAGAACGCCGCCGACACCAGATCGGCTAGACGTCCAGTTCGGGCGACACTACGGTCCCTTGTCGGCGCGCATCCTGCGAGAGAATCTGCTCTATAGCCGCGAGGATCGCGTCGACGCGAATGACCGTATCATCCCGAGCGACCTCCGCGAGCTGGTCCCTCAGCCGGATCAGGTCGCCGACGATGGTGCCGTAGTCCTCGGCCTGGTGAAGCCGGAAACCGAGATTGCGCATCGCCGGCGGCAGCTGGTAGTCGTCGGGCACTGGGACGCGCTCGCCCTCCCTATTGACCAGGTAGCGCCGAGCGAGAGTGAACGTTGGCCGAAGCTTGATCATCATGGAGCCTCAGCAGCCCCGTTGAGGTGAGCGTAGCACCCGGCCCGAACGGCGTGGATTGCGAAACTGTGAACAGTCTGAGTCGGGTTGGTAAACGAGAAACATCCGATAGGCACCGAGGCGTCGTGGGAAGTGGGGCGAGGTTGTCATCGGCTGCTGGCGCTGGTTGCTTGAGTACGACCGCCTGCACAAGACCCCGAGGCTCAATGGCAGATGCCGTTCCCCCTGTCGGTGAAGCTGCCCGACCCTGGGTCGTTGACGAATCGCCACGTGTAGCTGCTCGCCTGAAGCGTGAGCTTCAGCACGCCGTAGGTGTCGGCGTTGCGCACGACTTCGCCTGCCAAGGGTGGCTGAGTTCCGAATCCATAGTGGTTCTTTCCTCCCGTCCCGACGACGAACTCGCGGATGCCGGCGGCATTGAGGTTCGGATCCTGGAAATTCGGTTTTCCCGTCGTCGTGCTGTCTCCCGCCGCCGAGTTGTCCTGAGGCGTGGCCCCGATCGGACCGAAGCGCTCGTAGTCATGGTTATGGCCGGCGAGGACCACATCCGCGTGCGTTTTGACCAACAGGTTCCAGATGTCGGCCATCGCCTGCGCGTCGCCGTGCTGGCCGGACGAGAACCGAGGCTCGTGCCAGTAGGCGAGCGTGCAAAATCTTCGGTGCCTCGCGAGGTCGCGCTGGAGCCATTGGTACTGCGCACTGCCAATCGCACAGCCGCCGACGCGGGTCGTGCCCTCCCCGTAGCTGCACTCGCTGTTGAGCGCGATCAGGTGCCACGACCCGAGGTCGTAGCTGTACCACCCGAGTGGGTTGCGGGGGTGGAAGTACGCGACGGAGGCTGAGTTGTCGTTCCGATCGCAGCCGCGACCGTACTCGTGATTTCCGGTTGCCCACCTGCTGATCGCGAGCACGCGTCCCCAACTGGCCGCGTAGCTTGAGGAATACGCGTCGGCGTTGCCGCATTCATACTGCGCGTCGCCCAGCGGCAGCACGGCGTCGGGTCTCAATCTCATGATCAGATCCGCGGTGTGCTTCTGCCGGCAGGAGTTTCGGCTGCCCTCGCCGCCCTTGAAGTTCTTGTCGGCAGGGTCGCAGGCGATGTCGCCCGCGGCAACGATCACTCGGTCACGCTGGGCCTTGCTCGGCTTCGCCCGAATCGTCGCCTCGACGCCCGAAAGGTGGTCGAGCGTATCCACTTGCGCCAGGTCGTGGCCGGGGCCGCCGATGAGCGTATCGCGGCCGGGCCCGCCGATGAGCACGTCGTTTCCGGCTCCGCCGCTCAGCCGATCGGAGCCCGGGCCGCCCGAGAGGCGGTCGTTTCCTGCACCTCCATAAATCCAGTCATTGCCCGCCCCACCGTCAATCTTGTCGTCGCCGCCAAGGCCGCAGATGACATCTGTGTGCGCCGTCCCGCGCAGTCGGTCCGCCGCAGCAGTACCGAGGACCGTGCACCTGCGGCCGCCAGCCTTCGAGCGCGGAACGGCAGGCGCGGTCCTGTCAGGGCTCGCACCTCCGAGCACGCGGTGCAGCGCGTCCAGGTAGATCCCGTAGCCAGAGCGGGAAGCCCACTCGGTCGCCGCTTCGACCGCAGTGCCTTCGCCCCACTCATTGAAGGTGGTGACGAGCTGCCAGGGCTCACCAGAGGCGGCCATCGACTGCGCGTCGCCCTTCCAGCGAATGCGGTCGCGCGCCAGCCGCGGTACCGACTCGTTCGCCTTCCAAAACCCGGGTGAGATGCTGAAGGAGTAGCCGCGCTGCTGGTCTGTCGCCGTCGCCGGCGCATACTGATGCCAAGCATCGGGCTGTGAGCGGCAGTCGCGGTAGCCGTCAAAGACCTTCAGAACGACGAACGCCGAATTGCCCAGTGCCTGGTTGGCCTGGCGCCAGCGATCGACCAGCGAGCACGACGTGTCGTTCGCGTTGTAGACAAAGACGACGAATCGTCCGTCGACGCGGAGATACGTGGGACTACTCGCCAGCTTGTCCCGGATGTAGCGAAGCTCCTGCCCGAGCTGGACTGGAGTCGGATCGGCCCGGGCCTCCTCCTCGTAGTAGACAGCCCATTTCAGCGGCGATCTGAGCGCGACCGTGGTCGAGAGCAGCGCACGTAGACGGCGGTCGGTGTAATGGCCGGGCCCTCTCCAGGAGGAGATGGCTGCATCGAACCCCGCGTAACCGAGCGCCTGAATGTGCTTTCGCTCGACGGCGGCGTCGGCTGAGTGGTAAAGGCCGAGTGTCGGCCGGTAGTGGCCCGGCCGACCTGCGACAGTCCAGGTTTCCGGGTACCAGGGATAGTAGAACGCTGCCCGTATCGGAAACCGTGGCTGATCCTGCCAGCGCCCGGCTCCGCCGGCGGCGGAAGGGAGTACGATTAAGGCCGTCGCCACGACGGCGGCGCGAACAGCGAATAGCCCCCGCGGCACGTGCGCAAGCTAGCAGCGTCGGACGACTGCGGCCGCTGTAACCAGCCGCGGCTTGGCCCAGAGGACGTGTCAGTGTCTGCGCCACCGTGCGTTTCGCTAGGTGGCGCCACTCGAGCGACCCGCGAGCGCTGCAAATCCGCCGTACGTCCTGTGCAGCGGCTAGTCGCGACCTAGCCAGCCAGGGCCAGCCCGAGGGAAACCCTTGACCCTCCATGGCGGGAGAGACAGGGTCGTTTGGTGCGGAGCCAGGTTGTGCTTCCCTCGGGACCTGGCTCCGCATGCCGGTAGACGGCAAGAAGTCAGAGAACTAACGCTTTGCACTGGGGCCGACGCAACAAAACCGTACGCTCGCCGCTCAGTCCCGCCGTCATCGGCGCTCTTCCGCGAATCACCGGGCGTCGCCTTCTCCCAGCTCTCCTGGCCCTCTGATGCGTCCGCGTCGGGGGTGTGCCCCAATGCGTCGTCCCACTGACA
>WNGF01013869.1_pt1 | contig 21281 bp, 21 predicted proteins | sample 5400641 | NCBI WGS metagenome assembly WNGF01 (sample SAMN13153371, study PRJNA577476) | soil metagenome | isolation source: 80 cm soil or saprolite under grassland replicate 2 | place: USA:California | collected 2016-06-15 | reverse complement strand
TTGTGGTTTGTTGCCAAAGATCATTATATGTAGCTCGAAAATTTTGATGTATACTAACGAGCGCTTCTCTTTGTGGAAATTTATTGCATGTCTTACGCAGGTTTTCACCAATTGTTTCCCCTAATAATGAGTACCTGCTTATACCGTGTACATATGATTTTTGTTTCATAATTCTTTTTTTGATAGTTTATTTTTTTATGATACCGGCAGTAGTTCTAATAGCATCGCCTGTTGCGTCGCAATCCGTTCATCCCTGGCCATGCTATTGAACATAAGCGTGGAGAAACTATTTATGCGGTGATTCAACAACGGCGGGCATAATACTCGCTCCAAGTTGAAGAACGCATCCAAGATCATCCGCATTTCGCCAGGTTTGCTGAATCTTTCCATTTATAATTCGATGAATAAATGTCGCTGTAAATGTTTGAGGACGACCATAACTTGGTACGCCAAGAAAATTTTCCTGCATGCAGTTATTTGTTGCGCGCACTGCTACTTTGTCTCCTTCGGCGATTACATCATCGATTATCCACCGCTGCTTAATCTCCAAAAGTTTCAAAGAGCTTACGCATCCCTTCAGGTCCTGTTGGAATTTCAAAGGAACTTAAACCAATATGCATCCTCCAATCGGAAGTGATCAGGTCACAAATCTTTTCCGCGTTTCCTTCGTTAACGAGATCAAAGAATTTGCAAGCGATTAATTTGTTGTTTTTAATGTCAGTTGGTGTCATTTTTATCATTGGATTTTGAAAAAATATTGTGTTTGTTTTTTATCGTCATTCAATACACTAATTGATACTACCAGTATGTTAGTGAAATATTATTTCACTACTAGCATTTGCTTTGAATCAACTTTTACACCATCAACCTTCAATGTATAATAATAAGTTCCTACTGATAATTCTCCTGCTTTGATTGATAGTTGTGCATTGCCCTTTTGTGTTAACAGAAAAGTTTTTATTGGTTGCCCGCTTGATGATACGATTTCAATAGAAGCATTTTGTTTTGTTTCAGGTAAATAATAACTGATGACTGTTGCAGTGTTAAAAGGATTAGGTGCATTCTGGTTAAGATGTGCAGCACGAGAACCGGCAGCTTCCTTAGAAATATTTGAAGATAGGTTTGTTGTGGCAGAAGATATACCGATCATTTTCTTAAGATCTTCAATATCAGATTGTAACTTTTCAATCGTTGCTTGCTGCCTTTCTATAATATTCTGCTGTTTCTCATTAGTTCTCTCTTGCTCTTCTATCTTTTTCTGCTGTTCCTGTATAGCTTTAATTGCCAGCACACCATAGGCACTGTAGTTCATTGTATATAAATCACTCTCATTACCATCCATTTTTTTATGGTAGACTACTTCCGGAAAAATTTTTTCAACATCCTGCGCGATCATGCCATAATGCTTTTTATCAGCAGATTTGCTCTCGAGAAAATGGTATTTTTTTACATCAAGTTGCAATACTTTATCTAAAATGTCCGGAGATTTCTCTATATCTTTTTTTCTTCTCGCGTCTGATAATGAAGAGTAGTCTCCCGAAGCATCATCAAAAAATCCTATGAGGTTGTTTTTGGCAAATAAGTCTAAATCGCCATCGCTATTTGAAGCATAAAGAGTCCAGTTCACACCATTGGCACCATTGTTTTGAAGTCTTAGACCATGGATGCTGTTCTCTCCATCGCCATGCAGTAGATGCATTTCAGTAGAAGGGGCTATAGTTCCTATGCCCAAACGACCGTTAGCTGTTACCGTCATTCGGGTAATGCCTGCTGTATTAAATTGCATGCCATGTGGAACAGCTGGATTATTGAATACGATTGCGCCATCCTGATTGCTTGTCCCAGTGGCAAACAAAATACCTGTTTCTTTTGAGCTCGGTGCTAATAAGCTGATAAAGTTGTTGCTGCCGCTTTCGGTAATGATACTGGACGGTAGTGGCGTAATGCCGGAAATGCCACTAAAAACATGGAGAGGGCCTTTGGGGTTAGTTATTCCAACACCGAGAGAGCCGCTGTTTGTTAATACCATCCTTGTAATGTTACTTGTATTAAATTGAAAACCCCTTACGGTAGTGGGATTATTATAAATTATACCACCATCTTCGGCGAGTAAAGGGTTACCAAACAAAATAGCGCTTGATTTATTGCTTGGAGTCAGCAAATTGATAAAATTATCTGTAGAGTTTTCAACCACTAAAGGAGCATTTGGATTGGCAGTTACAGTGCCCGCACTGCCTCCTGAATATGTGAAGATTACCTTCAGGTGCACTTGTTCCGATGCCTAATTGACCCGTAGGCGTGAGTGACATTCGTGTGACGTTGTTGGTAATAAAATTGATTGGAAAATTATTTTTACTTCCTATCTTTTCGGTTCCCGCCAAACTGTTACCGGCTAATTTCCAGCTGCCAGTTTGTGCAAACGCAATTTGATTCAATACAAGAAGTGCCACAGAAAATGTGAATTTGATCGTTTTCATTTTTGTAATTTTTTTTTTTGAAAGATTAGTTTGTAGAAATTGTTTTATAATAGTAGTCGCATAATGAAGCTTTAATGGCGAATGGCAGAAGAGAATGAAAGATTATTACACGAGGTGTTTTGTTATTTCGCGAAGACCATTTGCTTCGAATCAACTTTTACACCATCTGCCATTAACACATAATGATAAGTACCTGTAGAAAGTTCTCCTGCTTTAATTGACAACTGCCCATTTCCTTTTTGTGTAACCGGATAAGTTTTTATTAATTGACCATTAGAGGAGACGATCTCAATGGAAGCATTGCTTTTTTCGGGCACATAGTAGCTGATGATGGTATTTGAATTAAATGGATTTGGTGTATTTTGATTAAGATGAGCTGCTGATAAATTCAACGTTGTTTTAGTAATATTCTTTGAAGATTGATCTGATTTTGAAGAAGATTGTGTGATGCTTTGTTTTAATTCTTCGATATCGCTCTTCAGTTTTTCAATAATCATTTGTTGTTCCTGTATTGCCTTAATAGCAAGTACGCCAAAAGCCTCGTAATTCATCATGTAATAATCGTTACCGCTTGCATTTATTTTATTGTGGTATACTACTTCAGGAAAAATCTTTTCAACTTCCTGTGCGATCATACCATAGGATTTTTTGTCTTCAGGTTTATTGCGAAGAAAATGATATTTCTTTATCTCCAATTGCATTACCTTACTTAATACCTCAGGCGCTTTTTCTTCTTAAATCTGAAGGTCTTGTGTATTCACCATTTACCCCGCTAAATTCTCCTACAAGGGCAATCGGGTCAGGTCCTATAAACAACTGTAAATTGCCATTCGATGCAGTGTACAGATTCCAAAGTTTACCAGATGTATGTTCAAGGCGTAATCCATGATTCCCAAACCCATCGCCGTGTAACACATGCAGTTCACTCTTTGGTGTGATTGCTCCTACACCCAAAAAGCCGGCGTTTGTCAATACCATTCTTGTTTTATTACCATTAGTATTAAATTGAAAGCCTCTTGAAGTATTTGGATTGTTATAAATGATGCCGCCATCCTCTGCTAGTAAAGGACTACCAAATAAAATAGCACTCTCCTTATTGCCGGGGGTAAGCAGGTTAATGAAATTGTCTGTGGAACTCTCAACAACCAGGGGCGAATTCGGATTAGCTGTTATAGTTCCTGCACTGCCTCTGAAAACATGAAGATTACCTTCGGGGTTAATTGTTCCTATACCAAGATAGCCGCTGTTTGTTAATACCATCTTTGTATTGTTACTTGTATTAAATTGAAAACCTCTTACGGTATTGGGATTATTATAAATTATACCACCATCCTCTGCAAGCAAAGGGTTACCGAATAAAATGGCGCTTGATTTATTGCTCGGAGTCAGCAAATTGACGAAATTATCTGTAGAGTTTTCAACGGCTAATTTCCATTGACCAGTTTGGGCAAAACTAAAGTGGCTCAATACAATCAGTACTGCTGAAAAAGTGAATTTGAGTGTTTTCATTTTTTTATATTTTATGAAAACAAAAATTGCAAATGAAAATGCACAAAGAAAATTTATTGAAGTATCATGCAGGAATTTCATGTTAACCTGTCGAAAAACTTAAATGATATGTTTTATTGACAAACAGCATACAATCATTTGCCGCGTCACTCACTTAAATGTTCTTCTTTCCGTTGAAAGAAATTATAGTTTTCAGATCGTTCATAAAATGATATCTGCATTTCAAAATGAAAGGTTAGCAGTTCATCTGTATAAATTTTTTTTGAGGTTACCGCTATATCATTTTTGTGGTATTATCGATCAGCGTTAATCATTTACAGTATGACAGCAAAACAAATTCATCTTATAAAGGGCACATGGAATATAACATCGACGCTTCATTATCTCATTGAAAAAAATCTTTTATATAACCGACTATTTGTGAGCGGAGACTCAATCAGTCCTTTCTTAGTAAGTGCAGATACTCTAATCATTAATAACCTGTGCAAGCTGGAAAATTTCCTTAATGAACTAAGCAAATCGAAAACCGGTGAAATAGCCTACAGCATCCAAACAAGATATTATTTTGTTACTGCTAAAGCTTTAATGGATACGCTCGAAAAAGGTTTTAATAAACCACGCAGCAAAGAAGTAAAAGAGGCATGGACAAAATATTATACAAAACTTTATACAGCAATAGAGGAAGTGTAGTACAGAACACTCGTAAAAGTTGCACAGCTATTATAGAAGTGCATCCGGTAAAGCTTGCGTTTATGTGCAGACTTTTTATCTAATAATAAAATAAGCAAATGTGCTTGAAAAATTGGCAAACATTATTGTTGTATTTAGTAATCAATGGAAAATCTAAAGTATGCCTTCAGATTAACCCGGACGAATTTATAAATAACAAGGACAATCAAATTTCGCTATGACAAAAGAACAAATTGCATTAGTAAAAAATAGTTGGAAATTATTTCGTAAAGTAGATGCATGTCTTATAGGGGACGTATTTTATTCTAAGTTATTTTTTGATAATCCACAACTTCGGCAGCTGTTTCCCGCATCAATGGAAGAGCAGTACAGGAAAATGATTGATATGCTGAGCGTAATTATTTCAAGACTTGATAGGCTTAACGAAATGACCGAAGACATTAAAGTAATGGCACTAAGACACGAAAGTCATGGTGTGAAACCGCGGCATTGCAAGCTTTTAGGTAATGCATTGCTGTGGACAATGGAAAGAGGTTTGGGTAACGATTGGAATGACAATGTAAAAGAGGCAGGGCTTGCCTGTTATACAAAACTTATTGAAACGATGATTGCAACAGTTCGGCAATAATTTAAAAAGCAAAATGGTATGCCAGAATTTTTCAAAACTTTTTTAATTTTTAAAGTATGAGATGGTGGTATAAGCTAAAAGAATTTTTCAATAAAATTGGTTTCGGAATCGATCCTGCTGTTTTTGATTTTGATGGTGATGATTATAAAAATATTTTTTGAATTAATTCTTTTCCGACAACACTTTTAAACCATTGGTTGCAGCGCAAGAATTTAAAAGCATCTCAGGGGTCGAGGACTGCATACTAAACAAAGTCTGATCAAAAATCGAGAACGCTAATAATGATTATCTTCGCGTTAGCGGAAAAATTATACTAGAAAGGAAACATTTCATTTTTATTTTACAACACTTCATTTTGCTTTTTATACAGTTTATTATTTGCGTTTTCCGGTTCCAGAAACAGTTTTATAATTTGGATTGTTATCTCATTCATGTTGCAGGCACTAAGACATACAATCTTCATTTTCTTAACTGTATTTTTATTTGAAACAGCATTATGTCAGCATTCTGAATTTCGTGTAACAAATTTTGATGAAACCACAGGCTTACAAACCAGTGTAATCAATGCAATGCTGCAAGACTCGCGTGGGTTTTTATGGTTTGGTACTGCCAACGGTTTGTGCAGATATGATGGCTACGATTTTAAAACATTCAGAAGAATCAGCGGTGATAGTAATTCTTTACCGGGTAATTATGTTGTGCAGCTTGCAGAAGACCTTGACGGAAAAATATGGATAGGCCTTCTTCGGGATGGTATAAGTTGTTATGATCCTGCAACAGGCATCTTTAAAAATTATAATGTCTCAAACGTTGACAGTGCCACACCTTTGGCTCGTTCGGTAGGTATGTTGTTTGTTGACAAAAAAAATAATGTTTGGGCAGGCGTACTGCAAAAAGGTTTAATAAAACTTGATAAAGAAACAGGAAAGTTTTCACATTATAACATTATAGCGGACACGAACACTTTTTATTCAAAGGAATTTAGAGCTAACTATAACTCTGTTTATGCTATGTGTGAAGAAGGTAATGGTATTTATTGGCTGGCAACTCATGATGGCTTGTACAGATTTAATGCAAATAAAAAGGATTTGCAACCGGTGAGAGCAAAACCCTTGCAGAAAAACATTTTGAGAGATGATCTGTTTCGTTGTGTAGTAAAAGATAAACATGGGCTCTGGCTTGGTTCGTGGGCAGGTGGTTTAAGCTATTATGATCTTAAAACACAACAATGGAATAATTATAAATTCAATTTCCGTTATAAAAATGTTGCCACCACAAACATTATCGTTGATCTGAAACCTAAAAATGAAAATGAACTTTGGATAGCTTCACTCGATAAAGGACTTGGCTTCTTCAACAAATCAACACACAAGTTTTACTTTTTTAGAGATGGCAGCAGTATGAATTTTATCAGTGGAAAATCGTGCTCATTAGTAATGCAGGATAAACAGGATAACCTCTGGTTCTCACACGAAGACGGCTTGTCTAAAATTCATCAATCTGAAAACAGATTTGTTTTTGTTCCAGTTAAATTACCAAAGGATAAAAAAGCACCGGCATTTAGCGTTTCAAGTATGCTTGAAGACAAAGAGAATAGATGTCTTTTTACAGGAACATTGTTCGGTGATGGATTGCATATTACAAATAAGCTTACGGGCAAAACAGAGTCTGTTTCGTTTAAGATAATGCCAACTGAGGAAAGCACTCTGCAAGTGTCAGATATGATAGAAGATAGTAAAAGCGCAATTTGGATATTAAGCCGTGATTATATTTATCAATATGATCTGACAAAAAATAAATTGATTTTATTGCCACAACCTGAGAGCTATTTGAATGGAACAAGATCAAATTATTTTACTACTATAAGGGAGGATAAAAAAGGAAGAATGTGGATTGCCACAGGACGCAATGGAATTTTTTGTTATAATCCTGTAATAAAAAAGTATCATCATTTTTACAATGATCCTGCAAATAAACACTCTTTGCCATCAAATGTTACTCCTGCGCTTTCAGTAGACGGAAAAGGACGAATTTGGGTGGGTGGCTCACGAGGTTGTTTTGGTTATTTCGATGACAATGAAAATTTCATCAGTCTTGATCGAGATGGCAGGCCATCAGGAAAAAATTTTGATACCCGCATTATTAGTTTATATACTGATAAGAACGGTGACATATGGTCTGCAACTGAAGCGGGATTGTATTATTATAATGCCAGTGAAGCCTTGCCGCAGCTCAAAAAAATTTACAATGCTGATAATGGTTTGAGTGAAGATCTGAGTGCATACGTTCATGAGGATGATGATGGATATATCTGGTGTGTTACGGCTTCAGCAGTTTGTAAAATAAATAACCGAACCGGAAGCATAACAACATTCGGGAAATTGGATGGTATTGATAACTTTAATTCCATTAACGGAATTTCTCTTTTTTCTGATGGGAAAATGAGTCTCTTTACTTACGCTGGTTACTACGTTTTTAATCCATCAAAATGCGAAGAGAAAAACACCACTATTCCTCTTGCAATTACCTCTTTTAAAATAGATGACAAGGAACAATTCTTTGAAAGTAAAATTGCCGCAGGAGGAAAAATAATTATTCCTGCACGAGCTAATGTTATTTCTTTTGAATTCGCTGCACTTGATTTTGACAGACCTGATAAACAGCTCTATGCTTATAAACTTGAAGGCTTTGATAAAGATTGGGTGGTTTCTGGCCTGCGTCACTTTGCGGGCTATGGTAACATTCCCGGAGGTGATTATATATTTAAAGTAAAAGCTACAAATACCCCTGATAATTGGAATGTCCCTTTACTGGCAGTACCGATTCATGTGCAACAACCCTTTTACAAAGCATGGTGGTTTATTGGTGTTGTTATAGCGATAACCGCAATTTTATTATACAGCTTTTACAGATCAAGATTAAAAAAACACAAGCATATACTTGAGCTTAAGACAAAAGCTCAAATTCTCGAAAAGGAAAAAACGCTTATTATGTTTGAAAGTTTAAAGCAACAACTAAATCCTCATTTTCTGTTTAACTCACTTACTTCACTAGACAGTTTAATCGAATACAATCCAAAAAAAGCAGCGGGTTTTCTTGGGGGTCTTTCAAATATATATCGATACATTTTAAAAAGTCGTGATCATGAAACTGTGTCGCTATCTGAAGAAATAAAATTTGTTCAAACTTTTATAGCGCTTCAGCAAACACGTTTTGATCATAGATTGGTAGTAAATATAAATATTGATAAAGAATTTGAACAATATAAAATAGCACCCGTTACTTTACAAAACCTTATAGAAAATGCGATCAAGCATAATATTATCGATGACGAATCGCCCTTAGTGATTGATGTTTACTGTGATGATGGATATATAGTGACAAGAAATAATTTACAGAGGAAAAATTGTGTTGAAACAAGTAATAAACAAGGACTTGAAAATTTAAAAAGTTTGTACAAGTACTTGAGCGATAAGCCTGTGAAAATAATAGAAAACGCAAAATATTTTTTTGTAAAAATACCGTTGATATAATTTTTTTGAGCACCCATAAAATTGAATTTATATGAAAGCACTGATCATAGAAGATGAGGCGCTGATAGCAAAAAAACTGCAAAGTAAAATAGAGAACATTGCGAGTGATATAAATATCATCGCGGTGCTGCCAAGTTTAAAAACTGCAAAAAACTGGTTTATGCAAAACGCTGAACCTGATCTCATATTCATGGATATTCAGTTATGCGATGGTGTAAGCTTTGAGTTGTTTGATATTTATAAATTAAGTTGTCCTGTAATTTTTATAACCGCCTATGACGAATACGCCTTACGTGCTTTTAAAGTAAATGGAATTGATTATCTATTAAAACCTGTTGATGAGGAAGCATTGAAAAAGGCGATCGATAAATCACGAGCTATTATTGAAAGTAAAGCGTTTGCTCCATTAAACATTATCTATCTTTTTACTTTTGGAGGCGAAAAATATATTCTCGATATCGCTACCCTTGACGAATTGGAGGAGTTACTCGATCCAAAAAAATTTTACCGCGCAAACAGGCAATACATTATTCATATTGATGCAATACAAAGTGCAAAACCTCATGTAAATTCAAAACTTACCGCTACGCTAAAAGGTCCTTGGAAATTTGAAATAGATATCAGCCGTATAAAAGCACGGGACTTTAAAAAATGGGTTGACAGATAATCTATTCTTTTTACCAACGTTTAATGCTGCAGAAGTTACACTCTGTTCGGACTGTTGTCGAACAAATTAAAATTCACTTGGGGCTAACAAAATCAATTATGAATTCACACCATTGAATAACCGGCGAGAATTTTTCTCATCCTCTAAAAGCATTTCATGTTTTATTTTCTTCATTTCATTTGATTCTTAGTATCGCTTGCTTAAAAAAATTACAATGATGGAACACAGAAAAAGAAGCATGATGCAGCACAAGCTAGAACTCTCTACGTTGTTACGTATTATAATAGCAAACAAGAAGAGTGAAAAGTTCCAGTATGATGGAAGAACTTTACAAAACCTTACAAAAACAATCGCATCTGAAGCAATTGAATCTCTAAAAAATTGCGACCATTGTGAGATAAGCGTTACACCGGAAACCAACATGCAGAAAGATGGTTTGGAATATAAGAGCTTGATCTTCTCACCAAAAATCAAACATGAAAAAAGCGATTCACTTTTTGATTAGAGCAAGTATAGCAACACAAAATGTTGCCTCCAATTTATTCCTCAGATCGTTTGCCGGATTAACACAATATATCAATCCAACCAAATAGAACAATTTTTTAAAACACTAAAAACATTCAAATGAACAAAAAATTTTTATTTGTTGTAAGTACAACTATTGTCATAATTACAACACACAATGCAAATGCACAAATTAAGTTAACCGATTCCGGATATTATGTAAATCCCTGTAATGAAACCATTTTTATCCGCATCCATCCGCAAAAAGAGGAAATAAAATATCATTCAAACGATATTGATATCAAGGCAATACAAAATTTTCACAATGACTATCCAGCGATAAATAATGAACGCTGGTATAAATCTTCCGATGGCGGATATATCGCAAACTTTATTACAGATGCGGTTCACACAACTGTTGCATTTAATTCAAAGGGGAGGCTTCACCATACTATAAATTATTATGATGAAAAAGGTTTACCACATGATGTGTGGGATGAGGTGAAAAGCGTTTATTACGCCTATAATATATTTAGAGTTGCTGAGATACATTTTAATGATCAAAAAGTATACATGGTATATGTGGAGAATGAAACATCCCAAAAAACTATAAGAGTTACGGAAGATAATATTGAAGAAGTAGAAAGTTTCAAAAAAGGATAATTCCAGCGTTTCCAACAATTAAAGTATTTTATGAAGAAGAGAAACATTCTTATTCCCATTGCTTTTATGATTGTATGCGCTGCTATATATGGTTTTGTTGAGTACAACCGTATCGCAAAAGATGTGCTTTGTGTGCAGGCGAAATTTACGGTGACTGCTGATACGCTTTCGGGATCATTTGTAAATGATGAACTCAAAGCAAACAGCCAATACCTGGGCCAGATGGTTGCAGTTAGAGGAAATATAAGAACAATAGAAGCAAACGATAAAGATTATGGCATCGTTGCGTTGAGTGATAAAGCATCTTTATCATCTGTGCGGTGTAGATTGGATAGCATGCAATTGAATCTATTGCAAATTTTGCATAAAGGAGAAGAGGTTACAGTGAAAGGAATTGTGACAGGCTTTAATTTCGATAACACAGGTCTCCTTGGCTCTGATGTTCAAATGAACCGTTGTGTTATTGATTTCAAAAAATAAAAAAATTAATTCATTAAACAGAATTTTTTAAATAATAACTTTTCATATTCAGAAAGAATGAAGGGGCACGAACGAATTCATCTTTTTCTTGACAGGGATAAGGCTGGTTTGGAAAGCACTCAGAAGGCATTAAAATGGTCAGCCAAATACCTTGACAAAAGTCTTTGTTATAAACACTCCAAAGATTTAAATGAGCATCTGATAAAACAGCATCAACGAGAAGAGCTTAAACGAAGGCACCGATTCAGGATGAAGTTTTGAAGTTTTAGGAGTCAGCTATGTTTTGGGCATCCCAAAACGCTGGCTTCCTTCATCCGCATTTGGCGGATTCAAGAAGGTGACCTCATGCTAACGCATTCGGAAATAAAAAAGAGAAAGAGAATGGAGCAAGTAAATCTGATAAGAAGAAAGGGCGGCGGACCGAAGAAGGTTGTAAAACGAAATCGACCGCTCACCGTTAAATGCAATATCATAGAAAGAAAAGTAATTGAAAGAAAAGCAAAAGAAGCTGGTCTTACTGTTTTTGAGTACTTAAGAAACACGGGACTTGCGGCAAAAAAATTGACAGACGATGGCTGCAAACCTTAACCAGATAGCTAAAAAAAAGAAGCTTTTCTTAAAGCAAACAGAACAAAAAATATTTGGTATGATAATGGTCTTAAAAAAATTGGAGACTGGTAGAATTTGACGTTAATTTTTCATTTACAATGTTAGTGAAACACTGCAAAAAATTTCTTCTTTTCATTCGCAAAAATGTTTTTTCGCCTCGTTGCGACCTGTTTCTGACCCCCTTCATATATCTTTGATTGGCAAAACTGCGATGCTCTCTCAAAGAATATTTTGCTGACCGGTCTTGTATCCCAAACCGGAAAAAATCAATGGTGATTTAAATAATACAATTAAAGAGTAGCCTGTAGCATTCAGGTGATTTAAATTCAGGAAAAATCATTATTTGCTTTTGATGGATAACGTTTTTTGGTTGCGCTGCAATTACTTGTTTTATGCTGCCGATGCCCCTCCGTTATAATTTCATGAAAAACTTTAGTATCAGCAGGCGAAGGGATCTTTTGCCGGTTGTTTGGTTCCTTCTCTATGGTCTCTGTTTTGCCGGATAAATATTCCATTTTGCTGAATAATTGTTTCCATCGTCTCGGTATCCATAATTGTTTTTTTATCGTTAGTGAAAAAATTAAAGATGCAGATGATGACGTTTGCGTTTTTTCTTTTTCAGCAGCTCTGCACTGAAGTTTAGCAGAGAGTGAAAAAATTATTTTAGCTTTTCAACTTGCAAAAAGAAGAAATTGCGTGTAAGTTAGAAGTATAATTAAAAAGTTATGTGCAGCAATTGAAGTTTAATCTTATTAACTTATAACAGAAACAATATAAAACTACCCAAAATTACAATGGCATAGAGTTAGGAATGGTATGACTCAGGTTTTTGAAAAATAGAATAAATTTTGAATTCATACTACAGAGCACAAAAAAATTGGAGGCATACAAATGGACAATGATACCAATAAAAAATTGGAGGCATACAAATGGACAATGATACCAATAAAAAGCAATCTATTATTTTCCAGAATAATAATGAAGCAGCAGCAGTGTTCTCCTCTGCTAAAGATAAAGTTGAAGATATTATCACAATCCTCGATATCAAGCCCTATCAGGCAGTCATACTGATTTTGGGTGGCGTGGACAGTATTGACGAAAAGCTGACACCCCGCCTTACCCAGTTATTTGGTCTGGGAATTGCCCGGGCCGCGGTTGAAGTTGATGCAGTCGTCGTTGATGGTGGAACACAAGCCGGTGTTATGGCAATGATGGGTGAAGGGGTTGCAAGCCGTGGTTGCAAAACAGAACTCATTGGTGTTGCCCCTCTAAATATGGTTAGTTATCCGGGCAATTCGACAACACGTATTCCATTAGAACCGAATCATTCGCACTTTGTTCTTGTTGAAGGAAACGGCTGGGGCAGCGAAACGGTAACAATGTTTAATCTGGTAAATGTGTTGACAAGTAAAAAGGATGATGCAGCGAACACCGATCGCAAACTATGGATGCAAGCTTCAGAAAAGTTGGCTCCCAGGAAGGTTCCTGCATTAGCAATACTCGCAGGTGGAGGACAAACTGCAAGAAATGAAGTGCTTGGTGCTGTCAGGCAAAACCTTCCCATAATCGTTGTTGAAGGCAGTGGCGGACTGGCAGATGAGATTGCGGCAGCCTGGCAAAAGAGGGAGACGTTACCGGATGATCCATTGATGGCTGAGATAATTGCAGACGGCGAACTCCATTTTCATCAATTGAGCAATTCAGTAAAAGGCATTGAACGGTTGATAATCCGTGAACTTGGCATTGATAAAGTTCTGATGCAGGCCTGGGAAACTTTCGCAGATTACGACCTTAATGCAAACCTTCAACAGAAGAAATTTGATTGGATACAAATAACAATCTTAATTGTTGGCATTATCGGTACAGTGTTGGTTATTAGTCAGCAGCTTTGGGCTCCGAGAACAAATAACAATTTAAAATCTGTAGGGGAGCTATTTAATAAAAGGGAAATCGGCTGGTGGTTTGTCTATTACATATTGATCATTATTCCAATCTTACTTACAATATTGCTAACGGCTGCCAACCGTTTTAAGCAGGGCAGTAAATGGTTGCTTTTGCGTGCGGGAGCCGAATCTATCAAGCGTGAAATATATCGTTACCGCGCAAGGGCCTTGTATTACAAAGAGAACCCGGAACAACAATTATCTCAAAAAGTTGAGGATATTACCAGGAGAACGATGCGAACAGAGGTAAACTTAACCTCTTTGTTACCTTATGATAAAGACAAGGGTTTTCCTCCTTATATGAATGCGACACAGGGTGGGGACGATGGGTTTAGTTACCTGATGCCTGACCGTTATGTTGAAGTCAGGCTGAATGATCAGCTGAATTATTTTAAGAAGAAGTCCATGATCCTTGAAAAACAGCTAAAGCGGCTTTACTGGGGAACCTTTATTATTGGGGGAATTGGAACTTTTCTTGCGGCAATTGGTCAACAGGTATGGATTGCACTTACCACTTCAATTGTTGCAGCTTTTGGAACATACCTCGGATACAGACAAACAGAGACAACTCTTACTAAATACAACCAGGCGGCGACCGACCTTGCCAATGTAAAAGGATGGTGGAACGCTTTATCTTCCGAAGAGCAGTCGTTACAGCTAAACATAGACTCTCTTGTAGAACATACTGAGCAGGTACTTCAGTCTGAACTAGATGGATGGGTGCAACAGATGCAAAATGCTTTAGCCGAATTGCGCAAAGGACAAGAGACTCCACGGGAAAAAGAGGGGAATAAAGAGCCGGAAGTGAGGGCAGAAGAAGCTGAAGCAGAACAAAATAATGGCAAACCTAAAGCAGCTTCTGTTATAGTAACAGAAAAATCTGAGAGCGGGTCTGCTGCTTCAAACAAGAATATTACGGTGGAGCAGTCAAATGGTAAAGACAACGAAGATCAAACCAAAGCTGAATCTGCTGAAACTCCGGAAGAATTAGCGGTGGGTACAGATATAGACGCGATTAAAGATGAAAAAGAGGGTGATGCAGGTGTAAACACAAATTCATCATTCAAAGAAAAAGATGTTGATAAATCTTGAAGTCAATTAAAGAAAGCAATTAATACAATAACTATATAAATTGAAATTTTATGGCTTCTGATGATCCAACCGTAGAAGAATTCCAGGAAAATTTTCCCGATATTTTTAGTAGTGCCTCTGCTTCAACAACTACTGAAGATGTGGTAATACAAACATTGCCATGGCCTTTTTGTTTTTATTACAACAATAGCCCCTGGTGGCGGCAAAGTATTAATGCTCCTTCCCCGGAAACAGCAGCAATCACTGCTGAAAATATAGTGCAATTATTAAATAAAGCAGCACCAACATTAGGCTATCAGCCATTATTTAGTGCAGTGGCGGGCGACTGTCCATAATTTACAATTCATTTCATGTAACAACTAAGAAGCTGTCTAAAAATAAAATTTGAGTATACCGAACAGAAGAAACTTGAAACAATATGAACGTCTTAATGATACAAGTGTAGCAATGGTACATTTATCCACCATACGAATTATGCTGAATCGTTATTAGACAACTTCTTATAACCGCGAAAGTATTTGCAAACAGTGTATGCCGGAATATTGAAATAATAACACGTAGTTTTTGATGAGCAAAATCATGAATCATCACTCGCCAATAAATTATTTTTATTTTAGTTAAAAACAGATTAGATTTACTATAACCTTCAAATAAATGTGAAACATTTTGTTTTCGCACCAGTCTTACTTTTACTTACTACTTTTTGTTCCGGGCAAGTTGTAAAGCAAAATGACAATGAAACGGCAGAGCAATTTGTGACGAGAATGATGCCCGTGAATTCGATACTTACACATAAAGTTTTAACTACAAAATGGAATAACACACCAGTAATCCTTGCTTTTTATGAGCAGGCATATAAACTTTCAGAACAGGATGACCCCGACCAGCAGAATTATTTTCGCATTATAGCAACAATTTTTCTTCAAACAGAAAGTAAGCATTACAGGAAAATGCTTATTGACACACTTGATACAGAAGGAAGTAAGCCAGTAATTGAAAGTGTTTTTTTTGCCAATGCTGACAAAGACATTAATAAAGAATTGATCATAATTGCATCCTGGGAACAACAACACCGGGATGTAAACGGAACTCTTTACTCAACATTTGTCTACGACGATTTGCTGACAGATGCACAAATGAAACTTGCCTTTATTAAGAGTATCAGTGAAAAACTTTCCGGTGGATGTGAATGTGAATGGAGTGATGGAACAAGCAAAAAAGCAAAATTCAAAAATGCATCCGACATCAAAACAGAACTAAAACGACTTGGCTACAGGCAATAATATAATTATCCAAAAACTTAAATTATACTATTCGAATAACCGTCTGCAATTTAGTGGGGCTAGAATAATCAAAAACTATTCTGCATTTATGCATTATATCTTAATACCGCGTAAGCCGAAAAGCGGGTATAAAATGAGTAGGCAAACTAAATTTTTATTTTATGGATTTGAACAAACTTAAGGGAATAATTCCTGATAGAATTCTTGCACTATTACCCGATGCTTTTGCGAAATACAATATAAACACTCCATTAAGAGCGGCTCACTTCTTAAGCCAGATCGCTCATGAATCGGGGAATTTTACTATTAAAACGGAGAGTTTGTTTTATACTCATCCGGAACGAATTGTTGAAATATGGCCAAGCCGCTTTAACCTCGACGGTTCAGGGGGTAAGAAAAATGCAAATGACTACACCAAAAACCAGGAAAAATTAGCCGGCGCAGTTTATGATAACCGTCCCGAATTAGGCAACGATCAGTCCGGAGATGGTTTCCGTTTTAGGGGTGGAGGTTTCCTTCAACTTACAGGTAAAGACGCATACAGAGGCTACGCAAAATATATTGGCAAGGATGTTGGAGAAACCTCGGATCTCTTAAGATCCGATGATCATTATGCATTGGATGCTGCATTATGGGAGTATGTTAATGACAAGAAATTAAATGAAGTTGCAGACACAGGTGCCAGTGACGACGTCATTAAAAAAGTGACTAAAATAGTTAATGGCGGCTATATCGGCTTAGCAGAACGTAATCAGTTATTTCACAAATTTTATAATGCTTTAAATGCTTCTTAGAAACTGTCTGAAATAATTTATTTGAATACCTGCATCGGTTTTTCATAGCATCTATGTTGCGTCGCAAATGCGATAGCATTCTTTGAGACCTTTGAAAATAATTTATCTACGAAAAAATCACTTTATCATCTGTACAAGTGGCATCTTTTGGCTTATCCAAAATCGGCACGACCAAATTCAGACAGCTTCTAACAAATCCAAAAATCCTCAAGAAACAATTTTTACAGTATAATCTAAAATAAACCAAAATACTATGGCTATAATTCTCATCACAGATCCAAACGATTCCTCTGTTGCCGGTGGCTTAAGTAACCCGGATCCGGTTAGTTGGGAACAAGTCCTTCAAGGTGGTTTCTTAAACCTGACGATAGATGAATTCACCTCTTCAGAAGATGTGAAGAATCTATTTAATTTAAATCCCCCTCCAACTTTTTTTGGTCCATTTATGGTTTGGGGGGAGTTTGATTCGGATAGTGGTTCGCTTTCTTTATGGCTTGCCCCAACTACAGGAGATCGGGATGCCCAATTTGCCGTATTGGATAATTTTAAGGCCGGAGCCGGAACAGGAACACTATTCCGCGATAACAAACTCCCGCCCTCTATAAATTGGGCGGTAAATCTATAAGCAGTAAGAAAGTGCAATGGAGTAAAAGAAAATATTTTATTAAGCCAGCTGTAGAATTGTAATTTGGTTTTGGTTGGGTCAGTCTCTTGTACATTCTGTTTTGTTATGAGCAGAAAGTATCAGTATTATATTTGGGCTGTTGTTCCCTGACGCTACGGCGTTTCAGGCCACACACAGTTTTGCGTGAAGACCAGACGGAGCAGAAAGGGAAAACTTGGTAAAAGTTTTTAAGGTTTATTCAAAAATGCTTTTATCTTTTCTACTTCTTCATAGAGCTCTTTTTGGTTTTTTGAAATTATCCCCGCTGCTTCTAAAGTTTCAAAATCCCCTAAGAAGCCATCCTTAAAAGTTACTTTTTTCCCAGTTGATTTATTTGGAATAACATAGGTTGAATCTTTGTATTTTATGTAAATAGACTCAGCTTCTTTAAATTGATTATTTAATAGATATCCTAACGTTAAATTGGTATATATCCAAGTACTCTTTGAATCGCGTTTAATCCCTTTGAGGACAGATTGAATTGCACCTTTAAAATCCCGGATAAAAAGTTGGTTATAAGCTAACTCCCCATAATCATTCGATAAATCGTTTAAAATATCATTTGTATTACGTGGTTGAAGCAAAAGTTTTTCACCAAGCAAAATATCTTTTTTTAAAAGTTTAACTTTTTCATTTTTGCCATATATTCTAAATATAACAAAATCACTTAATTCTCTAAAAATCTTTAATTGATTCTCAACTGGTAATTCTTCATAGAGCTGATTAAAATACTCTGTCATCTTAGCAGAATCTTCACCTGAAGAATTTTTAAAGTAAAATAAAGCCGCATTATATAAATGGTCTTGACTTTTATCAGCCAAAACTTCTTTTATATTTAATAATCCTGTCCGAAATTTTTCTTCAAAGCTCAAATCCGGAACTTTAATGGCGGCAAAAGCTTCATCAATATTTTTAAAGTTTGGATAATCTTTCCACAGATAAATATATCCTCTATCAACACCAATTATAGCGTCATTTTCAAGAAAGTACGATTTCGTTATACCTTCATTTCTTTGATAAGGATCTAATCCCAATGTTTTAAAATTAAGTTTTATACCTTGGGCGTTACGATTTGATTCTTTAGAGAAAAAAATAGGACCACCATCGACATTCTCACAAAGGGCAATATTACCATTATAGTCTTTGATTAAAGCTCTTTTCCAATCACGTGTCAAAATCAAAGATGTTATGTTATAAAAACGAGGATTATCAGAGAAAATTTGTCGGGAATTTTTACCCGTGGCATCTACAATAGTAGCATCCCCATCCTGTGAAATTGTTATTATAGAATCACCATCAGGTGAAAAATTTGCTGAAACTGTTCTTTCCTCAAGTTTAATTACTTTCGAACTCTTATTGCGGACATCCCAAAGTTGAAGGCTATCGCTATAATATTTTAATAACAATACATTTTTATTATTTGGTGAAAATTCAAGTTGGCTGATTTCTGCTTGGTTTGTAGTTGAAATAATTTTAGGAAAGCCTATTTTTTTTTCCAAATCAGAAATATTCCATAATTGCAAAGAATCATTATTTGACCATGCAAGCAATAAGCTGCCATCGGGAGATATTTTAGCACTTGTATAATAATTTCCCCCCGGTATTTTTGTTATACCCTCCTTTCTTCCGTTATTCCATTCAAATAAGTTTCCGAGTTCATCCAATCCAATTATATTGCTACCACTGTATGAAAGGGCAATTATTCGAATTTCTATGTTTAAACTATCATCGATAATTAAACTATCTCCCTGATATTTTCCAGATTTAATGTAGTTAAGATCGCTAAATGCAAAACGAGTTTTATCATTGGAAATGGTTAATAAAGAAGTTGAAGGTGATTCTATTTTTTGACTGTAAAAGACACATTTGTTTAAAGTACGTTTTACGATAGTACCTGTTATCGGATTTTTATTTTCCCCCCATGCTTGTTTAGAAATCCATAAAGCCACATTAGGATCTGAAACAACATTCTTTTCGGCCTCTAATGCCGTATTTATTGATTCGATTACCTTATGATATTCAATTGTGTCCGATTGTTTTTTAAATAGAAGAGGAAAAAGAAAATTAACAGCTGCATTTGCAGTTGCAGTATCTAAATCTTTGTAAAAAGGTAAACCTCTTAGATGTAAAAACGTAAGTGTCGAATCTAATTTCAAATTTTGTTCAGCCAAATTTATTGCTTGACTTTCTGCTTTTTGTCTTAGAGAGTCTGCTTCTTTTGTTTTTTCCTCCGCTAAACTTCGTTGGTTTTTAGCAGCTTCGGCACTATCTTGTGCAATGCCTTCTTGTTTTTCTGCTTCCTTCCTTAGACGATCCGCGATAAGAACTTGTACTTTATTACGATCAGCATCTTTTTCATCCTCTCTGGCCTTTAAAAACATGCCAAGAAATATAAATGCAATTACAACTGAACCTAAAATCAATAATAGCTGGTTTCTTTTTCCTGTTTTTTTCTTCCGTTCTGTTATTTCCCAATCTTTTTCGCTTTCCCGTAAATAAAGAATGCTGTCTTCAAATCCCTTATTATATCTCTGAGCCCAAACCGGCACGGGCTTAAATTCTTTACACCATTGAAGTGCAAGCTGAAGCTCACTGCCTGCCATGAGATCCTTTTTTTTATCACGGTACAGATTTGAAGATTCTACTAACCGTAAATAATTTTTAGATGCCTCGGTTTCTTCATCAACCCATCCGCTTAATGTACTCCATTGCCTTATCAAGCTTTCATGCGAAATGTCTATTACGTAGTCATCCTCCTCACCCGCTTTATTTATAACGAGAAAAGATCTTTTATCTTCAATAAAACGGTTTATGATGGCGAATAACTGTTCTTTGCCTGCTCCTGTTATTTCTTGTAACTCTTTCAAACGCACCGGTCGCCTTATTTTACGCCCATTCTCATCAATGGTGGTAAGCGCCTGGAATATTTTTTTTGTGAGATTTAATTCCTCATCACTCATACCTTTTAAAGCTTCATCGGCATGGTTGCAAAGGGCTTTTTCGATGCCTCCGATGCTTTCATAATCTTTTAAATCCAATTCGCCGTTTTTGTCCAGATTTATTTCATGATCCCATATACGCATCAATGCATGTTGCAGCAAAGGCAATTCATCTTTCACTGTTCCTGAATCATTCAATAACTTTGAAGTAAGCGCAGCATTGATCTTACCGCTATATAATTTTACCGGACCTTCAATAGCACTTTTAAACTGCACCCGGTTTAACCGGGGAACAAGATATTGACTCTGATTCATTGCTTCAGGCAAACCATAAAACCGCGCACAATCACCAATAAAATCACTCCTCATTGTTATTACCACATAGATAGGCAAATCAGTTTGCCTTGAAAGCTCCAGCATGATATTTACAAAATCAGTGGCATCATCTTTTTTCGCTACTTCTTTTTGTTCCATTGAAAAACGGAACAATTCTTCAAATTGGTCAACCAATAAAAAGAAGTTTGTATTTTTTTCTTTCCACAGATTTTGAATAACATTCAATACAGCATCGGAACCTTCTTCTTTTATTTTTTTCAAAAAGTCTTTTACGCACGACATTTCTGTTCCGGGTTTCAATTGATTGAGTATGGCATCCGCAAGGTTATACAAAGGGCTTTGCCCGGGCTTCATTATAGTGATCATCCACCTGTCACGGTCATCAACAAGATAACCTCCTTTTAAAGATGGAATAAGTCCTGCCCTTATAAGCGAAGATTTACCACTGCCCGAGCTTCCCACCACTGCTA
>WNGF01006954.1_pt1 | contig 21287 bp, 14 predicted proteins | sample 5400641 | NCBI WGS metagenome assembly WNGF01 (sample SAMN13153371, study PRJNA577476) | soil metagenome | isolation source: 80 cm soil or saprolite under grassland replicate 2 | place: USA:California | collected 2016-06-15 | reverse complement strand
GGTGTTGGAACGGGTGAGCGAAACCCGTAAACTTGGGTAGTCGCCACGCGACCTCGGGCAGATTGAGCAGTGTGGTGAGCTCCGCTGACTGTAGATCAGCCGCCTCTGGCTGTGGGGGTTCGATTCCCTCTCTGCCCACCGATTTTTTCTATTGACGACGGGCTGATCGGGCCCGTCGTTCGTTTTCTACGCCGACCGCGAAAGGCGGCTGACTGTTGCGGAGGGCGGCTGACCAAAGGCGGTTTTGTGTGAAGGGTCCAACGGGTTCGGCAGTGCGAGACGATCGCGCACCGGAACGCGGTGGCTGTATCGCTCGACCATCTCCCAGCGTTCCCATCCACCTTGGCGCTTGAGCTCGAGGAGATTCGCACCCGCCACGCTCATGAAGTTCGTGGCCCACGTGTGGCGGAGGATGTGCGCGGAGAAGGTGCGGATGCCGCTGCGCTCGCGCAGGCGGGCGAACAGCTTGGCGAAGCCGTCAACGTCGAACGGCTCGCCGGTGCGGGTGGGGAAGAGCGGCGTCTCCGCGTTCGCGCCGATGCGTGAATCGCGGAGGTAGCGGTCGAGCTCACGCCCGACCGCGGGATGGACGTTGACGACGCGCTCGCGTCCGAACTTGCTCGTCTCGGGCCGCACCGTGAAACAGCCGCGCGCTAGGTCGAGGTCGCCGGTCCGGGCTTCACGGAGCTCGTTCGCGCGCAGGCCGGTGCCCGCGGCGAAGACGATCAATGTTCGGTCTCGGCTGCCGGGTCTGCCTGCTGCGGCGATGAGCCGATCGAGGTCGTCGGAGGACAGTGGTTGGCGTACGTCGTCGTCGACCTTGGTGCGCTTGACGTGCTTGAGCACCGAAACGCCGTTGTCGTCCGAAAGGATGTTGTCCTCGGCGAGGTAGCTCGCGAAGCGCTTGAGCGTCACCGCCGCGGCGCGCGCGGCGAACGCGGATCCCCTCGGATACTTGCGCGTTGGCTTGGTGATCCGCTCCTTGAGGTACGCGTCGACGAGCGCCTTGCTGACGTCACCGATCGTTGCCGGGCGTCCCTGCGCGCGCTCGACGTACGCGACGTACGCGTTGAGGTTCTCGCGGTACCAGCGTTCGGTGTTCGGCGAGAGGTCATAGTTCGCGCGGAAGAAGCTCGCGATGACGTGGATAAGCGGTGCGTTCTTCCTGCGCATCTCTTTCAGACTGAGGACTCGTCCGTCTTCGGTTGGTAAGGTGCGCATGCTTTCTCCCTTTCGGGAGCGGGAGGCTGACCCGGCGACGAGTTTACGACCGGGTGGTCGGCATCAGCGTCTTCCGCGCGTTGCGATGCGCTCGAGTCGTGCGTGGCGTGATCCCTGTCGCGTGCGACCTCGCGGACTCCTTCCTGGACGTCGTCGACAAGCGCGTGCAACCCATCGCGTCCGGCGATCTGCCAGATCGCGCCGAGCGGCCCGTGGGGGCCGACGAGAGCACCAAGCGACGTGAACCAACACTCGAAGATCCCACTGAGGCGCACCCCGTAATAGGGCCGAGCGAGAAGCGGCGCGGTCGCGACCGTGAGTGCCGACGCGCGCTCGTCGCTCGGCGTGACCGTTAGGATGACCGGCCAGACCTCGAGGTGCTGGCGCCATGCGCGGTTCAGGTACAGGCGCAGGTAGCGATCGATCTTGCCAGCGAAGAAGCGCGTCCCCTCCGTCGCGAGATCCACCTCGACGAACGCGCTGAGTACCCATTTGGTTGTCTCGTACGCCATCCGCGCATCGGGGACGACGAACGAGGATCCAAGCCGCTCCGCAGCTGCCCAGTCGCACTCCCACTCGACCAGCTCGTGCCCTGCGTGCATCCGCGCGGCCCGCCGGAAGGCAAGCGCGACCTCGGCGGTCATCTGACCGTGGCGCATGAGGAATGACCCGCTGTGCGGCGGCCGTCGCTTGGGCGAGCCGGTGATTGCGTCCGCGACCTTCTGGCGTTCCGGCGTCAGGAAGTACACCAGGCCGGCGGAGCCGCCTCCAGGGCCGCCAATAAGGCGTTGGGTCGAGGCGACGAGGCCGGCTGCCTTGAGGCGGTCGAGGATGCGTCCAGCCTGGATCTCTATCGAGTGCGGTTTGAGTGCCGACCCTTCGAAGAGGAAGGCCTTGATCTGGGAGCGACTGAGATAGTGGAAGCCGGCGAGCCGGACGACGACGTCGGTGTCCCGGTCTGGCCAGACGCTCAAGACGACCCCAGATCTCGGCGAGTAAGAGAATTCTTCGAAAGACGTTGGTTTCGAAGAAAACTCAGCGCACGATCCGCGGCTTTTCCCGCCTGGATCCGCCGATTGGCTGTGGTGCGGCGACCACCGCAGGGCAACTCCAAAGCAACTCCAAAGCAACAGCGCCTCGGGTCGCTTTTGAAGCCTGCGACCACCTGTCGGTGGCCCTGGCCGGGCTCTACGCCGGTGTACCGACTGGGATCCGGCGCCCTCCGGTAGACAGATTCGTTCGTCGTTGTTGACGAGCTCCGCCAGCTGGGCGACTGGAGGCGGCGGTGGAGGGTTCCGGCGTGACCCGCGGCATTAGCAGACATGCGGGCGTGATAACCGAGCGGAGGCGAGAGCGAGCATGACGTGCGTCACACAGGCGATGTGATCCGGCGAGCCGCAGCGTCCGGTTCGGGAACTGCGTCCCTGAGACGACCTCACGGAACGGATCCCCGCAGAAATGGCATTCACGTGGCGCCACGAGGACAGAGTTGGTGCTCACCCCATGCGACGCCCACGAGTCAGAACGGCGACGGGGATCCTACGAGGGTCGGGGCCTCGTGGCTCATTGGCGCCCGCAGCGGCTGAACCCTTGCCCTTCACGGACCGGGGCGCCACCATTTGCCGTGTCGGGGGAGGCGCACTTGCAGGAGCCAACCGCGGTCAGGCCGGGCGATGAGGAGCGCATCCGTGCGCAAATCCGGCGTTGGCAAGAGAAGCTGCTTGATCTGAGCCGGGGCAACCCGCTGCTCGGGCTTAACCGCTCGCGTGTCAGCAAGCTCGCGGTCATCACGCCCCCAAGCGTCGAACTGTACGGACGGTTGACTGAGGGCGGTGGGATGCTCCTACCCCTCGTGACGCGCCTGCGCGCGAGCGACGCGACGAATCAAGCGGATCTATGACAACGCCCGCACCACCGTCGAGGAGCGCGGCGTGACGTCGCTCCATCTCACCTTCGGCGTGTTGCGCTGGAGCGATCCGTCGCTCGGAGATTCGGTAACACCGCTTGTCATGCTGCCGTGCCAACTCGAGCGCACCAGCCCCAGCGCTCCCCTCAAACTCTCTATCGCTGACGAGGAGCCTCGGCTCAATCCCGCGCTCGCGCTGTACCTGCGGGATCAGCATCGCATCCAACTGCCGGAGCTTCCGGAAGAGCCGTCGGCCGGGACGCTGTCGACGTATCTGGACGCAGTCGCCGCTGCCGTACGTGAGGTGCATTGGACGGTAGAGCCCGCGGCGTGGTTGAGCACCTACATGTACGACGCGCTCGTTCTGTACCAGGACCTTGCCTCGATGACGCCGATGGCGCTCAACAACCCGATCGTTGCCGCGTTCGCGCGCGCGGGCGGCGAGAGGGAGGGCTCAGAGGCACTTGGGGAGGACCTCGATGCGCTCCCGCGTGACCAACAGGTCGTACCAATCCTCCCCGCGGACTCGAGCCAGCTCGCGGCACTTCAGTACGCAGCCACGGGACGATCGGTCGTCGTCCACGGACCACCCGGCACCGGCAAGAGCCAGACAATCACGTCGCTCATCGCGGATGCGCTTGGCCGTGGCAAGAAGGTTCTCTTTGTGAGTGCCAAGAGCGCAGCACTCGATGTCGTTTATCGTCGCTTAGCTGAGCACGGGCTCGCAAGCTTCTGTCTGCAGGCACACAGCAGCCGCTCCGGCAAGGCCATGATCATTAACGAGCTCCGGCGGACTCTGGAAGCAGACGTACAGCGCGTCGACGGCGCGCTTAAGGACCAGTTCGAAGAACTGATCCGCCTGCGGGACGCGCTCAACGGTTACATCCGGGCGCTGCACGAGCCGGTAGGCGGCCTCGACACCACTCCATATGAAGCGATTGGACGGTTTGCGAAGCGCCGGGATGCCGCGGACCTACGCTTCCGCCTCCCGTGGGAGGATCCCTTCCTCGTCGCGCGCGCACAGCTCGCCGATGTCCTCGATGGTATCGGGGAACTTGCGGTGCAGGCCGAGGTTTTCGACGTCCGCGAGACACATCCGTGGAGGGGAGCACGCATCGCGAGTGCCGGACTCGTACAGCGCGAGGAGATAGAGGCGGATCTTCGCACGATCCGCATTTCGCTCGACGCGGTCGGGGCCGGGGTGCGCGATCTTTCCTGGCCGGATCCGGAGGAACTCCAGGTCTCGACCCTTGTGACCTGCCGTGACGCGCTTGCAGCTTACGCGGCCAGCGAGGCACTGCCAGCTGATTGGCGCGCGACGAATGCTGCTGATCTTTCAGCCCGCGCCGACAGAGCGACTGAGCTCGCAGAGTTGGCAGCCGAGCGCGACGCACGCCTTGCCGCGTACGGCTCTGCTCTCGACGTGCCGCTCGACAATGGCATCGCGCTACTGGCACCAGCGCGGGAGGCGTTCGCATCTTGGACGCGCGTCTTCTCGCCCGCGTATTGGCAGTGGCGTTCTCAGGTGCGTCGCGCTCTGCATGCCGGAAGCGACCTGTCGCATCGCGCGTTGCTCGGGTACCTGTCAGACGCCGAGCGTGCCCGGGCGCTGCAGGGACAGGTCGCGTCAGCGCTTGCCGAGCTTGTGACAGGTGCCACGCCGGACGTGGCGACACTCAGAGCGGTCTCGACACAATTCGCCACCGCCGCGGCTCTGCGCGCGCGAAACCTTGTCTACGTTCCCGATCCTGCAGACGTCACGCGCCATGCCGCGCGCAAGCTCTCGGATCTTCTGGCGGACGCTGGACCGTTTGTGGAAGCGCTAGAGCGGATTCGGGGACGGTGGCCCGCAGGCTTCGTCAACGGTCGCGAGCCGGACCAGGCCGATCTACCTGCGCTCCATGCGCGCCTTGATGAGGTGCTGGGTGCGTTGCCGAAGATGGGCGAGTGGGTCCAGCTCGATCGCACAGTTGAGCGTCTGCGCACTCTGGGTTTGGCTCCGCTTGTCGATGGCCTCGCGAATCACAGCGCACGTGAGGCCGCCCCAATCTTCGAGCGGCGATTCTGGGCGGTGTGGGCGAGCGCGGCGCTCGAGCGCACCCCCGTGCTCGAGGCCGCTCATGGCGCCCGGATGGAGGAGGTTCGCGAGCGGTTCGCAAAGCTCGGTGATGAGATGCGCGTCTCCGCCGTGCGGTGGATTCTGGCGGTGGCTGGGGACCCGGCCGCGCGCATCCGCCGCGCCGACCCGACTTTGGGCACCGCGAGCGAGGTCGGCATCCTTCAGAAGGAACTCGGTAAGCAGAAGCGATTCAAGCCGCTGCGGAAACTGTTCGGGGAGATACCTCATGTCTTGCAGGCGATCAAGCCGTGCATGCTGATGAGCCCGGTCTCTGTCTCCACGTTCCTGCGTCCGGGCAGCGTCACGTTCGATCTCGTGGTCTATGACGAAGCCTCACAACTTCCGACGGCCGAGGCGATTCCGTCGCCGACGAGGAGGGGAGCGCGTACGAGCCGCTCCAATCACTACTGAACGACGCGGTCGCGATACGCCCGCACTTCCAGGAGACGGACCTGCGCTGGCATTACCGAAGCCGTGACGAACGCCTTATCGCGTTTTCGAATCACGAGTTCTACGACGGGCGCTTGCACACTTTCCCTTCTGCGACGACGTCCGCCGCCGATCGTGGGGTCAGGCTCGAGTATGTCGCGGATGGTGTTTGGGGTCGCGGCAAGGATCGCCGCAATCCCCGAGAGGCCCGCCGCGTCGCCCACGTCGTGCGGGACCTTCTCGAGCGCATGGGTGACCGCTCGATTGGCGTCGTTGCGATGAACTTGTCGCAGACCGAAGCCTTGCGTGATGCAATTGACGAGGAGCTCGCCGATCGGCCGGACCTGCAGGCGTTGTGGAGCAAGGTCGGTGAGGAGCAGGCATTCGTGAAGTCGCTCGAGAACGTGCAGGGCGACGAGCGCGATGTAATGGTGATCAGCGTTGGATACGGTCCGGATTTGGACGGCAACATCGCGATGAACTTCGGCCCGCTAAACATGGAAGGCGGCTGGCGCCGCCTCAACGTGCTGGTGACGCGCGCTAAGTGGCAAACGATTCTTGTCACAAGTCTGCGGTCTGGGGACCTGGTGCGCGTGAGCCCGAGCAACCGCGGCGCCACCGCGCTTCGCAACTTCATCGCTTACGTTGAGAAGGGCGGGGTCATCCCGCGCCCACAGCCGGGCATCACCGATCGCGAGACCAACGATTTCGAGGACGCGGTCGCGGAGCAACTAATCTCTCGCGGTTTGACAGTGGAGCGGCAGGTGGGTGCCAGCAGCTTCTTCATCGATCTTGCGATCCGGGATCGGCGTGATCCGAGCCGATTTGTACTCGGCGTCGAATGCGACGGCGCCACCTACCACAGCTCGCGCAACGCGCAGGATCGCGACGTGCTCCGGCATACTCAGCTTCGGTCGATGGGGTGGTACATCCACCACTTGTGGTCGACGGACTGGTTCCGCGATCCAGATGGCGCCATCGAGAAGGTCCTCCGCGCGTTGGAGTATGCCGAGCGCACTGCTCCCGCGGACCTCATGCCCGCTCCGGGGAAGCCATTCCTCTCACTCGTCACTGCTGACACAGGTCCGCGCACGCGGTCCGCAGCACCGCAGTCGCCTGCCGCGGTTGGTCGTCCGTATGAGATCTATCGCCATCGCGGCTCGGCGGATCGTCAAATACTGCTCGATCCACTCCGGGCCGCTGATCTCGCCAATCAGATTGCCAGAATCGTGGAGGTGGAGGGCCCGATCATGGAGGAACTGCTGCTTGTCCGCCTGCGCGAGGTCACTGACGTCGGGCGCGCTGGCTCGAACGTCCGCACCAACGTCACGAACGCGATCGAGCGGGCGCGTCGGCAGAAGACCGTCCTCGTCGTGCGAACGGGTGACGAACTGGTGTTGAGCTCGCCCGAGGGCTCACCTGAGACGTTCCGCACACCGGGTGACGGGGTCGCGCGCTCGTTGGAGCAGATTCCTGCGGTCGAAATCGCACTGGGCGTGCGACATCTTGTCGGCGAGCAGGTGAGCGTGCAGCGCTCAAGGATTCCCAGCGAGATTGCGGGGTTATTCGGCTTCGACCGCGTTCGTGCCGCTGGCGCAGACCGTATTCGGGAGGTAATTGACGGGATGGTCGAGCGAGGAGATCTCATCGTCAGCGGCCCTTACGTCCAACTGTCGACCGCGCGTCCGATCGCCGCCTCCTAGAGACTCATCGCTGTCGGGAGCGAAGGAAGTCGCGCCCTTCGTCACACACGATTCGGAAGGGACACGGGGGACAGTTGTAGTCGCTCGGGCGCGGGATGAATTCGTTGCGCGCTCGCGCCTCGGCGATGCCCTTCGTGACGGCATAGACCCATTTGCTATCCCTATCAAGCTGCTCGGCGCTCTTCTCAACTGCCATGACGTTACCCGACCCCAGATAGTGGGCCTCGAGATCGATGTCTGTCGTGTCGTAAAGGCGCTCCGCCACTAGCCGATAAAAGCCGAACTGTCGATCGACACGAAGCTCATCGGCCGTCGCTGAGCGTCCGGTCTTGTAGTCGATGATCACCAGCCGATCGGCGCGCCGCTCGACGCGATCGAAGCGGCCGCGGAAGGCGTGTCCTACGAGCTCGACGGTGAAATCGCGCTCGGCATCGATGATCGTCGCATCTCGCCACGCGTCTCCTTCAACGTAGGTGCCGAGCATCCGCGCCGCCTCGTCGTGGAGGTCCGCCCAGGCGAGCTTGTCGAACCGCTGCGCGCCCCAGGCCGCATCGAGGAAGTCGCGCAGATCGGCCGAGGTCACATCACGACCTTGAATCCGTCGCAACGATGCTTGCTTTAGGGCCTCGTGGATGAGCGTTCCGAGGAGGGGCGCTCGGCTGGGCAGGCGTGGCAGCCGCAGCTCGTGAGCGTACTGAAATCGACGCGGACAGTCGCTGAAGGCCAGAAGCTGCGTGATGGTCAGCGGCTCCTCGCGGGGCCGCGCCGACGGCGTCATGCGCGGTCGGACGGGTGGGAGCACGACGGCATCCGCGGTGAGCTCCTCGAGCAGGCCTGGCACGTCGCGACGCAGATCGACGATGAAGCGCGAGGGCTGACTTGGAGCACGCGCGCCCTCGTAGTAACTCTGTGCGTAGGTGATAGAGAGCGACTCGCTGGCCCGGGTCATCGCGACATAGAACAGGCGACGCTCTTCGTCATAGGGGTTCGCTGCGCCGAGGTCCTCTTCGACGAGCTGGGCAGGTAGTTCGAGCGGCCGTGCGCGGGCTTGGATTGGGAAGCGACGATCGGCTGCGCTTGCGATGAAGACGTGGCGGAACTGCAGCCCTTTGGCGCTGTGTGCGCTCGAGAGGCGGATTCCTTCGAGGTCGATGCCCGCGTCGGCCTCGCCTACGCCAGCATCAGCGGCGAGGTCGAGGAAGGCAAGCAACTCGCTCACGCCCGCACCGGGGTGATCACCGACGAATGTGGCTACAAGGTCCATGAACTGCCGCAAGTTGGCTGCGGCCTGAAGTCGCTCGAGCGGGCTGTTACGCGCGAGAACACCAACGTGTGCCGTGCGCTCAAGCATGCTCGCGACGAGCGTCTGCGCCTCGGCGATATGGGCCTTCGCCGCGAACTCGAGCACGTCGATCGTGAGTAAGCTCACGAAACGCTCGCGCTCCTCGTCATCCGCGAGCACAGAGAGGTCCTCGTCGGTTGCGTCGATGACGTGACGTCCAGCCTGGCGAAGCGCCGCCCATAGCCGCGCTCTTGATGGGGTCGAGAGCGCGTATCGAGGGAGACGCCACAGGCGAATAAGCGCGAGATCATCGGTCGGATCGACTGCGGCTCGCAGGAACGCGAGCACGTCCTTTACCTCATCGCGGCTGAAGAAGTTACCGCCGCCGCGCAGGTCGTAGGGCAGCCCTACGTTCGAGAGGGCGTGCGCGATAGGCTCCAGCTGGTACTTGGCCCGCGCGAGGACGGCCACATCCACGGGCAGCACCTGCTCGTCGAACACGAGTCGGCGGCACTCACCCGCGATCCATGCCGCCTCTGAGATCAGGTCCGGCGCTGTCACGATCCGGACGTTCGGCCCGTCCGCCTTTGCCGAACTCAGTCTCTTCGCCTGACGTGGGGCGCAGAGCGCGACGAAGGCCGCGCTCGCATCCACTACTCGCGGTGGGCACCGGTAGTTGCGGCCGAGCTCGTGAGGACGGGCATCGGGGAAGAGCCGCTGGAACCGCACAATGTTCGCAAGCGATGCTCCACGGAATCGGTAAATCGATTGGTCATCATCCGCCACCACAACAAGGTTGTACGGAGGAGGAACGAGCCTCTCGAGGACGAGCGACTGACTGTGGTCGGTGTCCTGGAACTCGTCGACCATCACGTACCGGTAGCGCGTGGTCAGGGCCATTCGCAGGGCAGTGGAGTCGCGCAGCGCCTCGGCGAGCTTGAGAATCAAGTCTTCGTAATCGACGACGCCTTCGTGCGCGTATCGGGTATCCAGCGCCGCGTAGACCGAAGCGGCCTGAGCGTAGAGCTCAGCCGCGAGATCCTGCGCGTCGCCCGTGCCCGTGCGGCGCGCCTCGGCCCACGCGGCGATTCGTGCGGCTGGCACTGCCTCCTGCTTCGCTCGCGCAATGAAATCGAGCAGATGCTTGATCTCACGGCGCGGCCTCGTGGGCGAGTAGAAGAAGGCCGGCCGTACGGCGGCGAGGACTTCCTCCAGACGCTGCCATTTCTCGACATCGCTCCCCAACAGCCTGATCGAGCTCGGAAGGCCAACCATCCAGCCAAACTCCTCGAGGATGCGCTTCGCAAAAGCATGGAAAGTCGCGATCGAGTAGTCGCCAACGCCGAGCCTGTCGGTCACGCGGCGACTCATTTCCGCTGCCGCGTCGCTGTTATAGGCAAGTACGAGGATTTCATTTGGTCCGGCCTTCCGCTCGCCAACGAGACGAACGAAACGCTCGACGAGAACCCGTGTCTTCCCGCTACCTGGCCCGGCCAAGACCAATAGTGGACCGTCGCCGTGCTCTACGACCCGCTGCTGGTCCTCGTTCAGCACATCGATGTCGTGGTCCTCCTCGTTGGGAAGAGTACTAATCGAAGGTCGCCCTCAGTCGCGCGCGAAGCGCCTTGATCGCAAGAGTCCTACGCGATCCGACACTCTGGCAGAGCGAGAAGGTTGTCATTCCACTTTCCATCGGCGTACGTGCGCACATAGGGACCGTTCGGGTCCGTTGACCACGCCAATATTCGCGCGCGTCCCGCCGACGAACGTGTAGAACGTGTTCGTTTTCGCATTGATCGATTCGATCACCTGTGCTCGGGTCCAGCGCCACGTCGCCCCGCCCAGGTGAGTAATGCCCTCATACGGGTCTTGGCGCGGCAGCTTGTTGATGCAGGTCACCTGAACATCTGCCACAACTCACACTCCTTGTTTGAAGTCGGAAAGCCCGTTCCCACGCGAGCGCGTACGCGAGTTCGCCGACGAGTCAGAGGGCCATCCCGAACGAATGCCATTCCCACGTCCGTGTGGTGAGGCCGTGCGCGGCCGTCGCCGTCACGACAAGTCGCCCGAAGCCGCGTAAGACAGCCCCGTCGCGCCTGCACATCGCCTTTTCGCTCCTTTGGACGGCCGCTTCCGAAGCGCGGCCTAGACGGCAGTGTATGCGTTGCCATAGCCTTGTCCATAATTGTCATTCATAATGTGGATACCTAGTGGAACGACTGTGGATAACCGGCATAGGCCTTGATAGCGTAGGCGGCTCCAGAGCCCCGCAGGCACGGCACGAACGAGAGGAGACGCTCCTGTCGACCGACCGCCAAATTGGCTCGCGCATCAAGCGAGCGCGCATCGAGGCCGGATACAAGAGTGAGAGCGTCTTTGCAAAGGCTCTCGGGATGAGCCAACCGACGGTATCGAGGCTCGAATCGGGCGCACGCCGGATCGGCGCGTCCGAGCTTGTGCGCATCGCCGAACTACTCGGTCGTCCGCCCGAGCGCTTCCTCGAGGACGAGGCAAGCCTGGTTTTCTTCCGCGACTCTGGCGAGGGTCTTTCGCCCGAGACCGATGTCGCGTTTCGCTGGCTAGAGGACTTTGCGCAGCGGCTTGAGGCGCTCCGGACGTTCACACCCAGGCTGAAGCTGGCGTCGGTCGAGCGAGTCGAAGTCGTCGCTCCGACGACCTGGGACACTGCGCGAGATTCGGCGGTCGAGGTTCGTCGGCAACTGGGTCTTGGCTACGGCCCGGCTCCGGACATGTTCACCATCGCCGAGCGTCTCGGATGCGTGGTCGTTGTTCGGGATTTCCCAAATGCTGACTTCCTAGCAATGTACGTCCCCCGACCGCTCGGCATGACGTTACTCAACAGCGCAAGCAATGATCGGGCAAGCCGTCAGCGGTTCACCCTCGCCCACGAGCTCTTCCATCACCTGTTCGACCGTTCGCAAAAGCGTGTCGTCGTTGACTTCGACCTGTTTGCTCAGCGACGCGATCAGCTCGCCAACGTCTTTGCGGCGCACTTCCTCGCACCTCGCGAAGGGGTCGAGGGTGAACTCAAGCGCAGGTTTGGAGCGTCTCGAGCGGAGTCCGCGGAGCAGGCGTACTGGGTCGCGTACTCCTTCGGGATGAGCTTCGAGGCGGCGTGCTATCACCTGATGAATCTGGGACTTGCATCGACGCAGGCAACGGCAAAGTGGCGGGATCTCAAGCGTCAGCAGTTGGCGGCGAAGCTTGGTCTATTGCGGGAGCAGCGTCAGAGTGAATCGGAGAAGCTTGACCAACGTTGGCCGCCCGAGTTCATCCAACGACTTCGATTTGCACTGGAAGCAGGACTCATAGACAGCAAGCAGCTGCGGCGGCACCTACGCGAGGATCCGGACGCAGCGCAACTGGTCCTTGCCGCAACTCCTTAGAGGGCGATCAGTCGCGGGTAGTCGCGGCGGTTCGTCCAGTGTGCTTTGGGACGGTTTGCGAACCGGTGGTTGAATCCACCCTGGTCTCGCATCGCGCAGAGCAACTCCCACGCGCGGTCCATGTTCACCACGCGTCGCTCGACGAGGTGGAGCAGGACGTGAGGCGTGTCCATCAACGGCAAATCTGAGTGGTGGTATTCCATGAAGAGTCGCGCCTGTTTGTCGTCGAGAATTGCCCCGATCTTTCGCTCCGTCGCGACCGTAATGACCGTGGCCTCGCCGAGATCTTTGCTGTCCGAACTCGTAATCTGCCAAAGGCTTCGGAACTTTGCAAAGGCCTTCAGCTCGCGAGTGTCAAGCTCGGTGAGCTGCACGCCACCAGCATCGATGGTCGCGACCACGGTAGCCAAGAACGGATGCGTGTCGACGTGACGTTCCAATTCGAAGCGCACCTCCGGGGTGGTCAGGAGTCCTCCGGGAAACAGCGCAAGGGCGTCGTCCAGGAAGCCGACCGCGCTCATTCCCCAGAGGAACGTCCCGTTGCTGATCCATCTCGCGGCTTCCTTCGACGTCATCTTGTCACGCGACTCGCATGAGGCCGCTGATGGTGAGACCGGCGGCCAACCTGTATCGCAGTCAAGACATCGCCTACTGGTTTCTCCGCTTGAACGGCTTTTTCACCATTGCCAACTTTGTCGTTCACCCTGTCCTACGCCGACATCCCGCCGAAACTGACGGAGACCTTCTGGGCGTACGTTTTCCGAATCGCCTTGAAATGCGAGGCTTCGACGTGCCCTTGATTGATCATCCAGTGTTCACCGACGGGGATGAGCGCGTGGACTTCGTCATCGCGGAAGTAAAGCACGGGCCTTGCGCGCTCAACGACACGTGGACTAATGGAAGCCGCCGCGTAATTCAGTACACCCTGGATGCGGCGGGCATCATCGACCCGGAGGAGGTCGAGGCGGCCGCAGTCGAGCTCTACGCCAGGGGTCAGTACGACAACGGGGAACACCGTCTGCGACTCTTCGCCTTCGGTTCGCAGCGCGACGCCGATGTGAAGGCGACGCAGCTTACTTGGCCTGATGCGTTCGGATTCATCTATCGCCGGTTCTGGGAACACCGACGTAGAAAGTCCGATCATGGCCAGTGGGGACCCGTGGGAGGCGGTCTGTTCGACCACGTTCAGACTTTCCACGACGATGAGGATGCATTCGTCGTCGATGCCCTGAAGAGATTGATATGAGGTGTGTCACGATTCGCTCGTCGCTGTTACTGCGGGTGTTACGCGAGCGTTACTGCGAGTAACGCGTCGAGCCAATAAGGACGCTACTCCCAGCGTGTTTTCTAGCGGGACTGCTCTCCCTAGGACCGCCGTGCCCAACTCGAAGCGTTCCTCTTCGCCGACGATCGCCTCGGGCCCGCCCCACGACGCGTCATCGCGCACCGCGTCCTGCGGCAGCACAGCAACCGCGGGTTCTCGCCTGGAGAAGGTTCCGCGCTGTTGTGCACCGGGTCGTGGACGAGGCGCTGACGACGGCTGGGTCTCGAGAAGCCCGGCATCACCCCCGAGGCTCGGCGGCGGCCCCGTCAATGGGCTTGTACCCTTCCGGCGGGGAGGGATGCCGTGGCAACGCATTTGGCGGCGCGGCTCGTTTGGCACGACCGCGGCTGGGATGGTCGGATCTGCAACGCGCCCAAGGAGAACGCTTGGTGCATTCGCTACGAGTGGGTTCGCGAAAGCCGCGACGATGACGAGCAGGCGAAGCGCGCCGGCAAGCAGATCACAGACGCCTTCCTGCCGCCTTGCGTCCACGACTCGAATGCGTTCGGACGGGGTCAGTACTCGTTTCAGCACGCTGATCCGCTTCACCGCCGTTTCCTCGCACCAACGACCGAAACGATTCCCCCTTACTCGTTCGTCACCGCGCCGTTTCGGCGAATGCGCGAAGAGGAAGGCTGGATCTATGACCCCGAAGAGCAAAGGCGAATCCTCGATGGCTTCTTCGGCGCCCTTGAGAAGGACAGATCCCTGGTGTTCTTCTATGGGATGCACGGCAATCCCGTCGATGAGGAATCCGACAGAGTCCTCTTTGGGGTCGGCCGCATCAGGAAGATCGAACCGCTCCTGTACTTCGGCGGAAGAGATGCGGATGGACGGCAGTATCCGATTTGGTGGCGCAGGATCACTCACGCGGGAGACGCCGAGGGCGTTCGCCTGCCTTATCAGGAGTATCTATCTGCCGATCCCACGGGTGACGCGGCGCGGCGAATCCTCTGCCGTATCCCGGGTGGTGCGAGGCCCGAGTTCTCTTTCGTCGGCGAGCATGTGCGCGACGACACTGCGATCGCCGTCCTCGAGCGGTTAGACCAGTCGCTTGCACAAGTCGAACGAGATGCCATAGCGCGCGGGCCATGGCGACAGGCCCGCCAATGGCTCAAGACAACACTCGGGGAGCTCTGGAAGGAGCGTGGCGCCTTTCCCGGAATCCCTCCTGTCCTGGCACATCTCGGAGTCGAGGACGCGGAGACCGCGTACCGAACTCTTTTTCGTCCCCTGGAGCGTGAGGGTAAGGATCCCCGCGAGCTGCTGTTCGCGTACCTCAACGGCGAGAAGAAGCCCGCCAACAAGTCCCTTCAACAACAGTTCACCGTGGCATCCGTGGAGTGGAGAGACAAACGGGAGCTGTCGCGAGAACTGCTGAGACTGTTGATTCGGATGGACCTTACAACGAGTCAGGTTCACCGCATCGCGACTCCGGGAAAACGCCGCGAGGCAGGAATCACCGCCGATGAGAAGTCAATCTTAGAGAACCCCTACGTACTCGTGGAGTCTGATCTTGGCGAGGAAGACTCAGTACCAATTGGCTTCGAGACAATCGACCACGCCCTTCTTCCAGACAAAGAAAAGCTTCCGCTTCTGGTCGAGGCACCGATCGGACGAAACGACAGACGTCGGGTTCGAGCGCTGCTCGTTCAGACCCTGAAGTCCGCGGGCAGGACTGGGGACACTTTCCTGCCGCTCGACGACGCCTTGACACGTGCCGCATCCGAACTCCCGGACCCGCGGCGGATTGATGGCGATCCGCAGCGCTTCCTTGACGAGAAGGACTGGCACTCCGGCATGGTTACTCAGCTTGAGCAGGAAGAAGCGCCACCGTTGATTGCTCTCGTCGCGCTTCGGGAAATGGAGAGCTTTGTCGCCTCCGTGATTCAGGACTTTGCGATGACGCGATACGCGAGCCGTGGCATCGATTGGTCACTCCATGTGACCGCGGCACTGGAAGGTGCAGATCCGCTCAGTGCAGAGGTGGAGACAAGGGCACGTGCCGAGAAGATCACGGTGCTTGAGCAGGCATTCACATCGAGGCTCTCCGTGATTAGTGGGCGCGCCGGGACAGGAAAGACAACGGTCGTCCGCGCCCTGCTGGAAGGAATTGAGCAGGCCGAAGGAAAGCGATCAATGCTCCTCTTGACCCCGACTGGCAAGGCTAGAGCCAGGCTCCAGTCGCGGACAAGGCGAGATACCCGCACAATCCACTCGTTCCTGGCACGCAACGAGTGGCTCCATAAAGGGACTTTCAGCCTGAAGTGGGAAGGTGGTAAGCAGGAGAGCGCAACCACAGTCGTCATAGATGAGGCGTCGATGCTCCCTATCGATCTGTTTGCGGTCCTGCTCAAAGCGCTGAAACGAGAGCAAGTTCGCAGATTGATCGTCGTCGGTGACCCGAACCAGCTACCCCCGATCGGCCCAGGGAGACCACTCGCGGACGTCATCGGCTGGCTCGACCACCCCGATCGCAGACACGCTCTCGGACTACTTCGCGAGCGGGCACGTGCGAAGGATGTGCAAAGCGAGGCACTCCAACTCTCCGACCTCTTCACATCGGAGCCGCCGAGCGCCAGCGATGACGACATCCTTGTGCGCGCCGCCACGGGTGAGCTAAACAGGGATCTCGAAGTCCAGTTCTGGAGCGATTCCGACGAACTGGCGACCAAACTACTTGACCGCCTGGTCCAATTCATCAACCCGCGGGAGAACGAAAAGTCCTTCGACGCGTTCAATCGGTCGCTTCGCGACGACAATGCCCAACCCCTTCCAGATCGTTGGCAGATCCTCTCGCCCCTACGAGGCGAGGGCTTCGGGACCGAGCAACTGAATCGGCTGGTCCAAGATCGGTTTCATGGCGGGCTGATTCGAAGATGGGGCGCGAAACCGATCGGAGCGCAGCAGATCGTGTTTCTTGACAAGGTCATGCAAGTACGGAATCAACGTCGAAAGGACGCACTTGGGAACGAGTGCTACGTCGCGAACGGCGATGTCGGACTTGTGGTCGACACGTGGGTCAAGAAGAGTCCGGTAAGCGTCAAGGTAGTCTTCGCCGGTCAGCTCGCAGATATCAAATACGTTGGAAGAGGCAACATCGAAGATAACCTCGAGCTTGCCTACGCGACGACAGTTCACAAAGCTCAGGGCAGCGATTTCGACACGGTCTTCCTGGTTGTTCCGCGAGCTGCGAGGACCCTCTCACGCGAGCTGATCTATACCGCGCTTACGCGGTTTCAGTCACGGCTTGTGCTGTTTCTCGAAGGAGGTGACCTGGGGACCCTCGAACGCTTCTCCCGACCTGAGTTCTCGGATACGGCCCGCCGAAACACCTACCTTTTCCAGCTAGCTGGCCGGCCCGATCTTGAGGGAGTTCCCTACGCGCATCAGTTGATCCATCGTGCGAAATCCGGGATTTGGGTGCGGTCGAAGTCGGAGCTCATCGTTGCGCGCGCTCTCGACGATCTTGGCTTGACCTACGAGTACGAGCGCCGCCTAAGTGACAAGAAGAACGAGAAGTATGGATATCTTCCGGACTTCACCATCTTCCATAAGGGTGAGACGTACTACTGGGAGCATCTGGGCATGCTGGACCTAAGCACGTATCGACAGCGATGGGACAAGAAGCGTGCTTGGTACGAGGCGAACGGATTCTCCGATCGTTTGATCATTTCGAAGGATGGGGCTGGCGGGAGCATCGATGAGCGCGAGATGGCGCGGATTGCCGAGGAGCGCATCCTTCAAGATCCGGCCTCGCGCTAGGCACGCGCTACAGGCCAGAAGGCAATGCGGAAGTTCAATCCCCGCACCTCGCTCTCAGCCTCGGGCGAGCCGGCGGCGACTTCGCCGGCGAACGAACCCGTGTACGGGTCGAAGGCGGCGGATAGCTTGATTCATGAGCTTCGCTCGTGCCACCACGGACTCAGGCTCACTCTCCCATAGCAGAGTCTTGAATTGCAGGTGCGGGGAGACCATCGCCTGCGAACGCTTTCCTCCTGAACTCAACAGGACGATGTCCGCTCGCCCGAATCCGTGCCCGGCGTTCGTGGTGTCGGTGCATTTGAAGGCCGCGCGAAGAGCCCGCTGCCATCCCCCGCCCGTCAGTCGGGAAAGCAGGATTGGGGTTGGGCGTAGTTCGTCGCCCACGGACCGATGCTTGACTCCGGCGATCCAGACGTCACGCCACAGTCGCACCTCAACGGACTCTGGGTTCTCGTGCTCGTCTATGACACAGAACAGCAGTGGTCTGGCAAGCTCGTGCGTTAGGAAGGTCGGGAGCGGCCACCCCGGACTCGACGTCCCCTCGAGGTTCACACCGAGGAACGCATGTCGGCTGTCGACGTTGTGCCACGCGTTCCATTGGATACCGGGGACACCATCCGACACGCCAAGTACGCCGAGCTCGAAAGACGTAAACGGCTTGGCTCGTCCGAACGCTCGTTTGAACGTGGCTCGCAGGCGGCCCACCGCTGGATCTTCAGTCTGCATGCGCATTCGGCACTCCGACCAACCGACCAGATTGCAGTTGAATCGCCTTGCCCGGCATCAGGACCGTCGAGGTTGCGCGCAGCACGGTGTCTAAGTGCCGGGTCTCCCACCGGACCGCGATAGCGCCAACGCCTTGACCGCGCCGCCGTCGTCAACGGGAGTTGTTATCCAAATTTTCGCGCCACACGTTGGGCAGTCGGAGGCGTGCATAGCGTCGGAGCCGCGCTGATTTGGTCGCGCTACTAGCAATACTGCGCCCCTGCTGCAGACCGGGCAGATGATCGCGCAGTTGTTTCCGTGACAGTCGGAAATTGCGGCAACGCCGTCCAACGTGACCGTTGCTCCAGTTACCGTCGGCATCGGGCGAATCTAGCACCAGCCAGGTTCTCGCCCGCCACAATCATGGCGGGCCGCGATCAGAGGACGACGCGGCGTTTTCAGACACCACGCGCGTGGACATGGCTCATTCGGCTATCTAAAGGAGGCAGCAGTGAACTCTCGCCACGTCGGTCTGGACTGGCTGCGCAAGAAACGACGGGCAACCGGCGAACGCGTTGTCGTCTCGAAGTACTACACGCCGGACGAGGCGTGGCCAAGGACGCCCGTTTGGTGGTTCGAGTTTCCAGCCAGTCACGCAATCACGGACCGCTTTGGATTCCTGAATCTGCTATGCGAAGTCGCTGTGAGTAGCTCCGATTACCACCACCTGCGGGTGCCGATGGGGTTGTTCCTCGCCTGCAAGCATCACCTTGGGTCTCGAGATGCTGGCAACAGGTTCTCTCTGTATCTCTCTGCCGAGGAGTCGAGACTTTTCCGAGAGTTGCGAGGAGAGGGGCAGATCGAGTTAGGCGTCTTCAAGCTCGACTGACATGAAAGACCCGCAACGAACGCGCCGAGGCAGTCCGTAATCTTCCAGTGGAGGACGCCGGCGCCGGCTGAGGCTTGGCGAATGTTTAGGTCGGCACCGAAGGGACGGCCGCGCCAAGCAGCATGACAGTGCCCTGAATTGAGTACGCAAGTCCTGTCGCGCGAAAGGCTGCCAGACATCAGGCGGACGTCTCTCGTTGGCAGTACCGTGAGCCTCAGTTGGCGGCTCGGAATTCGTCCTGTCCGTGTGGCAGCGGCAGAGCCTTCGGGACATGCCACGGCGCGAGCTCTCCAGCGTGGAAGGTTTTCCAGGGCGGCGCTCGACGTGACTAAGTCGGATCCACTGGTCACCGAGCGGTGGAGTAGGAAGGTCAGCCTCCTGCTCCCTGCTGAACAAAATGGGCAACTGACACATTGATGGACTCGAGATGTGTCGAGACATCGGAGACCGATTCGCGCGCATCGTAGAGCTCACGCCGACTGCCGCTGGTAGTCGCGCGTGGGATCGAGGACCAGCTGTCGCAGCAGCTCACCGTCCTCGGTCACGATCCGGACGTCACGGTCGGCAACGAAGAGCACGATCGGCTTGACGGTGGCGCGCGCCCAGGCCGATGTGGTGCAGGCGCGAGTCGTAGCGCAGGGTGACCTTGCCGTGTCGGTCGACCGTGTCGTAGCGCACCCGGTAGTGAACCAGTGGCATGGCCGACCCGGGTCCGGCCTTCACCTTCGCGTCGAACACCTCCTGCGGTGTGCGCCGTCCGAGGGCGCGGTGCGGTCGGTGCAGGTTGTAGTGGAGGCGGAAGCGGTCCAGCTGCGCCCCGAGCTCCTCCAGCGTCGCGGCCGGTGGTCTGCGGGTGGTAGGGCGCGGCGTGCTTGCAGACGATGCCCAGGCGCTCCAGCTCGGTCTCCAGCAGCACCTTGCCGTGGCGCGATGCGCCACTGAAGACCGCGGCGTTGTCACTGAGCAGCGCACCGGGGTAGCCGGCGCGCGCCGCGGCCTGGTGGAAGACCGCCACCACATCGGCCGCCTTCACCGTGCGCAGTGGCACGGCGGCCACCAGGACCCGGCTGTGGTCATCGACGATGTTGAGGATCTCGACCGGCGATTCGTCGGCCAGCGCCCAGTGCGTGGCATCGGTCTGCCACAGCTGGTTGGGTAGCTGCGCCTCGAAGCGGATGAACGATGAGCGCGGGCGCTTGTGCGGCTCGGGCACCACCAGACCGCGGCGGCGCAGCACGCGGATGATCGAGCTCACCGAGGGGGCGCGGCGCAGACGACGCTCCAGGTGCCACTGGATGGTCAGCGCGCCGGCGTCGAGTCCCTGTGCCAGCAGATCGGTGCGCAGCCGGACGATCTCCTCGGCGACCTCCAGTGACAACGCCGTGGGCGAGCGGTGCGGCCGGCGCGAGCGTGGTGCAAGGCCGGCGTCACCGTCGCGGCGGTAGCGCCCGAGCAGCTTGTACAGCCAGCTGCGGTGCACCCGTGCACGCGCCCGAGCTCGGCGATCGAACGTCCCTCGCGCAGATGCGCCTCGACCAGGTACCGCCCGACGTCCATCCGGAGACCCCCTCAAGCGTGGTGTCTCCGATGTCTTGACACATCCACCGCAGGGCTGTCGCCGATGTCCTGAACTCCAACACCTCTCCGCCCACGGATTAGCGAACAACGGCGGGCGGAACGGCCCGTCGTTTGTTTTTCACCCAGGCGCTCTCGGTTCTATAGTCGCTGCTGGTTCACACAAGGGAGGGCTTCGCGATGGAACGGGATCCAGTCGTTTCTCGCAGGCGATTCCTACAGTCGATGGCAGCGGTCGGTGTGGCTGTGGCCTGCGGGCCGGCCGCGGCGCCAGGCGCGAGCCCGGCGGCGACGGGCGCGGTCGCGAAGCCCGTCAGCATCGAGTGGTGGAGGCGCAACTACACGCCGGGCAGTCAGAACGCCGAGACGGTGACCTCTGATGCCGCGGTCAAGGCCTTCCGCGAACGCAATCCGAATGTGACGATTGCCATCCAGGGTGGGCCCTTCGGTCCCGAGACGGACCAGAAGTTCGACATCGCGATCCTCCAGCAGAAGGCGGGCCCTGACGTTTTCCACACCACCGGCGGTGATGTCCTTAAGTACGCGGCCGCTGGTCAGCTTTCGGAGCCGCCCCTCACCGACGCCGAGCGTCGCGACTTCAATCCCAGCGCGCTCCAGGCGACGACGTACAAGGGAAAGGTCGTGGCGTATCCGCTGTGGATCGTCCCTTGGTTCGAGTACCTCAACCTCGACCTGTTCAAGGAAGCCGGGGTCGCGCCACCGAAGGACGGGAACTGGACCTATGAGGAGTTCTTCGCGGCGGCGCAGAAGCTCACCTTCAAGCGGGCCAATGGCAAGCAGGCCTACGGGTTCGCATACGCGAACGATGAGTTCGCCTTCATGCTCATCGACGGCGGCCGGCCGTACGACAAGGACCTCAAGACGTGGACCTTCAACAGCGCGGACGCGGTGAGCGGCCTTGAGAAGTGGGTGACGCTGGCGAAAGCGAAGGTCATGCCGCC
>WNGF01003566.1_pt1 | contig 21300 bp, 25 predicted proteins | sample 5400641 | NCBI WGS metagenome assembly WNGF01 (sample SAMN13153371, study PRJNA577476) | soil metagenome | isolation source: 80 cm soil or saprolite under grassland replicate 2 | place: USA:California | collected 2016-06-15 | reverse complement strand
CGAAGGAGAAGCTGGAGCCGCTATCGGTGAGCGGGAGGGGCTGCCCGCGCCGGCTCAGTGTCACGCGCTCGCGCGGCAGCGGCAGTGACCAACCGGCCTGGGCGAGCATGGCGTCGGTGATTGTAACACTGCCGGCTTGCCTCACGCGCACGGCCAGCGGAGGAAATGCCGTGGCATTGACAGGCCAGGCCAACGGTTCCCACAGGATCAGCAGCGCCAAGGCAAAGGAACAAACCAGGATGGGGCGCATAGGTGCCAGGTCCTACAGATTGATTAGCTCGCCAAGTTGCTGCGCTCGTGCTGCCAGGTCGTCGGCCAGCGCAGCCAGGTTAGCAGCGGCTTCGGCGGTCGCTGCTGGATCATCGCCGGCGCGGCCGAGTGCTGCGAAGCCTGTATCGAGCGCCTGGCGTGCCTGGAAAACAGCCTGGCGTGCGGTGACGAGCTGGCGCAGTGGACCAAGTACGGTGGCCAGCGCCGGATCGGATGAGGACAGTAGCAGATCGCGCATCGCCGGCCACGCCTCAGCAGGGAACTGCCCGCGTTTCTCCGCAGCCAGTAGTGCGGCGCTGAGATCAGCAGACGAGATGGGAGCGATGGTAGCGCTGCCGTTACGGTGCGTCATGGTCTACTCCTGTGATGGTGATGATAAAGCTACGACAACTGCAACGATAAACTGGGCGCCGGCAGTCATGGCGAGGCCCCAGGCTGCGCTGATGCCATCAGGCGCGGCAGCAGGCCGGGAAAACACCGCTCCAGCGCACGGAGATTGCCCCCGACAATGCCATCGGTCCCAAGTTTTGAGCGCACGAGCGCGGCCCGCGCCACTGCCGGCAACTCACGCCAGACTTCTGCGCCGATCCAGTCCGGGCGGGGAAGCTCCGCTACAGGCTCCGTCGGCTGGGCGTCTGCTGGTGCAATGATCTTCCCCATATCGGGCAGACCGAGATCGAGCAGCGCATCACGGATCACGCCCTGCATATCCCACACGATGTCATGGAGCGAGCGAGCAGCGACAATGTATGTCACCCCGTCAGCTATGCGAACGGAAAACCGTTCAAGCAGCGGCCAGCACCTCTGTGGTAACATCTCGGCCAGCGCCTCCCGTAGTGCAAAAGTCAGGTCGGTAGGCACAGCCTCCGACCGCAGGAGATTGTCCCACAGAGAGCCACGAGGATCAAGCCCGGATGAGATCATTTCTGTTGCACTATCGATGCAATTAGGCACGCAATCAGAGCCAGCATCGGCCAGTGCGTCCCCCTCATCCCACTCGTCTCCATCGCATAGCGATGCGGAAAGTGAAGGATCGGCCCAATGGACACCGGCCTGCTGCGCCCAGGCATTCAACTCGTCGAGCGCCGGCGGATTCTTTCCATCGGCAGCCAGCTTGACGAGATACGCGATCGGGTCATCCAGTTTCCGCAGACCAGGATGCGCGGCGATCTCGCGCCACTGAGCAAGAAGTGCCAGCGGCACGCCGGCCAGGTTTTCGCGATACCGGATCTCCCCCCCGATCAGCCGTTCGATCCCATCCAGTAGCAGCTCGCGGACGCGCGAGCCACGCATGGGCGCTGCCGGCGGTTCTGATGCCCGCCATGGTTCCGGCGCACGGCGCCGCGGCGCGGGCGCCGTCTTCGGCATGGCCGGTGGTGGGTCTTGCGCTGGCTCGCGACGATCAGGTCGCGGCTCGCGGCCACGCATCGTACCGAACGCCGCGTCCGCAGCGCACGCCCCATAGTACCCCAGACGAATCTCTGAGCGCCCCGCACCGGCGGCACGCTTCTGCCAGGTGAGCAGCGCGTCCCGGCTGTGTTCTTGCTGCAACACCAGCAGCCCGAACCACTCTGACGACGGAATGTCCCGTTCTGGATTCAGGGCCTGATGCCCCATCACGATCAGCGGGTCGAGCATTGATATGTGTTTTGTTCACCATCCCCAACGGATTTTTCAGGCTGCGGTACTCCCTTTCTTCATCGTGGATAATTCTGGGCCTCACTGCCTGACCGCTTGACTCCCTCGGCCATCCTGCCTATCCTTTGGCAGCATGTCTGTCTTGTCGGCAAGCGTGTCCTGAGGTCGCCAATGACGATTGACCCATGCGGGTTCGTCCTCCTGCTTCTGGTTCTGCTGGCCTGGCGAATCTGGATGTGCTGGTGTTACCAGTACGGTCAGGATCGCGCAGCGGTCGCCGCCCGGGTCGAGCGGGTAGTGAAGCCCCACACACCGCACGACTGCCCGACCTGCCGCCAGCCGGCGGCAGGTCGTGTGGAAGTGGCCACGCCCCATGCCCGCGTGCCCCCTGGCGCGAACGGAAAAGCCGGCGTGGCGCGATGGGGCGCATCGACACGGCCGGCTTGGCCTGCTCCAATCCCAGCTGTGCCGTCCTACCGTATCAGCGACGCGCACCTCCATGCCTTGGTCGGCGATGGCGTGGGCGGAGGAGGCAAGTGGCGGCGGGACTGATCTATCGGCAAGTCAAGAAACGCTATCGGCGGCGGCAGCTGGTCGGGGTCACATATGTGCTGCGGTGTGCAACGCGCGAGGCGGTGGGGTCGGCGCTGCGCGGACTGGGCTTAAGTGGAAAGCTGAATACCGCCTTTGTCGAGCGGGTGAATTTGACCGTGCGGCAAAGCGTGGCGGCGCTCATCCGCCGGACCTGGTCGACGCTGCAGGAAGCGCCGCAGTTGCTGATGCATCTGGAGTGGTGGCGGGCGTACGAGCACTTCGTACGGCGCATGAGTCGCTGCGGGTGCGGCTCGAGCAGCCGAGAGCACGTGGCGGCAAACGTCAAGGGCAGCGGGAGCGGCAGCGGAGAGTGGCGGTGGCGGCCGGGCTCACCAATCGCCGCTCTCCGGTGCGCTCCCTGCTGGCGCTGCCGCTGGCACCAGCACCGCTTGGGGCTGGCTGAGGCGCGGGCAGCGGGGTGAGATGGTCTCCAGCGGCGCCCGATCGGGGCGGGAGTCGGGCTCGTGGGCCACAAGGAGTGGTCATAGATACCGAATGCGTGTGAAAACGAGCGCGAAGCCAGCCAGCTGGGCGATCGGAATTATCCACGATATTCAATAGGTCACCGACGGCGGCGATCGGTTCAACACGATAACGGGTCTGCTATAGTATACAAGACATATGTTCTTATGGCAAGGGGCAGTTGTCATGGGCAGGGTTCTTTCATGTATTAACAATTGGACCATCGAAGGCCGTTTCGCATATGATAGGTTTGCTGAATCCTCATATGCAAGGAGGCTCCCGATGGTCCAACTTCAGTATAATGGAATGCTGGAAAGGTTCAAGGATGTGCCGGATCCACGCAGCCGACCCAATCGGATCTATCCCTGGCAGTTGCTCTGGGGATTGATCAGCGCCGCCATGGCCAGTGCCTGCCAGACCCCCGCGGCCATTGCACGCTGGATCACAGAACACCGTGACGAGCTGTTTGCCGTGCTCCCGCCCTCTCTGGTGCGCTTGCCCTCCGAATCGACCAGAGGGCGCACGCTGGCCTGCGTCGACGCCAGAGTGCTGGATGCGACCCTGACGACGCTGCCCAGGCCTTCGCCACCAGCGCCTGTCCAGGCGCTGGCAGCAGGCGCTCGCACCCCTCTGCTCGGGCAGGCCATTGATGGCAAGAGTGTGCGCGGAGTCGGGCGTTCTGGCCACCCCTGCCTCCTGGTCAGCTTGGTGGAGCACACCAGCGCAACCGTCCTGGCGCAGGAGCAGGTGGCAGGCAAGCGCGATGAGCGCAGTGCCGTACCAGTTCTGCTGGCCCACCGCGATCTGCACGGGGCAGTCATCACTCTGGATGCGCTGCATACCCTCAAGCAAACCGCGCGTTTGATCCTGGCTCAGCACGGCGACTATCTCATGGTAGTCAAAAAGAACCAGGCAACCTTGTACGAATTCTTGGAGATGCTGTTCAGCTTGCCTGCGCATCCAGCCGACCACGAAGTCTGGGATCAGATCGGACCGAGGAGCGAGAAAAGCCATGGGCGGCTTACAACACGGACCTTGATCAGTGGGAACGCACATATCGAGGATGTTGATTGGCCTGGGGTGGCGCAAGTCATGCGCCGGGAGTGTGAGCGGATTGAGCTGAAGAGTGGCAAGGTGACACACGAGTTGAGCTATGGGCTGACGAGTCTGGCACCCTCCAAAGCCGACGCAGCGGCGTTGGAAGCGCTGTGGCGCGGCCATTGGACGATTGAAAACGCTGTCCATTATGTGCGCGATGTGTCGTTTGGCGAAGATCGAGGCCATGCGGCGGCCGGCAGTACGGCGCGTGCCTTGGCAAGCGTGCGCAATGCTCTCCTGTATCTGTTTCGTCGAGCGGGCTGGCACTTGGTGCCTTCTGCCTTGGCCCATTATGGCGCCTCCGTCCGACGAGCGCTCACCCTCGTCGGCCTAAATATTAATACATGAAAGAGCCCTGGTCATGGGCGATCAGACACACAGCCTCACCAACGACGCGATCATGTCCCAGCGGGGGTAGGCTACCATCGCGCAGCTGACGAGCGGCCGAGCGATCACGCTCATCACGTCAGAGACGATATGCCCGGCATCGACGGCGGACGGCTACAGGCGTTTCCGGCCCCGTCCCTGCGGGCCTCCCAGCCCGCACGCGTCGTGAAGACCAACTGGAGCGGCGCGCCCAGCCGCATCAGGATGCGCTGAAGCGCGCCGATCAGCTCGTTCTGAACTATGGCCATATCCTCGAACGTCGCACAGATGATCAGGGTCGTGCCGCCGGCGACGTGGACCATCAGCCTCTCGATCACCTGGCCACATTGGCGACCGCGCCGCATCATCAGTTCTGCCTGAACCTGGCGGGTGAGCGCCTCGTCGGCCGACCCAGTTCGTCGGACAGGATCGGCGATTCCGTTCTCCCCGTCGGCCGCTCCTTGTGCAGCTATGAACTGCCCACATGGCACAAGAGTTTCCTCTGGTGCTTGTACTGGCGCGCCAGCGTCGGGCGGCACATGTGCTCCCTCCTCCAGGTCAGGACAGGAAGAATCCAGGCCAGTCAGGTCACTTCCGAGGCGGAACAGATCCCCATACGCGCCGCTGGTGTATTTTCCGATATCGATCGGGCGATCACGGCCGGTCATGCCGATCTGCTTCGTTCGGGGAGCAGGAATCGGCCAGCCTTCGTCACGATGCTTTCTGAGGGCTTCGACGACCCAGCCTGGAATGCTCTCGATACCTGGCTCCGATTGCGCGTAGGCAATTGCCCCCCCAATCAGCTCAACGGGCATATCCGCGAGTTCTTCAATGCTGCTGGGGAAGGCATTGATCGACCGCAGCAGCCAGGCCGACTCGGTTTCTGGCTGGGTTGCTCCGTAGTCGATTTTTTTGCTCGCTTGGTGATCTCCGCCACCACCCCAGTGTGGTTGTGCGGGGGGGTTGGGGGGGGATTCCTCTTGATTCCTGGAAGTTCCCATGGATTCCCATGTGATCCCTGAAGACGGCGGCAATCCGGTGGCTTTCTGGCTTTGGAAAGCGGCAAAGCCGACTTCATCGTCATCCTTTCGATCGATCACGTTCGTGGGCATCCGCATAGGCCAGTTGTCGATCACCTCCGGCGGCACAAAAAAAAGCGGTCGGGCGGAGTCGGCGGGTTTTGGCGGCACAACTAGCCCCAGCTTTTGCAGGCCACGCACGGTCAACGTTACGGCGTCGTCCTTGTAGAGCCGCTGTTGCGAGACCTGCGACATGATGATCTCATCGTCCGGTAGCGGCAGTGGTTGCTCGTCGCGCGCAATGCCCCAATCGACGAGGCTCGGCGTTGCGCCGGGCAACCCGCCAAGCAGCAACGCGTAGCTTCCCACGTCGCTGAGGGTGAGCAGCGGTGCGGTGAAATAGCTGGTAATGACCGCAGCACGCTTCGGATGGGGCGTGAGCTTGCCGAAAAAGAGATCGAATAGGCGCAGATCGAGGCAGACGGCCCGCACATGGCGCGGGCGATCGAAGCAGGGTGCCCCGATCTTCCAAGGCAACGGCGTGCCGTTTACCCATCCCCATGTTGGGATATAGGTCGATTTCTGGCCGACACGCGCGTCGGCGATCAGCCAGCCATCGTCCACCAGGCGGTTGAGTGCGCGTTGGGCGGCGCCACGCGAGAGCGACGGGTCGTAGCGCGTGAGGTCGGCGGCCGAGAGCGGGATGGGGGCCTGGACGACGAGGAAGAGGCGGGCGACGAGGCTGTAGACGCCCACCTGGAGCGGGTGGTAGACGGCCGTGATGAGCAGCCGTTGCGGGACGCGCACATAGCGCGCCGGCGGGGCGTTCGGCTGGATCGTTGCGGTGATAGCGGCGAGGGATGCTGCGGTCATGGCATTGCTCCCATCAGCCGCTGGCAATGGGCAACACAAACCCAGCCTGCTCAAGAGGTGTCTTGACAGGCGGCCATGCGGCTGGTATAGTGGAGCCAGATGCGGAAACGCAGACAAAACCAAACCCAATCGCAATCCTCTGGATTGTGATAGGGATCTGGGGGGCCTTCGACCTGAGCTTGGCGGCGAGGGGTCGAGGGCCTTTGTCGTTGGTTTGCTACGCGCCGCCGGCTCCGGCGGTTTCTCGGATTACTGTGCCGTTCGCACTACCTCATGCGATACGTGATCCCCCGTTTTTTGTGACCGGTGTCGCTGCGCGGAGCAGCACCAGTCTCGATCGAATGTCTCCCTGATCCTAGCGATGTTGCGCGACATTGACAAGATGGCTGCGCGACAATTTAGCCCGACTTGCGTGACATGTTTGGCTCACATGCGCGACATGGGCGCGACAGCACATGTCGCGCAACGCTTGGGTTCGGTGGGTGACGGATGTGGGGATGGTGGCATCAAGAGATCGTCGGAAAGCTGGTCGTGGCAGTCCAGTCACCAGGATCGTGAGTCCAGCGCGACATGCGCGACACAACTTGTCGCGCAACGCCTGCTGCAAAGCGCGAATCTGGTCTTGAGGAACGCAGTAGCGTGGGCATTGCCTACCCAGAGCAGGGGGAAAAAGTCCACTTTCGCGACATGCGCGACATAATTTGTCGCGCATCTTCTGCTATAGGGGCGAAAAAGCTAGGCTGGAGGCGTATCGTACAGCCGATAGCGTGTTGCGTGCGAGCCCCCTATCGTGCGTATCAAACCCACGGCGAGCAACGCTTTGACATCACGCTGGATCGACCGTTGTGTTACTTGCCCACCAAATCCGATTGCAATGTCGTTGGACGATGCCTCGCCGCGTGCACGGATGATCGCGAGGATGCGCCGCTGGCGATCGGAGAGTTGCGAGTAGATATCACTGGCGTGGAAGGTCTCCAGCGGCCGGCCCATCACCCGCGCGACAAAGAACGTATGGTTGATGTCCTCGAACTGTGGCGGCTCCATTTGCTCGCGGGCCAGCACGGTAACTACGGTGTCTAACCCCTGACCCACCCCCTCGATCATGCCATTCTCCCAAAGGATGGAGAATAGGACCGGATTGCGGCTGCTCTGGGTGACGAGAATCTGGTCGATCGTAATGCCTTCCGGCAGCCCGCCGGGATTCATCCATTCCACGTGGTTCGCAAACAACTGGACGCGCGCGGCTGAGTGGATCGCCTGGTAATCGCGGTGCGCGAGCATGTTGACGCACAGCTCGCGCAGGACGACTGAGGGGTACTCGTCGATCTCGACGCGCTCGAAGCTGCCTGGCTGGATCGTCATGCCATGATGCGTATTTTTATGCAAATAGTCCTCGATGCGCGCCAATTGGTCGAAGATCGTGCCGCCGATATTGCGCTCGATATGTACGGCGGCTGTCGAGTCGGGCGTTGTACCGCGGTAGTGTGTCAGGTTCACGACGGCGTGCGGCAGGACATCTTGCGGGTTTCGGCCGAAGCAGAGGATGCCGGCCTGCGTTGCGAGCATATGGTCGCCATCAGCAACTAAGCAGCCTTTGGAGAGTAGGTAGTCAATCGGCTCGGTCGCGCCGGTGTAGCGCCGGCGCTCGACGGCCCGATCAATGTGCGCGCGCACGCGATCCAGATCGAGCAGGTCGGATCCAGTATCGCGGATCGGCATGCTGTCGATGCTGCGAAAGCTACTCCGTTCGATGTACTCGGTTGTGTCTTCCATAGCGTACGAGCACTCCACCTGACTAACGCCGTTGGTCGGCGACGATTGACGATGCGGTAGGAGGAAGTATCTATGCGATCTCCTCATTCGTTCGGATGGTTTTGTGTGCGCAGGTTCAGGATGGAGATCAGCGCGGGCAATTATAGCATGGGGTGTCTGCCCATCTGCATCTCGCAACGGAACGGTATAGTTTGCTATTGGGACCGCTTATCTGAGCGCTCGTCAGAGTCGCCGGGTGATGCCGCGAGGGTTTCCAGGACGAAGGCAAGCTGGGCAAGCTCGACCGCGTTAGCACGGTCGACAGCGGCGATAATCGGTCTGGCCTGGTCATCGCGGGCGAGTAGCGCGGCCGGTGAGCTTTTCAGCGCGCGGCCTGGTTGCGCCAGAGAGGGCGGCCCGACCATCTCTCCGCGCGCGGGATCGCCCATCTGTGGGCCGATCTCAAACGCCATGCCACCCACGATGAATGGGAGCTCATCAAGGATGTCACGTTTCATGATTTACGCCACGATTGGGCGCACCGGGCGCGGGCGGCTGGCTGGTCGCTCGAAGAGATTGCAGTCTATGCCGGGCACCAAACCAAAGATGGTGCGCCCGCGATGACCACCGCCCGCTATACCTTGCCCTCTCGCCAGCAACTGAAAGCCCGCCTCCAGCTCCTGCGTGGCTGAGCGGCACGACGAGAGGAGGCGGAAGGGAGGCGCATGCCAACCGACAAGACCCCCACGCTGTTGACACCCGCACAGCGCGCCCAGTTTGTGCTCATTCCCGACGATCTCTCCGATCGCGAGATTGCGCGCTTCTACACCTTCACCGCACCAGAGTTAGCCGTCATCAAACGCCATCGTCGGCCGGTCAACCAGCTTGGCTTCGCCGTGCAACTGGCGCTGTTGCGCTTCCCTGGGCGGACGCTGACCGACCTGCCGGATATTCCGGTGCGGGTGCTCTCCTACATTGCTGGACAGGTGCGGGTGCCCCCCACGGCCTCGGCGGACTATGGGTACCGCGAAAACACCCTCTATGAGCACCTGGATGAGATTCGCGCCCACTTTGGCTTTCGCAACTACGGCTGGCGCGAGATGCGCGCCGCGATGCGGGCGTTGCTCCCAACCGCTATGGAGAGCGATCGGATTATCCCGCTGATCGAAGCGGCGCTGGACTATCTGCGCCAGCACCAGATTATCGCGCCGGGCATGACCACCATCGAACGGCTGGTCTGGCGGGTGCGCGGCGCCCGCTGTTCGGCCTCCAGGTGAGCAAAATACCCTTCCAGGACGGTGACGGTCAGGAGCGCGGGATGAAAGGGTATCCCGTCGGGCTGGGTGGCCAGCCAGGCGGCCAGGTCGCGCAGCGTGGTCAGGTACGCCGCGATGGTTTTGTCGTCGTTACGATCAAGGGTGGCGACGAAGGCGCGGAACGATTCGGGGTCGTCCTCCCGCAGGGTAAAGGTAGGCATAGACAGTCTAACTCGGGTGCGCGACGATTCTCCGACGAGATTTTGAGAGCAATGTCGGGAGTATACCGTGGCGTGGCAAAATGCGCGAGGTGATTGGAAAGGGGAACATCAGCAACCGCACGAATCGAGCATCGGCCGAAGGGATGCAAACTCGACTGAGATGCATGGTTCCCAGTCCAAGATTCCGGGATGCCGATTCTCTGACCAGCCGACCAGGGGAACCGACGATTCACCGTAACCGATTCTTCGACGAATCGAAAATCGGGGATGGGCCATGGCGAACAACCGAAGGGGGAGTGACCGTTTGATAGCAGCACAAAGCGCGAAATGAACGTTTCTTTCTTAGCGAATGGTTTCCCGGTTTCAACGTGATGACCCCACGATGACCAACGACCATCGACCGCTCCGTTACGGCGCCGGTGTTGGCGCAATTTGCTGTTGTAGCAACTGGACAAACGCTTGCAGCTCATCGATGTTCAGGTCGGATACGGCCCAATACGTCATCCCACCCTTCGTCCAGTGGATCACATGATAGCCCTGCCGTTCCTCGGCCGCCGCTGTCGTATCGGTGGCCTGCGGCGCCGGCCAGCTGAACAGATTGATGATATGGCGCTGGTGTTGATACACTAACGCCGCGACTGGCCGGCCGTCGACGTAATCCAGCCGACCGCCGCTCAACGGAAACCCCTGGCTTGCCAGATCTTCGACCGTCGGTGAGAAATCCAGCTTTCCGGCGAACCACGGCTTGACCGTGTGCCGATCGGAAGACACCACATCGGTCAGGTGATCGGTCATCAGCGAGCGCACGTGGCCGGCCAGCACCTCCGCGGCCAGGCGATCGTCGGCCGCCGGCGCGAGCCAGCCCCGGCCGAGGCCCCACACCAGGATGGCGACGCAGGCCAGCGCCGCCGCGACGCCGAACCAGGGCCTGCGTACCACCCACGGCGCGCGGGCCGAGCTATCGGCCTGCCGCACCGACGTCTGGATGCGCTTTTGCAGGGCCACCGGTGCTGGCACATATAGCCCGCTGCCACGGATCGCGGCCTGTAACGCCTGCTGGTTGGCATACGCCTGCGCACAGCGCGCGCACGTTTTCAGGTGTTCTTCGACGGCAACCGCGCTGACCAGATCCACCTCACCATCCAGATATCCTGAGAGCCATCGTTGCGTTTCGTGACAATTCACGTTAGTCCTCCCCATTCCAGCGCTTGGCCAGGTCGTGTTGGAGCCGCTTGCGGGCACGGGCCAGGCGCGACATGACCGTCCCCAAGGGAATGTCGGCGATCACGCCAATCTCCTTGTACGACAGCTGCTCCAGCTCCCGCAGTACGACCACTTCGCGAAACTCCACCGGTAGTGCCTCAAGCGCGCGCCGGAGCAGCTGCTGATCGGCGTGGTGCAGCAGCTGCGCTTCAGGATTCAAGGCATCACACTCGACATCGTGGATGGTCTCGTCGAACGGTGTCGTCAGTTCGTGCGCGCGATTATGGCGTAGCCAGGTGTAACAAGTGTTGCGGACAATCGTGAGCAGCCATGCGCGGCTATCCCCGCCGTAGAAGCCACCGAGAAACTTAAAGGCGCGCAAGCAGGCCTCCTGAACCACGTCTTCCGCGTCCTGGTCATTGCGTGTCAGCCAGTGGGCCAGGTTGTAAGCGGCATCCAGATGGGGTAAGACGATCTGTTCAAACCGCATCTGTTGGGTTTTGTCTTGCACTCGCCTGCCTTCCTGCGCGTCGTGCGTGCCACGCATCTCCCTTCCACGGGACATTTGATAGATTGCCACCAAGCGGATAACCTTCCGTTACCGAGATCGACAGCGTCACGTCTTCCTTGGAAGGGAGATGCACATCTCCGGCGTCGTGCGATCGACGATCGGATCGCTGGCCACTATTTCCCCCCGTCTTAGAAGACCGGCTCTACGACCATTTTATTCCCCTTGCTCCAAAAGCACAATCCGCGGGAATATTTACGTGGGCACCCCGGTTGAGGTAGCTGTAGGCAATTAACAGGAGCAGCTGTCGCTGGACATGCTGCTCGAAAGGAGCGACCCGATGAACCGGTTCACCCGATGGAATATGTTCTCTCCGATGCTGCTGCTCGCGCTCGTGCTGCCCATCCTGGCGGCATGTGGCGGCAGCCCGCAGGCGGCCTATCCGAACGTTGCGCCGGCGACTGCAGCGGCAGTACTTGCCACCAGCGCGCCGGCCGCAGCCCCGGCCCCGGCGGTGACAGCTGCCCCCGCCACCATGCGTGGGCTGAACAAGATCAACCACGTCGTGGTCCTGTATCAGGAGAATTGGAGCTTCGATAGTCTGTATGGCGAGTTCCCGGGCGCCAACGGCGTATCCGACGACGGCCCCGCGGTCCGGCAGTTGGATAAGCAGAACCAGCCTTACGCGACGCTGCCGCAGCCCAAGGATACCAACCTGAAGCCGGTCGCCGCCGACAGCCGCTTCCCAGCGAATCTCCCCGTGCGGCCGTTCGATATCGATCAATATGTGGCCCCCAACCAGCTGATTGGCGACCTGACCCAGCGCTTCTACCAGGAGCAGCAGCAGATCGACGGCGGCAAGATGGATCGCTTCGTGGCGGAGAATCAGAGCGCTGGGCTGGCGCTGGGCTACTTCAACGCCACCGTCTTGCCCGAAGGCCAACTGGCCAAGCAGTACACGCTGGCCGATAACTTCTTCCACGCCGCCTTCGGCAGCTCGCTGCTCAACCACTTCTGGCTTGTCGCCGCCGCAACGCCGCCATGGCCGAACGCTCCGGCCGGCCTGGTCGCGCAGGTCAGCCCCAGCGGCGCGCTCGTCAAGGACGGCGCGGTCACCCCGGACGGCTACCTGGTCAATACGGCATTTCCGGCGACTGGGCCGCATCCCGCCACGGTCACCGACACGGCGCAGCTCGTCCCGCCGCTGATGATGCCGACGATTGGCGACCGCCTCGACGAGAAACACATCGCCTGGGGGTGGTTCTCGGGCGGCTGGAACGACGCCATGGCCGGGCATCCGGACCCACTGTTCCAGTTCAACCACCAGCCCTTCGCCTACTTCGCCAAGTATGCGGTCGGAACGCCGGGCCAGGCCGCCCACCTGCACGACGAGCAGGACTTTCTGCGCGCGCTGAGCGCCAACAGCCTGCCGGCGGTCGCATTCGTCAAGCCGCTCGGCGCCGACGACGAGCACCCCGGCTATACCAGCCTGGTGCGCGGCCAGCAGCACGTGGCCGACCTGGTGCGAGCGGTGCAGCAGAGCCCGGCCTGGGCCGATACCGCGATCATCATCACCTATGATGAAAACGGCGGGTTCTGGGATCACGTCGCGCCGCCGCAGGGCGACCGCTGGGGCCCTGGCACGCGCGTGCCGACGATCATCATCTCACCCTACGCCAAGAAGGGCTTTGTCGACCACACTCAGTACGACACGACCTCGATCCTCAAGTTCATCGAGACCCGCTGGGGGCTGGCGCCGCTCAGCGCGCGCGATGCCGCTGCCAACGACTTGATCAACGCGTTCGATTTCGCGCAATCCGCGCCTAAATAAAAGGAGACCTCAGTAATGATCATCACACCACACCAGCGGTCGTCAAACGACGAGCCGACGACCGTTCCCACGCTCTGGGCGCGCACCCGTGCGGTGCTGCGCTGGCCGTTCACGAATCGGTTCGCATCCGTGCTCTGGCTGGCGCTGCGGCTGTGCCTCGGCTGGATCTGGCTGCAATTCAGCCTGGACAAGTTCCAGAGCGGCTGGCTGAGGAGCGACCCGATCGGCGCAATCATGCAGCAAATCGCAAAGGGGACGCTGCCGGTGCCGCTGGCGTTCTACCGCGACGTCGCCCGGACACTGCTCGGCCTGGGTGTCACGCCGCTGATCTCGCACGTCATGCCGTTCCTGGAGCTGGCGGTCGCATTGGCGTTCCTCAGCGGCGTGCTGGTCGTCCCTGCGGCGTTCGGCAGCATTCTGCTCAACGTGAACATCCTGCTCTCCGGCATCGGCGTGCTGAAGCTGGACGGGCGGTTTGTCGTGACCGAGATCCTATTCATCCTGGCCTGGCGGATCGTGGGGATGATCGGCGTCCAGCAGTTGCTGGGGCGGGGGCTGCGGGCCATCGGCCACGGGCTGCACCCCGTGCTACAGCCGGTGCCAGTGCCCATGCGACGCCTACATGTGCGGCGGCGCCGGTGAACCGCGGGGCCGAACGGACACCCCCGTCACATGATCCTTGACGTATCCATGGATACCCCTTGTCAAATAGCGTGTAAGAAGTGGGTTACTCTTTCTGATGCAGCAAATAGCTTCTTAGTACACGATCATGCGGTATGATCCTCCGCATCGAGAAGCGCACCCGTTACACGCTACATGACCGGGGGTATCCATGGAGAAGGCCAGTATGGTTTGGCGAAGTTTGCACCGGAGGATGTCTCATGGAGTGCGACAATCGACAGACGTGGAAGCGCCGGCTGGGCAGCATGGCGCGGAAACTGGATGCCAGTGCGGATGCGGGCGACGGTGCTGCGGCCGCGATCGACGAAGCGCCGGAGCGGCGTCGCCCGCCCCGGCGGAAGGGGCGCTTGCAGCGGTACATCAAGCGTCGTAATAAGCACCGGCCCGGCCAGTAGTAACCTGGTCACATTGTACTACGAGTACACAGTGGCCGAAAGAGATCGACCGTTTCGGCAGTGAGTGGCGGGCCCGGATAGGTCCAGCTGAACGGTGCGGACATGGTGCGATTGTAAGCGGCAAAAAAGGCAGGTATGATGAACGCGGAATGGGACCATAAGAAACAGCAGCTCGACGCCGCCCTGCGGATACTCACGAGTATAGGCGGCGCGCCGGACTCCACATCCGATGCGCGTGCTACGGAGGCCGCGGGGCCGCCGGGCACTGCGGCGCTGGTCGCGCCGCCACCGCCCGACCCCTCGCGCACGCTCATGCGGCTCGTCGTCGGCACTGCGCTGCTTGGCTGGGACGAGCTGGCCCGGCGCGCGGCCGAGTGGGAGCGCCAGGCCGCGCTCGGCGCGCGTTTGCCTGAGGCGGAGGCCGCGGGCGATGCTCCCGTGGCCTCCGCCCCTGCGCGGGCGGAGGCGCACGAGCGGACCCGCCGCGCGCTGATCGGCTGGATCTTCGCGACGCAGGATCGGCTGCGGGCAGCCCACGACCCCACGCGCTGGCTGCAGTCGGCCGCGTCGCACATGTTCGGCACGGCCATGGCGCTGGCCAGCGAGGCGCTCGGCGGCAGAGAGCGCCCGCGCAGCGCCCACGTCGATGACCCGACGATGGCGCGCTGGATCGCGCAGGGCCGCGCGGAGGAGCAGCGCAGTCGTGCGCTGGCGCGCGTGGCCCTGCGCCAGATTATGGAAGATGTGATCGACTATCTGGCCAGGGAGCCGACGGTGCGGGAGTTCATCCAGACCCAGAGCACCCGCCTGGCTAGCGACGCACTTAGCGACGTGCGCGAGCGCACGGTCAGTGCCGACCGGTTTATGCACAACCTGCTGCGCCGGCTGTTAGGTCGAGCGCCGGCGCAGGTCCTCGACACACCCGCGCCCACTCAGCCAGAGGAGTAGTGTCATCGCGCACATCATATGGTTTGTCTGCGGCGGAACGGCACTGTTTCTTTCGTTTCACCTTGCCGACGAAACACAACTACGTCCAACAGTAAGTGCAGAGAGCTCCTTGCGCTGAAGGCTCTGCCGATATCGAAGTGTACTACTACTTCACGATCATTGATTCTACGAGGAGCAGAACAGATGGTACCAAAAAAAGGCGCTGATCGAACGAGCAGAAGCGACAGAAAAGCGCACGACAACCCTGCAAATCGGGCCCGTGCGCTTAGCGTATACTTTCCCGATTTCCGTACGATGACCCCAGTACCGCAAACCTTGAAACAAGGAGCGTCGGCTTTCAGGTGAGTGTTACCGCAGCAATTATATCCGTAGCACTGGCTGCTCAAGCAATGATTCTATAGGAATTGTTTGTTGTGGCATTGGTGACTCAATGGGAATAGTGTGGATCGGCGGCTTCGCACGCAGCGGCAGCGCCGACGCGCCGAACACCTGGAACAGCGGCCGGTAGTCATCAGCGCTGGCGGCTGTAATCCACACCTCGACATAGCCCGCGGCGCCGACGCGGGCTGGCCAGGCGTCGGCGCCGATGTCGAGTCCAGGCAGCACCATGCGCAGCACGGCGTGCGGCCGCGGTGCTGGCATGGTGACCTGCTGGAGCCAGGTACGCGCGCTTAGCAGCAACGCGTAGCTCATGCACGCAATGCTAACGATAAGGAGAATGGCGTTCTGCCTTTGGCCGGCGATCCTTATTGCAAGATTCCCTCGTTAATCGGCTGGTTCGTATGACCGGCATGGAGCACGCGCTCAAGATAGGCCGGTGCCGCGATGGACCGCCGTCTCAGCCGCGCGAAGATCTCGGCGTAGGTCAGTTCGAGATCTTCGATCAGGCCGGCAAGATCAATATCTCCTCGATCCTCAGCGATCGCCGCCAGGATCATGCGCTCGACCTCGCGCGCATAGCGTAGGTTCTCGATCATGGCATACCGCCCGCAATCAGCGGCAACCAACCGCGCAGTTGTGCCGGCAGCGCCTCGCCAGGCAATGGATCGCGCACCGCGATCACATCCTCGCGCTCGGCGACCGCCTCGAAATCAGCCTCGTTCAACTCAGCCGCCAAGACGATCTCGCTAACACGAGATTCGACGCCGCGCTGTGCGAGCCACTGCTGGAACGCGACCTGGTCGGCCGCGGCCGGGATAACGATCATCTGCCAGGCCCGCGCCGGCGTCGCATTCGCGGCAGGCGCCTTGATGTTCCAGAAGAACACATTCAAGACCAGGCCGATCGCCAGACCGACTACCAGATAGAGCGCGCGAGATGGTTGAGTGAAACGCACAGAATGCCTTTCTATTGCGGAATAAGCTCGATTGTAACGACCAGCCGCCCATCCTTCTCCTCGGCGCCGACCGTGACCACGTGGCCGGCGGCGTGGCTAGCGATCGTGTTCGGCGCCGGCGTCGGAATGGCCAGTGCGGTGGCGGTAGCCGCGCCTTGATGAGCCAGTGCAGTAGCAGTGACAGCAGACTGGTGCGCCGCGATCACGGCGGTGGCGCTGACCTGGTACGCTTGCACGACACTGGTGGCGGTCGCCACGAGCTGCTGCTGTTCACGTTTCTGCGCGCGGGCGGCATCGTCGGCCGCGGCGCGTGCGCTCTGCACGCGGGCCTCCGCTACGATCCGCGCCGCGCTCTGGTCGGCGTCGAGCCTGGCAAGCGCGGTCTGTTGCTGCTCGGGCAGCATGTCAAGCGCGGTTCGGGCTGTTTCTACTGCGGCCTCGGCCGCGGCGCGCTCGATCCCGTGCTGCGTGCGCATGCGATCCTGCTCGTCGAGCGCTTCGCGCAACTTGGCCTCGGCCGCATGCACGAGCTCGGCGGCACGTTGAACCGCTGCGGCGTCACCCTGATCGACCAGTGCTGCGGCTGCCTGGGCATCAAGCAGCGCCTGCTGAGCCTGCGCGACGGCATGCTGCTGCTCGGCCTGATCGCGCTCGTGCTGCGGCTGGATCTGATCAAGAGCGCGCTGCGCCTCAGCGAGGGAACGCTGTGCCTCAGCAAGCGCATGCTGCTGCTCGGCGACGAGCGCCGCACGCGCGGCGGCATGCGCCGTATTCAACCCAGTAAGCACCGCCTGGGCCTCGGCCAGCGCTCGGCTGCTGCTGGAGTCGGCGAGCGGCGGTGCCGGTGTGGCCGGCGCCGGTGGCAGCGCCGGCGCGGTGGGCGTCGGTGGCGGAGTCGGCATCGCCCAGGGCGTGGGCGTGGGCGCCTCCCAGCTCGCCAGCGTCTGCCCCTCCTGGATCACGTCGCCTTTCTGCACGCGGAGCGCCGACAGGCCAATGCCGCTTGGCAGTTCGAAGTGGAGATGGATGCTCGGCGCCGGAGTCTTCGTCGGCGTGGGTGTGGCGATTGGGTTAGCGACCGCCGCTGCTGCGGCGATCGTCGGCCGGATCGCTGGCCCAAGCTGCGCCCACGTCGCCGCGATGATCGTCGCCGGCACGAGCAGCGACAGCAAAATCTTCGGCGCCAGGCCATCGTCACGCCAGGCGGTCAGCGTCAAGAACTCGCCGCTCGGCCAGAAGAGGGTAATCCCCTGTAGGCCGATCAGCAGATCGAGCAGCAGATGGCTGGCATAGGCGCCGGCCAGCACCAGCCACCAGGACGGCGTGAAGATATAGGCGCCGACGGCGACGAGCATGACCGCGAGGACACTGTGGGTCGCCGTGCGATGGCCGACCGTCCGCTCGATCTGGACGCTGATCGGCTTCAGCATCGCGCCGACGAGCGACTTCGGCGTGTCGAGGTCGGGGAGCAAGGAATGCAGTAGGCTAATTGCAAAGATAAGCGGCGGCACATCGCCGTACAGGAAACATAGCAGCGCTGCTGCGATGAGATGGAGGGCTGCGGAGATCACGAGAATGACACCTCAACGTTGACAGCTATAGTGATTAAGACTCGTGCATGCGTCGCAGCAGATCGCGGAGGCGCAATGCGATCGGCGCCAGAACCTCCCAATCCGCCGCCGATAGCCGCGCCGGGTCGTCGAGCCACAGCTCCAGTTTTTCGCCTAGCCCGGCCAGCGTCGCGCGCTCTCGTGCGCTCAGGGCGACGATTGCCGCGTCGTCCACTGCGGGCGCATCCTCGCCAGCACGAAGCCGATCATGTGTGCTGGCCGGCTGGGGTGGCTGCGCCTCCCTCTCATCATCACGCGCCGCGGCGGCATGATCGCCCTCCGGCTGCCGATCATGCGTCTCCTTATATAAGGACACCTCGTCGGCCACCGCAGCAGCATGATCGCCCTCCGGCTGCCGATCATGGGCGTACTTACGTAAGTACACTTCGTCGGCCATGGCTGTATCAGAGAGCGGCGTGAGCAGCGTCTGCACACGGGCCTGGGTTTCTGGGTAGGAGAGACCCTCGCGCACCGCAGCAATCAGCGTGGCCCGCGCTGCTAGATCGGGCACCTTCGCCAATTCGACGACGTGCATCAGAGTATCAGGCCGATCATGCACGAGCTGCCGAAGATCGTCGTCCAGATCAAGCAGCTTTAGCCGGTTCTGGATATACCCCTTGCTGCGGCCGACCCGCTCAGCGATTTTCCGGTAACTGTAGCCCAGCTCGTCGCGCATCATACCGAAGGCCCACGCTTCCTCCAATGGGTGCAGGTCGGCGCGTTGCAAATTCTCGATCAATGACAGCTCGATCATCGTCCCGTGCTCACCGGCATCCTCGCGGATGAGCGCTGGGATGGTCGGCTGTTCGGCCATGATACTCGCACGCCAGCGGCGCTCCCCAGCGATCAGCTCGTAGCGCCGGGCATGGCCCTCCCACTTCGTCAGCGAGATTGGCCGGACGATGATGGGCTGGATAACACCATGCTCACGGATAGAGGCCGCCAGCTCTTCCAGGGCCTCCTGGTCGAAGATCGTGCGCGGCTGCCGCCGGTTCGGCATGATCTGTGCGACATCGAGCGCGACCACCTCCTGCCGGGCTATCTCCTCGCTCCATAGCGCCGGCGCCACAAGCGGCGTAGCGGGAGTGTCCGGGGCGGTATGAGACTTGGTAGTGTCCAGGGCAGCGCGGTCGGCGAGCGAGACACGTTTTGGAGGCATCACAGCACCTTCTGAGCCAGAGCGCGATAGGCCACCGCGCCGGCGTGCGACGAGTCATAGGCCAGCAGCGGGAGGCCGGCGAGCGTGCTATCCCGGAAGCGGACGCTACGGGGGATCGGCGCAAACACCTGGTCGGGGAAGCGCCGCCGCAGATCGTCCAGCACCTCGCGCTCATGGATGGTTCGGCCCTCGTACATCGTCGGCAGCACGCCCAGGAAACGGAGTTGCGGGTTCGAGCGCCGGCGAATCTTCGCTATCGTGTCGATGAGCTGATCCAGGCCGCGCAGCGCCAAATATGAGCATTCGATCGGTACCAACGTCGCATCAGCGGCGGTGAGGGCGTTGATGGTCAGTTGCCCTAACGACGGCGGGCAGTCGATCAAAATATCATCGAACATCTCAGCCACGTCCGCCAGCGCCTCGGCCAGCACCTGTTCGCGCCCGATCTCGTTGAGCAAATAGATTTCCGCCGCGGCCAGGTCGATCGTCGCTGGTGCGACGTGCAAGCCCGCCGCGGTGACGAGGATCTCCGGCAGCGGGGTCTTGTGGACGAGCACGTCATGGATCGACGCCGGTAGTTCGGCCGGATTGATGCCAAGCGCCGCGGTCAGCGATGCCTGTGGGTCGAGATCGACGAGCAGCACGCGCCGGTTCAGTTCGGCCAGCGCCGCGCCGAGGTTGATCGCGCTGGTGGTCTTCGAAACGCCACCTTTTTGGTTGGCAAGGGCGATGATCTGGGCCATACCGACTCCTGTTAGCTGGGATGGGTGTATTATAGCATTGAGCAGCGTGCGGGCAGACAGTCAGCACTTAACGACATACCTTTCACTGTCCGATGCCGCGTAGACTGCGCCAGCCTGACGCCGTGGTTGATGAGCTGGTCGCGGTAGAGCCTCAGGCGATAGGCGAACTGCTCGCGAGGGATCGACAGCGCCTTGCTGGCCGCGGCTGCCCAGGTCAGGATTTCGGTGCGCCTGGTTGGGATCGTCGCCAGCAAGTCAAAAATGCCTGGCTCAGCAGACAAACACGGCGGCTACAGGGAGTCTACCATCTGGTTGACTGCTGGTGATCTGAAATGGGACGCACGTTATCGTCTCAGGTTGGGATGCATAGCGGCCAGGCAAGTTCTACTTCAGATTGCTCCATGTGCAGAAGAAGCGCGACTCCCTGCGGCTAGTTCTCGTCGTCCTCCTGCGGGGGCCATTGCTGCCGCCCGTGGTTGATGTGGACGATGTAGACGGTATCGGCGATGATTTCGTAAATCGCTAGGTACTGCGTGCCGGTGATGACCAGCTCGCGGGTGCCGGGCACCCGCCCAAGCCTGCCGCTCTTCGGGTGTTCGGCCAAATCCCTAATCCGCCCGATGATGCGTTCGCGCGTGCGCTCGGCGGCGTCCGGGTTGTGCTGTGCGATGTAGGCGATATGTCCTAGCAGCTCGTCGTCGGCCTGCGGCGTGACGATGATGCGGTGCATCAGTTGGGTTTCCGATGCCCGGCAATGATGCGCTCAAGGTCGGCGTTCACCGCGTCCAGGTCGCGCCCCTGCCCGGCTCGCGCCTGCGCCCTACCGCGCTCCACCGCTTCGATGAATTCGATTTCGCTTTCAGCTGCTCCGCCAGGTCGGGTTCCACGCGGGTGTTGACTTGTACGCTCTTCGGCATAATCGCCCTCTCGTCGTAAGTAGCTCGTGACTGCTAACAATGTTAGCACCATTGGGGGATATTTGCAAGGGCGGCAGCGAAGGTGTAGGTTCTCAGATTTATTGAGGCTGCTATCAAATTTCTTGGGTCAGTGGTGAAGTATGCGCGTATTGTAGCACGCTGCCCAAACGCCGGATTGGCGCCGGCGGCGGATTGATCCGCTTTCTCGTGCTGTTGCGAGTTTCCGCATTTTTGGCATGCTGAAAATTCGCCATGCCGAGTATCTAAAATTCGTATGCCTGACTAGCACCAGGTTTGTTGTTTCGTTCTCAGTAGCGCCGCCTGGACCTTTGCCGCATATCTCGGCAGCGCCCAGCGGATCGCCGTCTCGCGCTGGCTCCACTCGTTCACCTGCATCTCGGCGTTGAACTCAGGAATATC
>WNGF01004713.1_pt1 | contig 21308 bp, 26 predicted proteins | sample 5400641 | NCBI WGS metagenome assembly WNGF01 (sample SAMN13153371, study PRJNA577476) | soil metagenome | isolation source: 80 cm soil or saprolite under grassland replicate 2 | place: USA:California | collected 2016-06-15 | reverse complement strand
CTTGCTCGAACTTTGTAAACTAATTTACCTGAAGCTCAATAATTCCGGTCGCGTAGTCCACGTTCATCTCCTCGGCGAATACTACTGCGGTCATCATTCGTTCCTTTCCCATAGTCGAAACGGCCAAAGCCGCCGCTTCCGATCATCCCGCTTGGGTTCGCGCCATCTCGAAGGCCGCCGACGTTCTTCTGAGCAACCCTTACGTAGAAGTTATGGACAACGGCGACGCGCTGATAGTTTCCGAGTCGAGCGGCCAGATTTACCGGGTTAACGGCAGATGTGAAGGCGAGGTCGGAAAGCCGTGCAAGGGCTACCAGTTCAACCACGACATTTGTTACCACCGGGCTTTGAAGCGCCTGGCTACCAGATACGCCGAGAGAGCCAATTAAGGCTCTCTCTTTCGCCATGAAAGGAAATTTCCCATGACCAACACATCAGACCAAATCCAATCCGCGCCGCAGGCCGACGAAGCGGCGACCATCTTGCCGCGCTCCATCAAAGACATCATCGCCGACCTGTCTAAGCCCTTGCCCAAGCGTCATCTTAAGACGCGCAAGCAGGGCGGCGCCGAGCTTACCTATATCGAATGGCACACGGCGGTGAAGTATCTCGACCACTTCGCGCCGGGCTGGTCGTATCACGTCCGCAGCGTCCAGCTTGTCGGCAATCTGGTCACGGTCATCGCTTCGATATCCATTCCGTGCGCCGAGGGAGTCGTTACTCGGGAGGCGACCGGTTGCGAAGACGCGGACGCCAAAGGCTACGGCGACGCTTGCTCGAACGCTGAGGCGATGGCGCTGAAGAGAGCGGCCAGCAAATTCGGCTGCGGCTTGTACTTATATCAGAAGTAACTATTCCGCCGGCTTAAAGCGCGGCGGCTTTCTTAGCCCTGCCCCGAGGGGCGGACTCCTGGCGAGTAGTTACGGACTCGCATCCGCGAAAGGCTCGCCGATCACGGATATTGAGGGATGCGTTGTAATCCGCGTTGGATTTATGGCCACAGCGAACACAATCAAAAACACTCTGGCTCTTCCGGTTAGCGGCGTCGCAGTGACCGCACTTGTGACAAGTCCTGGACGTGTTGCGGGCGTCAACCGATTCGACCCTGACGCTATGTTTGCTCCCGACGTGCCCAATTTTGGCGAACAGCGAAGAGAACGGCCACCCGTGGTGAATCAGCCGTTGCTTTTTGGCGACTCTGATCCTCGTCCGAATGCCCTTAAGATTTTCGACCACTATCGTCCCCGCGCCGGCTTTCAAGGCTTCGTCCACGATCTCGTTGGCCACGTTCCAGAGCAACCAATCGACCGATCTCTTCTCTTTGCCCGCCAGCCGTTTCAAGAGCCGTCTTTGGTTTCGGCTCTTGTGCCTTGCGGCTTGAAGATCGCGGCGCTGTTTGAATCGGCGCTCTCGAATGTGCTTGATAATTCCGCCCTTGAAAACCTTCCCAGTGCTGACCGTGGCGATCCGGACGATACCCGAATCGACGCCGACCCTCGCCTCACTTTGAGGTCAGGGTGCGGGCGTCGTAACGCATCGCCGCCGTTTCTTTCCAGCGGTGGTGAATAGTCTTATCGCGCTTGTACGCCTCCGCGACGACACAGCGGGCGGAACAGACGAGATTCGCCGGCAGTTTCGTCAACTCCCTCATGTCTCGATAGGTGACGTGGTGAAGGGCGACGGAGTTGAAGACTTTCTTCTCGAAGGCGAGGTCGGAAGTTTGATTGAGCGCGACCGCGTAAGCCTTCTGAGTCTGGGACAGGGAGCCAGAAGCCTCCTGCGTTGTCTCAAGTTTTATCTTCAATGTCACGGTCGCCTTCATATAGGCGTTTCCTATCATCTAAAACACTGGTATTGCAAGAGAGGATTGCGCTCCGCAAAGCCTCCGCGCAATGCCGATTTCCTCTGCCGGCTATAAGCCGGCAGGCTCCATCGGCGAATCTTATGAGTTTTGCGCGCCGGGTTGGAGAGTCCCGGCAAGCGCAGCGGGACGGCGGTTTTCGAGTCCTTTCGCCTCCGTCCCGCTTCAACCACTGACCGACGTAGTCGCCGCCCTGCCCTGCTGCTGCGAGCGGTTCACCGACACCTCAGACCCGGCAACCGCCCGCTCGAAGATTGTTTGGCATCATTCCGTCTGTTTTGCGTCTTTATATCATGACTTGAGGTAGATTTAGTGCCCGCAATCCGTGCCCAACCCAGATACCCCACAAACACGGAGGAACCCAATGGAGAACTTTTTATTTATCGGCGGCCATCAGGACGGCCTAAACATTCCCCTGTCGGACGACGTGGAGTCCATACAACTGGCGGACGGCGCCACAGGCCGAGAGACATACATCCGCGACACACTCGCCCTCGGCGCCCTCGCGTCCTTCACGTTTTACAGACACGAGGAACTGACGCCGGAAGAGGTTATCGACCTCCTGGCTAAGCATTACCAGGCATGGTGTGTGAATATGCCCGGCGTTCACCGGTAGTCCGACACATAACCGCCGCAAACACGGAGCCGGGTTCAGCGCCCGGCTTTCGCTCGTTGTCTCATCATAATCTCCTTTTCATCTCGCTACACATTCTGCTTACGGATGCGCGACCGAAACCGTTGCGCTGAGTGGAAGCCGAACTTGTCAGCCGGCGCCGTGACAGCTCATTCGCTGGTGTGCGAGCATGGCGCCGACGCGCCTTAGCGTCAACACACGAAAAAAATACGAACCGTTCCAAGGAGGAGGAATTGTATGTCGCGCACTCCACTCACCACTCGCTCATATTCATTGCTGCTCTGCGCGTTGCTGGGACTCTCCCTGTTCGCCGCTGACTTGACGCAAATATTTCGCTCAAGCGCCAACGCCCGGCAGCAGGATGAGAAGAAGGATGAGAAGAAGGATGAAAAGAAAGAGGAGAAGAAAGAGGAATTGATTTTGAAGCCCGAAGGCAAAGTCTCATTCACGACCGACGAGGGCACGTGGATGTCGTTGGACGTTTCGCCCGACGGGCAGACGATCGTCTTCGACCTGCTCGGAGACATCTACACCTTGCCGATCGCCGGCGGCGAGGCCAGACGCATAGTCGGCGGCATGTCGTTCGAGGCCCAGCCGAAATTTTCGCCCGACGGCAAACTGATCGTCTTCACCAGCGACCGCAGCGGCGCCGAGCAACTGTGGGTTTGCAAGCCTGACGGCTCCGACCCGAAGCCGGTCACCAAGGGGCGCGGCCAGGGAATGCTCTATTTTCTGTCGCCTTCGTGGACGCCCGACGGCAATTGCATTCTGGCGTCGAAAGCGGAGCGCGGCATCGGGACATTTCACCGCAATTCCCTCTCTGGCAAATCGTCCGCTTCGACCGCGACACGAGCGAGACCGCGACGGTCACGAACGCGCAAGGCAGCGCGATGCGCCCCACAATCTCGCCGGACGGCAAGAGTCTGGTCTACGCCACGCGCTACGACACGAAGACTGCGCTGCGCGTGCGCGATCTGGAAACGAATCAGGAGCAGTGGCTGATCAACAACGTCACGCGGGACGACCAGGAATCGCGCGCGACCCGCGACACTTTCCCCGGCTACGCCTTCATGCCCGACGGCAAATCGCTGATCGTTCCGATCGACGGCAAGATCAAGCGCGTGGATTTCACCACGGGCCAGGCGACGGTGATCCCCTTCTCCGCGAAAGTCGACATGGAGATCGCCGCGCGGCTGCGCTTCGATTACAAGGTCGACGACGGGCCGAACGTCAAAGCCAGATTGATCCGCTACCCGGCGATGTCGCCCGACGGCAAACGCCTCGCGTTCTCGGCGTTCAATAAGATCTACGTGATGGATTTGTCCCCGTCCGGCCCCGCCGCCGCGCCGAAGCGGTTGACCAACCTCACGGTCGGCGAATTTATGCCCACCTGGTCGCCCGACGGGCGCTACGTCGCGTTCGTCACGTGGTCGCGCGAAGGCGGCCACATCTACCGCGTCGCGGCCGAAGGGGGGCAGCCGGAGCGGATGACAAACAAGGCGGCGTTCTACACCTATCCCGTCTACTCGCCCGACAACACGAAAATCGTCTTCACGTCGGGCGCGATTGACGACCATCTCTTCGCCGACCTGAAGCCTAATCACGAATTCCTGTCGGAGACCGAAGCCGCGCTGCACGGCCGCGCCGACGGCGAGATCACCGGCGCGGGCGGGAACACCGTCGTCGATCTGCGCTACATATTCGCGAGCGGCGGAAATTCGATATTGATCGCGTCCGCGCAGGGCGGGCGTTATCCTCATTTCTCGGACGACCCGAACCGCGTCTACCTGACGACCTCTCAAGGGCTGACCTCGGTTCGATTAGACGGGCAGGACCGCCGCACGATTCTGAAAGTTACTGGCACGGGAGCGCCGCCCAACCCGGCGCCCGCTAGCATGATCAAAGTATCGCCCGACGGCGCGCACGCCTTCTGCGAGGTCCAGGGCAAACATTACATCGTCACGATACCGAAGGCCGGCAAAGAGATCGTCAACGTGAGCGTCGTCGGCGGGACGCCGCCGGTTCCGGTGAAGAAGATGTCGGCCGAAGGCGGCGATTACATCGCGTGGTCGCGCGACGGCAAATCGGTGACATGGTCGTGGGGCGCGAAGTTCTATCGCCAGGCGGTCCTTCAGACTTGGCAAACCGGGGAAGCCGGCGCAGACAAACCGGAGGGCTTCGACGTCGTGGTCGAAGCCCCGCGCGCCAAACCGAAAGGCGTGGTCGTGCTGGCCGGCGCGCGCGTCATCACGATGCGGGGCGACGAGGTGATCGAGAAGGGTGACATAATCATCACCGACAACCGCATCACCGAGATCAGGCCGTCGGGCAGAGGCAGATCCTCCCTCCCCGCCGGCGCCAAGGTGATTGACGTGAGCGGCAAGACGATCATCCCAGGCCTGGTCGACGTTCACGCGCACATGTGGCCCCCTCGCGATGTACATCAGACGCAGGTCTGGCAGTATCTGGCCAACCTGGCCTACGGGGTGACGACGACGCGCGACCCGCAATCGGCGACGACGGACGTTTACGCTTACGCCGACCTGGTCGAGACGGGCGAGATCGTCGGCCCGCGCGTCTATACGACAGGCCCCGGAGTCTTTGACCGCTCCGGCCTTGACGACAAAGACGCCACGCGCAACTACATTAAACGTTACCGCGACGCCTACCAGACCGACACGCTGAAAGAATATGTCGCCGGCGACCGCATCGTGCGGCAGTGGGTGGCGGCGGCCTGCAAGGAGTTCAGGATCACTCCCACCACCGAAGGCGCGCTCGACATGAAGCTCGACCTGTCGCAAATGATCGACGGCTTTTCTGGCAACGAACACGCGCTGCCGATCCAGCCGATCTACAAAGACGTCGCTGAATTCGTGGCGCAGACCAAAACTTATTACACGCCGACGACCCTGGTGGCGTACGGCGCGCCGTGGTCCGAAAACTACTTTTTCGAGAACACGGACGTGGTCGGCAACAAAAAGCTCGCCCGCTTCATCCCGCAGGAGTTGCTGATGACGATGCTGCGCCGTCGCGGCCAGTGGTTCCACCCCGAAGAGTACGGCCACAGGGGGATCGCCGAGGGCGTGGCCAAGATCGTCCGCGCCGGAGGCCACGTGGGACTGGGCGGCCACGGCCAGATGCAAGGCATCGGCTGCCACTGGGAGCTGTGGGATTTGCAATCGGGCGGATTGACGCCGATGGAAGCTCTGCGCGTCGCGACGGCCTTCGGCGCCGAAGCCATCGGGTTGAACCGCGACGTGGGGTCGCTCGAGGCGGGCAAACTGGCCGATCTGATCGTGCTCAACCAGAACCCGCTCCTCGACATCCGCAACACCAATACCATCCGTTACGTGATGAAGAACGGCGAGTTGTTCGACGGCGAAACGCTCGACCAGATGTGGCCGGCGCAGAAGACGCTGGACAAGCAATATTGGTGGGATCGCGAGCCGAAGTGACCTGAGGTTGTTAACTGTCGATCGCTGGCGAGGCCGTTTGAAATCAGCGTGGCGCTCGCCGGCGATCTCTACTCATCATCCGGCTCTTCTTCCTCTTCAGGGAATTCAACCCGGTCGTAAACCTCCGCAAGCTGCAAATTGCAGTTGATTGAGATGATGACCTTTGGGTTGATAATCACATCGCGATTCTCGTCGAGGAATTGCATCTCTCCACATACGACCACCAAGTCTGGATATGAGTAGAGTCCTTTTTGCGAGTAACGCCTTCTCGGCAGCGGCCCGCTTCGGACTCTCACATCCTTTGCAAACGCCTGACAAGGAGTTCCTCTCAATTGCAAGGCGATCTCAGCGGTTAGGTTAGTGCAGATTGCCCCGTGCTCCGGGCTTTCCCCCGCCATCGCGTAGATCCGCCCGTCTAAATACTCATGGCGCTCATCGGCTTCGCGCTCTATCGAGAGATATTGATCTTCGGTGTAGCGAATCCGCGCTTGCGGTAAGGTCATTGTTCACCTCCGTCAAAAGTGTGCACGCGAAAAGCGATCAACGACCGTCATTTTAAATCGGAACAACCGGTGTTGGCGCGCCGAATGAAATCACAATCATCGGACGACAGCGTTCAGAGTACCGACTAAAGTCGGTACTCTGAACGCTGTCGTCCGACTGTCATAGTTGAAACGAATGCGCTAATGCCGGCTGTTCTGATTTAACTACGATGGCTCAGGCCGTCAGCTTTTCTCACTGCGCCAAACGACGCGCCCGCCAACAATCGCCGTCACCGGCGCGCCTTTTAATTCCCATCCGTCAAACGGCGTGTTGCGGCTCTTCGATTGAAACTTCGAGGGGGCGACCTTTATCTCTCTACTCGGATCGAAGATCGTCACGTCGGCCACCGCGCCGACCTTCAACGTCCCGCGATCGAGATTGAATATCCGCGCGGGATTGGCCGAGAGCAACTCCACCATCCGCCTGAGCGAGATCACGCCGCGATCAACCAGACGGTCGAGGGTCAAACTCAGGGCGGTCTCCAAACCGATTATGCCGTTCGGCGCATGGTCGAACTCGAGCATCTTTTCGTTAGCGTGATGCGGCGCGTGATCGGTGGCGATTGCGTCAATCGTCCCGTCGCGCAGACCTTCTATGACCGCCTCGAGATCGGATTGCGGGCGCAGCGGCGGCGCCATTTTGAAATTGGCGTCGTAGCCGCTCTCGTAAACGTCCCTGTCGGTCAGAGTGAAATGATGCGGCGTGACCTCGCAAGTGACGGCCAAACCCCTTTGCTTCGCTTGGCGAACCATCTCAACCGAGCGAGCCGTCGAGATGTGAGCGATGTGGACGCGCGCGCCCGTCAGTTCGGCTAGCGTTATGTCGCGCGCGACATGCAGGTCTTCGGCCGCGCCCGGCAACCCGTTCAAGCCCATCAACGCGGAATACTCGCCTTCGTGCATCGCCCAGCCCGCCACGCCGCAGCAATCCTCGCAATGGTCGACCACCGCGAGATCGAAATCGCGTGAATATTCCATAGCGCGTCGCATGACCCCCGAATCGCGCACCGGCCTTCCGTCGTCACTGATCGCGACGACGCCCGCCGTCTTCATCTCGCCGATCTCGGCCAGATGTTCGCCTTTCGACCCTTGCGTGATCGCGCCGATCGGGAAAACGTTGGCGAGTTTCGCCGCGCGGCCCTGTTCGATAATGAAGCTAGTGACCGAAGAATTGTCGTTGACCGGATTCGTGTTCGGCATGCAGCAGACGGACGTGAATCCCCCCGCGACCGCCGCCCGCGCGCCCGAGGCGATGGTCTCTTTGTATTCAAAGCCCGGCTCGCGCAGATGGACGTGGAGGTCAATGAACCCGGGCGCGACGATCAGATCAGCGGCGTCGAAGATTTCCGCCCCTTCGGCTTCCAGCGATTCATCAATGACTTCGACATGGCCGTCGCGGACGAGCAGGTCTTTCTTCTTTTCCAGAGATTGCGACGGATCAATGATGGTTCCGTTTTTGATCAGGAGCATAAATCACTCTCCTCCCGCCAGCAGATATAACACGGCCATCCGCACCGCCACGCCGTTCTCCACCTGATTCAGAATCAGCGAGAATTCCGTTTTTAGTCCAGCTATTGGCTTAATAGAATCAGCGATTTGCGGAATAGCCTTTTCTGAAATACCCGACATCGTACCCGTAATGGTTGTCATTCAGCCTACTTTTTCCCACTATCGGAAACCTTCTTTGATGTCCGTTTCTTCACGCCTGTTCTCCCTACAAGTCAATGATGTCTGCTTTAACTTCAGCCATCGCCGCCTCGATTGCTTCAATCCGGGTCAAGGTTCGCCAACTGCCGACGCGGTAAACCTTCGGACTAGACAACCCTTTCAGCCGTGACGCTCCTGTCAGCCATTGCGCTTCGGGAGGCGTAAGGTTTAGTTGTTGGCGCGCCGCCGTATATTCACTGGACGTTCCCGCCAAAATAAAGACTGTTTGATCCATTGCAGACAATTCTTCGCCTTCCTGAATCCAGCCGCCTGCGCTTCGGCTTCAGCCGCAAACGGCACGCGGTTGCGCTCCGAAACCTTGTTGAAGTCCGGGCAGTTCGCCCCTTTTCAGTCTCCCGCAGGCCTCCTTAGTTTTAGCGCGCGCCGCAAACCGAACGTGAGCAGCAGCGCGAGCGCTACTTCCGTAATTTGCCGAACGTAGTTAATGCGGGCGACGAACTTGGCGCCACTAACCTTCAATTCAACCGGCGGAGACGCGATAAAAGCCCGACCGATTTCCTGGTCAATTACCTGGGTTTCGCCCAATACCTCAATGTCAGCAGATACTCTCCAATGCGGATATATGAAGAGCAGCGCGCTCGTCAGCAATCCAGCGCACAGAATGACTTTTCGAGCTATGGCTAAATTGGCTTCGGTCATTTCACGCCCCTTTCTTCAGCTTCCCTGCTTTGTCGTTCGGTTCGTCGGTCATTGTGTCGGCTCCACAACCTTGGCGTTGGAAAGAATCGCGTGTAGTTAGTCAACAGCCGCCTTGAGGCGATTGAGTGGCTCCACGTTGTCTCTCGCGTTCGCCCCCAAGCACAGGTTCTTAGCCAGCAAGTTGATTTCATCCGCGATTTTGTCGTTAAGCGCGATAAGCGCCTGAATGAACTCCACGTCAGACTCGTCTGCGTCTATCGTCATCTCCTGGCCGTTAGGAGGTCTCACCTTTGTCATTTCGCCCGTCCTTTCTTCGACCTCCCCGCTTTGTCGGGTTCGTCGGTCAATATGCCCCCTTAATCAACTTTCCACGCATTTGGAGTTTCCGAGCGGCTTCGGCGTGTTCCGAGGCTGTGGCGCGGCGGCATTCTATCGGCTCCGAGCTGCTCGGAAGGAACAACGTCAGGGTATCACAAGTAGGGAGCCCCACAAACACAAAGCCTGGTCATCGCCCGGCTTTCGCGTTTGTGGGCGCGAGAGAGTTCGACCGCGAATGCGCGCAGTAATGGCGCATTCGCGGTCGAACCACTGCATGCTGACGCTCGTAATGCGAAGTGAGCTGACGCGCTCAAAAACGCGTGTTGACGAGTTAGACCCCTGGCAGTGTTCGAAGCGAAGGGTGTTGAAAGTAGTAGGAGGTGTCAATGGGCAAGTCGAGACTATTATTGATTAGGCTGTTTTTGATTGTTGTGGCGTTTTACTGCTTCATGGAAGCCTACAAATTCTTTGATGCCGGAATGCCATACGTCGCCGAGCATGGGTCGTGAATCATCCCGGCGGTCGCCGGTAGCAATGACCGAACTCGCTTCATTTTCTCTTTGTTGAAGTCGGGGTCGGTTTACCGAAATCCTCACGCCGAGATGGCGTCGGCGTTGGGACACCGGCTTCGCGTATGGGTTTGTCGGAAGGATTATTCGAGATTGGATTGCCGGACGCGTCAACCGCACGCTTCGGGACACCCCAACCAATGCCATCAAAGTATTGCTCAGTCGCGCCGGAATAGCGATTGACGCGGACTAGAATCCCTCCCTGAGCGTTGTAATACTGATACTGGCCCGGCCAGAAAGCAAACAGGGCGCCGATGGCGACAATCAAGATGCAGAAGATAAGAAACTTAGCGAATCCACCCATAGAATCTCTGTATCCATATCCATCCATAGAACCTCCGTATTCATCCATAGAACCTCTATTGATGGGGGAACAAAGCGCGGAATATAGAGTTGGAGAGCATTAAGACAACGAAGGCGCCAGATGTTCTCCTCCCTTACACGGCGCCCTCTGATGGGAACAACTCAATATGGTGTCATGGTGTCGTATGGAAGATGAAACCCTTTCTTTCTGGCATACCCGTTCTCCATAACCGCTAATGCGGTTTTAGATACGGGTACGATGTCTATCACTCTCCTCCCGCCAGCAGATATAACACCGCCATCCGCACCGCCACCCCGTTCTCCACCTGATTCAGAATCAGCGAGAAGGGACCGTCGGCCACGTCTGAATCGATCTCGACCCCGCGATTGATCGGGCCTGGATGGAGCACAATCGCGTCGTCTTTCGCCAGCTCCAGTCGTCTTCGATTCAGCCCGTAATGAATCGAGTACTCGCGCAGGCTGGGAAAGAAACCTCCAGATTGGCGTTCGAGCTGGATTCGCAGCATCATCACGACGTCGGCGTCTTTGATGGCTTCGTTGACGTCGCAGGCGAAAGTGACGGAGCCTTCTGATGGCGCGATCCGCTTCTCCAATCCGAAGGGCAGCAGCGTGCGCGGGCCTGCCAGAGCGACGTGCGCGCCGAGCTTTGAAAGCAGGTGGGCGTTCGAGCGGGCCACGCGGCTGTGCAGGATGTCGCCGACGATGGCCACCTTCAACCCGGCGACGCGGCCCTTGGCGCCGCGAATCGTCAAGGCGTCTAGCAGCGCCTGCGTAGGGTGTTCGTGCGCGCCGTCGCCGGCGTTGATCACCGCCGCGTCGACTATCTTTGCTATCTGGTGCGGCGCGCCGGACGACGAGTGGCGGATGACGATCGCGTCGGGCGCCATCGCCTGCAGGTTCAACGCGGTGTCGACGAGCGTCTCGCCTTTGAGGACGCTCGAAGTCGAGGCCGAGATGTTGATCGCGTCGGCGGACAGACGCTTCGCCGCTATCTCGAAACTCGTGCGCGTGCGCGTGGAGGCTTCGAAGAAGAGATTGATGACGGTCTTTCCGCGCAGCGTCGGGACTTTTTTGATCTGTCTCTGGTTTACGTCACGGAAAGTTTCGGCGGTGTCGAGGATGAAATTGATCTCCTCGGGCGAGAGGTCTGCGATTCCCAGAAGGTCTTTACGTTTTAATGGCATTCACTCACTTCTGTTCGACGAGCAGCACCTGCTCCGTCTCGTCAAACTCCGGGAGCATCACTTTGATGATCTCTTTCTCGGTGGTCGTTACGTACTTGCCGATGTAATCGGCCTGGATCGGCAATTCGCGCCAGCCGCGGTCAATGAGCACGGCAAGTTGCACGCGGCGCGGGCGCCCGAAATCGATCAATTCGTCCATCGCGGCGCGGATCGTGCGTCCGGTGTAAAGCACGTCGTCAACCAGGATGATCGTCTTGCCGGTGATGTTCGCGGGCAGTTCGGTCTTGTTGACTACGGGCCGTTCGCCGACGGTGCTCAGGTCGTCGCGGTAGAGCGTGATGTCCAGCGCGCCGGTCGCCAAGTCGATGCTGTCCATCTCCCTGATTCTGGACGCCAGCCGTTCGGCCAGCGGCACGCCACGCCGCCTGATTCCGACCAGCAGCACGTTCGACAGGTCGGGATTGTTCTCGACGATCTGCGAAGCGATTCGCGCCAGCACGCGGTTCATGTCGGCCTTTGTCATCACACATGATTTTTCGATGAATTCCATCTTTGCGCCTCCAGAGTGTTTCTTGTGGTCGTCAGCGACGAGTTCAGTGCAAATATCAATGCGCTCATTACAAATGGAGACCGAAGGACCGGCAATGAGCTTTTTAACCTCGCTTTGGCTCTTGCCGCAGAAGCTGCAGCGCGCCTTATCATCGCTTTGTCGCATTGTCCGGCGCCTCCCATGCCACGAATTGAAGTGGTGGTCTCAACTGAACTCATGAAAGCTGAACCCGCGCGGAATATAACATCGCTCACAAGCGTTTCGCCAGTTCGGCCTGAAACGCGCGGATGCGGCGCGCGTTGGTTCCCAGATCGCCTTTGCCCATGTGCGATTTCGAGCGGACGTTGACTATTGTGGCGTCGCCTTCGCGGGTCACGGTCACGGTCACGTCGTCTTTGAATTTGAGGAATTTGAGTAGCGGGGTCGTCGCGATGGCTTCGATAATCCCCTGACCGCGATCCGTCTCCCGCATCTCCCAGCCCATCGCCTGCGCGGCGTTCGTCGCGGCCTCGAAGACCTTGTCGAAGGATTGGTTGAAACGCTGCGGCTGGATGTCCGGATACTCGGGCGTCGCGCCCGTTTTGACGTCGTTCACGCGCGGCCACATCAACCGGAGAATGAACGGAGAACTGGCAAGCAAGACCAGCGCAATGACGGCTCCCGCGATAACTTTATTGGCCTTCATAGATTCGCAACCGCGGATTTTCACGGGCGCCACGGATTGTCCACGAATAATCCGCGCTGGTCTGTCGCATCCGTGAAAATCCGCGGTTCCTGCTGTCCCAATTCTGAAAATTTCCAAGGATGACAATGGCCGAAACGGCGATCAAAGTCAGTAAAGGCAACGATACACGGAGTAAGGAAAACTGTAAACGTCTTTGCCACGTCCGATTTCGTTCTGCTAGACTCAGGCTTACTTCCCATACTCCCGATGCAGATTCCGCTATTTTGACAGCGTATTCCCCGCAATGATCGACACAGTAACGACTGTTGAACGCAACGATCTGATCTTACCCAAGCCCGACGGCGGACCCAATATCGGCTCCGGACGCAGGTACGGCTATCTGCGATTACGCCTCGACCGGAATATTCCGGTATTGCCTGGACAATTCGCGATGATAAAGCCGCACGGAATTTATGAGCCGCTGTTGCGCCGCGCGATGGCATATTATCGGAGCGTGACCGTGGGCGCCGCGCCCTGCGTCGATTTCATTTATCAGATTCTGGGGCGCGGCACGCAGGCGCTGGCCAATTTGAGGCCGGGAGACAAGGTGGATTTTCTCGGCTCGCTGGGAAACACCTACGACGTCGAAGCGGCGCGCGGGCGCGAGGCGCTGCTGGTGGCGGGCGGGGTCGGCTCGGCGGCGCTGTTTATGCTGGCGGAAGAGTTGGTCAAGATGGGCGCGCGCGTGAAACTCTTCATCGGCGGCGCAAGCCGGGGCGATCTTTGCGGGCTTGACGATTTTATCGAACTGCTGCGGGAAGAGGACGTCATTTGCGCGACTGGAGACGGCAGTCTCGGCGAGGCGAGTTTCGTCACCGCGCCGCTCGAAAGACACTTGCAACGGGGGAGCGGCGCACGGACGGTCATTTACGCTTGCGGCCCCGACCCGATGTTGCATCGCGTCGCGCAGATCGCCGGGCGGTTCGGCGCGCCGTCGCAGCTCTCGCTCGAAGCGCCGATGGGCTGCGGTTATGGCGTTTGCGTCGGCTGCGCGGTCGCGGTTAAGGACGGTTGCCCCGAAGGTTTCGTTTATAAAAAGGCCTGCGTCGACGGGCCTATCTTTTGGGGAGAAGAACTATATTGGTAGAAAGATTCGGCGCTGTGCCGGCTTCCTATGAATTTAGAGGGAGATCGATGAATAACCAGAAAATCACTTACGCGGCAGGCGGCGTCGTCTGGCGCGCCGCGCCGCGCGGGCGCGAGGTTTTACTGATTCTGAGGCCTAAACACCAGGACTGGACCCTGCCCAAAGGCCACATTGAAAAGGGCGAGAGCTGGGACGTGGCCGCGCAGCGCGAGGTCAAGGAAGAGACCGGCTACGACACCGTAATCACGGGCTTCGCGGGCTACACCGATTATACTGTGAAGAGCAAGCCGAAGGTGGTTTTCTACTGGCACATGGAGCCGTCGGGCGAGTGCGAGTTCGAGCCGAATCACGAGGTCTTGAGCTACGAATGGGTCTCCGCGCTCGAAGCCGTTGACCGCCTGACTTATGAAAAAGACAAGGAGCTGTTGCGGCGACTCGTAACGGCCGAAGACTGAAAGATGGCCGATTCGCATTCATCATTACTCTCAATCGAAATCGCGGGCGTCCGCTTCAACAATCCCGTGCTGACGGCCAGCGGCACGTGCGGCTACGGGCTGGACATGGCCGGGTTGATTGATTTGAACAAACTCGGCGGGATTTGCACGAAAGGTTTGTCGGCGGAGCCTATGCGGGGCAACGCCCCGTGGCGCATCGTCGAGACCCACGGCGGAATGCTTAACGCCATCGGGCTGCAAAATATCGGCGCTCGCGCGTTCGTGGAAGAGAAACTGCCGGAACTGCGGCGCTACGACACGCGCGTCATCCCGAACGTCTTCGGGTACAGGGTGGAGGAGTACATCGAAGCGATAGAGATTCTGGAAGACGGCGATGGCATTCACGGCTACGAGCTGAACATCTCGTGCCCGAACGTCAAGGCGGGCGGCGAAAGTTTCGCGAACGACGCGCGACAGGCGGCGGCGGTCACCGAGGCCGTGAAGCGCGCCGCGACGCGCCCCGTAATCGTCAAACTCTCGCCCAACGTGACCGACGTCGCGGCCATCGCGCGGGCGGTCGAAGCCGCGGGCGCCGACGCGCTGTCGCTGGTCAACACGGCGGTCGGGATGGCGATTGACGTCAACACGCGCCGGCCCCGCCTGGCCAACGTCACGGGCGGCTTGTCAGGCCCGGCGATCAAGCCGATCGCCGTTCGCTGCGTCTTCCAGGCTTCGCGCGCGGTCAAGATTCCGCTAATCGGCATCGGCGGAATCGCGACGACTGAAGACGCGCTCGAATTCATCATCGCCGGGGCGAGCGCAATTCAGGTCGGCACCGCGAACTTTTACGACCCGGCGGCGTCTATGAAGATCGTTGACGGGCTGACTGAGTATTGCTTGAGAAATGGGCTGGAGAACATCGGCGCGTTGGTCGGGACTGTTGTGACAGAGCCTGTTGTGACAGAGCAATGAAGGCCGAGGGCCAAAATTTGATTTTGCAACGGCGCCTCTAGCTTCCGAGTGAGACGTTGAAAAAAAATGAACATCCCCCTTGCAGTCGCCACACTGCTACTGACTTTGCCGCCGGTGGTCACGCTACGAGCGCGACCATCAACGGCCGAATCGAAATCCGCGCCGCGCGCCGCGCTGGTTATCACTTCGGAGCCTGAAGTAATCGTCAACGGCTCGCCCTGCCTGTTCCGCGTCAAATCGCGAAGGGCTTTGAGATCGCTCTACGGCGAATGGCAGGGGCGCGGCGTCTTCTTCAATTTTGACGAGCGGGATGGGGCCTGGTATGGGTTCGCGGGGGTGGGCGTTGATGCGGGCGCCGGCAGAAGCCGGCTCACACTCAAAGCCGTAACGGCGAGGGGGGGGCGATTATCCTATGTCCATCCCGTTAGGATCGAACTGGCGCATTACCACACCACGGCCCTCAGCGTCGCCAGTCAATACACGGAACCGGACGCCGAGGCGATGGCGCGAATCGAGGAGGAACAAGGACTGAAGAAAGAGGCTTTCGAGCGTGTCACTCCTTACAGGCTGTGCTCGGGAAACTTCGAGGCCCCGGTCGATAGCAGAACGACGGGCGAGTTCGGCACGCGCCGCACGTTCAATCACAAAGTTCAGAGCGTCCATCAAGGGTTGGATTTCCGCGCCGAAACCGGCACGCCTGTGGGCGCGATGAACAGCGGCGTAGTGATCCTTGCGCGCGAGATGTTTTACGAAGGCGGCTTCGTCGTGATCGATCACGGACAGGGGTTATCGACGCTTTATATGCACTTGTCCGAAATCAAAGTGCGCGAAGGCGCCGGCGTGGAGAAGCGTCAGATCATTGGGTTGAGCGGCGGAACCGGCAGAGCCACCGCGCCACACCTGCACGTCGGAGTTCGGTGGCAGGGGATTTACATCGATCCCGCCGTCTTGCTGACGCTTCCGCTGCCCTGAACCCTCTGATTGCGGATTGCGGATTGCGGATTGCGGATTTTTGGAATCGTGAGCATCGAGTAGTAACGTGAAGTCCGAATTAAGAGTTGCGGAGAACAAAAAATGACAAGTGAAACCCAAAAAGCCTGGAATGGAGATCAGCCAATTGCCGACGAGCGACTAGAGGCGTCTTCAAATCCGCAATCCGCAATCCGCAATCCGCAATCGAAAGACCCGCAATCCGCAATCCGCAATCCGTTGGTGGTCGCGCTAGACGTCGCTTCGCCCGATCAGGCTTTGTCTCTGGTCGAGCGTTTGCGCGGCGTCGCCGGGATGTTCAAGGTCGGCAAGCAGCTCTTCACCGCCGCAGGCCCCGAGATTGTGCGAAAGATCATTGCGATGGGCGAGCATGTATTTCTGGACCTGAAATTTCATGACATCCCGAACACGGTCGCAATGGCGGGAGTCGAGGCCGCGCGCCTGGGCGTGAGCGTTTTTAATATTCACGCGATGGGCGGGTCGAAAATGATGCGCGCCGTAAATGAAGCCGTGACGAAAACCGCGGAGCGTGAGAGGATAACTCGCCCCCTGATCTTGGGCGTCACAGTTCTGACCAGCCACAATCAGGATTCGTTGAAAGAAGTCGGCATAGATCGGAAAGTGGAAGACCAGGTGGTCAACCTCGCGAAGCTTTGCGCGGCGTCGGGTTTGGACGGCGTGGTAGCCTCGCCGCTCGAAATCGCTCCCATCAGAAGCGCGGTCGAAGATTCCAGCTTCGTTATTCTCACACCCGGCGTTCGGCCTGCAGGCGCTTCGCTCGATGACCAGAGCCGTGTCATGACCCCGGCAGAAGCTATTCTCGCGGGCGCAAATTTTCTGGTCATCGGACGGCCAATCACAGCGGCTACTGATCCGGTCGCGGCCGCGCGGAAATTCCTTGATGAAGTACATCAAGCCGATAATCTGGTAGGCGGGTCTAGTGGCATAAAAAAGAGTTGTTAAGAATAACGAACCGATCCGGTCTCGGAACGTTTAACATCAAAGGCCGTCCGCGGCGAATTTGTGTCAAATCGCCGTCAATGTCAGTAATAAGGCAAAATAATTCGATGTCGCTCGCTAAAACAACTCGTAAAGCCATTTTGGGGTCGCTCGCCGTCGCCGCGATCAGTTACGGATTGAGACTTTATGCGCAGCAACAGAACGGGCAACTGACTCCGCCTCCCAAAGCGGCCTCGTCGCGGCCTGCCCCGACTTCCGAAAATTCAAACGGAGGATCGCCGCTGGTCGTCGGAGAGCGGCTGGTTTATAACGTATCCTGGTCGGGTTTCCCTTCGGCCGCGCGCCTCGAGATGGAGGTCGTCGCGCAAGGACAGTTCTACGGACAGGAGAGCTACCAACTGCGCAGCAGAGTGGAGACTCTGGGACAGGTGCGTTCGCTCTTCGGCGATGTTGACAATCAATATACATCCTATGTGAGCCTGAGCGACGCCGTTCCATATCTGGTAGTGAGCGCGATCCATCAGGGGCAAAGGCGATCCGAAGATGTGATCGTTTTCGACCGTTCAAAACAGAAAGCGCTTTTCTCGGACGACAGCTCAGTCTCGATCCGCGACGAGACTTACGACCTGACCTCGCTGGTATACTGGCTGCGGCTGCAACCGCTCGCCGACGGCTCCAAGTATAAATTCACCGCGCTATACGAGAGGCAGTTGATCGATGTCGAAGCGGTGGTCAAAGGTCGTGAACGCGTCGTCGCGCAAGCAGGCGCGTACAACACCATTCTCGTCAACCTATATCCAAAGGGGAAATATAGCGCCTATCGCGGCTGCGTCTATATTTCCACCGACAGCCAGCGTTTGCCTGTGATGTTTAAAGCCAACTTGCCTGTTGGCGAGACGCGAGCCGAACTCGCTAGCGTATCCTTCGCCTCACCCTCAGAATCTCCTCCCATAAAACTTGATTACCCGACAGACGAAGGCGCCAAGCCCCCTCGTTCGGGCCGTATCACGGGCGCCTCGGGCGAAAGTGGAAATGGGGTCGTGGGCGGCGATGGGTCCTCGCCAGCCAACAGCGTCAACCATGGCGGCGTCAAACCCGGCCTTGACGCGGAATCGGCGCTGGAGCCTAAAGAATATCCTTTCGCCGTCGGTGAACGGCTTAGTTATGACATCTCCTGGGGCAGTTTCCCTTCGGTCGGCAAAGCGAGTTTTGAAGTGCGCCAGCAGGGGATGTTTAGTGGGAACCGCGTTATCGAATTTTTCGGCGAGGCCTCGTCAATCGGCGCGGCGCGGACACTGATCAACGTCAACGACCGGGCGAGCAGTCTCGTTTTGATGGACTCGCTCACTCCTGTCAGAACCGATCTGCGCTTGCGCGAAGGAAAACGATTCAAACAAACCACCGCCACTTATGACAGGTCGAGAAACCTGATGTCGCTCTCGAACGGCTCTCAGACCAACTTCCCTCCGGGCGCTTATGACATACTCTCGCTCTTTTACGCCATTCGCGCCGCCGACCTGAAAATCGGAATGACGCGCGATTTCGCCTTCTTCGACGCCAACAACCGCCCGCGACGATTGATGATCAAAGTCGTTAAGCAAGAATCCATCGGCGGCCCCTTGGGCGCGCGCGACGCCTTTCAGGTGGATGTGCTCGCCCCTGAACCTGCCAAACCCCCTCTGGCGCAAGCCTGGATCTCGAATGATGCGCGCCGCCTGCCTCTCTATCTCGTCACACGCGCCCGCTTCGGCGAATTAAGGTTCCAGTTGGTCAGCGCAATCAATACCAAGTAATTGCTCATCCAGCCTAAAATTTACCCCGCTTTTTCCTGCCTTGTAGTTGAAAGTCATTTTCATTTTAAATACAATCTCCCACAGGTTGATTGAAGCTTTCAGTTCTCCCCTATGAGAGCAAGCATCTATGAAATCAATATGTTACGGTGAAATTCTCTCATTGCGACAGGTCTAAATATGAAAGACGCAATAAATAAACTGAATGGCAGTTCAGGCGAGGCAAGACTGAGTTCGCCGGCGCGCCGATTAAAGAATTTGTCGGAAGTCCTGCACGGAGTATGGCATCAGGTTGAGTCACTGGCCGGCCCCGAAGACGCTTGTTACAGGCTGTTAGAGTTGGGCTTCACGCCGGGCGCAGAGGTCAAGGTCGCCCAGGCTGCCCCGTTGGGAGAGCCGCTGGTTGTCGTGCTGCGAGGGACGAGGCTGGCGCTGCGTAAAGATGAGGCTGCATGGATCATTGTGGAGTAGAAGAACAGACATCATTAGCGCCTACTGGGGCGCCTACTGGCGAGCTGACTGTTTGTCTTGCCGGCATGCCCAATTCGGGTAAGACGACTCTGATGAATGCCCTGACGGGCGGAAGTTTTCGCACCGGGAATTATCCCGGCGTCACAGTCAGCCTGCTCAGAGGGCGGAGCCGGTCGGATATGGGCGCTGTGGTCTCGATCGTGGACCTTCCGGGTATCCATAGCACGGTCGCCTCTTCGCCGGAAGAAGAACTTTCCGCCGCCGTGATCTTGGGGAAACACCATTCAGTGCTGGCCGACGTCTTCGTTGTGGTTGTGGACGCGACGCAACTCGAACGCCACTTACGCTTTGCCTCGTTCGTAGCGCGGCAAGGGCGCCCAGTGGTGATCGCGCTGACGATGGTAGACCTGCTCCCCCGCGTGGGACAGTCAGTAGACGCCGCAGGACTGGAGTCGGCATTGGGCGTGAGGGTTGTGCCGATGGACGCGCGCACTGGCAAAGGAACAGAACGATTGCTTGAGGCCGTGCAAGCCGCCTCAAAATCGGTAGAAGGACGTGGCCCACTGGCGCAGTTGCCCGGCGAGCCGGTAGGAGCTTACCGCGGTTTGCGGCGGTTGCTGGAAGAGAGCAGCGCGACGTCGCGCGCCGGTTCGCGCTCGCGGGCGGGCGACCCGATCACCGAACGCATTGATCGAATCGTCCTGCATCGCATTCTTGGCTTCCCAATTTTCTTTGTAATTCTGGCAGGGCTCTTCGCGGCGCTCTTCTGGGCCGCGCAACCCATGATGGATGTGGTGGACGCCGGTTTCACGGCTGTCGGGAACTTGGTATTGCGCATCCCACACGGCGGGATGTTTACGCGTTTTCTTTCTGAAGGGGTCATTCACGGAATCGGCGTCGTCGCGGTCTTTTTCCCGCAAGTGATAATTCTTTTCTTTCTGATGACGCTGCTTGAAGATTCAGGCTATCTGGCTCGCGCGGCGACGCTGGCGGACCGTCCCTTACGCCTGTTGGGGCTTCACGGCAGGTCATTCGTGCCGATGCTCTCCGGGTTCGCCTGCGCGATTCCGGCGACGCTCGCGGCAAGGGCCATTCCGACCAAGCGCGAACGGCTGCTGACGATATGGATTCTGCCGCTGATGAGTTGCAGCGCGCGGCTGCCCGTTTACGCGCTCTTGCTGGCGGCGGTCATGCCGCGCAACGCGCCCTGGCGGGCGGGGCTGGCTCTCGCGGCGATTTACGTCGGCAGCCTGTTGGCCGGCTCACTCGTGGCCGGCCTGATTGGCCGTTTCCTGCCTCAGAAGCGTGGCCTATCGATGCTGGCGATGGAGTTGCCGCTCTACCGGCGGCCACAATTCAAATCGATTCTGAAGATGACTTGGGCGCGCTCATCGGACTATTTGAAACGCGCGGGGGTTCCGATCGCCATCGTCGCCGCTTGCCTCTGGCTGCTTTCGAATTTCGGCTTCGGCGCAAAACAGCTTACGCCGGCAGGCGGGCGGGGGGCCCCGGTGATCTCTCTTTCACGTCGCGGGGGAGGAGGACGCGCAGAGCGAAGGGTTGTTGCAAGCGATGCGAACGGCGAAGATTGAAGGCGCCGACCAGCCTGTCTTTACGACAGCGAGCATCCTCGGGTTGATCATCTTCTTTTTCTTCTCACTCCAGTGCATGTCTACCGTAGCAGTAGTGCGCAAGGAGACAAACTCCTCGCGCTTCGTCGCGTTGCAACTCCTTTTCTACACCGGCCTCGGCTATCTCGCGTCGGTTGCGACGGTACAAGGGCTAAGACTTGCCGGCGTGCCCTAGGCGCCACTCATCGCAACATGTATGAAGGCAGTTAGCCACAGAGGGCACAGAGAACACAGAGAAATCATTATCTCCTCTGTGCTCTCTGTGTGCTCTGTGGCTATTCCTCCACGCCGAGAGCGAGCAGCGCGGCCTCGGTCGCAATCTGGCGATTGATGTTGATCCTCAGTCTTGCCCACAGCTGATCGAATTTTTCGACCCAACTCATCAACCGCCGCAACCCGACTTTTTGCGCCAGCGGCGCTAAACGGTCGAGAGCGTCGATGTTGA
>WNGF01004970.1_pt1 | contig 21324 bp, 14 predicted proteins | sample 5400641 | NCBI WGS metagenome assembly WNGF01 (sample SAMN13153371, study PRJNA577476) | soil metagenome | isolation source: 80 cm soil or saprolite under grassland replicate 2 | place: USA:California | collected 2016-06-15 | reverse complement strand
GTGAACTCCTGGGTCTGCGGATTCAGGTGCCCCAGCTGCCTGGCCTTCGCCACGGCCTGGTCGCTGAGCCTCCAGGTGAGCAGCCCCCGGGTGATATCCGACTCGTAGATCCGGCCGTTGTACCAGTAGTCGGACCAGTCACCGCCCAGGATGAGCTGTGTGTTCGACAGCGGGGCGGGGTCGGCGTAGGCGATCTCCTTCGCGTTGGCGGGGTCGGTGAAGTCGACCACGCTGATGCCCCCCTGGTACTGGGCGGCCACGAGCACGTACCGGTTGGCCGTGGGCACGACGTTGTAGTTGTGCCACGTGCAGTTCTCCGTGGCCGTCTGGGGCCGGGGATTGACGAACTCGCCCAGCGGGGCGCCCGTCTTGGTGTCGAAGAAGAACAGCGTCTTGTCGACGTCGCTGCTGGTGGGCTGGCACCGAGCCTGGCTGCCGCCGCCGGGCTCGTGGCCGAAGACGATCACCTTCCCGTCCCACGTGAACGCCGCCGAGTGGCCTATGGTGACGCCGGGCACCTGCTTGGAGTAGAGCGCGACCGGGGTGTCCAGCGACCCCCCGTCGGCCGGATCCATGCTGAAGATAGTGAACCCGTTGCCACCGGCGCACGCGGCCTTCAGCACGTCGCCCAGGATCACGCCGGTGTCGTGGCAGGGCCGACCGGCCGGCACCCGGTGCAGGAACGAGGCGCTTCCCGGATCGTTGAGGGGAATCTGGACGATGTCGATCCCCGGACAGTTCCCGTCCGAAGCGCTGTTGTAGACCAGCAGCCGCCCGTGCGCGACGTCCGGCACCAGCGTGGCCGTATGCGAGCCGCAGTTCCCCGGGGGCACGGTCGGGTCGTGGGCGACGGTCCCGGTGGCCGGCAGGCCGCCCTTGATGGTGGTGCCGTCGTCCAGCGACACCATGACCGAGGGGATGGTGATGGTGGGGTCGGTGCCGCCCATGGTGATAGGTTGGCCGGAAACGTTGTTGGCCACGATCACCGCGCTCGCGCCGGCATTCTGGGCGTTGTGCACCTTCTGGACGAAGGTGCAGGTCCCACGGTCCACCAGCGCGACGGCACCGGAGGGCAGCGAGAACGGCTCGCAACCGTCGGTGGTGGTCCCCACGCCGTCGTTCACCAGGACGATGTCGCCGGAGATCCCCTGGTCGGGCGGCGGGGGCCCGAACGCGGCACCGCTGGCCTGGTACTCGCCCGCGGCCGGGGACGGCGGGTCCACGGTCACCTTGTTCGGCAGGGTGGCCTTGAGGGGCACCGAGCCCACCAGGTGGGGATCGGCCGGATCGCTGACGTCGAAGATGTGGAGCCCCTCGAAGCCCGACCCCACCAGCTTGCCGTCGCACGTCGCCGTGGGGCTGGCCGGCGAGTTCCAGGATCGGACCAGGAGGTTGCGCCATACCAGGACGTCACCCTGGTCCCCGGCGCACTGCCGGTAGTCGTTCAGCTCCACCGGGTTGTCGGGCTCAGTAATGTCGATGATGCGAAACCCGTCGTAGTTGCCCTGGTATGCGGTCTTGCCCCAGAAGGCGAGGTCAGAGTTCGCGGTAAAGGGCACCTCGGTGTTCTCGCGCTCGGAGAATCCGAGGGGATGCATGTTGCTCGTGTACGTGAACCTGTCGAACGGCGGGGCAGCAGCGGCCAGCGCCGCCTGAGGGATCATGAGGAGTACCGCTACCGAGGCTGCCAACACCGACATCCAGACCGCCCGTCGCATGCATTCCTCCCTGAGGACCAGAGTGGATAGGACGCGTCCCGGAGGGCGGAGGAGGGTCCCGGGCGGCCCACGGGGAGACCGAGCGGTGTAAGGCAGGCACCCGGGGCAGGGGCTCCCGGCCAGCGGCAAGCGTTCGATCGCCCACGATCTTCCTCCGAGGAGGGAACGGCCGACTGTACCCACGGATACAAATCGTGCGCAAGCTCCGGAAATCAGCCCGGTGGCGTTTCGCTCGGCTCCCCAGCAGCTACTCGTACCAGGGGGCATCGTCGTAGCGACCGGCTGGAGGCGCAGGCCCCGCGGCCGAGGTGGAGCAAGGCATGACCCCGCCGATGGCCCGGTCTGGCGTGGCGATATCGACTCGCCGCAGCGGCTTGGGCCAGTAGGTCCCGGCCCGCAGCTGCATGGCGAACTGCTCAAGGATGGCTGTACAGCGCCAACGCCAACACGAAGTGGACGACCACCGGGCGGTCCAGCCGCGCCTTTGCTCTGGATGAGGGGATCGGGTTAGCCCCTCCGATCCTGAGACGGCCGATCGCGCTGAAGCAGCCAAGGTCCCGACCTGCACGGGTCATTCGCCCCTGGGAACGCTCACCAGCGTGGACATACCCTACCGGGGTATTGTGCGGCCACGGGAAGGAGTTGAGCTCAATGGGGAGCGTGATCCGGGCCGAGCGGCTCTCGAAGCGTTTCGGCGAGCTCGAGGCGCTGGCCCCTCTCGATCTCGAGGTCGAGGCGGGCGAGGTGCTCGGCTACCTGGGGCCCAACGGGGCCGGCAAGACCACGACCATCCGCCTGCTCCTGGGCCTGCTGCGCCCCACCTCCGGCAAAGCCGAGATCTTCGGCCTGGACGTCCAGCGCGACACGGTGGCGGCCCACCGCCTGCTGGCCTATGTCGCCGGCGAGACCAGCCTGTGGGCCTCGCTCACCGGCATGGAGACGTTGCACCTGCTCGGCCGCGTGCAGGGCCGTGTCGACCCCACGTACCGTGACGAGCTCATCGAGCGGTTCGCCTTCGATCCGTGCAAGAAGGTCCGCAGCTACTCCAAAGGCAACCGCCAGAAGCTCGGGCTGATCGCGGGGCTGATGAGCCGCGCCGACCTGCTGATGCTGGATGAGCCGACCAGCGGGCTCGACCCCCTCATGGAGCGCGAGTTTCGCGGTTGCGTGCGCGAAGCCAAGGCCGCCGGCCAGACAGTCTTCTTGTCCTCCCACATTCTCAGTGAGGTCGAGGCGCTGTGCGACCGGGTCGCGATCTTGCGCAGCGGCCATCTCGTAGAGGTCGGCACGCTGGCCGACATGCGCCATCTGTCAGCGCTGTCGATCGAGGCCACTTTCACCCAGGCACCGCCGGACCTGTCCGTGGTGCCGGGCGTAAGCGACATCGAGATCGAGGGCAACCGAGTGCGCCTGCGGATACACGGCTCGGTCGAGCCACTGCTGCAGCGGCTGACGGCCGCGCGGGTGACCCAGCTGTTGAGCCGGGAGCCCTCGCTGGAGGAGCTGTTCCTGGCTCGCTACGGCGCCGTCAAGAACGGGGAAGTGACCCGAAGTGGCCGTTGAGACGATCAACAGCCGCCGCCCAGTGCGGGCCGCCCGCTTCCCGGGCCTGGCCCCGGTTGGCCTGGTCGCCCGCCGCCTGTGGCGGGGCGCCGTGCTATGGGGTGGGGTGTTCGCCCTGATGATGTGGGCGCTGGTGTCCCAGTTCGCCAAGGAGTACCCGACCGCCGCCGACCGCGCGCGGCTGGTCAGGACCATGGGCGCCGATGTCGGCTCGCAGGCCATCGTCGGCCCGGCACACCACCTCGACACGGTCGCCGGCTACACCGCCTACCACGCCGTCGGCATCCTCGGCCTCGTCGTCGCGGTGTGGGGCCTGCTTGCCGCCACCCGCCTGCTGCGCGGCGAGGAGCAGGCCGGCCGCTGGGAGCTGCTGGTGGCCGGCCAGACCACCAGACGACGCGCGGCAGCCAGCGCCATCGGGGGCCTTGGCATCGGCCTGCTCACTCTATGGACGGTGTCCGCCGCCACCGCGGTCCTCATCGGCCGCAGCCCAGACGCCCGCTTCACCGTCAGCGCCAGCCTGTTCATGGCCGTGGCGGCAGCAGCAGCCACCGGGATGTTCCTGGCCGTCGGAGCGTTGTGCAGCCAGCTCGCCGCCAGCCGCCGCCACGCGGCCGGCCTGGCCGCCGCCATCTTCGGAGTCGCCTACCTGCTGCGCGCCATCGCCGCCACTGACGCGTCCTTGCGGTGGCTTCGCTGGGCCAGCCCACTGGGCTGGGTCGACGAGCTACGCCCCCTCACCGGCAGCCGGCCGCTGCTGCTGCTGCCGATCCTGGGCACCACCGCAGCGCTGGCCTGCCTGGCGATCGTGCTGGCCGGCAGGCGCGACCTGGGGGCCAGCGTCCTGCCCACCAGCGACACCGCACCAGCTCGCACGCGCCTGCTCAACAGCCCGCTCGGCCTGGCAGCCCGGCTGAATCGGGGCACCGCGCTCGCCTGGATCGCCGGGCTCGGCGGCGGCGGGCTCGTCCTGGGGCTGAGCACCAAGACGATGCAAGACGTGTGGGCCAACCAGTCCGGCGCGGTGTTCGCACGCCTAGGTGGCGCCACCGGCGGCGCCACCTACCTCGGCCTGGTCTTCCTCATCGTTTCGCTGCTGGTCGCCACGGCCGCCGCCGGCCAGGTGGCCGCCATCCGTGAGGAGGAGGCCGAGGGCTACCTCGACCACCTGCTTGCCCGGCCCGTGGTCCGACTGTCGTGGCTGGCGGGCCGCTTCACCGTGGCCGCCGCGGCGTTGATCGCAGCCGGGGTCCTCACCGGGCTGCTCACCTGGCTGGGCGCGGTCAGCACCGGCGCGGACCTGCGCCTGGCGACCGTGCTGGCCGCCGGCATCAACCTGATCCCAGCCGGCATCTTCGTGCTCGGCATCGGCACGCTGCTCCACGGCCTGGCACCCCGCTTCGCCGCAGTCATCGCCTACGGCCTGGTGGTGTGGTCGTTCCTGGTCGAGATCGTCGGCGCCAGCCTCGGCGCCAGCCATTGGCTCCTGGACACCTCGCTGCTGCATCACCTCGCCCGCGCACCGGCAGCCCCGGTGCGCTGGGACAGCGCGGCGATCCTGGTCGCCATCGGACTGGCCGCCGCCGCCACCGGAGCCATCGCGTTCACCCGCCGCGACCTCAAGGGCGCCTGAACACCCGGCGCTCCAGTGGGGGTGCCGGCAAGCCCGCCTGCACCCCCATTCTCGCGACACATCGAGCCACCGCGGCACGCCCTGGCATCATCAGGAAGCTGGTCACAGATCGCCTGGAACCACGTCGCGTGAACGTGTTGCGGTGCTTGCTCAGGCCTCCGCACCGCCGACCGGGCAGGGCCAGGCCGGTGAGCCAGGCCGTCCGGCGACCGACTACAGCCGCTCCTCGACCCGGATGCCACGGTCGGCGAGCTCGGCGGCTAGGGCCGCGCGCAATGCCGTAGGACCGGGCGGCGTTGGGATTGGCCACGTCGGCGAGGAACGCGTCGACTGTGGCGGCGACTCCGCCAGCGTTTCCCTGGCGTGCAGAATCTGCTAGCCCTGGCGGTACGCGTCCGGGTCGGCCCGGAACCGCTCGTGGCAGGCCTGCGAGCAGAAGTAGTAGGTCCGGCCCTCGGACTCCTCGCTCGCTGCCGCGCTGGAGGGGTCGATCTGCATCCCGCACACTGGATCCTTGACGGTCTTCATCTCCTTCTCGGTTCCTTCCTCGTGCTCTCGGACCTCGACCATGGGCGCCACCGCTCCGGTCGCCTGGATCGGGGTCGGATGGAAGCGCCGCAGGCGGTTGGCGTTACCCACCACTGACAGGGACGAGGCCGCCATGGCCCCGGCGGCGATCATGGGATTGAGCAGCAGGCCGATGGCCGGGTACAGGACCCCGGCGGCGATCGGGATGCCCACCGTGTTGTAGCCGAAGGCGAACACCAGGTTCTGGCGGATGTTGCGCATCGTGGCCCGCGACAGCGCGATGGCGGTCACCACGCCGTCCAGGTCCCCGGAGATCAGGGTGATGTCGGAGGACTCGATGGCCACGTCGGTGCCGGTGCCGATGGCGATGCCCACGTCGGCCTGGGCCAGCGCGGGGGCGTCGTTGATCCCGTCGCCCACCATGGCCACCAGCTTGCCCTGGTCCTGCAGCCGGCGGACCTCCAGGGACTTGTCCTCGGGCAGCACCTCCGCCAGGACCCGGCCGATGCCGACCTGGCCGGCCACTGCCTGGGCGGTGCGGCGGTTGTCGCCGGTGATCATGACCACCTCCAGGCCGGCCCGCCGCAGTGCCCCCACGGCCTGGGCCGAGCCGTCCTTGAGGGTGTCAGCCACGGCGACCACGCCGGCCGGGGCACCGTCGACAGCGGCGTAGATGGCCGTCTTGCCCTCGGCGGCCAGGCGCTCGACCGCCTCGTCCAGGTGTGCCGGATCCACCCCCAGGCCTTCCAGCAGGCTGCGGCGCCCCACCACTACCTGCCGGCCGTCCACCGTCGCCCGGACGCCCTTGCCAGTGACTGAGTCGAACGCCGAGGGCTCCGCCAGGCGGACGCCCCGGTCGCGGGCGCCCAGCACCACCGCCTGGGCCAGGGGATGCTCGGATGAGCGCTCCGCCGAGGCCACCAGCCGCAGCAGCTCCTCCTCGCCGAGGCCGGCGGGGACGACGTCGGTCAGGGACGGCTCGCCCTTGGTGATCGTGCCGGTCTTGTCCAGCACGATGGTGTCGAGCTTGTGCGCGGTCTCCAGCGCCTCCGCCGAGCGGATCAGGATGCCCCGCTGGGCGCCCTTGCCCGTCGCCACCATGATCGACAGTGGTGTGGCCAGCCCCAGCGCGCAGGGGCAGGCGATGATCAGCACCGCCACCGCGGCCACCAGGGCGAAGGTGAGCGCTGGGACGGCGTGCAGGTCGAACCAGACGACGAAGGCGCCGATGGCGATGAAGATCACCGCGGGGACGAAGTAGCTCGCGACCAGGTCGGCCAGGCGTTGGATGGGGGCCTTGGAGGCCTGCGCCTGCTCCACCAGCTTGACGATCTGGGCGAGCATGGTGTCCTTGCCGACCCTGGTGGCCCGGAACCGGAACGCGCCGGTCTGGTTGATGGTCGCGCCGATCACCGCATCGCCCGGCCGCTTCTCCACTGGGATGGGCTCGCCGGTCACCATCGACTCATCCACCGCCGACAGACCATCGGTGACCTCACCGTCGACGGGGATCTTCTCGCCTGGCCGGACCGCTACCACATCGCCGGCCTCCACGTCCTCGACGGGGATCTCCAGCTCCTCGCCAGCCCGCAGGACGCGGGCGGTCCTGGCCTGCAGGCCGATCAGCTTGCGGATGGCCTCGCCGGTCCCCGCCTTGGCCCTGGCCTCAAACAGCCTGCCCAGCAGGATCAGGGTCAGGATCACCCCCACCGCCTCGTAGTAGACGGAGCGGAGATCCTCCGGGAAGATCCCGGGGGCCAGCGTGACCACCAGGCTGTAGCCAAACGCCGCGGCCGAGCCGATGGTGATCAGCGTGTTCATGTCGGCCGTGCGGTGCCGAAGCGTGAGCCAGCCGGTGCGGTGGATGGGCCAACCCGTGTAGGCCATCACCGGGGCGATCAACGCCAGCTGCAACCAGCGGTTCGACAGGATCCCGGGCAGCCACGAGGGATTCAGGTAGTCCCCCACCATGATCGCAAACAGCACCGGGGCGGTCAGCACGGCGCCGACCACGACCCGCCGGGACAAGTCGGCGATCTCCGCCCGGCGGGCCGCGGCCTCGGCATTCTCGGTCTCCTCCGAGCCGGGCCGGGGACGCTCCTGGACCCGATAGCCGGCCGAGCCCACGGCCTGCGCCAGGTCCTCGACCCGCACCTTCGCCGGATCGAAGTCCACGGTGACCCGCTCGGCGCCGAAGTTCGCCTGAACACGGTCCACCCCGGGGACGCTGTCCAGCACGGTCTCGATGTTGGCCACGCAGGTCGGGCAGGTGACGCCGCCTCCGCGCAGGGCGAACTCCGCGCGGGTGGTCCTGCCGACCTGCAGCGTCGGGCCCACGCCGACGGCCCTGGCCGTCTCATGGGCGTGGCCTTGTGGCACCTGCGACCGGGGCTCGCTCTTGGTGAGGACCGCCGGCCCGTCGGCGTCTGCTGGTGAGGGCCCATGCCCGTTGCCGCCAGCCGGCTCCACCACCAGGGTGCCGTGCAGCATGTTCATCCCGCACGCGAACCCGAACTCGCCGCGCTTCTCCGGAAGGAGTTCCACCGTGGTCCTGCCGAAGGCGACGAGGGACTTGCTGACCCCGAAGTCGGGGAACACCACCCGGGAGGAGCAGTCGCTGTTCTCCTGCCGGTCGAACACCAGGCGCAGCGGCACCCCCTCCTGGACCCGGATCAGGTTCGGCGAGTACCCGCCCTTGACGGTGATCTCCACCTCCTGCATCCCGCCTCGGACCTCAGCCCTGCGAGCCTGCTTGGGCCCGAAGAAGAACCAGGCCAGGATGGCGATGAGAACCCCGCCCGCGGCGGTCACCAGGAGCTCCGCGCCCGTCACCGCAACCTCACTTCCTCCTTGTGTCTGCGTCCTCACTCACGGTTTATCGCCGGGCGAACCGGTCCACCAGCTCTTCGACCTTGTCCGCCTTCGTCCGTCAGAGTATACCCGACCGGGGTATCCCTCGTAGCCGACCTTGGCTCAGGCCGATCGTCACAGGATGCGCGGGACCTATGGAACACGGTCGCGGCCGATTGACCGGGGCAAAGTGCAGGGTGCCCTGCCGGTGGTGGGCGCCGGGCGGGCTGCCCAGCACCTGCCGGGTCTCGTATGGCCAGCTCGCGCAGGCTCCAACGGTCCGCCGGTCAGGATTTGAGCAGCCGCTCCATCGCGCGAGTGGCCTCGGTGAGCTTGGCCTGGCCGTCCCCGTTGGGCGCGACCATCGCCGCCATCACGCAGTGGCGTAGGTGCTCATCCAGCAGCCCCAGGGCGACGCTCTGCAACGCCCGCGTGGTCGCGGCGATCTGGGTGAGCACGTCGATGCAGTAGGCGTCCTGCTCGACCATGCGCTCCAGACCCCGGACCTGCCCCTCGATCTTGCGCAGCCGGGTCAGGTAGGTGTCCTTGTCCATGCTGTAGCCGCGCACCTTGCATCCCTCCCACTACCCTACTGTGGTCTGCACCCAACATCGGCTGGCGGTCCTGGCAGTGGCAGGGCGGACCGGCCCGTGCCGCAGGGGACGACGGTCCCTACCCTATACCCCGTCCGGGAATACTTGCCCGCATGCTGCTCACTGCCTTCGCTGGCTCACACGCCGTCGCCGGGAGCTCAGGTCGCGCCGGGCCCGCTTCCCACACTCGCTCCTGAGACATCCAGGCCCACACGCGGGTCGCGATGCAGGCCAACGTCGCTGCCCAGGCAGCATTCACGGTCCCCCTGCCCTGCATCAGCGCCGACCCAGACGGCATGAGCGAGCCGCTCGGCATCTTCGGGATCGCTCCGGCGATGGCGAAGGTCCCAACCGAGGCCGGTCATTCGGCCTAGCCCGGCATATACCCCACGGGGGTACGGTAGAAGAGAGGAATCGAGCGGGCGAGATGCCAAAGGCAGTTGGAGCCCGAGGAGGTGGTCCGAGATGACAGTGTCGGATCTTCGCCCCGGTCTCCAGGGTGACTGCTGGGCCAAAGATGGATCCCGCCTTCCAGGACGTGGTGGCGCTGCTGGAGGTCGACGACATGCGCCAGGGCGTCGAGCACATGCACTGGACGCGAGACGCGCGGTCGGGTGCAAGGGCACGGGAGGTAAGGCGCTATGAGCATCTGGTGCCGTCACTGCAAGGAAAAGATCGTCGACGTGCCGGGACACTCCTGGGTGCTGGAATCCAGCTACGGCGTCGCCGAGCACTGCCCACACGAGCCGGAGACGCCCAAGTCAGTCTCGGCGCGTACCCGCGCCCAGATGGCCGACGTCGCCTACCGCATGCGGGCCTCGGGGATGGCTGGTGTCTTCCCTGACATCTACCGCTACTACGCAGGATGGGAGCTGGCTGGCTGAAGTAATCCGTCTCTTTTGAGCTGTAAGTACGATTGTGGAAGAACTCCAACCATCAGACTCAGATCCTCCTCCTGCCTGGTGGCGGGGTGGGCGCTGGTGTGGGCATCCCCGAGATCGGGCCGCCCAGCGGGTGCCGGCCGCGTGGGCAACGAGTGGGATCGGCTTCGCAAGCGCGCCGGCGACGCCAAAGGTCCCGACAAAGGCCAGCCATGCGGCCCTAGCTCAGGGTCCACAAGCGAATACCCTGCGGGGGTAGGGTAGGAATTGAGTGGCGAGGTGCCAAAGGCAGCTGCAGCCCGAGGGGATGGTCGAGATGACATTGTCGGATCTTCGCCCCAGCCTCCCAGGAGACTGCTGGCCGGCCCAGCCGGCTGTACCGCTGGGGATTGCTGGTCACGCGCCGCAAGCGGCTGGTGTTCGCGGTCTCGGGTGCCACTGTGATCGTCGCGCTCGCCCCGGTGCTGCTGTTGGACGACCCGCTGATACGGGAGGTCGTGATCGGCCCCATGGTGGCCGTCGCAGTGGTGGTCGCCGCCGCGCTGAGCCTAAGGAGTGAGTGAGATGGACCGCATATTTCGAGGCATCGGCAGGACCGTGGTGCACCACCGGAGGAAGGTGGTCGCCCTATGGGTCGTGTTCCTGGTGGTCGGGCTGATCTTCGCCCCGCACCTCCACGAGGTCTTCGATCGGGCGTGGACCTCTGGCAGCGCGGGCGAGGCCCAGCGGGCGGCCAACGTGGTGAACGCGGAGTTCCCAAACGGCGGTGCATTCCAAGAGCAGCTAGTGCTCTCCAGCACCTCCTACACCGTGGACGATCCCCGGTACCGCGACGCGGCGGAGGACCTCATCGATCGCCTCCAGAGCGCGAGGCTCGTCAAGGGGGTGACCAGCTTCTTCAGCACGGGTGACAGCTCGCTTGTGAGCGCCGACCGAAGGACCACCGTCGCCCTGCTGGATCTGAAGGCCACCACGCACCTCGGCGGCACCCAGGTCACCAAAGACGTCCTGGACGACGTGGCGGCCGCGCCCAAGCCCGGGTGGCTCACGGCGAACACGACCGGGATCGAGGCGGTGCACTCCCAGCTGACCACCGCCGGCCAGGAGGCCGCCCAGAAGGCGGAGGAGGTCGCGTTCCCGGTGGCCATCGTGATGCTGATCGCGGTGTTCGGAGCCCTGGTGGCGTCCGCCCTGCCGCTGCTCCTGGGGGCTTTGAGCATCGTGCTCGCCCTGGCCCTGGCCTTCGCCGTGGGGCAGTTCATGGATCTCAATGTGGTCCTGGAGACCCTCGTGGTCAGCCTTGGCCTGGCGCTCGGCATCGACTACTCCCTGTTCATGCTCACCCGCTTCCGGGACGAGCGGAAGGCTGGTCGGGACATCCCGGCGGCGGCCGTGGAGACGGTGACCCACGCGGGCAAGGCCATCGCGTTCTCCGGGCTGGCCGTGCTGATCGGCCTTGGCGCGCTGGTCGCCGCCAAGGATGGCACCCTCAACTCCATCGCGGTCGGGGGGATGCTCGCGACGGTGGTGGCGCTGTCCGCCGGCCTGACCCTGCTGCCCGCCGTGATCACCATGCTCGGCGACCGGATCGAGAAGCCCCGGACCCTTACCCGGTTCCTGAGCCGGACCCAGCGAGGCGGGCTCTGGCACCGGTGGGCCACCCACGTCATCCGCCGGCCGGTCCGCTACCTGGTGCTCGGTGTGGTCGTCATGGGCGCTCTGGCCTTCTCCACCGTGAACCTCAAGCTGGGCTCCCTGGGCGCCAACGAGCTCAGCGCGGACTTCCAGAGCCGCCAGGGTTACGAGACCCTGGCCAAGGAGTTCGGACCCGGGGTTATCTCGCCCGTCCAGTTTGTGATCCGATCGGACAGAGGCATCGGCGACTCGCAGATCATCGCCGGCGTGGAACGCCTCACCAAGACGATCCAAGCCGATCCCCGCTTCGCGGGGGCGATGAGCATCACCACGGTCGTGCCCGATGAGGACGTCGCCGGGTACCAGGCCTTGTACGCGAACGACTTCGCGAACGTGCCCAAGGTGCTGAAGGCGAAGCTCGCCCCGATGGTAAACCTGGACGGCGACCGCGACACGACCGTGGTGCAGGGATTCCTGAAAGCCGACCCGGAGACCCCCGAGGCGTGGACCATCGTGCGCGACGTCCGGCGCGACCTCGTCCCCACGGTGCCGGAGCTTCGCGGCGCCGAAGTCCTGGTGGGTGGAAACACGGGCATCGAAGCCGACAGCGTCAAGGCCTTGTACTCGCGGTTCCCCATCGTCTACGGGATCATCCTGACCGCCACGTTCTTGATGCTGATGGTCCTGCTCCGCTCGATCCTGGTCCCACTCAAGGCGGTGGTGCTGAACCTGCTCTCGGTGGCGGCCGCCTACGGGGCGCTCGTCCTCGTGTTCCAGAAGGGCCTGGGCGAGGGCGCCTTCGACTTCACCTCGACGGGCACCGTGAGCTACATGAACCCGCTATCCCTGCTCGCAATCCTGTTCGGCCTGTCGATGGACTACGAGGTGTTCCTCATGAGCAGGATCCGCGAACTCCACGACCGTGGGCACTCCAACGATGAAGCCGTGGCCCTGGGCCTGGAGCGAACCGGACGGGTCATCACCGGGGCCGCCGCCATCATGCTCGTCGTCTTCAGCGGCTTCCTCCGCGCCGACATCCTGATGATCAAGGAGCTCGGCTTCGGCTTTGGAGTGGCCGTCCTCCTCGACGCCACCATCGTCCGCATCCTTCTGGTGCCGGCGGTGATGCGGCTTCTCGGGGAGCGAGCCTGGTGGCTACCGGGATGGCTGGCCCGGATCCTCCCGAAGGTCGAGCTCGACAAGGAGGTGGCCACCCCCGTGCCGGTGGTCCCGGAGACCACGCTCCAGCGGACGGGCTGAGAGGAAGACAGAGGGCCTCCCACCCGCCACCTCGCACCCGGCCATGAGCAGGAGGACCGCCATGAACGCCGACAGCAAGAAGCCGCCCGCGCCCGGCCAGCCGCAGGACGCACGACAGGAGTGCTGCAACGGCCGCCAGGCTGGAGAAGAACAGAGCTGCTGCGGCCGCCACGGCGGCCGCGGCGAGCGCTGCTGCGGGGCGCCCACGACCACAGCACGGAAAGCAAGAGAGGGGAGGGACGGTGAACGAGCGTTTGGCGCCGACGCAAGTGTCGGATGACCCCGCCGACGCAAAGGATCTCTCGGGCTTTCTCTCCCTGGAACCCCGGTTGGCTGGCCGGCGCCTGGCCCGTCGGTTGGACGGCTCGGGGGCGACGAAGCTGGAGGTGGGTGGCAAGGCGGCTTGGTTGGACCGCCTGGTCGGGTACGGGTTCCCGGTGCCGCAGGCGTTCGCGCTGACAGCCGACGCCTACCGGGCGTTCGTCGCCAGTGGCGACCTGGACGGGTTCATTGGTGAGCTGCGCGCGACGCCTCCCCCGCCTGCCGACGCGATCCAGGCGGAGACGATTCGGGTCGACACCGCGTTCCTGGATCGGAGGTTGCCGTCGGAGATCGAGGAGACTGTCCGTGCGATCGCGCGAAGGCTGCTGGCGGCCTCGTCAGTGGCGGTGCGCTCCTCGGCGACTGCCGAGGACCTCGCGGCCGCGTCGTTTGCCGGGCAGTACCGGACCTTCCTCGGGGTTGGGACCGAGGACGAGGTCATCGACGCCGTCCGGCGCTGCTGGGCGTCGCTGTGGGGCCCGGCGGTGCGCGCCTACCGGCGCCGGGAGGGGACGTCGGAGGAAGACCTGGCCATGGGCGTGATCATCCAGGCCATGGCCGCCGCGCAGTGGGCCGGGGTGCTGTTCACCCGTGACCCGCAAGGCGACCCGGGAAGCGCCCGGATCGAGGCGGTGCGCGGCCTGGGGAGAGCCTTGTGTCCGGCCGGGTCACGCCGCACGACTACACCATCGATCGCGCCAGCTTCACCGTTCGGGCCGGTCACACCCACTGGCCGCCGACGTTCCTGGAGGACCTGCTGCGGTTGGGATTGCGGGTCGAGCGTGCGATGGGCGCCCCGCAGGACATCGAGTGGGCGCATGCCGACGGCCGGCTCTACCTGCTCCAGACGCGGCCGATCACGGTGCGCGGCCCTCGTGGTGGCGAGGACGACGGCTTCGACACGACGCCGGTCGGCGGCGCCACGTACACGCCGGCGGGCGTGCAGGAGATGCTGCCCGGCGTCATCCCGCCGCTGCTGTGGACGATCAACGCTCCGCTGCTGGAGAACGCCTTCCGCAGTCTGTTCGCTGACCTCGGCGTGCCGATCCCGCCGGCCGAAGATCCGTACTTGGCCCTCGGCAGGTTCCGCGGTCGCGCCGCGCTCAACCTCTCGCTGCTTCGTGAGGCCGCGGTGGCCATGCCGGGGAGCTCCCCAGCGGAGGTCGAACGCCAGTACCTCGGCCGGGTCCTCAGCAAGGACGATCCGCGGCCGTCTTCGGCGGGTAGGCTGGGCCGCGCAATCGCGGGGATCCGCTCCCTGCAGGTGCGGCGCAGGGTCGAGGACGAGGTCGAGGTGTTCACGGAAGCCGTGCACGGCGTGGTCGCCCTCGGGGTCTCGCCTGCGGAGCTGCCCATCCGCCACCTGCTCGCCTACCGCACCAGGGTGCGCGATCTCGCGTTCCGCGGATATGCCGCGGAGGTCGCCGCCGCGGCCGGTGCGGCGGCCGCCTACCGCGCCCTGGAGTCGACACTGGGGCGGTGGGTCGGTCAGGACCGATCCTCGCTGTGGGCGCAGCGGGTGACGGCCACGAGCGCTCGAGCGAGCGGCTTGGAGTCCGCGTTCGCCATCTGGGACCTGTACGCCGAGTGCCTCTGCGGCAGCCCGGCGTTGGCCGCCGTGCGCGCCGCCCCTGAGAAGGCGTTGGAAGAGCGCCTGCCGACGATGGGCGAGGACGGTCAGCGGGTCCTCGCCTTCGTCGGCAGGATCGGCCGGCACGTCGGCTCGATGTCGATCTACGGCGGGCCGACTTGGGACGAGCACCGCGCGCAACTGTGGGACCACGTCCGGGGTACCGTGAGATGCTGCGACGACGACGGCTGCGAGCTGTCGCCATCGCCCGATGTCCGCCTCCAGAGCGCCGAGGAGGCGCGCCGCTTGGCGCTGGCGGAGCTGCAGGCGGAGCTGCGACGATCCTGGAAATGGCAGGCTACTCGCGTGCTGACGGGTCAGATCGTTGACGTCCGCGGGCGCCTGCTGCGCAAGTTGGTGGCCGACGCGTCCCGATTCCTGCAACTGCGTGAGCAGGCCAAGGCAGCGTTGCTGGTCCTCGGCGGCGAGGAACGCAGGCTCATCCTCGAGGCGACGCGCCGGCTCGAGGCCTCGGGCAGCCTCTCCGGCCTGGACGACTCGCTGCTGCTGTCCGACCGTGAGCTCGAGGAGCTGCTGGTTGGCGGCGAGCCGGTCTCAGCCGAGGAGCTCACCCGCCGGCGCAATGCGCTCGCACGGGCGCAAGCGGCCGAGCCCCTACCCGAGACCTTCGAGGGCACGCCCGGCGCGGTGGAGCTGCCGGCGCTTGGCGGCGACGTCATCCAGGGCTGGGCGGCCAGCCCCGGCAGAGCGCAGGGATCTGCCAGGATCCTGCGCCGCCTCACCGACGGGCGCGACCTCCTCCCCGGCGAGATCCTTGTGGCCAGGAGCACCGATGCCTCGTGGACTCCGCTGTTCCTGATCGCGGGGGGCATCGTGCTGGAGGAGGGGGGACCGCTGTCGCACGCCGCCATCGTCGCCCGCGAGTTCGGCGTGCCCGCCGTGCTCAACGTCAAAGGCGCGCTGCGGGCGCTGGCAACGGGGGAGCGGCTGGACGTCGACGGGTCAACCGGCATGGTCGTTCGGGTCCGAACGGAGGTGGCAGCATGACCGCTCCGACCTACGACGTGAGCGCGTCGGTGTTCCTGCCCGGGCTGATGGGCGCCGGGATCCTGCTGTCGGGCGGCATCCTGCTGGCCGACGGGATCAAGCGGCTCACCCCAAACCGCGGGGTACGCAGGCGCGTCGCAGTGGCCAAGGCGGTGCACGGGGTCGTGGAGGGCGCCGCCCGCGCCGCGGGCCACAGCGTGCCCACCCACGAGCTGTTCCCCCGCCGGCTGCGCGGGCGGTGGACCTACGTCCTGGTGACCGTGGCGCTGATGGCCGCTGGACTGGTCGCCACGCGGCTGTTCACCGACGCGTACACCAACCCTCGGGGAACCCTGCACGACAACCCGTGGACCATCGCCCTGGCCCTGCTGACCGATGCGCCGCTGCTGCTGGGTGCCCTGCTCTGCGGGTCGCTTGCGGTGCTGCACCGCCACGCGCCCCAGCCGCTACTGCGCCTGGTGGCCGCAACGTGGCTCGGGCGCCTCACGTCTCCTCCGGACGATGCGGAGGAGCGCGTCCGAACGCTGGCTCCCTGGCTCAGACGAGGAGTGGTCTCATGAATCGCCTCAATCGAAAGATCGCGCTTGGGATTCTCCTCGGGTTCCTCGCCTACACGGGGGTCTATATCTTCGTGTATCTGTGGCGGGCGTTCGGGCTGGAGAAGGCGGAGGTGGTCCGCAACGCCGGGATCTGGCACGGCGATCCATTCGCCCGAGCGATCCTGGTTTCGGTGTTCTTCGCCATCGGCCTCATCGTCCTGGTGTGCGCGACCATCACGCGCCAGCAGGGCGCCCGGTCCGGACATGTGCGCCTGCGACCCGACCTGTGGGAGTGGCTGGAGCGGGAGTCGGCGGAAACCAACGAGTCGCCCTCTCGGCTGGCCGACCGCGCCATCGCCTTCTACCGCTCGCGCCTGGAGGGCACGCGCGACACCTGACCAGTCCGCCTGCTGATAGCAGCTCCAGATGCTGGAGCTACGCGACGAGCCATCGCCCTGAACCACTGAGCAGGGCTACCATGGGCATGTGAGCGAGAACCACAGGGTCCCCTCGCCCGCACTGGCCAGTGCTCCCACCCCCGTCGCCCCGGTCGCGTGGCGGCCTCTCGCCGTGCTGCGGGCCGCGTGGCTGCGCGCGGCGGTCGTGGTCGCGGTCGCGTTCGCGCTTCTGCTCGTCCTCGGCAACGGCGCCATCCTCGGCACCTCGCTGTGGGTCAGGCACACCGTCCAGCCGGCACAGGCACCGCTCAGGAGCATCAGCAACGTGCGGGTGGTCGACGCCAAGCTCTGGCGCGGCGCCGCACCAGGCCGCCACGGCTACCACGCGCTGGCCGCCTTGATCGCCAGCCGGGAGGCCAACCCGGGTCAGGCGCTGCGCAGCAACCTGGCGGTCGGACCTCCGTCGCTGGAGCAGATCGCCTTCGCCGCGGGACTCGACCCCCGCCACGCCAAGGGCGTGGGCATCGCCGTGACCACAGTCAGCCGCATCCTGGATGCGCCCCGCCGGCTCTGGTCGCGCCTGACCGCCCCCGCGACCGCGGCCTAGCGCCGGTCATGTATCGGCGCCGCATGCAGTCCTCTCGCTATCCGTGCAGCTCCAAGGCTTGGGCACCGTCACCGGGGCCCAAGCGATCACTTCGAAACGGGACCGGCGCTCCAGTTCGAGCGAAGAGCTCGGCTGCAGCAGCGGGCATGCCCCGCAAGCGACGTGAAGGTCCCGGTGGCGACCGGCCATTCGGCCCTGTGAGCGGCCCTGGGTGCTTATACCCTACCCCCGTAAAGCATGTGCATCACCGAGGATGCCTGAAATGACGACGGGTGTCTGCGAGGAGGGCGGCGCGCGGTGCAGGACCGGATGCGCGGCTTTCGTCGCTCCGTTCAGGTCGCCCGTGACCTGCCTGAGCTCCACGCTGGCCTGCGATGAGGAGTTGCTGTGCTGCCTTGCTGCAGCATTCCCGCCGCTGGCGGCCACCGACCCGGCGAGGATCCGGCGTATCGCCCTGGAGTTGGCGGACGGCTTCCGCCGCCTGGACGGCGTCACCCGCGCGGTGTCGATGTTCGGCTCGGCCCGGCTCCCCGACACCCACCGCGACTACCTGCTCGCCCGCCAGACCGCACGCCGCCTCGGCAGCGCCGGTTTCGCGGTCATCACTGGCGGCGGCCCGGGAATCATGGAGGCCGCCAACCGCGGCGCCCGCGATGCCGGGGCCCTGTCGATCGGGCTGAACATCGAGCTGCCGTTCGAGCAACCGTTCAACCCCTATGTCGACGTGGCGGTGATGTTCCGGCACTTCTTCGTCCGCAAGCTGATGTTTGTCCGTTACGCCTCGGCGTTCGTGGTGTTCCCCGGTGGGTTCGGCACCCTGGACGAGCTGTTCGAGATGCTGACGCTCGCCCAGACCGGCAAGGCCAAGCATGTGCCGGTTGTCCTCGTCGGCACCCGCCACTGGCGTGGGCTGCTCGACTGGCTGCGCGCCGAACTGCTCGACAGCGCCATGATCGCCGACGTCGACGCGGCCCGGCTTCAGCTCACCGACGACCCGGAGCAGGTCGTGGCGTGGGTAATCACCAGCTGGCATCATCAACCCCGCTCCCGCCCCGCAGCCGCGCCGGTGCTCGCCCAGCCACCCGGGCGACAGACCGGCGATGACCCCCAGGCCGAGCAGCCCCACGACGCACATAGCGAGGCCCCACCACCCACGGTCGACGGGCCACCGGGCGGTCGAGGTAGCTCGGCCTCCTCGTCTCAGGTGGCCGTCAACTGACCGGCTTGGGACGTCCGCCCACCGTCAGGGCGTCCATGGTCGATCCGGCGCCCGTCCCGCCGCTCCTTACCCGTGTCGTTCGCAGGTTGCCATGATCTCGCGCCAGATACCACGACGGCGTCCCTCGGCGATGTGCAGGCCGGCCGCCTCGACGTTGGGTTCGGTGCGCCGGTTGAGCTCGGGGCCCATCAGCCGGCGGATGAGCGCGCCGACCTAGATCGGTGAGCCCGCCGAGAACGGGGTGGCGTGGGCGGACGTGCTCGTAGAGCAGGACCTGCCCGGTGGGCCGCACCACTCGGGCGGCCTCCCGCACGCCCCGGACCGGGTCGTCGACCGAGCAGAACACGCATGCGGCGGTGACGATGTGAAGGTGGCGTCCGGGTATGGCAGCGCTTCGATGTCGGCCACGTGCAGGTCGGCCTTCAGCCTCAGGCTCTCGGCGTGCCACCGGGCGTGGCGAGCATTCGGGGCGAGATGTCGATGCCGGTCAGCTCGATACGGCTCGGGTAGCAGGTCAGGTTGAGCCCGGTACTGACGCCGGGCTCCAGGACGCGGCCAGCCGCGCAACCGAACAGCCGTTGGCAGGGCGTCGACGCCGAGAGCCTCCATCGGGGTGGTGTACCAGCAACGCCACCCACGGCATCAGGAGCATGGCGCTGGCCAGCGCGCCCACAGGGGGCGTCACGGAGCAGGGACGCGGCCGAGGGGCCAGCTGCCGGCCAGCGCTCTGGGCCACGCGAGCCGCACCAGCAACGGGTCGCGGCGCCGCGGAAAACCAGCAGGGCCAGGGCCTCTGCGGCAAAGCCGGGCCAGGAGCGGTGGTAGACCATGAGCGGCGAGGCCGTCGCCAGGCAGCATCGGGGCCCCGAGGCCGGCCGCTCGTCGACGAGCGGCCGGCCTCGGGGCGGATGGATCGGTGAGGATCAGGTCGGTCCAATCGCACCTCCCACGGTTGGAGGCTTCACCTGATCTCGGCGGAAGAGCACACCTGCCTGCCAAGGGGTGCCAACCCGAGGCAGCACCACCCGGTCCAGCCCATACCAGCCGGCGTTGCGCCACGCCAGGATGAGCAAGGCCGCCACGACGATCATCGCCGGGTTGATCCCAGCACTGCCCGCGAACACAAACGAGAAGTTCAAGATCGCACCGAGGAACGCGACGATGCCGGTGAACAGGCCGAGGATCAGCATGATCCCGATGGTGATCTCGCCGATGGCCACCAGCGGCCCCAGCACCGTGTGGGCGCTGTCCCGCACCCACTCCAGGAAGTTCACATACCACGAGTAGGCGACGTCGGGGTGCTGGCCCTTGGTGCCAGTGGCCAGAGCGCTCTTGGCGAATCCGGCGACCGAGTCACCCACCTCCAGGTGGCGGCCGCCCACGGTGCCGCTGCGAATCCAGCCGATGCTGCCCGAGCCGGTCAGGCTGTAGGCGCTGTCGCCCCAGTTCCAAAACCGCCAGGTGATGTTGCCGCCAAAGACCTTGCCCCAGCCCGACTGGACCCACTCCCAGCCCAGCCACAGCCGGGCAATCAGCCAGATCCAGGCCGCAGCGCTGGAGCCAAACAGCCACTTGGCAAGCTTCGGCTCCTCGAAGTACACCGGCCCCGACCCCCGTTGTGTCCTGAGCCGGTCAGCTATTGCCATGACGTTCCCTCCTCTTCGGGCTTGATCCGCTCTTCATCGCTGGCACTCCGCCCTGCCTTCGGCCTCCGGCTCTTGCCTTCCAGATCACCCTCATGTCGCACACCTCGTTACCTTGTGATTTAACCTATCTGGGATCTTTAGATTTGGTTAGGTGGTCTGCTTTGTCGGCTTGCTTGGCGACTGGGTAGCGTCTGGCTGGACCGCTGCAGCGACCCTTCGGCCGGCCGGGGCCGGGCCGGGCTGGTTTCGGCCCACGAGCGGGCAGGCCGAGCTGATGGCGGATGTGCCGAAACCCACGGCGGACCCGATGCGGACTCAGTGGCCGGGCCGGATCTGGCGGCCGCTCCCACGGATGGCGAAGGTCGCGGGCGAGCGGGACGGCGAGGCGAAGCTGGGTGTAGGCCGCAACGATCAGCCAGGTCCAGCGGTCGGCCTGCTCGGGGGTGCGGACCCTGGCCGCGGTCCACCCCAAGGTGCCCTTGGCGAACCGGAAGGCGTGCTCGGCGTCGAAGCGGCGCAGGTAGGCCCGCCACATCACGTCCAGATCCGGCAGCAGCCCCGGCGGGCCGCTCCACCACAACCACAGCGTCTTGTGCGGCGCGCGACCGTCGGGAAGCCGCTCGACACTCACCCGGATCACCGTGCCCGCCACGACCGCGGGCCGCTGGCGGCCGGTGAAGTGCCCGCGGGTCTGCAGGCGCTGGTGCAACCCCGACCACGCACGTACCTCCACCCGGCCGTAGCGGCCGGAATCCTCCACCACGTGGACCTGGTCAGGGGCAGGCCAGGTGGCAGGGTCGGCCAGCTTGAACCGGGCGCCATGCCGGGCGGGCCGGCCGAGCTGCCCGGACTGGCGCGGCGGCGGGTCGGCATAGAACACCCGCCGACCCTCGTCTCCCAACCGCACCAGCAACTGCACCCCGACCCCGGCCAGCGCGTCCGCCAACGCCGGGGCGGGATAGCCGCAGTCCAGGATCGCCATCGGGACCGGCTGCCAAGGCGTGCCGCAGCGGCCCGCCGCGGCAAGGCGCCCCACCAGGGCACGGATCTGCGCGGCGGTCACCGCAACCAGGTCGTCGTCAGGGGCCAGGCGACAGACGTCGACCGGGGCGGTCCACGAGGAGGTGCCCCACCACACCCCCACCACCCAAGAGTAGTGTTAGCCGACGCTCCGGATGAGCACGCGGCGTCACTTGGCACGAGCATGCGGATCCTCACCAGCAGTGACGCCGATGCTGCCAGGTCGCGCCACGGTGGTGAGGACCGGTGATGAGCCTGGGCCCGCGGGACAGCGT
>WNGF01003589.1_pt1 | contig 21324 bp, 16 predicted proteins | sample 5400641 | NCBI WGS metagenome assembly WNGF01 (sample SAMN13153371, study PRJNA577476) | soil metagenome | isolation source: 80 cm soil or saprolite under grassland replicate 2 | place: USA:California | collected 2016-06-15 | reverse complement strand
GCGCCTGTCAGGAACTGCGCGACCTCCTCCTCCTTGCCCGGCCTGGCCTCCAGCCGGACCAACAGCGCCTGCGTCGTCATGGTCGCCCTCCCCGTTTCCGATACGCAGCCGCCCTGCTCGTCCCGCGCCGACCCCACGCAGCGCCCGGACGTCGCGGCCGCCGCGTGGAGCGAGCGAGTGCACCGTATCTCTAAATGATCGATTCCAAAGGGGTTGGTGATAGGCGATCACGGGACGTTGACGCGCTCCCGGCGCGGGATCATCGAGGGGCGGGTTCATGGCGCGGGCTGATTCGGATCACGCGGAACGCACCTCGTTGATCACCGCGGCGAGGATGTTGATCCCCTCGGTGATGGTGCGCTCGTTGAGGGTGGCGTAGCCGAAGATCAGGCCGCCGTCGCCTTTGGCGCAGATGTAGTACGGCGTGACGCCGTAGACACCCAGTCCCCGTCGGGTCGCAGCGTTCACCACCGTGGTCTCGTCGAGGTCGGACGGCAGCCAGGTGACGAGGTGCAGGCCGGCGGAGATGCCGGCCGGCTCAAGGTCGGGCACGCGCTCCCGCAGGGCCTTCAGGAGCGCGTCCCGGCGCCGGCGGTACATCGGCCGCATCCGTCGCAGGTGCCGGTCGAACTCGCCGTGGGAGAGGAAGTCGGCGAACGCGAGCTGGTCGATGGCCGGTGAGCCGCGGTCCGCGGCGATCTTGGCCACGGCGAGGTCGTCGACCAGGTGGCCAGGCGCCACGAGCTAGCCCAGTCGGAGCCCGGGCGCGAGGGTCTTGCTCGCCGAGCCTGCGTAGACCACGTGGTCCGGCGCCAGGCCCTGCATGGCCCCGATCGGGGCCCGGTCGTAGCGGTACTCCGCGTCGTAGTCGTCCTCGACGATCAGCGCCCCGCGCCGCTTCGCCCAGGCGAGCACCGCGGCGCGGGACGCGGCCGGCAGCACGGCGCCGGTCGGCCACTGATGTGACGGGGTCAGGACGACGGCATCGGCGTCGGTACGGTCGAGCACATCGACGCGGATGCCGTCGTGGCCGACCGGGATACCAACCACGTCGAGCCCGGCCGACACGGCGATCGGACGGGCGTCGTCGTCGGAGGACGGGTCTTCGACGGCGAGCCGTTTCGCCCCCGACTTCGCGAGCACCTGGATGAGCAGCGTGATCCCTTGCGCGTAGCCGTTGCAGATCACGACGTTGTCCGGCTTGGCTGACGTGCCTCGCACCCGGTTCAGGTAGTCGGCGAGTGCCTCGTGCAGTTCCGGGACACCGCGGCCGCTGGGGTAGCCGAACCGCCGGCTCGGGGCTTCGGCAAGCACCCTGCGGAGCGAGCGTAGCCACGCGGCCCGGGGGAACTGGGACACGTCGGCCCGGCCGTAGCCGAAGTCGATCCTCGCCGCCCGTGCGGGAACCGGCCGCGGCGGCGTCGGGGCGGGCTCCGGGCCTATCGCGACCTGGGTGTAGCCGCCCATCCGGCTGGTCAGGTACCCCTCGGCGAGGAGCTGCTGGTATGCCTCGACGACGACCCCGCGCGAGACCCCGAGGTCGGCGGCGATGGTTCGGGTGGGCGGCAGCGAGGTGCCGAGCCGCAGTCGTCCCGACCGGATTCCGTCGCGGATCGATGCCTCGATCTGCCGGTGCAGCGGGATGGGGCCATCACGCCGGAGGTCGACGAGCAGGTCACCCGATAGACGAGAATTGGTTCTTAATACGGCCATCAGATCGGACCTTATCGCACGTACCGATTCCTGTCAGGCTTGCGACCATGACGACAGCAACGACGGACCGCACGCGTGACCGGCTCGACGGACAGCTGCTCACGCCGGGCGAGGCGGGCTACGACGAGGCACGCACGGTCTGGAACGCGATGGTCGACCGGCGGCCGCGGATGATCATCCGCTGCGCGAGCGTGGGCGATGTGGTGACAGCGGTGCGCACCGCCCGGGACCTTGATCTGGAGATCGGCGTGCGATGCGGCGGGCACAGCGTCCTCGGACTGGCCGTCCCGGAAGACGGCCTCATGATCGACCTGACCCCGATGGGTGCGGTCCGGGTCAACCCGGCGCGTCGGCGGGCGTGGGTGCAGGGCGGCGCGCTGCTCGGAGCCCTGGACCGCGCGTCGCAGCGGTACGGGCTGGCGACGACCGCCGGGAACGTCTCGCACACCGGCGTCGGCGGACTGACGCTCGGCGGCGGGATGGGCTGGCTCGCCCGGCAGTACGGGCTGGCCTGCGACAACGTTGTCTCGTTCGAGATGGTGACCGCGGCCGGAGACGTGGTTCGCGCGAGCCGTACCGAGAACCCGGACCTGTTCTGGGGCCTGCGCGGCGGCGGCGGGAACTTCGGTGTGGTCACCGAGTTCGAGTTCCGGCTCCACCCCGTGGGGAGGCAGGCGCTCGTGGCCGAGTACTCCTTCCCGCTCGAGCAGGCCCTGCCGGTGCTTCGCGGGTGGCGAGACCTGAACGCGCAGGCGCCTCGGCAGGCCACGTTCACCGCATCGGTCGGCGGTGACGATGTGGCCACCGTCGGGTTCGTGTGGGTCGGCGATCCGGAACGGGGCCGGCGGCTGCTCCCGGCCATGCGTGCGCTCGGGCGTCCGGTGGCCGAGCGCGTGGTCGAGCCGTCGTACGTGGAACTTCAGCGGATGGACGACACCGTCGGACGGCATGCGTTGCGGCGGTACTCCAAGGGGCACTACCTGCGGCGGTTCCCCGACGAGGCGATCGAGGCGTTCCTGCTGCGGGGGACCGCGGACGGTCGCCGGGAGAACCTCCCGGCCGTCGGGCTACAGGCCTACGGCGGGGCGATCGCCGACGTACCCGACCAGGACGCGGCGTTCAGCCACCGGGGCACGCTGTTCGAGTTCGGCGCCGGGACTCGCTGGACCGACCCCGCCGAGGACCGGGCCCGGATGGCCCAGGCCCGGCGCTGCGCAGCGGCGCTCGGACCGTTCGCCAGCGGGGTGTACGTCAACGCGCTCAGCGACGAAGGCGCCGAGGGTGTGCGCCGGGCCTACCCGCCGGAGAAGCTTGCCCGGTTGACCGCGCTCAAGAACGCCTACGACCCGCATAACGTGTTCCACCTGAACCAGAACATCCAGCCGACTCCTCGGCGCAGCGATCGCCACCTGGGGGTGGCCGGGTAGGTGAGACACGTCCTGTGGGTCGGTGGGCCGCCGGGTTCGGGGAAGACAACGGTGGCGATCCGGCTTGCCAGGCGCCACGGCCTGCGCCTGTACAGCGCGGACACCCGAACCTGGGCGCACCGGGACCGCGCGCTTGCGGCCGGGAACGCGGCGGCGCACCGGTGGGAGTCGCTGACGCCCGCGGAGCGGTGGCAGCGCTCCACACCGGCCGAGATGTTCGCCATGTCGCTGCACCGGGAGCGTGGTCCGATGGTGGTTGACGACCTGCGAGCACTGCCGGCGCGGCCGCTGATCGTCGCCGAGGGCTCGGCGCTGCCGTCGTCCGCGGTGTCCTCCGGCGTCGCGGAGCGTGCCCGTGCGGTGTGGCTCATCCCCACCCGCGCATTCCAGTCCGCCCGGCTCGCCGCCCGGGGTACGACCGGCGGCCAGGCGCGGCTCTACCTGCTGCTCGGCGAGGTCATCGAACGGGAAGCGGCAGAACACGGTGTACCGGTCCTCGCCGTGGACGGGTCAGCGGGGATCGCCGGGACCAGCGACGCCGTCGAGCGGCTGTTCGGCGCCGCGCTCGCTGCCGGCCCACGGGCGCGGACGCTCGGCGAACGGCGAGCGCTGCTCCGCGAGATCAACCAGGCGATCGCGGCACAGGTCCGTGGCTACCACGCACGACCCTGGGCCGAAGGTGACCCGGAGGCCGTTGTGCGGGCGTTCGTCTGCGAGTGCGGCCACCCCGCGTGCGACCGCTACGTGTCCCTCGCCGTGGGCGACCTTGGGGCCGTGCCGGCCCTGGCACCGGGACACGGTCGCGTATCGACGTAGCGTTCGGTGCCGCGCGCGGAGTCGACGGCGTCGCCGGCGGCGAACCGGCGGCGGAACCACGCGAGGTCGTCGGCTTTCGTCTGCGCGGAACGACGGCGCACACCAAGGTAAGTTGACAATTCCCAGACAGCCCTGACGCGCCGGCCACCGCCGACTATCGTGACCCCGATTGTCGCCAAGCTGGGGGGCTGGAAAATGCGCGGCAAATGGCTTAATTGGAGACGACTGCCAGTGCGTCAGAGATTCTACGTCATCGTCGCGGGGTTACTGCTCGTTACGGCTTGCCAGCCGGAAACGGACCAGGGCACCACCGCCACCGGATCGGGAGGGTCGACGACCCCGTCGGCGTCCGAGCCGGCGACGTCCGAGCCGGCGGCGGCCATTTCGGCCGCGCCCACAACGTCGAGCCCGCCGGCGCGGACCCCGTCGGCTACGCCGACCGTGCGCAGGGTCGCGCTGCCGAACCTGGTGGGCGGCACGGTGGGACAGGCCAGGACCGCCCTTTCCCAGCGTGGCCTGCGGTGGACAATCCGTTACCAGGCCACCGGCCAGTTCCGCGCCGGCACCGTCATCTCCCAGTCCGGGAGGGACGGTTCGGCGGTCCTTCCGGGCACCACCATCGGCCTGGTCGTCGCCAAAGCCCCGCCGCCACCGCCCCCGAAGGCTGCGCCGTCGAAGCCGGCGAGTGACTGCGACCCGGCCTATCCCGACGTCTGCCTGCACGACGGGATCGGCGACTACGACTGCGCCGGTGGCTCCGGGAACGGCCCGAACTACGTGCACGGCCCGATCAGGGTGCGACCGCCCGACCCGTTCGACCTGGACCGTGACGGCGACGGGATCGGCTGCCAATCCTGACGTGGGACACCGGTCGCGTGACCGCTTGCGCCGACCGGTGGCAGCGTATCGCCCTGATATGACGCTCGATGCTGGGACTGACGGCCATCGACGGATTCGGTCAGCCATGCTGAACGCGACGGTCCACGTCGGTATGCACCATCAGTACGGGAGGTACCGTGCGGCGAGGTTCACGGCACGGCGAGTCTCATCGCGACGAGTTGCTCCGGGTGTTCAAGATCGGCCCCGAGGATATCCAGGCGAACCGGGCCGGCGCCCTGGGCGCACGGCAGTCGGGCAAGCTGCGACGCGGCATCTACTGGAACGTGGTGGCGACCGCGGTGATCCTGCTCGGCCTTGTGGCGACGGTGTATCTGGTCGGCGAGCGCCCGTTCGCCTGGTGGCGGTACGCCCTGGTCGGCGGCATCGTTGCCGCGGGAGGAGCGGTCGGCTTCGTTGCGGTACGCGGTCTGATCGCCGCGGTACGCGCCGGGGTGGTGGAATGCCTCGCTGGGCCGATACGTGTGACGCTGCGGGGCCGGACCGGATGGTGGCTCGCCGTGCAGGATCGGTCCTTCCGCATGCCGGTGCAGTTCTGGCACCTGGGCAACAACGCGTCGTACCGGGTCTACGTCGCCCCGGCGGCCAAGGTGATCGTTGCAATGGAACCCGACGGTTGGGAATGACCGACGCACCCTGCCGGCCAGCCGCTCCGCAACCGCGCCGACCATCGCGTGCGTCGATACCCCGGGGCGGGTCAGCGGAAGACGATGGTCCGGGGACCGTTGAGGAAGACCCGGCGCTCGACGTGCCAGCGGACCGCCCGGGCGAGCACGACGCATTCGACGTCGCGGCCGACTGCGGCCAGTTCGGTCGGGGTCAGCGCGTGGTCCACCCGGGCGACGTCCTGCTCGATGATGGGGCCCTCGTCCAGGTCGGCGGTCACGTAGTGCGCGCTCGCGCCGATCAGCTTCACCCCTCGATCGTGCGCCTGCCGGTACGGCTGGGGGCCGGCGAAGCTGGGCAGGAAGGAGTGGTGGATGTTGATCATCCGGCCGGCGAGCGTCGCGCACAGTCCGGGGCTGAGGATCTGCATGTACCGGGCCAGCACGACCACGTCGGCGCGGTGCCGCGCGACCACCTCCAGCAGCGCGGCCTCCTGCTCCTCGCGGTGCTCGGGCCGGACCGGCAGGTGGTGGTACGGCAGGTCGAACGCCTTGACGGTCGGGCGCAGGATGTCGTGGTTGGAGGCAACGGCGACGATGTCGGCCGGCAGCCAGCCGGTGTGCCAGCGGTAGAGCAGGTCGTTGACGCAGTGCCCGGCGCGGGAGCCGAGCACGAGAATGCGGGGCCGGGTGGCCTGGTCGACCAGATCCCAGTCCATCCCGAACTCGGCCGCGACCGCGGCCATGGCCTCCCGAAGCGCGGCCAGCTCCAGGCCGGCCGGCAGCCGGGCATGCACCCGCATGAAGAACCTGCCGGTGTCGCCGTCGCCGAACTGCTGGCTGTCCCTGATGTCGGCGCCGTCGCGGGCCAGGCACGCCGCGACCGCAGCGACGATCCCCGGCCGGTCCCGACAGGCGAGGGTGAGGATGGCGTCCACCCGGCCTCCCCTCGACCCGCCCCGCGGCGACCCCGTCCGGCACGGACGTTACCGACCCGACCGGCCTGCCTGCCTGCACGGCACCCGCGTCGTTCGCCTGAGCCGCCGGGGACCGCCGGGGACCGCCGGGGACCGCCGGGGACGCTAGCTGCTGGCGTTCAACGGGAACTTGCCGGCCGGGATGTGCAGGGCCAGGAGTTGTCCTCCTTCGACGAGCTCCGGGTCCGGGTTCGGGTAGTGCGCCTGGACGTCGAGCAGGTACCAGCCGGTTCCGAGGATGGCCGAGGCGTCGATCACGCCCGAGGACTCCTCGTCCTGCGTGAAGGGGGCTTGTGTCGGTGGTAGGAACCGCGCCGGGTCATGCTCGGCAACCTGGGTGAGCGTGTCCGACGCGATGTCGTAGAGCCAGACCCGGGCCAGGTACGGCTGGTTCCCCGGGTCCTCCTGCAGGACCACCTGACCGCGCCCGTTCACCGTCAGGTTGTCCAGCATGTGGAACCGTTCGGCGGTACCGCCGGTCTCGGTGCCGTCCAGCAGCATCGAGACCGTGCCGCCGGCGGCCGGGTCGGCCGGGTCGGTGAAATGCAGCCGCCACAGCCGACTCGCGCCGGTGAAGCTCGCGGTGGTGTTGAAGTAGAAGTCGCTCGGGCTCGACGGATCCCAGGCGCCGTCCTCCGGCCGGTTGAAGCGGGTCACCTGGGCGGTGTTGCTGGCCGCCTCGAGCTGCGCTCCGGTCCATGCCGAGACGTCGCCGAAGCCCTGACCGGTGAACGCCGTGCCCGACGGGATGCCGGTGGCCGCGCTCTCGTCGGGGAAGCCGCTGACCTTGATCCCGTAGAGCGCTCCGCCGGTGAGCCCGGCCCGCTCGACCGCGCTGCCGGCCGACTTCTTCTCACCGACGTAGACGTAGACCTGGCCGGGGGTCGAGTCGTCGAGCCCGACGACGACGGTCTTGTCACCCGTCGCGGGGTTGGCCACCGAGTTCTCGAAGCTGAGGTTCCCGAGAGCGGGCAGCTCGTAGCTCGTCCCGGTCAGCAGATGGGCGAACGCGCGGCCCTCGGCGCCCACCTCCTCGCCGTCCATGAAGATGCGGCCGTCGTAGCCCTTCCCGGTCGAGGCGTTGTAGAACGCGGCCGGCTGTGGCAGGTCCGCCGAGCAGAGCCGCCCGATCACGACGCCGGATGCCGGGGCGTTGTAGGACGAGGTGGCGGTGTTCCAGGTCGCGACCTGCTTGATCAGGTCCTCGGCGCCGACGACCGAGAGGTCGTCCTTGCGGACCGTCCACTTCGACACGAACGCTCCGGCCGCCCCGTGCGCCCGGACGGCGCCCACCCCCGGCGCGATCTCGTGGTTCATGAGCACGGTGAACGTTCCATCGCCGTTGTCGAAGGCGCCGAGACCGTCCGGGATCCCGACCATGCGGTAGGAGCCACCACCCGCCTTCGGCACGGCGTCACCCACGGTGACGATCGACTTCAGCCCAACGCCAGGCTGCGAGCGCACCAGGTAGGGCGACTGCGAGCTGCTCGGCCCGGTCGACGCGCCGGGAACGGCACCCGCCGCTGGACCGGCGGACACCGTCGCCGCTGCGACGGCAACGACACCAAGGACGCGGACGCGCAAACTCTTCACCGGTGCCCCCTGAACTCCCGCTGGCATGACCGGAGCCGAGTGTGGGTCAGGCCCTCGACGCGCAGGCCACCGTAGCGTGTCGATTCGATGACCGCGACACGTAGCCTGCACGCCAGCCGGGCCGCCGCGGAAGCGGACCTACCAAGGGAACAGCCCGGAAGGACCGGTGGAGCGCATCAGCGCCGATGAGGTGTCAGGCGGTACAACCGGCGATAATGGCCCCGACCACCGGACCGTAGACATCCTCGGCGTGGTCGATTCCCTTGCCGTCCGAGGCGAGCCCCTTTGCCGCGAAGTTCGGGTTGTTCTCCGCGATGACATAGTCCTGACCGACGGCCTGCTTGCCGCCGACCACGATGTAGTCCGGCAGCGACTCGTCTGCCTTCCAGGCCGCGATCGCGCAGGTCGCCACCGGGGCGGGCAACGGGATGATCTCGGTGAACAAGATCTCGGGCGTGATCGTGGACCACGCCGCCGAGTGTTCTGAGACGGCGGCGTTGCCCTGCGCGGAGCGGTCGGCGACAAAGCACTCGTGGGCGAGCGCGGCACCGGCAGGTCCGCCCACCACGATGACACCGGCAAGCCCCGCCACCGAAAGCGTGCGACGAATCATGAGACACCCCCGTCTCGAGCCCGGCCTGGTCGCCGGACTGCGTGCGCGACACGGTAGGGCCACAGTTCTGTTGGCAGACACCGCCCATTCTGATCATCTGCGAACCGTGGCCGACCAGGCGCGGTCGGCTACGTCGCGGGAGGTACGAGCGCGGCGATGTACATGTCGCCCCGTTGACCCCGCTGGCCGAGGTGGTACGGCGGGAGGCGCCGGTCAGCGGGTCGTCGTCGCGGATACCGGGGCGGGCATTGTGGCGGACACCCGGGCGGGCATCTGGTCGAGCCAACGGCTGAGGTCGTCGGCGGGCATCGGCTTGCTGATGTAGTAGCCCTGGATGGCGTCGCAGCCGAGGGCGTCGAGTTCCAGCAAGGTGGCGCGGTCCTCGACGCCTTCGGCGACGACGCGCAGGCCGAGGTTGTGGCCGAGGTTCAGGGTGGAGCGGACGATGGTCGCGTCGCTGGCGTTGCTGGTCATGTGGGTGACGAAGGAGCGGTCCACCTTGAGCTCGTGGACGGGCAGGTTCCTGAGGTAGGCCATGGAGGAGTAGCCGGTGCCGAAGTCGTCGATGGCCAACTGCACACCCGTGGCGTTGAGCCGGGACAGCACCTGCAGGGCGTGCACGGGGTCGGCCATGATGGTGCTCTCGGTGATCTCGATGACCAGCCGGGTGGCGGGGACGTCCCAGGTGGCCAGCAGGTCGGCGACCTCGTCCGGGAAGGTGAGGTCGAGGAGGCGGCGCGGGGAGACGTTGACGGCCACCGAGACCTCGTGTCCGGCGCGCTGCCATTCGTGGGACTGGCGCAGGGCGGCGTTGAGCACGTAGTGGGTCATGGGCTGCATGAGGCCGGTCCGCTCGATCAGCGGGATGAACTCGGCCGGGGGGAGCAGGCCGTGCTCGGGGTGCTGCCAGCGCACCAGCGCCTCGACCCCGAGGAGCTGGCCGGTGCTGGTGTCGACCTTGGGCTGGTAGTGCAGGACGAGCTGCTCGTGGTCAAGAGCGCGGCGCAGCTCGCCGAGCAGGGCGAGCCGGCGGGGGCTGTGCTGGTCCTGGGTGGCGTCGAACACCACGAACCCGGCGTGGCTGTCCTTGGCCACGTACATGGCGATGTCGGCGCGCTGCAGCAGGTCGTCGGCGTTGCCGGCGTGTTCGGGGTAGAGCGCGACACCGATGCTGGCCTCGACGTCGATGGTGAGCCCTTCGATGATGAACGGCTCGTGGAAGCCGGCGGTCAGCCTCTTGGCGACCTCGACTGCCGCGTCGACCCCGGCGTCGACCCCGGCGTCGACCCCGGCCTCGGCCGTGGCGATCCGGGGCAGCAGGATGGCGAACTCGTCGCCGCCCAGCCGGGCGACCGTGTCAATGTCCCGGAGCATGCTGGCCAGCCGGTCGCCGACCTGCATCAGCAGCAGGTCACCGTAGTGGTGGCCCAGGGTGTCGTTGACATCCTTGAACCGGTCGAGGTCGACCAGCAGAAGGGCGGCCGGCCCGAGGTCCCGATCGGCCTGCCGGACGGCCTGGTCGATGCGGTCGTGCAGCAACGTGCGGTTGGGCAGCCCGGTGAGCGCGTCGTGCAACGCCTGGTGGTGGCTGTCGGCCGCCTGGCGCTCGGCCCGCCGCTGGTAGCCGACCATGATCAGCCAGGACGTGGTGAGCAGCCCCAGCCCGCCGATGAACGTGATGGGCGTCGCGACCTCGACCTTGCGCGCCAGTTGCCGGAGTTCGGTCAGCGCGGTCACTGCCTCCGCACGCTCGTGCTGGGCCACCTCGTCGATCTCGCGGACCATGGCCTGGAACAGTGGCCGGCCCTGTCTGGCGAGCGCGGCGGCCTGCGCAGAATGGCCGGCCTGGACAGCAGCCAACATGTCCCTTGAGAGCTGCCGGTAGTGCTCGTGCTGGGATCTGATGAGAGCGATCGGGCTCCGGTCGTGCTTGTCGCCGTACCGGTCCACGAACGCCAACGCATCGACCAGCCGGCGGGCCGTCCGGTCCAGTTCGGACAGGGCCTGGGGATCCCGGTCAAGGCGGTAGCCGCGCTCGAGCGACTCCTCCGCTGCGAGCGCGAAGCGGGCTGTCTCGAAGGCATCGCGAAGCCCGGTCACGAAGGTCACCTCGCGGGTCGCCCGGCTGGTGCTGAACGCCACCCACAAGCCGAACCCGGCCAGCGACACCAGCACCACGGCAAGGCCGGCGGTGGCCAGCCTGGTCCCGGCACGGCCCTGCCCGCCCGGCCGATGCCCGGCGGACCTGCGGTCTCCACCTGGGGCTGCCCCGGCCGGGCGGATGTCGCCGCGTGCCGGGATTCGACCGGTCGGCTGCATCTGGCCTCTCCCACTCAGCGATATTCGGGGTCAGTCGTTGTCGCGGAACTCCGTGTCGTCTATCGACCGGCTGCCGGCTCACCTGAGCGGTACGGGACCTGGAGGGGGTGCGGGATCTGGAGCCGGTGCCCGATCGGTGGAAACGCCAGCGAAACCTCTCGGCAGGGCCGCCGCGGCACGCAGGGTGATGCGGTCGGACCTCGCCAGGACCCGGCGCTCGTCCGGCCGCGTTTACTCCTTCGTGGCGCAGACCAGATCGGCGATGCAGTCGAGCAGCCAGTCGCGTACGACGGGGATGTCGACGCGCTGGTAGCCGCCGAGGTACCGGCAGTTGTTCGTGTACCCGTAGCTCGTGTCACCGACGACGAAGCCGTCGTGGATCGCGGGCCCTCCCGAGTCGCCGAAGCAGCTACCGCCACCAGCCCGGTTGTCGTGCTCGTTGCCGTTCATCTGCAGGATCTGGTCGGTCAGCTTCTGGCCGATCTCCGTGGTGTACCGGCGGACGATCGGCTGGCGCTGCGGCGTCGGCGTCTGCGGGCCGGAATCGGCCGAACGCACCTCGGTGCCGTAGCCGATGGTGAGGAACTCGGTCATGTTCAGCAGCGGCTGGGCGAACTGGTCGAGGTAGTTCTCCGGAGCCAGTGGTGCTGTCGGCAGCCCGAGGGGCCCGTCCAGGATGATCACCCCGGTGTCGTTCCAGTTGTTCAGGTCCGTGAAGTCGCTGTACTGCGGGTGGGTCCGCGGTGTGCCCAGGTACCAGGTCTGTTCACCCGGGTACTTCGGGGCGGTGATGTCGGCCGCCGTGTACCCGATCGTCGAGATGGCGTCGGCCGGGCCGGCGTCATCGGCCGCTCGGGGGATGTCGCGCTCGGCTTCCTCCGCGGTCCGCGAGATCACCGGATCGAACGTGACGACCACCTTTCCGACGTCCTGGAAGGCGCAGTGGGCGGCGGTGAGCACGACCCTGGCATTGATCAGCGTGCCGGAGCACCGGAACCGGCCGTCGGGCTGGTAGAAGACGATCATTCCGACGTTCGAGTAGGTGTTGGCGGTGTCCTCCGTGCCACCGGTGATGGCGCCGGCAGGCACCGTCGCGGTCAGCAGCGCTCCGACGCCGAAGACCACGGCGACCAGACATCGACAGAGTTTGTGCATCGTGGGCTGCCCCCAGAAAGCGATGTGGTGGATTGTGAATCCATGCGAGCGGGGTCAGGGGCGGCGCCAGATCGCTCACCCTAACCCAGGACCCGGCTGGCCGAGTGCATCTGCGAACGGGATCCGCCCGCCCGGGCCCGCACGCAGCGGTACCGGCTTCCGGGACTTCTCAGCTCTGCGTCGGTGCCGGTCGATAACCAGGGCATGGTTGCCTGGCGGGCGAAGCGGCGAGGTGGTGAGCCGAGACGGGCACGGGTGAGGCTGGCCTGTTACGGCGCGTGGATGACGCTGCTCACGGGCGCCGTCTACGCGTTTCCCGGCTGGCACACCGTGCTGTGGAGCGCGATCGGGCTGAGCAGCGCCGTGGCTGTCGTCGTGGGCGTGATCGCCGCGCGGCCGCGGCGGCGGGGCCCGTGGCTGCTGCTGGCGGGCGCGCTGGTCACGTTCTCGGCCGGCGATACGACCTATGACGTCCTGACCGGCGTGATGGGTCAGGACAACCCGTTCCCGTCGGCCGCCGATGTGTGCTATTTGGCCATGTATCCCTTGCTGGCTGCCGGACTGCTCGGCTTCATCAGGTGCCGTACGGCCAAGGGGGACCGGGCGAGCCTGCTCGACGCGCTGACCGTGACAGCGGGAGTGACGCTGCTGTCGTGGGTGTTCCTGATCGACCCGTACGTGCGGAGCACCGATCTCAGCGTGCTGGAGAAGGCGACATCGATCGCGTACCCGCTCGGTGACGTGCTGATCTTGGCCATCCTCGCCCGGTTGCTGGCCGGCGGCGGCCGGCGGACCCGGGCGGTCGAACTGCTCGGCATCGGTACCGCCAGCCTGCTGGTCGCCGACGTGATCTACGGCCTGATCCAGATCAACGGCTCGTGGCAGACCGGCACCGCCGTCGACCTGGGCTGGGTCCTGTTCTACGCGGCCTGTGGTGCCGCGGCGCTGCACCCGTCGATGCGGCAGCTCACCCGGCCGAGGTCCGACCAGCCCGGCGAGGGCAACTCCCGGCGGCTGGCGCTGCTCGCGCTGACGTCCCTGATCGCGCCCGCGGTGCTGTTGGAGGAGTCGGCGACCGGCGCGGTGCGCGACGGCCCGATCATCGCGGTGCTCTCCGGCGTGATGTTCCTGCTGGTGCTGTGGCGGCTGGCCGGCGTGGCGGCCAGCCACCGGCAGGCCGTGGCCCGCGAGCGCGGGCTGCGGCAGGCAAGCGCGGCGCTGGTGTCCGCGGCCGACGGGGAGGACGTCGCGGCCGCGGTCCGGACCGCGGTGGGCCACCTCCTGCCGCCCGACATGGATCACGGGGTGATCCTCGTGGTCAGCGACGGCGACGAACTGCGGCCGGTCGGTCCCGACCGCGGGTGGCGGCTGCGGGACACCACCGGGTTCCTGTCCACGTGGGCCGAGGCGCTGGGAACACGGGCGGTACGGCTGCTGCCCACCGGCGACCTGGGTACCACCCTGGCCGCCGAACTGCCCGGCCTCGAAGCGACCCTGATGTGCCCGCTCGCCCTGGGCGACCGGCCCAGCGGCGATCCGCTGGTCGGCTTCGTCCTGGTCGCGGCGGAGGAGTTCACGCTCGTCGCGCTCCAGGACTCGTTGCAGGTGCTGGCGTCCCAGGCCGCCCTCGCACTGGAGCGGATCGCGTTGACGGCCGAGGTCAACCGCCGCAACAGCGAGGTCTACTTCCGGACCCTGGTGCAGAACGCGTCGGACGTCATCGTGATCGTCGACGACGACGACCGGGTCCGCTATGCAAGTCCCTCGGCGGACACGGTCTTCGACTCCGAGCTACTGGCGGACCTGCCGTTGGGCGAACTCGTGCACCCGCAGGATCGGGACCGTGTCCAGGCGGCGCTGCGGCAGATCCGCGCCGGCGGGGCGCGGAACCACAGTGACGACTGGCGGATCCTGCGCGCCGACGGTACCTGCGTCGAGGTCGAGGTCACCTGCCGCAACCTGCGCGAGGACCGCACGGTGCACGGCCTGGTACTGACCCTGCGGGACGTGACCGAGCGGCGCGAACTGGAACGGCAGCTCACCCACCGCGCGTTCCACGACTCACTGACCGGGCTGGCGAACCGGGTCCTGTTCCAGGACCGGGTGGCGCACGCGGTGTCGCGGGCCGGGCGGGACGGCGCGGTGATCGGGGTGCTGTTCCTCGACCTGGACGACTTCAAGGTGGTCAACGACACCCTCGGGCACAGCAGCGGGGACGAGTTGCTGGTGGCGGTCGCGCAGCGGCTGACCGGGGTACTGCGGCCGCACGACACGGCGGCGCGGCTCGGTGGCGACGAGTTCGCCGCTCTCATCGAGGGCGCCACCAGCCCGGCCGAACTGGAGGAGGTCGCCGAGCGGATCGTCAGGGCGCTCGCCTCACCGTTCGCCATCGATCGAGGGCTGGCGGGTGGCGGGGCGAGCGTCGGAGTGGCGACCACCGTCGAGGCGGCCGGTGCCGAGGAGTTGCTGCGGCACGCCGACCTCGCGCTGTACGCGGCCAAGACCGCCGGCAAGGGGCAGTGGCGCCGCTACCAGGCGACGCTGCACACGGCGATGGTGGAACGGATGGAGCTGCGGGCCGCGCTTGAGCAGGCCATCACGGACGGCGACTTCACCCTCAGGTACCAGCCCATCGTCTACCTGGATCGTGGCGACCTTGCCGGCTTCGAGGCGTTGGTGCGCTGGCAGCACCCGACGCACGGCCTGATCCCGCCCAACCAGTTCATCGAAGTCGCGGAGGAGAGCGGGCTGATCGTGCCGCTGGGCAGGTGGGTGCTGGAACAGGCGCTGGTCGAGGCCGCGGGCTGGACGCCGGGGCACGGCCAGCGGCGGCCGTACGTGAGCGTGAACGTCTCCGCCCGGCAGGTCCGGGCCGGCGGGTTCGTGGAGGGGGTGCGTGCGGCGCTGGCCGGCTCCGGCCTGCCCCCGCAACTGCTCATGCTGGAGATCACCGAGAGTCTGCTGCTCCGCGACGACCAGCAGATCTTCGCCGACCTCGCGGCCCTGCACGAGCTCGGCGTGAAGATCGCAATCGACGACTTCGGCACCGGCTACTCCTCGCTGAGCTACCTTCAGCAGTTCCCGATCGATGTTCTGAAGATCGACAAGTCGTTCATCGACAGCACCACCGCGTCGGCGAAGCAGACCGCCCTGGTCGAGGCGATCATCCGGCTGGCCGGCACCCTCGACCTGCAGGTGATCGCCGAAGGCATCGAGGACATCGCCCAGCGCGACGTGCTGACCCGGATGGGCTGCCCGCTCGGCCAGGGCTACCTGTTCGCCCGCCCGCTGACCGCCACCGAAGCAGCCCGGCGACTGCAGCGCGAGGCACATCACGCCGCCTCGTCGTCGCCGTCGACCGGTCTCCCGCACCATCTCAACGGCGGGCCGCATCCCGCGTACGCCGAGGCATCCCGAGAGGACGCCGGCTGAGGGCGACGGCCGCCCGGGATCCGGCCTGGCCGGGGGCTCCTCGGCGAGGAGTGGGGCAGGCGCGCGGGTGCGGTCGTCGTGGATCTGCCGTCCCGGGTCGCGGTCGCGGATCGCCGCGGGCATGGTGGTTCGTAGTGCGAGGAGGTCGACGTCCGTGCGCCTGAGTCTGAACATCACCAACTACTCGTGGCCGGAAGGCCCGCCCCGCCTGCGCGCCCGGCTCGGGCAGATCGCCCGCGCCGCCGACGAGGCCGGCCTGGACACCGTCTGGGTGTCCGATCACCTGATCCAGGCCGATCCGAACAGCACACCCGACGCCGAGATGCTCGAGGCGTACACGACGCTGGGGTTCCTCGCCTGCCAGACCGAGCGGATCCGGCTCGGCACGATGGTGACCGCGGCGACCTACCGGCCGCCATCCCTGCTGGTCAAGGCCGTGACCACGCTCGACGTGCTCTCCGGCGGGCGGGCCTGGCTGGGGATCGGCGCCGGGTACCAGGAGGACGAGGCGCACGCCATGGGCCTGCCGCTGCCGGAGGTGGCCGAGCGCTTCGAGCGGCTGGAGGAGACGCTGCGCCTCGCGCTGCACATGTGGGCCGGCGAGGACACCGCCTTCGAGGGCACCCACTACCGGTTGGCGCGCCCGGTCAACCGCCCGAACTCCCTCCAGCGGCCGCATCCGCCGATCCTGGTCGGCGGCATGGGAGAGCGCAGGACGCTGCGACTGGTCGCGCAGTACGCCGATGCGTGCAACCTGTTCGACATACCCGACGGCGGCAGGACCGTGACCCACAAGCTCGCCGTCCTGGCCCGCCACTGCAAGGAGGTCGGGCGCGCCTACGACGAGATCGACAAGACGCTGAGCACGCGCCTGCAGCCAGGCGAGTCCGCGGACGCCTTCGCCCGGCGCTGCGCCGAGTTCGCCGCGCTCGGCATCGACCACCTGGTCGTGATCGTCGCCGGCCCGTGGAGCGAGGACGCCGTGGCAACCCTGGCGGCGGCCGCCGGCCTGCCCTGAACCGAACGGACCAGATGTTTAGCGCGCGCAGGACGCGAGCACGGACAGGGAGGGAGGGAGATCACGATGGAACTGACGCTTCTGAACCGGCAGGACCGGTTCCCGCGGGCGCACCTGACCGACCCGCCGCAGCGCGGCTACCTCCACCTGGCGGCGGTCGTCGAGCCACCCGCAGGGCGCACCCCGTTCCCGCGCACCAGCCCGGCGAAGGCCGCCCTGCTGGAACGGTTGAAGTCGCTGGCCGGCCGGGTCGAGGACCTGGACGCCGTGGTCAAGGCGACCGTCCACCGGGCCGTGGTGGTACCGCCCGCCGGCGGGTACGCCAGGCGGGAGGACGTACACCAGGCCCGCTACGACGTGGTGGTGCTGGTCGAGACCACGTCGGTCGACACCATCGGCGAGGCGCAGAAGTCCGAAGCGGGCGAGGCCCTGCACGCGGCGCTGGCCGGCGCGGCAAGCGACCTGCACGTCATGCCGGCCCACTGCGTGAAGTGCATCGCCGACGTCGACAAGACCCGGCCGGGGCTGTTCCTGTTCAACTACTTCGTGGCCGAGGACGCGTCGGTGGCGCTGGAGTTGTGGGACTGGCTGGCCGGCTGGTACTCGGTGCAGACCGGACTGGACAACTCCACAGTGCTCCAGCCGATCGAGCCGGCGGACTACGCGTTCGTCAACCACGCCCGCTGGGACTACGGCCTGCCCCGATTCCTGCTGCACCAGGTGACCAAACCCAGCTTCCGCAGCTACGTGCAGGCCAACCTGCTGGCCAACCGCACCGGCTCGATGCCGGTGATGTACCGCCTGGCCTGAGGTCCCCGCGCCAGTGCGTTGACCACTAACGTTGGCGGTGGGCGGTCGTGATCCAGGTGTCTCCTGGCAAGGCGGAGGAGGAGCCGATACCGCTGTTGTATCGGCGACGACGACAACGCCGCCAGGGGGCAGCTGGGCGCGGCCGGACCCGGTGAACGTTGGTGGTCACCGCACTTGCTCTGCCCGGGACGGCGCTGCCGCGCCGAGGGGGCGGCCGACCCGGTCCCGGGCACGACGTGCGGCGTAGCGCCGTCCCCAGGTTGTCCCGGTCGTTGCTGAGATGCTGCGCCGGGTGTCATCGTGGTGTCCGCTGAACGGCCCAGGCACGGTACCGGGGGTGGACAGTCGATGCGCGAGCTTGTAGTCGTCGGTCTGGACAACGGCGGCACCAGCAACAACGCCACGGTCCTGGACTCGGCCGGCAACTTCCTGGTCGATAACCTGGTGGAGACCCGCAGCCGGGTGCGCGAAGGTCCGGAGGTCGCCATCGCGGCTCTTGTCGAGTCGCTGGACGGGGTCCTGCGGCGGACCGGCACACCGAGGTCGGCGGTGGTCGCGGTCGGTCTCGACACCCCCGGTCCGGCCAGCGCGGACGGCGTGTTGTCAGCCCGCGGCGCGACCAATTTTGCGCACCCGGACTGGTATGGCTTTGATATCCGCGGGGCGTTGGAGGCCAGGCTGGGCATTCCCGTCATCTACAACAACGACGGGAACGCCGCGGCCTTTTACGCCCACACCGTGCACTTCGGTACCGAAAGTGCGCGTTCGTCTGTCTCCGCGATTGTCGGCACCGGGCTGGGCGGTGGCGTGGTCGAGGCCGGGCAGATCGTGCGTGGCGCATCCGGGATGGCCGGCGAGTTCGGCCACGTCCATATCCCGATGCACGGTCTACTGGAGATCGACCAGCCCGTCCCGACGTGCAACTGCGGCTTCGCCGCGGACGCCGAAAGCGTCGCGTCGCTGAGCGGGATCGAGAACAACCTGCTGCCCTACTGGCTGACGAGGTACCCCGACCACGAGTTCGCCCGGACCCCGCCGCCGGACGCGGCGAAGATGCTGCGCGGCTACGCCGAACACGATGACCCGCTCGCACTGAAGATCTTCGAGCAGCAGGCCATGGCGCTCGGACGGCTGTTCACCATCGCCGCGAACTTCACCGACCCGGACGCGTACTTCGTCGGTGGTGGTCTCGTCGAGTCGGCTCCCCGGTTCCGCAACTGGTTCCTGTCTGCGGTCCGCGAGCACACGGTGCTGCGCAAGGAGCAGGCCGATGCGGCGACCTTCGCCCTCGTGCCCGACCTCGACATGGCGGGCGCGCGCGGGTCAGCACTCGCCGCGTTCGCCTCGGTCCGAGGCGACGGCACCGCCACGTCGACTCAGCCAGATTCCGCTGTGACGTAGCGGCACCGCTCCGTGCGCCATCGGTCCTCTCCTCGTGCCCACCCTCCTCGTGCCCACCCTCCTCGTGCCCACCTTCTTCGGCCCTCGCGGCGCTGGCCCTGACTGCTCAGGGCGCCCGAGCGCTGGGGGGCGTCCGGCGGGCCCGGTCGGCGACGGTGAACGCCCGGGGCGGGCCGCCCCGGATCTGGGTGGTGGTGCGGGGGCCGGGCAGCGGGTCGACCCGCAGTGAAGGACGGTCTTCGGCCACCTGGATGATGACGTCCACGGCCTCCCGGACGGTCGCGGGCACCGTGTCGGGTTGGCGAGCGACCAGACAAACCCCCGGTTCGGCGACGCCGGGCTCACCCGGGCCGGTGCCGTCCCAGCGCAGCGACAGGTGCGCCTCGTCGACGATCACCCAGTGCGGCAGGCCGTACCCGGCCCGCGCCGCCGCGACTCCGGCGCTCAGTCGCCGGAGGTGGTCGGTCCGGTCGGAGTCCGGCAGGCCGGACAGGTCGAGGACGAGGCTCGCCCGCGTCGTGCGCATCCTGGCGAGCACGTCGCTGGGCCCCGTTGGGTGCGCGGCGGCGGCATCGACCAGGTGCACCCCCGGTCGCTGCGCGAGCCCCACGTGGTCGCCTTCGGGATCGAGGACTAGCACGGCGTACCCGGCGTCGATCCATCGCTCGGCCAGCAGCCCGGCCAGGTGGCTCGCGCCCGATCCGGCGTCGCCGATGACCAGTACGCTGGCCTGCGATCCCGGCAACCGGGCCGGCTCGCCGTCGGCGAAGTTGCCGATCGGCACCCAGCGCCTGGGCGGGCACAGCCGCCCCGTGCCGCTCAGCAGCGGCCCGCCAAGCAGTTGCGCCACCCCCGCCCCGTCCGGCAGGCCCAGCCGCAGGTCGGCATGCGCGGCCAGGGACGGCACGGCGTTGGCGACCGCGACGCCGACCTCGGCGGCCTGCAGCAGCGCCAGATCGTTCTCGGCGTCGCCGACCGCGATGACATTGTGCGCGGACAGACCGAACTCCTCCAGCGCGGCGAGCAACCCGCTGCCCTTGGTCACCCCGGCCGGCAGGATCATGGCCGCGCCACGGTTGCGCACCAACCGGCAGTCCACTCCGAGCGCGGCGGCCACCTCCCGGGCCAGGCCGGCGTCCGCACCGTCCAGGGCCAGCAGCACCCGGCCGGACCAGGTGGCCACCCCGCGAGCGGCCAACGCCCTGGCCAGCGCCGGATCGACCGGGGCGGCCAGCGGACGGCTGCCGAGGCGGGTGGACAGCACCGCACCGTTCTCGGCCACCACCGCGTCGAACCGGCTGGCAAGGCCCGGAAACGCGGCCTCCAGGTCCTCCAGGATCCGGCCGGTCACCAGCACCATGAGCCGCTGGGCCCGGGCCGCCTGGATCGCCGCGAGAACTCCCTCGCCGAGCCGGCCACCGCTGGCCAGCGTGCCGTCAAGGTCGAATGCGACCGCACGGAAGAACCACATGGTCACCTCGCCGGATCGGATGTCCGGGTCGACCGACCCTCACGTCCAGCACCGTACGATGCCCACCTCGTGCACCGGTTGCGGCGACCTGGCTACCCAGGGTCAGCGGTCGCCACCGGATCGCCACGGTCGAATATTCCCGGGCCAGCGTGCCGCGGCTCCGCGGGAGCCGCATTGCCCTGGTCGGCCGGCCAGCAGCCACTCGCGTGCGGCCACCCGCGACGATGATCGTCGCCGGGAAACTCCGGTCACGGCCGTCACAACCCGGCGACGATCACACGATCCGGCCGCGGACTGGCTGCACCGTGCCACCCCCGACGGTGATCGGCTGCACCCTGCCACCCCTGACGGTGGTCGGCTGCACCCCTGCCGGGCCCCGACGGTGATCGTCGCCGGGAAACTCCGGTCACGGCCGTCACAACTCGGCGACGATCCGGGTCAGCCCAACGTGCCCCGGGTGCGCGGCGTGGCAGCGCGTCCACCCGAGGCGGTTCCGCGGGAGCCGCACTGCCCTGGTCGGCCGGCCAGCAGCCACTCGCGTGCGGCCACCCGCGACGATGATCGTCGCCGAGAAACTCCGGTCACGGCCGCCACAACCCGGCGACGATCACACGATCCGGCCGCGGACTGGCTGCACCGTGCCACCCCCGACGGTGATCGTCGCCGAGTTCGTACGGTCAGGACCGCCACAACTCGGCGTGGATCACCCGGGTCAGCCCAACGTGCCCCGGGTGCGCGGCGTGGCAGCGCGTCCACCCGAGGCGGTTCCGCGGGAGCCGCATTGCCCTGGTCGGCTGGCCAGCAGCCCTCGCGTGCGGCCGCAGTCGTCGTTGATCGTCGCCGGGAAACTGCGGTCACGGCCGCCACAACCCGGCGACGATCACACGATCCGACCGCGGACTGGCAAACCCTGCCACCCCGGCGGTGGTCGGCTGCATCCTGCCACCCCCGACGGTGATCGTCGCCGGGAAACTACGGTCACGGCCGCCACAACTCGGCGACGATCACATGAGCCTCGACGGTTCACGGTCAGGTGGCCGCGGCTCGCAGCCGGTCGAGCAGCGGTAGGAGCGCGTC
>WNGF01003493.1_pt1 | contig 21327 bp, 17 predicted proteins | sample 5400641 | NCBI WGS metagenome assembly WNGF01 (sample SAMN13153371, study PRJNA577476) | soil metagenome | isolation source: 80 cm soil or saprolite under grassland replicate 2 | place: USA:California | collected 2016-06-15 | reverse complement strand
AGTCCAACGGAATGGCCGAGGCTTTCGTCAACACGATCAAGCGCGACTACGTCGGCGGCGCAGACCTCTCCGACGCCGCCACGGTCATCCGGCAGCTGCCAGCGTGGCTCGAGGACTACAACCGCGTCGCTCCTCACTCCGCTCTCGGTTCCCTTTCTCCAAAGGAGTTCCGTGCCCAGCAATCACACAACCACGGTGTCTAGAAAATCGGGGAGCAGACCACCCCGACTTGTTCCAGCTACCGTACATGGGTCTCGTGAACCACTTCGTGAGCGCAGACGAAGCCTTGCTCGAAGCGGCCCGTAGCATCGAGCGGATGGTTGCCACTCCAAGAGTCGATGCGTCGGCCTGGGCGATGTCCGCCAAGGAATTCTTTGCGAGGCGCGGCTTTGCGCTCGCGTAATCGTCCCGTGCAGTACCTGCAGCAGGTGGGGTCAGTCCCGAGAACGTGTATCCTTTGGAAGTCTCCGGCCGAGCCGAGGGGGCCGGGAATAATGCGTGATTTCGGGGCTGACCTCCTTTCTCCCACAGTGGGGTCAACAACCATGATGCCCACGCCGGCGGGATCAGTCCGTGCGAGCGGCGTGGAGCGGGATGTTGACCGGCGGCTAGCGCTGGTGCATCTTGTCAACAGAGGGCCCGAATATGATCTTTCCACTACCAGAAGAGAGCGAGACTATGCGTCGGATCCGGGAGGATTACGAGCGTATCGCGAAGCAGCTTCGGACGATCCCAGCGCCAGACCTTGAAGCGCTCCTTCAGGCAACTGAGACGATATCTCCCGCGCTTCAAGAAGCCGCCCGGCTGAACCGAGAGCTTCAGGTGTCTTTCGCAGGCGTCGCCAACGGGAGTGCGATCCAGGCGTTGGAACAGCAGCTAAAGACGCTCGTGCGGTCGCGCCCAGCGGAACTCTATCGCCTGCCCTACCGCGAGGATCTTGCTCAGCTGCATCGCATGTTCGACGAGATCGTGAAGCAACCCGCTTGGGCCGGCCTGCAGCCGAAGGTCGAGGAGTTCGTAGCCACTGCTGCGGCCTTGGGGAAGCCTTGGATCAGTACTGGCGATGCCGTCGGTTCACTTAAGGGCTTCTCTGGTCTCGCACTCTTGGGAGATGCTTTGGCTTCGGCCTCGCCATTTAGCGATTCCATCGCCCAGTCGATACGCGTCTTTCTTGGTGATTGGCGTACGATGCCCGGGGTTTCGGACCGAATCGCTTTCGAGCCCCCGGCACGACTCGACTTTTACGAGAAACTGGGCTTCGAGCGATCGCTCGCCGACTTCCCCAGTCCCTCGTTCGAGGCTTCCTTGGATGTCACCGGGATCACTCTCGGCGAGATCCCACGAGTTCCGAAGTATGAGCGTCCAATCCCTTCTCACCCAGTGGAAGAAGGCCTTGCTGGGATCTCTCCTTGGAACGCGAAGGCATACTGCGTCATCTCGAGATTTGAGCCGCGATTACGCCAGTTTATCGATAGGTTGATGACAGGGGCTTACGGTCCTGGCTGGACGAAGCGCCAGACAGGAGACTTCCACAAGAGTTGGTCGGCGAAAAAGGAGGCCGACCGGGTCGCCGGAAGCCCGGACTACCCGTTGATCTGCTATGCGAACTTCACCGATTACCTGGATATCATCGTCCGGAAGGACAACTGGGACAGGATTTTCAAGCTCGTCTTTTGCCGCAAGGAATCCGTCACGGAATCCCTCAAGCGCCTCTACCCGATCCGGCTTGCGACCATGCACTCGCGGCCTGTGGTCCAAGACGATATCCTGTTCCTGTATTCTGAAGTTCGCCGGCTGTTGCGAGCCATCGACGAGTTCGAGAGGATGAACGCTCCCAACACCTAGGGTATCGGCGTCTGGTTCCATAGCGACAACATCGCTGTCGCGTCGATCACGGCGTAATTCTGCGTGTCGAGAAAGGCGATGTCCTGGCGCCTAGTCGTATCTAGCGGTACGCGGTGCTTGCCGGCGTCCTCGTTCCCCAGTGGGGTCAACGCTGAATTCAGGCACTAGTAGGGTCGGTCCAAAAAACGGGGCTTCCCTTGCGGGACACTTCAGAGGAGGCGTATTAAGCCATGATTTCAGGACTGACCCCAGACCGTTCTCGAGGCTTTAAGTAGAAGCGGTTCCGCTGGGAAGGGGCATTTTGGAGTCTCTGTCTCTGGGGTCAGTCATGAAATCGTGGCTTATTGCTCTCACCTCAGCGGCTCGAGGAGCTTGGAAGGCTCGGCAAATAATACAGGAATGCACGATTGACCCCAGGACTTCCCAAGCAGGCTGCGGATCGCCAGCATCCGATAAGCCACGATCTCAGGACTGACCCCAGAAACCCTCATCGAGGAGGCGACGAACGAGTTCGACAGCAGCCTTGTCCGTATGACCTCCTCGCCTCGGTCACTGTGGCGTTGCGGTAAATGAGCTGACGCTGGTTGTATCGGAATTGGGATCAGCCCTTCTACCAAAGCGGCTACAGCCTGTCATGACCCGCCTTGAACGTTACCTGCTCTCTGTTTCAAAGCCCGCCCTCTGTCGCCATTCCACAGTGGTTATCGCGGCAGGAGCGGTCGGACCGAGTTCGCGGACAAATGGGCTCATCGACGTGCGTGCCACAACCGTACCGCCGTGGAACGAACGTCCCTGAATAGTCACCCCACTCGCCATAGCATCACGCAACGCCAGAGTGCTTGCCGAACTGATAACCAGCGCACTGGTAGCGCGCGTGATCGCCACGTAGAAAAGGCGGCGCTGCTCCTGATACTGGGCATCGCGTTCCGTTGCAGAGTTCGCCGTGATTGTCGGGAGAGCACCCGACATGCAGTCCGCGACGACGCCTAACGCGGCGGTTAAACCCTTCGACTTGTGAAGGCTCATCACACGAATCTCATCACCGTCAGCTGGCGGCAGGTCGGGTTGGGTGATCTCCTCGATCATCCTCTCAAGAATGTCGGCGGGATCCGGGACGTCGACGGCGATGTTCTCTGCCAAGCGCAAGACGTCTTCACAATCAGCCGCTCCGGTAGGCCAAAGTGCTCTGACCAGATCGAGTCCGGTGAGTGACCTCACGTCAAGTAAGCGCTGCTCGAGCACACGCCAGCGGGCTACGAGCGCGGCCGTGTACGGGAGCGCACGCCGGCCGGAGGCCACTTCAGTCAAAACCTCGCTTGGCTCTCGCGCTTCCGCCTCAGCCACTGCTCGCAGCCGAGAATAACTGCGGCTACGACCGTCTGCGGCCCCGAATGCCAACCAGGTGCGGACCGTAACGCGGTCGAGAGGGCTCACAAGCAACCGGAGCATGCAGAACGCCTCAGCCGCCATCCGATTCGCCAACTGATCCTCGGCGAAAAAGCTCACGGCGTTGCGGCCCCGCGCGATAAGTGCATCTCTTATCCGATTACCGACGACTCGACGTGTCGCGAGGATCAGGACTTGACCCGCGGGAAGGTCTGGATGTTGCCTGAGGTAGTGATCGACGTATTCTGCTATCGACGTCGCCTCTTCGTCCAAGGAGTCATGCTGAACGACGTATACCTCAGCATCCGAAAGGCCAACCGTAGACACCAACGGGGCATCTCGGCTTCGCGCCGGGTCGTTCGCGATAAGAGAGTTGCTCATCTGGACGATGTTTGATGGGCAACGTCGGCATTCGTCGATCACAAATCCGGTCGCACCGGGATGCTCTGCCACAAACTCCCTGATGCCGGCAGGGTTTGCGTGGCGGAATCTGTAGATCGACTGGTTGTCGTCGCCCGACACGAATAACGACCCAGCTGAGGCTAAGGTCTTGACAAGCTCCTGATCCGCCTTGTTCAAGTCTTGATACTCGTCAGCAAGAACGTGCCGAATCGTGGGGAAGACTTCCAGAGTTGGATTTGCTCTGGCGTACTCCAGCGTGAGCGGAACCAATTCGCCGATCAGCATTGCAGAGTGGTAGCGAAGCCAGTCGCGTAGCGCAGCCTCGAATTGCTGATCCTGGGTTGTTTGTGGCGAGCCGGTCGGTTCGCTTTGAAGACGGGCCCAAGCCGCTTCGTACGCATTGATGAACGCGTTTACGGCTTTTCGGCCGCCGAACTGGTGTGCGAGATCGGACACCAAAGTCTTCTTGGGGTCGGTCGTGCGTCCATGTATTTAGACCGCAGCCTGGGCGATGGTGCTGTTTCTCTCTGTAGCAGCCTTTGTAGAGGGGGCAGCGAAGGACGAGGCCTTGGGAGCACTCGCTGGAGGTCCGGAGGCCGCAGACGTCGTGAAGGCGTTCGAGGCGCTTCCCACAGATCCGCGTCGGCCCAAAGGGCAGGGCGGGCGGGGGCGAGCCCCGCCTCTACGGCACACCGTCGGCAAGTCGGACGGGAGGTGCTCATCTCAATAGATCCCCTTCCGAGCGATTTCAGATAGGCCGGCGCCGATGGCTCGCCAGCGGCCGAGGATGCTGGAGGTCCAGTGGCGAGGGGGGATGTTGCGCCGGCTTCGTAGCGGCCTTCGTGCGCCGAGGTGAGGCCGAGAATCCAGCCGACGCTGCTGACGTAGCTCAGATCCTTGATCTCCGCGAAGAGCGTCGGTCGATCGACTTGACCGAGGAAGAAGAGGCCGTACACGACGAAGTCTGTCTTCGGGCGGCCCTCGAAATACTTGATCAAGGCTGCTCGCCGCTCCGGCGGAGAATCAGGCTGATAGAGCAGGCAGGCGGCTCGGATCATGTAGAGAATGTCGTTTTTCGTCGGATCGGGGTGATCGGGAAGATCCAAGGCGAGCTCGTAGTCGGACTCGAGCAGAGCTTGCTTGGCAAGGACATCCAGATCGGCGGGAGTTGCGTTGGCCCGCAGCCAGTCGCGCGCCGCCGCGGCGCTTTGGGATTTTCGGATGGCGTGATACGCGGCAACCGTTGTCCAGCCGGTCGGTCCGCGGCCGCGGAGATGCTCACAAAGCCGTAGAGCAAGCTCAGGGCGACCGTTTCTCGTCACGGACTCGACAAACCAGATGAGATGCATGTGAGGCACACTCGGGACGACCAGCTTGCGTGACGATGGGGTCAGTCCTGAAAACATGGCTTATCGGCTTCACTTCAGCGACGCCAGGAGCGAGTGCCGCGGGCGCCAGCAGAGGAACTCTGGCCCCCACAGTACTGAAAGAGGGAGGCGCTTGAGACTGGTCGCCACCTAGGACAAGCCGCGATTGGCGGGCGTGTGCTGTTCAGCGTCCTTTTGCAGAGTCTCGGGTGGCGTCGTGCGCAGCTTGATCCAAAGCGCGAAACCCTTGTGCTGCAGGCGGTACACTCCTTTTTCGCCCTCCTTCGGCACGATGATGTGCCTTTCCCGCAGCGCATGAATTGCATTGTCTAGAGTCGTCGGCTTGCCTTTGAAACGCTGGCGAATCTCTGCTTTAGTTATCCAGCCGTCAAGCCGGTCGGCCATTATCCGGAGTACTTGCCGATAGCTATCCTTTTGGATCTTGTTGTAGAAATTATCTCGGTAGTACTGATCGCCTATCAGATCTAATCCGCCGCGAGGCCGAAAGGCACCCGCGATCACGTCCGCCTCGTCAATAGCGTTGTCCGTATCAGCAGCGAAGGCACAGTAGCCAAACTGCTGGATGAAGTGTGGGTATCCCTCAGAGAGGTTCGCCAGAATGTCACGAGCTGCCGGCGTGACCGAATACGGTATATCAGCTGACTCATTGGCTTTCGCGATACAGATGTCAATAACTCGGCCAACTTCGTCGTCTGTCAGCCGACCCAGGGTGTTCTCCTCAAACAGGCGAACAGCGGATGGATGGCCCTCGACGAGCAGCTCGCGGAGGCCTGTCAGGCCGGCGAGCCCGAACATGACGTGGTTGCAACCCCTTCGCTGTAAGCCTTCGGCAACAAGTTTAAGGAAGGAGCCTAGACTCAAATCGCGACTCCCATTATCTGCCTCATCGATCAGAACCAAGATGCCCTCGCGGCGAGACGTAAAGATGTCTGGGTCGGAGGGAGAACACAAACGCGCCGCTATCGCCGCTAGGGAGTAGACAAACTCATCCAGAAAAGTCTCTCCGGACTCCATCGGTGTCTTAGCGCGTATCTTGAGGGGTCCCGTTTCGACTCTCTCCACGAATGACCAAGCTTTAGACCAGAACGCCTTGGCAGGCTCTGAGGCCTCTAGGGCATGCCGTAAGCCGATCTCGATCTTTTTGACAAGACCAAGCTGCGTCGTCGATGCGTCGATGCTCGTGTCAACGACGAGCAGATGAAGGGTGTTGTCCCCTATCGGTATCGCGCCCTCCGCTACCGCACTTAGGTAAAGCAGGAGCGAAGACTTTCCGATTCCGCGCTCGCCCGTAATCATAAAGTTTGAGGGATTCCCAGCGCGAGTTTGGACGAGATGGTTCTCCAGTCGCTCAAGCTCACGCAGACGGCCGACGAACATCCCAGGGTTAACGGGGGCGTTTGGCCTAAAGGGGTTCACCTTTGGCATCCGATCCTCCGATGGTCCGCCCGGAAGATGGGGTCGGCACTGAAAATATGGCTTATTGGTTTCACTTGAGTGACTCCAGCAGTCGGCCGAGGTTCCTCGACTCCCAGCACTCAGTGGGGACCTGGAGTCAGCCGGGCGGGATGAGCTCGTCATCGTACAGGTACTTGTCGTGCCTGCGCGAGAGATCGCGGGGCGCCGGCCCGTCGAAAACCACGTCCTCGAAGAGCGGATCCTTTTCGACGTCGTGGGACACGTCGGGCAACGTGGAGACGAGAGAGTCCCGGATCAGCTCGCCCAATGAGATCCCCCTCTGCTTGGCGCGAAAGATCGCCCGGCGGAGGAGGTCCTCCGGCAACATGATCGTCGTCCTCCTCATCGCTGGCGTCCTCATGATGGCGCCATATTATGGCGCCATTCGTTAGGCGGGAACCGAAGCGTCAGGCGACGTCAGAGGGCGCGGTAGGCGGCGGCGAGCTCTTTCGCGAAGGATTCGAAGGTCGTGGGCATTGTCGTTCGCGCTGTGCGGCCCTGGTTCGAGTGCACGAGGCCCTCGCTGATCGCATGCGCCATCTCGACGAGAGACTCCGAGGAGCCCTGCGAGAAGCCGGCTCCGACCAGAGCAGCGGCGTAGTCGCTGTCGGGAAAACGCACGTAAGCGAGATCGGGCTTGCCGATTTGCGCTCCCAGAATCTTCGTCGTCTCGGCCATGGTGTAGTCGCGGGGGCCGAGCAGCTCCCGCACGGAAGTGCCTCGGAATTCGCCGCGCGCGAGCTCCTCACCGGCCGCGGCTCCGATGTCCGCGGTCGCGGTCATGGGGAAGGCCACGTCTGGATCGATCGCGCCGCCGTTGATGCCCTGGCTCTTGATGAGGGGAAGCGACAGGAAGAAGTTTTCGTAGAAGTAGCTGGGCCGCAGAGTCAGCAGGTCGATGCCCAGCGCCCCGAGCTTCTGCTCGATGTCGTGGAGCCCGGCGATCGGACCGGTGCCGCGTTCGTGCTCGCCACCCAGGCTGCTCAGGAGCACGATGCGCCGCACGCCCGCGCGGCGCGCCGCTTCGGCGATCGCGTCGCCGGCTCGGTTGTACAGGGCGCGGACGTCGGGCGTTGCGTAGTCGGGCGAGACCATGGCGTAAACGCCCTCGGCCCCCTGAAAGGCGCCCGCGAGAAAAGAAGCGTCGAAAGCGTCGCCCGCGGCGACTTCCGCGCCTCGATCGGCGAATTTCGAGAGCTTGTCAGCCGAGCGGCCGATCACGCGAATCGTCTTGCCGGCAGCGATCAGCTTTTCCGCCGCCACCCTGCCCGTATGCCCGGACGCACCCATGATTGCGATCATCGAGGGAACTCCTTTCGTTCAGGCCCCGGCATCACCAACGCCCGTCGCGAAGGTGGAGCGCTCGGGAGGACCATTAGAATCGAAGATAACGCAGATGCTGACTGCCGGATCGAAGCTCGGCCCCTATCAGATCGTCTCGCCGCTCGGCGCGGGAGGGATGGGGGAGGTGTATCGGGCGCGGGACGCGCGGCTGGGCCGGGAGATCGCGCTGAAGGTTCTGCCGACCGAGGTCGCCGCGGACGCCCTGCGGCGCACGCGCTTCGAGCAGGAGGCTCGGGCGGCATCGGCGCTCGCGCACCCCAACATCATCACGGTCTACGACGTGGGCGAGTCGGACGGCTCGGTCTGGATCGCCATGGAGATCGTCGAGGGACGGACCGTACGGGATCTCCTCGCCTCGGGCGCTCTGCCTTCGCGGCGCGCACTCGACATCGCGACACAGACCGCCGAGGGCCTCGCCGCCGCGCACGCGGCCGGCATCGTGCACCGGGATTTAAAGCCGGAGAACCTGATTTTCTCCAAGGACGGCTACGTCAAGATTCTCGACTTCGGCCTCGCCAAGCTGACTTCTGAGCGGCCGCTCGCCGCGGCCAGTAGAGAGCAAGCGGCCGCGTCACAACATCCCATGGCTGGGCTCGATCAGACGGCGATTTCAACGGTGTTCGGGACAGAGCCTGGGACCGTGATGGGCACGGTCGGCTACATGTCGCCGGAGCAGGCGGCGGGGCAGGTTGTGGATTTCCGCTGCGACCAGTTCTCCTTCGGCTCGATCCTCTATGAGATGGCGACCGGCCAGCGCGCCTTCCAGCGCAAGACCAGCGTCGAGACGCTCGCGGCCATCCTGCGGGAGGAGCCGAAGGCGGTCGCGGAGCTCAATCCTGCGGCGCCGGCGCCACTGCGCTGGATCATCGAGCGCTGCCTGGCGAAGGAGCCGGACGAGCGCTATGCCTCGACGCGAGACCTCGCGAGAGACTTGAAGAGCCTGCGCGACCATCTCTCGGAGACCTCGACGGCGACGGGTCTGGTGTCGGGCGGGCCGGCTCGGGTGCGGCGCGGAGGGCTGCTTCCGGCGGCGCTGGCGCTCGCCGCGGGAGCGCTGCTCGGAACCCTCGTCATGGCGACGATCGGCCGACCGCGCGGCTCCGGCCAGCCGGTCTTCCAGCAGGTCGCCTTCCGCCGCGGAACGATGTACGGCGCGCGCTTAGCGCCGGACGGCAAGACGATCGTGTACGCCGGGGCCTGGGAGGGCAAGCCCGCTGAGATCTTCGCGACACAGGTCGACTCGCCCGAGTCGAGGCCGGTCAATCTGTCCATGGCCGCACTCTCGTCCATTTCGTCGTCGAGCGAGCTCGCCGTCGTGCTGCGCCGCCGCTTTCTCGTGGGATTCGAGTCCGTCGGAACTCTCGCCCGCGTGCCGTTGAACGGAGGCGCGCCGCGCGAGGTGGCGAACGACGTGACCGACGCCGACTGGTCGCCCGACGGCCAGCAGTTAGCCGTGACGCGGCCGGAGGCGGGGCAGTGGCGGCTGGAGTACCCGATCGGAAAAGTTGTCGCGACCTCGCCCGGATGGATGGACGCCCCGAGGATCTCGCCCGACGGGGAGAGGATCGCTTACGCCGAGCACCCTCAGCGGGGCGACCAATTCGGCCGCGTGGTCGTCCTGGATAGGCAGGGCCGGCGGCTCTTCCAGAGCGAGACCTCGACGGCGCTTTCCGGCCTCGCCTGGTCGCCCAAAGGTGACGAGGTCTGGTACACGGGCGACAGCCTGCGGGCCCTGGCGCCCTCGGGCAAATCCCGAGTGGTCTTGAGCCTGCCGGGCGCCCTGATGCTGCGCGATGTCACGCGCGACGGACGGGTGCTCATCATCCGCAGCGCGAGGCGTCGCGAGATCGTGGGGCTCGCCCCCGGCGAATCGAGCGAGCGCAACCTGACCTGGCACGACTGGTCTTTTCCGTCGGACCTTTCGGAAGACGGCCGCACGCTCTTGTTCGATGAGCAGGGGGCCGCGACGGGCGGCGGGAGCTATCTCGCCTATGTCCGGAAAACCGACGGCTCCCCGGCGGTGCTCCTGGGGAAGGCTCGCTGCATGGCGCTTTCGCCGGACGGGCGCCGCGTGCTCGCGCAGGGCAGAGGAGACCCGCCGGAGCTCTTGATCCTGCCGACGGGCGCCGGCTCGCCGCGCACGATTCCGCTGAAAGGCATCGCTCTGCAATGGGCGAGGTGGATGCCGGACGGCAGAAAGGCCGTTATCCAGGGCAGCGAGGGCGGGCGGGGAGCTCGGCTCTACCTTCTCGACACAGAGACGGGGCAGGTGCGGCCTTTTTCTCCCGAGGGGGTAGGCCTCTTCGGCCGTGGCGGGCCTTCGCCCGACGGCAAGCTCGTGTCGGCGCTCGGGCCGGACCGCCGCGTGACGCTGTACTCGCCCGACGGCGGCGAGCCGAGAACGCCGCCGGGCATCGAGCCCGAAGAGGTCATCGTCCGCTGGACGGAGGACGGGCGCGGCTTGTACCTGATGCACCCCTCGGCCATGCCGGTCGTCCTGTACCGCCTGGACCTGGCGACGGGGCGCCGCGAGAAGGTCCAATCGTTCGCGCCGGCGGATCCGGCCGGAGTCTTCAACGTCGCTCCCGTCCTGCTGTCGGCAGACGGGAAGTCCTACGTGTATTCCTACCGGCGGATCCTCGACGACCTTTACGTCGTGACGGGAATCAGGTAGGAACGCAGCGTGATCGCCGTGATCGCAGCGTGATCGCAGCGAGATTCGCGCGATTGGTGTGTGCCTCAATGCCCCGCAATCTCGTTGCGATCATGGTGCAATCGCGTTGCGATCACGTTGCGATATCTAGGCCAACGCGATGATGCGGGCGGCGAGCCCCACCACTCGCCAGAAGACGCGGGCGGCGCGCGTGTACGTGTCGATCTTCGAGAGAGTGTCCTGGAGGTCCTTGATTCCGGTGCGGAGCTCTTCGCCGTGAGAATCGAGCAGCCGGGCGAGATCCTGAAACTGCCGGTGCTCGAGCCGGGCGATGAGAGCGTCGAGATCCGCCCGGGCGCGCTGAAAGGCCGCGAGCCCTTCGTTGTCGTCGCCGAAGGAGTCGAGGATCTCGTCGGCGCGCTTCTCGATCGGGGCGCGCACTTTCGTGCGCAGGAGATCGAGGAGATCTGCCTGCGTCTTCATCGCTGCAAGGCTCTCACGGCTTCGGCGTAGGCGAGGATCGTTTCGAGGTCGGCCAAGAGAGCCGCCTGCGCCGTTTCGTCGGAACGGCGCGAAGTGAACGCGGTCCAGGCAGCTCGGAGCTTCGACGCCGCGTCGGAGGCCTCTTTCAACCCCTCGGTGGCCGGGGGCGCGATGAGGTAGCCGCGCCGCAAGGCGATCCACGCGCGGGGATCGGAAATCGTGTTTTCGAGGAAAGGCCTCGAAACGTCTCGCTCGCGGCCGAGCACCGTGACCGACTCGAGATCCGCTCGGAGCTTGCGCCGCACGGCGTCGAGAAGCGTCTGCTGGACGCGGAGCTCCCGGTCGATCGCGGAGGCCCGGGCCGAGAGCTCCCGGTCGACCGCGCTGCGGCGGACGGTCTCGACGGAGAGCCGCGCCGTCTGGGAGATCAGGTCGCGCTCGGCTGTCGTCAAGAGCTTCGAGCCGGTCAGCTCCTGGCCGAGGCGGTTCAAGGCCGTCGCCACGGCGCCGATCGCGTCGCCGGCCTCGGCGTCCGCGCCCTCGGCGGCCAGGCGGCCGAGCGCTTCGAAGTATCGAGCGAGCAGCCGCGCGTGGCGGCGCAGGCGCTCGAGATCGGCGACTGTCTCGGAGACGATACCGTGCTTCTCGAGGAGCGCGCGCCGGTCGTCGCGGGTCAGGCCCTGTGCCTCCGAGAGAAGCCGCGCGGAGTCGGCGTCGGCAGCCGTTTCCTGCGTGACGCGCAGCAAGACGTCAGTCGCGTGGCCGTAGGCGGCTCCGGCGGTGGCGAGCTTGCGCGCGTGCGCCGTGGAGCCGCAGCCGGAGCAGAGCAGCAGCGCTGAGAGAAAAGAGAGAGCGGCCGGAATCCTGCGCATCATCGAAAGAGAGAGATGTGACATCTTAGCGCGGCCCGGCTTCGGGATTCCCCTCACCCTGCCCTCTCCCGGAGGGAGAGGGGGAGACAGCGCGTCTATACTCTCGGCGTTTTGCCTTCCAGAGGAGGACTCGTGAGACAAGTTTCCCGCTTTGCCGCCGCCCTCGCCGCATTGGGGCTCGCCGCGTCGGGCCTGGCCGCCGAGAAGCCGAAGGTCGGCTCTGCAGCCCCCGAAAAACCTCCGAGTTTTTCCGACCGCTTCGAAGGTCTGCGGTTCCGCTGTATCGGGCCGTACCGCGGCGGCCGCGTCACGGCCGTGACGGGAGTGCGGAAGGATCCGATCACCTATTACTTCGGCGGCACGGGCGGCGGCGTTTGGAAGACCTCGGACGCCGGAGCGACTTGGGAAAACGTGTCGGACAAGGACTTCAAGACGGGCTCCGTGGGCTCCATCGCGGTGTCCGAATCCGATCCGAACGTGATCTACGCCGGCATGGGCGAGTCCCCCATCCGCGGCAACCTCTCGCACGGCGACGGCGTCTGGAAGTCCGTCGACGCCGGCGCCTCGTGGAAAAACGTGGGTCTTCCGAACACGCGGCAGATCTCACGCGTGCGCGTGGACCCGGGCAATCCCGACCTCGTTTACGTCGCCGCTCAGGGCCACGCCTGGGGCCCCAACGAGGAACGGGGCATCTATCGCTCGCAGGACGGCGGCCGAACGTGGAAGAAAGTGCTCGGCGTGGACGAGAGGACCGGCGCTTCCGAGCTCGCGATGGATCCGTCAAACCCGCGCATCCTCTACGCAGGCTTCTGGCAGGTCGTGAGGCGGCCGTGGGATCTCGTTTCGGGCGGGCCCGGCTCCTCGCTCTGGAGGTCGACCGACGGCGGCGAGACCTGGAAGAAACTGACCGAAGGGCTGCCCGAGGAGATGTGGGGCCGCGTGGGCGTGGCCGCCTCGGCGGCAAAGCCCGGCCGTGTCTACGCCATCACCGAGGCGAAGAAGAAGGGCGGGCTCTACGTCTCCGACGATCGGGGCGAGAAGTGGAAGCACGTCAACGACGAGCACAAGATCCGCGAGCGAGCCTGGTACTACACGCGCGTCTACGCGGACCCGAAGAGTCCGGACACGGTCTACCTGCCGAACGTCGATCTGCACCGCTCGACCGACGGAGGCAAGACGTTCGCCAAGGTGCCCGTGCTGCACGGCGACACGCACGACCTCTGGATCGACCCGGACGATCCGAGGCGGATGATCCTGGGCGACGACGGCGGCGGAACGATCACCTTCAACGGAGGCAAGACCTGGTCCACGCAGAACAACCAGCCGACGGCGCAGTTTTACCGGGTGACGACCGATGACCGCTTCCCGTACTGGGTGTACGGCTCGCAGCAGGACAACTCGAATGTCGCGATCCCGAGCGGCGTCCCCGGCGCCGCGATCGACTTCACCGACTGGCATTCCGTCGGCGGGGGCGAGAGCGGCTGGATCGCGCCCAAGCCCGCGGATCCCGACGTCGTCTTCGCCGGCGAGTACGGCGGCCAGATCACGCGCTACGACCATCGCACGCGCGAGGTCCGCCAGGTCATGGTGTGGCCGCAGCTCGCGGACGGGCACGCGACGAAGGACCTGAAGTATCGCTTTCAGTGGAATGCGCCGATCTCGATCTCGCCGCACGACCCGAAAACGCTCTACCACGCCTCGCAGATCCTGCTCAAGAGCCGCGACGAGGGCGAGACGTGGGAGGAGATCTCGCCGGATTTGACCCGCAACGACAAGGAGAAGCAGGGCAAGTCGGGCGGGCCGATCACCACGGACGTCACGGGCGTGGAGGTCTACGACACGATCTTCGCCCTGGCCGAATCGCCGCACGAGAAGGGCGTGATCTGGACGGGCACGGACGACGGCCTGGTGAACTTGACGCGCGACGACGGCAAGACCTGGCAGAAGGTGACGCCGAAGGGGATCCCGGAGTGGATCCAGATAAACGCGATCGATGTCTCGCCCCACGACAAGGCGACCTGCACCATCGCGGCGACGATGTACAAGCACGACGACTTCAAACCGTACCTGTACAGGACGGCTGACTACGGGAAGACGTGGACGAAGATCGTCAACGGCATTCCCGACGGCGCCTTCACGCGCGTGGTCCGGGAAGATCCGGTGCGCCGCGGTCTTCTCTTCGCCGGGACCGAGACAGGCCTCTACATTTCCTTCGATGACGGCGCGAGCTGGCAGCCTTTCCAGCGCAACCTGCCGCCCGTGCCGATCACGGACCTGACGATCAAGAACGGGGATCTCGTCGTGGCCACGCAGGGCCGCTCGTTCTGGATCCTGGATGACCTGACTCCGTTGCGGCTCTGGAAGGGCGACGTCGAGGCCTCGGCCGCGTACCTCTTCCCGCCGCGCCCGGCGCACCGCTACCAGACCGACAAGGTGGACGAGGAGGATCCGCCCAAGGGCGTGGGCACCAACATGCCCAACGGCGTCCTGATCGACTACTGGCTGAAGGAGAAGCCCAAGAAGGACGAGATCGTGAAGATCGAGATCCTCTCGGAGAGCAAGGTCATCCGCTCGTTCTCGAGCGAGAAGAAGGTGCACGAGGGCGATCTGAAGGAGCAGGCCGAGAAGAAAGAGGAAGAGAAGGACAAGGACAAGCCGCTCGAGCCGAAGGCGGGAGTCAACCGCTTCCTCTGGGACATGAGGGTCTTTCGGCCCGTGCTGGCGCCGCGAGCGGTCTTCAACGAAGGCGAGAAGGCGCCGCCCAAGGTCGGCCCCGGCACGTACGAGGTGCGGCTGACGGTCGGCGGAAAATCCTTCACTCAGAAGGCCGAGGTCCGTCCGCGGCCTGGCGGGCCCGCGACGACCGAGGACCTACAGGCTCAGTTCCGGTTCTTGACGTCGATCCGCGACCGGCTGTCCGAGAACCACGAGACGGTGCTCGCGATTCGCGACGTGCGCGCTCAGGTGAAGGATTTCGGCGAGCGCGCCGAGCGCCTCGGCAAGGGCGACGCGTTGAAGAAGCGCGGCACGGCGCTGGCGGAAAAGCTGTCGGCGTTGGAGCTCGAGCTCACGAATCCCGAGATCAAAGCCGACGAGGACGACCTGAATTACGAGCCGAAGCTCGATCACGACTGGGTCAACCTGGCCGGCATCGTCGCTTCGGCCGACCGCAAACCGACCGTCGGGTCGGTCCAGTACTTCGACCTGTTGAAGGGCAGACAGGATGCCGTGCTGGCACGCTGGAAGGCTCTGCTCGACAGCGAAGTGGCCGAGTTCTCGCGCTCGGCGGAGGAGCTGAAGCTGCCGCGCCTGGCGCCGGCACCGAAGATCGATAAACCCTGAGCAAGGCCAAGTGACTGATGGCCGAGGAGATGTAACGCCATTTGACAAATAGCAATTTGCAATGATTAGATTGCAATTTGCTATGAGGCTCGGAGAAAAACTTCGCTACCTCCGGTTGGTGGAGGGCACCCTGCGCGATCTCGAGCGCGAGATGACGCAGTCCGAAGTCGTGCGGTCGGTCCGCGACGAGCTCGGGGAGTCGATCAGCCAGGCGTACCTCTCGCAGATCGAGAAGGGGCGCCGCCCGCACCTGACCAACAAGACTCGCATGCTGCTGGCGCGTTTCTTCAAGGTCCATCCCGGCTATCTCGTCGACGATCCAGAGGGATTCCACACGGAGCTGACGTCCGAAGTGCGCGGTCTCGAGGACAAGCTCGACCTGTGGCTCATCCAGGGCGCCGAGCGATTTCGCCGGGACCCGGAGACGAGCCAGGCGCTGCTCGAGGTCGCCAAGCATCCCCACTCGCGCCAGTGCCTGGTCCTGTTGAAGGAAATCCTCGAGACGCCGCACCTGGCCGAGCGTCTCCTGCAGGTCTTGAAGCCCGAGAAGAAGGAGGCCGCCGCGGCGCCGCCAGCGCGCGGCAGCGCGAGGAGGAAGTCATGACTTGGGAAGGCTTCTACCTGGTCTGCTTCGTTGTCGGCTTCGCGCTCGCCGTGATCGGTTTTCTCTCCGGAACGCTTCACTGGCCTCTCGGGCACCACCTGCATCTGCCCGGCCTGCACGCGCCTCACGGCCTCGGCCATGGCGTCCCGGCTCACGGGGCGGGGGCGGCGCATGCGGGGGCGGTTGGGGAGACGTCGATCTCTCCCTACAACTTCGCGACGTTCATGGCGTTCCTCGCCTGGTTCGGCGGAATGGGCTATCTGTTGACGAGCCGCGGCAACCTCGGACGCCTGCTCGTTCTCGCCATCGCTCTCGTCTCGGGCGTCGCGGGCGCGGCGATCGTCTTCGGGTTCCTCACGAAGGTCTTGCTCGGGCACGAGCGGGAGCTCGAGGCGGCCGACTTCGAGATGGTCGGGGTGCTCGGTCGCGTGACCATGCCGATCCGCGCCGGAGGAACGGGCGAGATCGTCTACTCGCAGGCGGGCACGCGCCGCAGCGCCGGCGCGCGCAGCGACGGCGGCGGAGCGATCACCCGCGGCGCCGAAGTCATCGTCACGCGGTACGAGCGGGGAATCGCCTATGTCCGTCTTTGGGACGAGCTGGCCGAAACAACACCGCAGGAGTCGAGTCAGGTCTCGCCGACCAACGCCTGAAGAGGAGGAAGAGATGAGAAGAAACCGAATGGTGGTCCCGATCCTGGCGGCCGGAATCTGGGTGTTCGCGGCGGAGCGCCTCCTCGCGCAGCCCGCGGCCGACCCCGCGGCCACGAAGGCAGCGCAGAGCTGGCTCGCGCTGGTGGACGCCGGCCGGTACGCGGAGAGCTGGAAACAGGCGGCGGCGCTCTTCAAGGAGAAGGTCACGGCGGCGCAATGGGAGGAGGCCGTGCGGTCCGCCCGCTCGCCCCTGGGCAAGCTCGAATCGCGCAAGCTCGCCAGCGCCCAGTTCGCGCGGACGCTGCCGGGCGCGCCGGACGGCGAGTATGTCGTGATCCGCTACGAGACGGCCTTCGAGAAGAAGAAGGCGGCCGTCGAAACGGTCACGCCCATGAAGGACAAGGACGGCGTTTGGAGGGTCGCGGGCTACTTCATCCAGTGAACGGGGTCCCCGCGCGGGGGCCGGCGCTCCCGCGCGTGCACAAGGAGGAAGTCATGTTCGGAATCGCAGAGGGTACCTGGGTCATGGTCGGGTTGATGGCTCTGGCGGTCCTGCTCATCCTGGTGATGCTCGCCAAGATGTTTCGCAAGGCAGGGCCCAACGAGGCGCTGATCGTCTACGGCTTTCGGGGCACGCGTGTGGTCAAGGGGCACGGCACGATCATCTTCCCCATGGTCGAGAACTGCCGCGAGCTGTCTTTGGAGCTCATGTCCTTCGACGTCGCGCCCCAGCAGGACCTGTACACCAAGCAGGGGGTCGCGGTGACGGTCGAGGCGGTCGCTCAGATCAAGGTCAAGTCCGATCGGGAATCCATCGAGACCGCGGCCGAGCAATTTCTGACCAAGACGCCCCCGCAGCGGGAGGGGTTGATCCGTCTCGTGATGGAGGGCCACCTGCGGGGCATCATTGGCCAACTGACGGTCGAGGAGATCGTCAAGCAGCCGGAGATGGTCGCCGACCGGATGCGCTCGACTTGCGCGGACGACATGAACAAGATGGGTCTCGAGGTCGTCTCCTTCACGATCAAGGAGGTCCGGGACAAGAACGAATACATCACGAACATGGGGCGGCCGGACGTGGCGCGCATCAAGCGGGATGCGGACGTCGCGACCGCCGAGGCGGAACGCGACACGGCGATCAAGCGGGCCGTCGCGCAGCGCGAAGCCGCCGTCGCCAAGGCGCAGGCGGACCAGGAGCGCGTTCTGGCCGAGTCGCTCTCGATCGCCAAGCAGGCCGAATCCCAGCGCGACATGGAGGTAAAGAAGGCGGCCTACCTCGAGGCGGTGAAGAAACAACAGGCCCAGGCGGACAAGGCCTACGAAATCCAGACCAACATCATGCAGCAGCAGGTCGTCGCCGAGTCCGTCCGGATCCAGCAGGTCGAGAAGGAGCAGCAGGTCAAGGTGCAGGAGGCCGAGATCGCGCGCCGCGAGAAGGAGCTCGTCGCGACGGTCTTGAAGCAGGCAGATGCGGAGCGCAAGCGCATCGAGACGCTTGCCACGGCCGAGTCGCAGCGGCTCTCGCTCGAGTCGGAGGGCCGGGCGGCCGCGATCCGCACCCAGGGGCAGGCCGAGGCCGAGATCATCTTCAAGAAGGGGGAGGCCGAGGCGAAAGCGATGAACGTGAAGGCCGAGGCGTTCCAGGAATACAACCAGGCGGCCGTCGTGGACAAGCTGCTCTCCGGGCTGCCGGAGGTCGTGCGCGCGCTGGCCGAGCCGCTCTCGAAGGTGGACAAGATCACGATCGTTTCGACGGGCGACGGAGACGCGGCCGGCGCTCACAAGATCACGGGCGACGTGACGAAGATGGCCGCGCAGATCCCCGCGCTCTTCGAGGCGCTCTCGGGCATGCAGATCAAGGAACTGCTTTCGAAGGTGAAGGCCATCGGCGACAAGAAGGCGATCGAGAAGGCGTAAGGACGAAAACCGACCACGGACGACGGACGAACGACTCACCACTGACCGGAGACGGGAGGCACATATGGCATTGCTGGAGCGAGTATCCGCCCTGGTTCGCGCGAACCTGAACGATTTGATCGACAAGGCCGAGGACCCGGAAAAGATGATCAAGCAGGTGATCCTGGACATGCAGAACCAGCTCCTGCAGTTGAAGACGCAGGTCGCGATCGCGATCGCCGACCAGCACCTGCTCGCCAGGAAGGCGGGGGAGAACGAGGAGAAACAATCCGAGTGGATGAGCAAAGCGGAGCTGGCGGTCGAGAGGAAAGATGACGCGCTGGCGCGCGCGGCCCTGGAGAGGGCGGTCGGCTGCAAGGAGCTGGCCGACAACTTCCACCAGCAGGTCGCCGACCAGAAGACGGAAGTCGAGAACTTGAAGAGCGCGCTCTCCAAGCTCGACGGAAAGCTGGCCGAGGCGCAGGCGAAGAGCGATCTCTTGATCGCGCGGCACCGGCGCGCGCGCGCCTCGAAGAAAGCGAGCGAGGCGAAGATGGGGATTCAGTCGGGAGCCGACGCCAACACCTTCGACCGCATGAAGAACAAGGTGGCACGCGCCGAGGCGGTCAGCCTGGCATGGGCCGAGATGGCGGGGGACGACATCGAGGACCGGTTTGCGGCGCTGGAGAAGGAAAAGGAGATCGACCGGCTGCTGACCGAGCTCAAGTCGCGCAAGCTCATCGGAGCGTAGCAGGCGCGTGAAGACCGTGACAGGAGGACTGCTTGATTCCTAATAACTTCGTCACCTCAGCCAACGAGCTGCCCGGCTACCGGATCGTGCGCAACATCGGGATCGTGCGCGGCATCATCGTGCGCTCCCGTTCGATCGTCGGAACCATCGGAGCGGGACTTCAGAGCCTATTCGGCGGCAACATCACACTCTGGACGGAGCTGTGCGAGCACACGCGGCGCGAGGCGTTCGATCTCATGGCGCAGCACGCGCAGGACGCGGGGGGCAACGCCATCGTCGGGATGCGCTACGACACCACCGAGATCGCGCAGGGCGTTGCCGAGGTGCTGGCCTACGGCACAGCAGTGGTGGTGGAACAGGCGCGGTAGTCCCGGCGTCAGGGAGACGCGTGATCCGCCGAGCTCGTCTGGCGAAACCACCGCCGGGCGCCGATCAGCTTGAGGTGGCTCGCCGGACCGTCGATGGCGATTCCGAGGGCCAGAGAGCCGGTCTCGATGAGGAAGGCCCCATGCCGCTCTTCTTTCTTTTCGCGGTAGAGCCCCTCGATGTGGAAACGGCCACCATCGGCTTGGAAATCCCTCACCTCGACCAGGTCTCGGGCGAGCCGAACGTGTCCCTTGCCTTGGAGTCCCTGGAGCTTCAGGATCCCCTGCGCCCAGCCGGGGAGGTCGGCGCGAAAGACCGTGTAGAGCGGTCGGGCATCGCGGCAGGTGACGGCCGTGTCTGCCGAGAGGTCGCCGCGGATTCGCCCCGAGACGAAGTCAAAGCGGCCCCACCAGTCGCGCTCGTCGTGCCGCGTGCCCGTCGTCGCCACGTCGTCCAAGGCGATTCGGCTGCCGGAGATCTCCAGATGGTCGTGCTCCACGTCCCAACGCGGCACCTCGAACCGGCCCTTCACGCGACCACGCAGGGTCTGTTCTCCGTAACGCGCGACCAGTGTCTCCGCCTGGAAGTCGCCGCGTCCCTGGCCGATTCCATGCACGAAGCGGAGCGCAATATGGGCCCTACCGCCGCCCCCCTCCAGCCGCGGTTGGCGGGAGCGGCGCAAGAAGTGATTCCAGAAGCGCAGGTCTTCCAGTCGGCCCTCGAGCCGAATGGCTCCCGAGATCCTGGGCCAGACCTGGACGCCTTGGACCTCGTCCGGAGCGAACGGCTCGATCGTGCAGTCGGCGTGTCCCGAAGCGGTAGTGAGGATCGGGTCTTCGGGAGCGAGCGCGAACCCGCCGGAGAGAAAACTCACCGCCGCGGGGCCGACGCGGGCCTCGACGTGAGGGCGCAGGGAGAAACCGCCGGTCACCCGAGCGTGGCCGCGGAAGCGGTAGATCTCGATCCAGATGTCGGGAGTGGGGTCCGCGACGAGATCCTCGATGTGCACCCGCCAGAAGCGCCGCCTCGCGACCGGGGGCGGCGGAGGAGCTTCGGGCGTCTCGAGTTTGAGAGGAGGATCCGCGAAGCCGGGGATTTTTGGAATCCGATCCAGGTGGGCGGAAGAGACGTCGGCTTTTTCCACGCGTTCCCGCAACCGGAAAACGAGTCCGGAAGCTCGAACATGCGTCGCGTGGAACCGTTTGCGGAGAAGGTCCAGAAGCGACACGGAGATCGTCGCTCTCTCCATGCGAAAGAACCACTGCACGTTGCGGTCGCTGCCGCGCATCGTCAGTCCGCGGATACGGATGAGCCCGGGAACCCAGGCCGAGGCCGCCTCGTAGTCGAGGAGCAGCTCTTCCGGGCTCGTGTTGACCCAATGGCGAAGGATTCGCGTCGACACGATGACGTGGATCGCCGCGCAGCAAGCGATGGCAAGACCAACCCCGGAGAATGCGAAGGCGACAAGCAACCGCTTTCGACGTGTCACGGCCTGCGCTGGCCCGGATTATTCATGGTCACCCGGCCGGAACCCGGACAGGTGACTGCGCCTAAACGATTTGTCGTCGACGCGACTGGCTGGCGCAAGAAAACACGATGTCCGCGACAGAGATTCTTTGCCGAGACAGGGAAGCGCGACGACGGCGATGCCGGGGCGCATCGCAGAGGAGCGATGACGCCCCATCGGTCGCGCGGCGCGACCGCCTCATGGGGGTCGCGGAGAAGATCGGAGCGGCGGCCGGAGTCGATCATGAAACGACTGACCGAAAATCGTGAATTTCGTTCAAGTTGTTCAGGCGACCTTTTGGTGAGTGTCGAGGCCGAGGGCGGTGAAGACTTCATCGAGGGCTTGAGCGAGGGGGTCTTGCGCCACAGCCGTGTGGAATC
>WNGF01009811.1_pt1 | contig 21333 bp, 24 predicted proteins | sample 5400641 | NCBI WGS metagenome assembly WNGF01 (sample SAMN13153371, study PRJNA577476) | soil metagenome | isolation source: 80 cm soil or saprolite under grassland replicate 2 | place: USA:California | collected 2016-06-15 | reverse complement strand
TCGCCAGCGCGCTCTGGCGTAGAGGGCTGCGCAGCTACACCGGAGCGAGCGCCTAGCGCGGCTCGAAGTCGTGCCAGCCGGCAGGTAGAACGGGGATCGACCAGCTCGGATCGGGCCGGAAGTCGAGCCATGACTCATCGAACGGCGGATCGCTTCGCGTGAACCGTTCAACCGCGCGGTCGCCCTCCGCGCGAAGCTCCGCATCGCGCTCTGGCGCGATCCAGCCTTCGGCGATCGCCCACTCGAGCTCGTCCTCGTCCTTCCAGTGCCAGACGCCGTCGGGGCCGGACCAGCGATCGAGGATGTTGTCACGCGAATCGAATCCGATCGCCGTCTCGCGCCAGCGCTCCTCGAGGTTCACGTACCACCACGCAAACCGCAACGTCGCGTGCTCGCGAGCGAGCCAGACCGAGTGCGCATCACCGAACCGGTGGAACATGAGGGTGTTCGTGTCCGTCCAGATGCGCGCCTTGTAGCCGCCGTCCCACTCGAGGAGCATCCGATCGCGTGGTCCGCCATATCGGCCGGTGCGCACCATCCAGGCCGTCCCCGGTGGCATGAAGAGCACGACGCTTTGCTCGTCGTGCCTCACGACCGTCCACGGCAGGGCGGTCTGAACGATGCCCTTCGCGCGGTCGACGGATCGCCACACGATCGTGTCGCCTGGCTTCGCAAGCTTCATGCGGTAAGACTGCGCGGGAGAGGGAAAGGCTGCTAGTGCCGGGTGCTGGCCGAGCCGATATCTCACATGTGCACAACTACACTTGATTGCGTGAGCAGCCAGATGAGCATCGACCTGAACCTGCCGGAGGACCGCGTCGGTCCACGACCAAGGCGCACGTCCAAGCGCGTCTGGGTCGGCGGGACAGCGATCGGCGACGGCGCGCCCGTCTCGGTGCAGTCGATGTGCACCACCCTCACGCACGACGTCGACGCAACGATCCGCCAGATCGAGCGCCTGCAAGAGGTCGGCTGTGAGATCGCCCGCGTCGCCGTGCCGGACAAGCGCGCCGGCGAGGCCCTCAAGGAGATCGTGCGTCGTAGCATCCTGCCGATCGTCGCGGACATCCACTTCGACTACAAGCTCGCGCTCATGGCGCTCGATGCGAAGGTGCACAAGCTCCGCCTCAATCCCGGGAACATCCACAACAAGGACGGCGTGCGCGAAGTCGTGAAGCGCGCGAAGGTGCAGGGCACGCCGATCCGCATCGGCGTGAACCACGGCTCGATCGGTGATCGCCAGCCGGGCGACGTACGCGACGAATCGCAGCGGATGGTCGACCTCGCGCTCAGTGAGATCAAGATCCTCGAGGACCTCGACTTCGACGACATCGTCGTGAGCGTGAAGGCCTTCGAGGTGCCGACGATGGTCGCGGCCTACCGGCGCCTCGCGAAGGCCGTGCCGTATCCGCTGCACCTCGGCGTCACCGAGGCGGGCACGCTCGTCGCGGGCTCGATCCGCTCGACCGCGGGTATGAGCGTGCTTCTCTACGAGGGTATCGGCGACACGATCCGCGTGTCGCTCTCGGAGGACCCGGTCATGGAAGTAACGGCCGGATTCGACATGCTCAAGTCGCTCGGCCTGCGCGACCAGGGCCTCACGCTCGTGGCGTGCCCGTCATGCGGCCGCGCCGACATCGACCTCATCCCGCTCGCGAAGGTCGCAGAAGAGCGCCTTCGCGCGATGCCGACGCCGATGAAGGTCGCGGTCATGGGTTGCGAGGTCAACGGACCAGGTGAGGCGAAGGACGCCGACGTCGGGATCGCCGGCGGCGTCGGAAAAGGCGCGATCTTCCGCAAGGGCAAGGTCGTCGGCGTCTACCCCGAGGACCGGCTCATGGACGCCCTCCTCGCCGAGATCGACAAGATCCTCGTCGAGAACGGCAAGGAGCCGTACGCGGCCAAGGCGCCGAAGCTCACGCACGAAGGCCAGCTGACACCGGGGCGCAGTGTCCCCGCCGGACAGCGAACCTAATCAGCCCGACGACGAACGCGTCGTCGCGCTGCATCGCGTCACGCTCACCGCGGTCGACTTCCGCCGTGCGCGCTTCGACACGTTCTCGCTCGGTGGCTGCCTCTTCGATCGCTGCGACTTCCGTGGCCTGAAGCTCGATCGCAGGCTCGCGCCGCTCTTCGTCGCGCTGCCGCGCAGCGTCTTCCGCAATTGCAACTTCGACGGCGCCGACCTCCGGCGCGCACTTCTCGGCCAGTCGCGCTTCGAGCGCTGCACCTTCGATGACGCGCGCATCGACGGCGGCCATACGGAGACCGCCGAATTCGTCGATTGCCGTTTCGCGGGTCCGCTCGACAATGTGACGTTCTACGGCGCGCCGTCGGCTCCCGAGGCCAAGCGGCTCGATCCGCCGCGTCGCCGCAACGAGTTTCGCGGCAACGACTTCCGTGATGCCGAGCTGCTCGACGTCGCCTTCGTGGCAGGTGTCGATATGGCCCTCCAGCGATTCCCTGACGACGATCTGCATGTTCGGGTCGAGGGCTTCCATCGTCGCCTCGCGAGAACGCGAGCCGATATCAAGAACTGGTATGAGCGCGACCGCGCGCCGGCGATGGAGATGCTCGCGACTCTCGAGGCTCGCTGGCGAGATCAGGATGTCGTCGTCGCGCGCCGCTGGACCCCGCGCATCAAGGCGCCGGACCGCGTACAGGCTCGTGTATGGGAAGTGCTCGAGCACATCTGACCGCGCCAGGCGGGTAGTATTCGACCCGATGCGTTCGCGAGGGCCCACGTACCGAATCCCGCGCTAGCCGGCGCCGCTCAGGCGCCGGCACCGTATTCGCGCGGCCAAATACGACCCTCGGAGTTGACCCTATGAGACAGTCGACACTCTTCGGACGCACCTTGCGCGAGGCGCCTGCGGACGCGCAGACGCCAGGCCATCGACTCATGCTGCGCGCGGCGATCGCGCGCCCACTCGCATCGGGCCTGTACACCTGGCTGCCGCTCGGGTTCCGGGTGTCGCAGAAGGTCGAGCAGATCATCCGCGAAGAGATGGACAGGATCGGATGCCAGGAGATGGAGATGCCGGTCCTGACGCCCAGCGACCTGTGGAAAACGACCGGTCGTTGGGAAGCGCTTGAGCCGATCACCTTCCGCACGAAGGACCACAACGGGCGCGAGTTCATGGTCAGCTACACACACGAAGAGGCCGTGCACGCGCACGCGTCGGCGGAGATCCTCTCGTACCGCCAGCTGCCGGTCATGGTCTACCACTTCCAATCGAAAGGGCGCGATGAGGCGCGGCCGCGAGCGGGGTTGCTGCGCGCGCGCGAGTTCGTAATGAAGGACGCCTACTCGTTCGACGCTGATGAAGCCGGACTCGAGCGGAGCTACAAAGCCCAACACGGCGCGTACGAGCGGATCTTCACGCGCATGGGTTTGAACGCCATCAGTGTCGAATCGGACACGGGCGCGATGGGCGGCGATGTCGCGCACGAGTTCCAGGTGCTGAACGAGGCCGGCGAGGATCGGATCGTCATCTGCTCGAACTGCGATTACCGGGCGAACATGGAGAAGGCGACGCGGGCGGTCGATGCGCCGATGCGCGAGGATGGCGCCGCACCACGCAGCGAGATTTCCACGCCAGGCACGACGAGCATCGAAGCTCTACAAACCTCGCTGAAGCTGAGCGCCGACCGACTCCTGAAGACGTTGCTCCTCCGCGACGCGTCCGGGAACGTAGTGGCGGTCGTGCTGCCGGGCGATCGCGACGTGAACGAAGCGAAGCTCCGGAAGATCCTCGGGACCAGCGAAGTAAAGTTCGCGAACGACGCGGACTTCGCTGCCGCCGGCGCAGCACCGGGTTACATCGGTCCGGTCGGACTTCGCGTGCGGACGCTGGTCGACACGTCCGTCGACGAGCGGGCCTACGTGGCCGGGGCGAACAAGAAGGACGCGCATCTGCGGAACGTTCTGCGTGGCCGAGACTTCACCGGCGAAACGGTCGATGCGCACGACGTTCGCGAAGGCGACGTGTGCCCGCGCTGCAAGACCGGCCGCCTGCGGATCGAACGCGGGGTTGAGGTCGGGAATATCTTCGCGTACGGCACGTATTACTCCGACAAGATGAACGCGACGTTCCTTGCGGAGGACGGCACGCGCAAGCCGTTCGTCGGCGGGAGCTACGGGATCGGCGTGGGTCGAGCGGTGCAGACCATCATCGAAATGAACCATGACGACAAGGGGATCATCTGGCCCATCTCCGTCGCGCCGTATCAGGTGCACGTCATCGCGCTGCCGTCGAACGACGAAGCCGTGCGCACGGCGGCCGATGCGCTGGTCGCGGATCTGGAGCGCGCGGGCGTCGAGGTCTTGTACGACGACCGCGAGGAGACCGCGGGCGTGAAGTTCGCCGATGCCGACCTGATCGGCATCCCGTTCCGCGCGACGGTCTCGAAGCGGACCCTCAAAGCGGACCAGGTCGAGCTCAAGCCGCGAAGCGCGAGTGAGGCCGAGATGGTCCCGCGCGCGACGGCGACGGAGCGGATCGTCGGCACCGTGCGACGGGCCCTCGCTTGACAGGCGACGGAAAGAAGCCGCGTGACGTCGCGCCGGCGGTGCGCGAGGAACGCGAGCGTTCGCTCGAGGCGACGCTGCGGCCGCAGCGACTATCCGATGACGAGTACATCAATCAAGACAACGTCAAAGGTCAGCTGCGGATCCTCATCGAAGCGGCGAAGGCGCGCGGCGAACCACTCGATCACGTCGCGCTCTACGGTCCACCGGGGGTCGGGAAGACGTCGCTCGCGAATGTCATCGCACACGAGCTCGGGGTGCCGATCCGGATCACGAGCGGGCCCGCGATCGAGCGCGCCGGCGATCTCGCCGCGATCCTCACCAATCTCCAGGCCGGTGAGGTGCTCTTTATCGACGAGGTCCACCGCCTGCCGCGATTGGTGGAGGAAGTGCTCTATCCGGCGATGGACGTCTATCAGCTCGACATCGTCATCGGCAAGGGACCGGGTGCACGCACCCTGCGGCTCCCGCTTCCGCGCTTCACCCTCGTCGGGGCAACGACGCGCATCGGTCGGCTGTCATCGCCACTGCGCGACCGTTTCGGCGCGACGTACAAGCTCGACCTCTTCGAGACGGAGGCGCTCGAGAAGGTCGTCCGCCGCTCGGCGCGCATCCTGGGCGTCGAGATCGAGGCCGCCGCCGCACACGAGATCGCGCGACGTTCGCGCGGCACGCCTCGCATCGCGAACCGCTGGCTCAAGCGCGTGCGCGACTTCGCGCAGGTGAGACACGATGGGAGGGTGACACTCGCGGTCGCGCGCGAGGCGCTCGCCGCGCTCGAGGTCGACGACAAGGGCCTCGACGCCGTCGACCGCACACTCCTCGCCGCGATCATCGACAAGTTCGCCGGTGGTCCCGTGGGTCTCGAAACACTGGCGGCCGCTCTGAGCGAAGATGCGGAGACGATCGAGGACGTGTACGAGCCGTACCTGATGCAGCAGGGCTACCTCAAGCGGACGCCGCGCGGCCGCGTCGCCACGGAACACGCCTACCGCCATCTGGGCCGGACCCCGCCCACCGGAACGACGCTGTGGAACGGCGCGCAACCGGAGGAACCGGCAAGGTCGGAGGAGTGATCGGCGAGGGCCGGTTCGAGCTGGAGCGCGCGATCACGCAGAACGAGCTCGAGCTCCACTACCAGCCGATCTTCGATATCAGCGGTGATGCCCTGCGCGGTGTCGAGGCCCTCGTCCGTTGGAAGCATCCGCAGAAGGGATTGGTCTCGCCGCACGCCTTCCTGCCGACCGCCGCGCGCGAGGGCCTCATGCACGCGCTCACAGCGTGGGTGCTGCGCGAGGCGCTGCTGCAGGCCAGTGTTTGGCGCAAGGACGGGCTCACGCTGAACATGTCGGTCAACGTCGCGGCCAGCGACCTCAGCGATCAGCGGTTCGTGCGCCTTCTCGACCGAACGCTGAAGATCACCGCCGGCAAGTCGGCGTTCAGCGCCGAGATCCGCGCTGATGAGACGGCGGAGGCGTCCAGCGCGGGGCTGCGAGAGCTCGCCTCCCGCGGCATCCCCATCGCGCTCGACGATGTCACCAGCATCGGGCAGCTCGACGGCGCGGCGCAGTGGCCGCTCGATACCGTGAAGCTGGGCCGGGAGATCATCGGCCACGCGCTCGACGATCCGCGCGCCGGGGACATGGCCCGCGCCATCGCTCACTTCGCCGTGCAGCGCGGCATCGGGATCATCGCGGTCGGCATCGAGAGCAAGGCGATGCTCGGCTTCGCTCGCGCGCTCGGCTGCATCGGGGCGCAGGGCTACCTGCTCGCGCGGCCGATGCCGAGCCCGGCACTCCGACGCTGGGCACGGGCCGGCGCCTGAGACGCGGGCTGGCGGTTGCGCTCGCGACGATCGTCGCGTGCGCGCAGCCGGCGACCGCGCCGACCGCGACGCCGGCGCTTTCCGGATCGCAGCCGACGGTGACTCGCTCACCGGCTACCACGCCCACACCGACGCCGACACCCACGCCGTCGCCGCGACTCGGCCCGGCCGTCGTCGAGAACGTCCAGCTCATCGCGAGCGGCCTCGAAGCGCTGTGGGCGGTCGCGCTCGCGCCGGATGGGCGGCTCTTCGTCACCGAGCGTCCGGGCCGCGTGCGCATCGTTCGTCTCGGGGCGGGAGGGGGACTGGAGGCGCGGCCGTGGGCCACGGTCCCCGCACGCGCGAATCCGGATGCCGAGCGCGGCCTGCTCGGGATCGTCCTCGATCCCGATTTCGCGCGGAACGGCTTCGTCTACCTCTACTACTCGTACGCCGGGGCAGGAGGCGCGACGCTCAATCGACTGGTGCGCATGCAGGACACGAACGGCGCGGGCACCGACGAGACGATCCTCGTCGACAACATCCCCGGATCGTCGAATCACGACGGCGGCCGGATCGCCTTCGGACCGGACGGCAAGCTCTACGTGGCGAGCGGCGACGGCGAACAACAGGCGCGCGCGCAGGATCCCGGTGCGCTGGGCGGCAAGATCCTGCGGCTCGAGAAGGACGGCAGCGTGCCTGCGGACAACCCCTTCCCGGGCTCGCCGGTGTTCTCCCTCGGACATCGCAACGTGCAGGGACTCGCGTTCCAGCCCGACACGGGCGTCCTCTATGCGACGGAACACGGACCCAGCGGATTCTTTCCGGCGTGCTGTCAGGACGAGGTGAATCGCATCGAGGCCGGCGCGAACTACGGCTGGCCGATCGTGACCGGCACGCCGGGCGACGCGCGCTTCCGCGATCCGGTCGCATGGAGCGGCAACGTCGACACCTGGGCGCCGTCGGGAGCTGCCTTCGCGACGCGACCTGGCCCGCTGCGCGGATCGCTCCTCTTTGCGACGCTGCGGGGCCAGCATCTGCATCGGATCGTCTTCGCGCCCGACGGGCGCGGCGTGGCCTTCGAGGAGCGGCTGCTGGTGAACGAGTACGGCCGGCTGCGCGATGTCTACGAGATCGCGACCGGTGAATTCCTCGTGCTCACGAGCAACCGCGATGGGCGCGGCCGGCCCGCGGCTGACGACGATCGCATTCTGCTCGTGACACTCCGTTAAGCGTCAAAGGCGTACGGCCCGTGCGACAATCGATGCAGAGATGGACGGTATCGGGCGCGCTCTCCTCCTCGCCGGCGTGGTCATACTCGTCATCGGGCTGGCGCTGATGTTCGCGGAACGGGTCCCGTTCGTCGGGCGACTGCCCGGTGACATCACGCTCCGCGGTGATGGGTGGACCGTGTACGCGCCCGTCGCAACCTCTATCGTTGTCAGCCTCGTGCTGACCGCCGCGCTCTCGTTGTTCGCGTGGCTCGCTCGGCGCTGAGCGGGCCGGAAAGGACCGACATGGCCACTGAAGACGACCACCGGGTGGCTGCGCCCCCCGAGACGCGCCACCGGGAGGCTCCGCCCCCCGAGAACCCCCCGAGCGCGATCGTCGTGGAGGCCGAGAAGCAGGAGAAGATCCTGAACGCGCTTCAGGCCGTCCTCGATCCCGAGATCGGACTGTCGGTCATCGATCTCGATCTCATCCGCGAGGTCGTCTTCACACCGGACGAGGCCGAGGTGAAGATGGTGCTCACGACGCCGTTCTGCCCGTACGGTCCGATGCTGATCAACCAGATCCAATCGGTGTCTGAGCAGGCCGCCGAGATGCCGGTGAAGGTCACCGTGCTGCCCGACCATTGGGAGCCACCGCCCTGGCTGCGATAGCGCCGAAGCCGCGGCCCCGAAGTCACTTCGCGGTCAAGTTCGCCGCCGGCGCGATGCGCACAGCGGCGATCCTCTTCCTGCTCGGTGGAGCCTTTGGTGTCTACGGCGCGAGCCAATATCAGGTGCCCGAGGGCGCCGTGGCGCTCTTCCCGGGTGCCGCTGTCGCGGTCGGCGTCTTCGGCTTCGTCTTCGCTGTCATCTACGCGCTGGTGCTGTGGGGATTCGCGGATGGTCTGATCCTGCTCGCCGATCTCGACGACGCCCAGCGCGCGACGCAGCGGCAGCTCGCGGACCTCACGCTGGCGCAACGGACCGCGCGCGGACCGTTCCACAGCGAGGTGGTCGCAGCCTCCAAGCCGCCCGAGGGCGGCTAAGGCTTCACCGTCAGCGCGGGACGGGAGGCGCCTTCGGCAGATCGCGCGAGCACGAACAACAGGTCGGACACGCGGTTGAGCCAGGGGAGCAACACCTCGCCGGAGACCGTGCCGGCGTCGACGCAGGCCACCACGCTGCGCTCGGCTCGGCGCGCAACGGTACGCGCGTAATCGAGCGCTGCGGGGATGGGCCTTTCCCCGGGAATGACGAAGCGGCCCTCGATCGGCGTGCGGGCCTTCAGCCATTCCAACGCGCTGTCCACCTTCGCGAGGGCCGCGTCGTCGAGTCGTGTCGGGAGGCGCGCGAGATCGTCGCGCGGGGTCGCCACTTCGGACATGGCGACATAGAGGCCTTGCTGCAGTTCCAAGAGCTGTCGCCCCAGCGCGGATTTCGGGGCCATCGCACGCGCCACACCGATGGCGCTCTGCGCTTCGTCGAGGTCGCCGAGCGCGGTGATGCGCGGATCGGTCTTGCGCACGCGGCCCTTGCCGAACAGCGACGTCTCGCCGCTGTCGCCGGTGCGGGTCGTGACACGCGCCGAGCGGGTGGTGATGTGCGGCGATGCGCGCTTCCGGGCTGGCACGCGCGAGAGCATACGAGCGACACGCGCTATGCTCGCTGGTGTCCGGCATGCTTCCACCCGGACGGGAGGGACGAGAATGCCGACTGGTCGAGGCGAGGCCAAGGACAAGAAGGCCAAGAAGAAGTCCAAAGAGCAGCTCGAAAGAGAGCTGAAGAAGAAGACCGTGGCCGCGCCGGTCCAGCCGATGTCCGTCGAGCTCGTGCCCCGCAAGCGCAAGGAGAAGGACTGGTAATAGCGGTCTGTAGCCCGCATCCAGACGGCGCCGGTGTGCAGCAAGCCGGCGCCGTTCTTCGTTTCGGAAGCTAAGGTGTGAGGACGGAATAGATGGCAGTGACAGAGAAAACGAGGGCGATCGACCAGGCGATCCTCCAGATCGAGAAGCAGTTCGGTAAGGGCTCGATCATGAAGCTCGGCGCGAACACCGAGGACAAGGTCGACGCCATCCCGAGCGGATCGCTGGCGCTCGACCTCGCGCTCGGCATCGGCGGCTACCCGCGCGGCCGGGTGGTCGAGATCTACGGCCCCGAGGCTTCCGGCAAGACGACCCTGACGCTCCACGCGGTCGCCGCGGTGCAGCGCAGCGGCGGCACCGCCGCGTTCATCGACGCCGAGCACGCACTGGACTCGCAGTGGGCGCGCACCTGCGGCGTGAACATCGACGAGCTGCTCATCTCGCAGCCGGATAACGGCGAGCAAGCCCTGGAGATCACGGACACGCTGGTGCGCTCCGGCGCGGTCGACCTCGTCGTGATCGACTCCGTCGCCGCGCTCGTGCCACGGGCGGAGATCGAGGGCGAGATGGGGGACGCGCATATGGGCCTGCAGGCTCGGCTCATGAGCCAGGCGCTGCGCAAGCTCACCGGTTCGATCTCGAAGACGAAGACGACCGTGATGTTCATCAACCAGCTGCGCGAGAAGGTCGGCGTCGTGTTCGGGAATCCCGAGACGACCTCGGGCGGCAAGGCGCTGAAGTTCTACGCGTCGATCCGCCTCGACATCCGGCCGATCGAACCGATCAAGAACGGCACCGAGATCATCGGCCGCCGTGTTCGGGTGAAGGTCGTGAAGAACAAGGTGTCGCCGCCGTTCCGCATCGCCGAGCTCGAGATCCTCGCCGCCGAGGGCATCTCGCGCGAGGGCGGGCTGATTGACATGGGCGTGACCACCGGAGTGCTCGACAAGTCTGGCGCGTGGATCAACTACGGCAAGCAGCGCATCGGCCAGGGCCGCGAGGCGGCGAAGCAGTTCCTGCGCGACAACGCGGCCGTTGCGAACGAGATCGAGACGAAGGTGCGCGAACGGTCCGGCGCGGCGGCGGTTGCCGCAAGCCCGGATGGCGAAGAGGGTTAGGCCGGGCGCCACACCGGTGGGCGACGCCTACGAGGCCGCCGTGCGTTACCTCGGCGGGCGTCCGCACACCGTCGCGGAGATCCATCGGCATCTCCGATCGAAGAAGTTCGATGGGGACACCATCGATCACGCCGTCGACCGCCTGCGCGCGCAGCGCTACGTCGATGACGAGGCGTTCGCGCGGTGGTGGGTCGAGCAGCGCGAGCGCTTCAAGCCGCGCGGCGATCGCGCGCTTCGGACGGAGCTCGCGCAGAAAGGCGTCGGGCGCGACGTCGTCGACATCGTGCTCGGCGAGCGCGCGCCGGACGCGGACGTCGAACAGCCAGATACGCCGCCAAGCGGCGCACAGCTTCGCGAGCCTCTGGCCAGTGCAGGAGCGACTGGGCTCCTCGACCGAGGTCCATCGGTATTCGTCGTGCTCCTCATTCAGCGTTGGTTCCCATCCCGCCGGGGCGCGCGCGGCGAAGCTGTAGGCGGTCACCTCGCGCACGTCCGAGGGATAGTCGTAGCGCTGCCGCAGCTCGGGTGTGATCGGGTACGTTACCGGCGAGCCTAGGTCCAGCAGGTCCACTCCGACGAGTCCCGACTCCTCGCGCAGCTCGCGGAGCGCGCCGTCCACGATCTCTTCGCCGTATTCGACGACGCCGGCAACGACATGCCAGTAGCGATCGTCGGTCCGATGCATCAAGAGGAGCTTGTCGTCCCGATACACGAAGACGCCGGCCTCCCACGGAGTCCTCACGCGAGCTCGTCGATCCGCCGCGCGAGCTCGACGTCCGCATCGGAGATGCCGCCGGTCATATGCGTCGTCAGCACGATCCGCACGATGCGGTAGTTCTCGATGTGGATGTCGGGGTGATGGTTCGCCTGGCTCGCGGCCTCCGCGATGCGGTTCACGAACGCGATCGCGCCTTTGAATCCCTTGAGGGTGAATGTGCGGGTGATCGTGCTTGCTTCCCGCCGCCATGCGCCTGACGCCAGCAGCTGCTCGAGTGCGGCTTCGTCGAGCCGCGTCTCGTTCTCAGGAGGAGGCACGGAGCAACCGACTGAAGCCGACGCCGAACACGATGCCGCCGCAGAAGTACATGAGCGAGCCGACGAGAAGCGGGAGCGCGAAGACGCCTGCGCCAAGCAACGCGCCCGACGCAAGTGGACCGATGGCGTTCGTGAAGCCCCACACCGCGAAGCCCGAGCCTACGGCCGTCGCGCGCTCCTCGGGAACCGTCGCGGCCATGAGCAGCGACTGGTGGAATGGCCAGGACAGATTCGTGAAGAAGCCGCGGACCACGAACAGCCATGCGGCGACGACGAAGACGGGCGCGAGCACGATCAGAGCGAGACAGGTGCCGCTCGCCGACAGCGCGAAGAGCACCGTGCGCGGTCCGCCGAGCCGTCGCTCGAGGAACGGCACGACCGCGACTGTCGCGAGAGACAGCAGTTGGGTCGCCGCGTACCAGGGACCGAGGTCGGCTTCGGTGACGCCAAAGCGCAGGCCGAACCACAGCGGGAGCAGCTGCACGGCGATGCCGAGGCCGAATCCGAGGAAGCCGATGCCGAGCGCGTACGTCGCGATCGCCGGGCGTGATCTGCGCGGCAGCCAGCCCGAGGCGATCCGAGCGGCGCGCACGCCTGCGTCCTCGCGCAGCGGGATGAGCAGCGCGGCGGCGGCGGCCGTGAGCACGGCCATCGCGAGGTAGGGGAGCCGGTAGCTCTCGAGATCGCCGACGCCGAAGCTCGTTCGGAGCAGCGTTGGCACGGCCGCGGCGATGGATCCGCCCGCAAGAGCCAGGCTCCAGAGCGCCTGACTCGCCGCGAAGACGCGCGTCCGCTGCGCCGCGCTCGCCTTCTCCGCGAGCAGCGCGTCGAAGCTGGAGATCGTCAGCGCACCGGCCGCGCCGTTGGCGAGGCCGACACCGCCGAGGATGCTCGCCGCGATCAGCCACGCCGGCTCGGTCGTCGCGGCGAAGACGAGGTAGCTCGGCACCGGCAGCAGAGTGCCCGCGACGATGAAACGACGACGGCCCCAGCGGTCGGCGAACACTCCGGAGAACGCGACGATGAGCGAGGTGACCAGTCCGGAGACCGTGTACAGGAGGCCGATGAAAGCCGGCTCGATCCCTGCGCGGTCGAGGTAGAGCGGCAGCACGACGAGCAGGTAACCCATCGGCACGGTCGCCACGAAGGAGCTCGCGAGCAGCAGACGCGTGCCGGGCGGGGCGTACTCGCGCATCCGCTGCAGGCTAACGCCGTCCGCATTGCGTACGCGGGGTGCCCGGCGTTATCCTCGTTCCACTTAGAACTTGTGAACCCCGGCCGGCGGGGCACGCCGTTCCGTCGGCCGCTTACGCGATCAAAGGGGCGTTCGCCCCAGCACGGCGAGCATCCTCGCGTTCGCGCCACACGGAAAGGAACTTGAGATGCCCGACCCCCTCGTCGTGGGCCTTGTGGCCCTCGTCGGAGGCCTCGTCGGCTTCGCCGCTAGCCTCCTGGTCCGCCGTTCCCTCGCGCTCGGCAGCGAGACGGCTGCGCGTGCGAATGGGGAGCGCCTCGTTGCGGAGGCCCGCGCGAAGCAGAAGGAGATCCTCCTCGAGGCCAAGGACGAGGCCATCACGCTCGCCAAGACGGCGGAGACCGAGAACCGGGAGCGCCGCGCGGAGCTGCAGCGCTACGAGACGCGGCTGGACAAGAAGGACGAACAGCTCGACCAGAAGCTCGCCTCGGTAGACCAGCGGGAGCGTCGCCTGGTGGAGAAGGAGCTGGATCTTGAAGCCGAGCGCGAGAAGATCGTCCAGCTGCAGAGCGAGCAGCGGACCGAGCTCTCCCGGGTGGCGGGCCTTTCGATGGACGAAGCGCGTGGGCTGCTCCTGAAGCGCGTCGAGGACGAGATGCGCGACATCACGAATCGCAAGGTGCACGACCTCGAGCAGGAGGCGCGGGAGACCGCTGACGCCCGCGCTCGCGAGATCATCACGATGGCGCTGCAGCGGTACGCCGCCGAACACACCGCCGAGCACACCGTGACCGTCGTGGCGCTTCCGAGCGATGACATGAAGGGGCGGATCATCGGCCGTGAGGGCCGGAACATCCGCACCTGGGTCGTCTGCACTTCCGCACGTCGTACGGGCAGAACGTCCTGCGTCATTCGATCGAGGTCGCCCACGTCGCCGGCATGCTCGCGTCCGAGACCGGCTACGACCCTCAGACGATGAAGCGCGCGGGCCTCCTGCACGACATCGGCAAGGCGATCGACCACGAGGTCGAAGGGCCGCACACGGTCATTGGCGGCGAGCTGCTCAAGCGGTATGGATTCCCGCAGAACGTGATCGACGGCGTCGTCGGTCACCACGGCGACGTCGAACCTGTGACCATGGTCGGCACGCTCATCTCCGCCGCGGACGCGATCAGCGCCGCGCGACCAGGTGCACGCAGCGAGATCGTCTCGAACTACCTGCAGCGTCTGCAGGAGCTCGAGAGCGTCGCGAACAGCTTCCAGGGCGTCGAGAAGTCATTCGCGATCCAGGCGGGTCGCGAGATCCGCGTGATCGTGAAGCCCGAGCAGATCGACGATCTGTCCACGGCGCGTCTGTCGCGCGACATCGCGCAGAAGATCCAAGAGTCACTCCAATATCCGGGTCAAATCAAGGTCACCGTTATCCGCGAGACGCGCGCAGTCGAGTACGCGAAGTAGGGCATTAGTGATGGCAGGGCTCAGCGTGCCGGCCCGAAACCCTCTCTTCGCGCGAAACCCCGTCCCTTCGGGACGGGGACCCCTCGCGCGCGGGGGCCCTCGGTCCGGCACGCTTCGCCCCGCCGTACTTACTCCTCAAAGGGCGTCCTCTCCGTCCCGCGCGTCTCGCTGATCCGTTGAAGATTCTCTTTGTCGGGGATGTCGTTGGGAGACCGGGACGGAATGCTGTCGCGGCGCTCCTCCCGAAGATCCGAGTCGAGCACAAGATTGATTTCGCGATCGTCAACGGCGAGAACTCGGCGGGCGGGGCGGGACTCACGTTGGATATCGCGCGCGAGCTGAACGCCAACGGCGCGGACGTCGTGACGAACGGCAATCACGTCTGGGACCAGCGCCAGTTCCTCAACGACATCGAGCTCCTTCCGTTCGCGATCCGGCCCATCAACCTCGCGCCGGGCAATCCGGGGCGCGGATGGGTCGTGATCAAGGACGTCCTCGTCGTGAACGCGATCGGTCGCACGTTCATGGCGCCGGCCGACGACCCGTTCCGCGCCATCGATGGCCTCCTCGATCAGCTGGGCCGCGACGCCCCGCGCGTACGTGTCCTCGACTGGCACGCCGAGGCGACAAGTGAGAAGGTCGCGATGGGCTGGCACCTCGATGGCCGGTTCTCAGCCGTCGTCGGTTCGCACACGCATGTCCCGACGGCCGACGCGCGCGTCCTGCCGCAGGGCACCGCGCACGTGTCGGACACGGGCATGGTGGGGCCGCGTGACTCGGTGCTCGGCGTGGACAAGGACATCATCGTCGCGCGCTTCCGCGACGGCGTGCCGAGACGATTCGAGGTGGCGGGCGGTCCGGTGCAGTTCAACAGCGTGGTCATCGATGTCGACGAGTCCACGGGCCGCGCTCGATCGATCGAGCGACTCGACCTGGAGCACGCAGCCTGAGCACGGGCTACCCGATCGACCTCCACACACACTCGACGGCGTCCGATGGGGCTCTCTCTCCAACGGAGCTGATCGCGCGCGCCGCCGAGCGCGGCGTGCGGATCCAAGCGCTGGCGGACCACGACACGCTGCGCGGCGTGGCCGAAGCGGTCGCGGAGGGCGAGCGCCGCGGTGTGCGCGTGATCCCGGCCACCGAGCTCAACACCGAATCGGAGTGGGGGGACGTCCACGTGCTCGCGTATTTCGTCGATCCGCAGGACAGCGCGCTCGAGGAGCGGCTGCGCTGGCTGCGGGAGAATCGCGGACGACGCATCGAACTGATGGTGGAGAAGCTGAACGCCCTCGGCTACCGGGTCTCGGTCGATCGGGTGCGTGAGATCGCACAGGGTGGATCCACGCTCGCTTCGCTCGCTGAACAGGGGCCCCTCCCCCTGGGGCGCCCGCACCTCGCGCAGGCGCTGTTCGAAGCGGGCCACGTGCCGACCTACGACAGCGCCTTCGACACGCTCATCAGCAAGGAATCTCCGGCATACGTCTCGCGCGTCGGTCTCGCGCCGCTCGAAGCGGTGTCGCTCGCGCGCAAGCACGGAGGCGTCCCGTCGCTCGCGCACCCGGGCACCGTCATCGATCTTGAGCGTTTGTTGCCTCAGCTCGTCGAGGCCGGCCTCATCGGGATGGAGTGCTACTACGGCTCACACACACCCGCGTTCACTGCGCAGTGCCTCCGTCTATCCGGGCGTTACGGTCTCGTGCCGACCGGAGGCAGCGATTTCCACGGTCGCGGCGAGCACGGCACTGATCTCGGCGGCGTCTACGTGCCGCCGGAGTGCGTCGGATCGCTGGAGACCCACCGAGCGCGGGACTGAGCGGTACCATTCCAGCGGCTGTGGAAGGGGACTCCTGATGGCTGGCGCGCTGCGACCTGTCGTCTTCCTCATGCTCGTCGCATCAGTCCTCTTCGTAGTGGACGGCGTCCTCGACGGCGTCTATCCCGACGGACCAGCGTGGTTCACGGGGAAGTACCAGAACCTCGCAGAGGTCGCCTATATCTTCGCGATACTCAACACGCTCGTTGCATATCTCGTCGCGCGGGGTAGCGAGCGGAGCCTCGTTGCGCGCATCGGCCTCTCCGCGTTCTTCCTGGTCGAACGGCCGCTCACAGCGTTCATCCTCGGCCCCAAGGAGCTGCCGGCGGTCATCGTTCACCTGGCGACGGCCCTCGTGGAGCTGGTAGTCCTCGTCTCGGCGGTGCGCGTCTGGCGCCTCGGCCACTCCATCGGCGAGGCCGAGATGAGCAGTCTTTTCGGCCTCCAAAGCTCGTTGCCGATGCCCGTGCCGGCCAGCGATCGGGACGAGCCGAGCCCACGGCAGGGCTCGCCCGGGCTGCCCCGGAAGACGGCCTGGCTGCTTGGGATCATCACGATCGTGCTGGCCGCGGTCCTCGTGGCAGATGGGCTCGTCTCAGGCTTCGGGCCGGGCGGCCGCGATTGGGGTCTGTCCGGCGACGCGTCGGGATGGCTTGTCTATCTCTTCGCCGTCGTGGTGCTGACCGTCGCCGCGCGCGCGGTCCACGGCGGGACCCTCGCGCTTCGCCTTCTCCTCGCGACGGCGCTGCTGTTCGTCATCGAGCGCTCCTTCAGCCCGTTCGCGCTGCGCGTCGTGGATCCGATCGCGCTCGTCCTCCACGAGCTCGCAGCGTTCGTTGCCCTTGCATTGGCGCTCGCGTGCGCGAGCGCCATCCGCATCCGGCGGGCGAGCGCGGAGGGCAGCCTCGCCTCTCTCGAAGCGGCCTGATCCCGCGTGACGACGGTCAAGGACGCCGCGAACCGCCTCGTCGAGCAGGTCGGCCGCGTCGTCGTGGGAAAGCGCGCGGCGACCGAACAGCTGCTCGCGGCGCTCCTCGTGGAAGGACATGTGCTGCTCGACGACGTCCCCGGAGTGGGGAAGACCACACTCGCGCGCGCGGTGGCGCGCTCGTTCGCGCTGTCGTTCCGGCGGATCCAATGCACGCCGGACCTCGTGCCATCGGACATCACCGGCGTCTCCATCTTCGATCAGCGGACGCAGACGTTCGAGTACCGGCCGGGGCCGCTCATGGCGAACATCGTTCTCGTCGATGAGATCAACCGCGCGACGCCGCGCGCGCAGTCGAGCCTGCTCGAGGCGATGCAGGAACGGCAGGTAACGGTCGACGAGGCCACGCACCCGCTCCCGGATCCGTTCTGCGTGATCGCGACGCAGAACCCGATCGAGCTCGAGGGGACGTTCCCGCTGCCGGAGGCGCAGCTCGACCGCTTCTTGCTCATGCTCCAGCTCGGGTACCCGAACGCGGAAGAGGAGGACGACATCCTGCGCGTGCATGGCCCGGGGACGGTGTCCACTGATGACCTGCATCCGATCTTCGACTCCGCCGCGCTCGTCGCACTTCGCGACGAGGTCCGCGCCGTCCGCGTGAGCGATCCGGTGCGCCGCTACGTCGCCGAAGTGGTCCGTGCCACCCGGACGGCGGAGGGTGTCGAGCTCGGCGCGAGTCCGCGCGCGGCTCTCGCGCTCTATCGCGCGGCGCAGGCCCATGCCGCGATCCGCGGTCGGGCTTACGTCCTGCCCGACGATGTGAAGGCGCAGGCGTCCGCGGTGCTCCGGCACCGTCTCTTCCTCATCGCCGACGCACAGATGCGCGGACGCACCGGCGCCGCGGTCGTGACCGACGTGCTCGCGCGCACGCCGGTTCCGGCGGAGGACCACCGGTCCATCGCAGGGGGAGAACCCCCTGCAACTCCCCTCCGCGGAGCCGCATCGCGATGACCCGGTCCGGCCGCTTCGAGTGGCCGATCGTCATCGCGATCGTCGCCATCGCCGCGATCTCGCGTTCGCCTGCGCTCATCGTGCTCGCCGCAGGCGGACTGGTCGTGTGGCTGGTCGTGTGGATCACCGGACGTCTCGCTCTCGTCGGTCTCGAGACGCAGCTCCAGGTCTCTCCGGATCGCCTCATCGCCGGTGAGCCGCTGGTCGCGACCGTGACGATCATCAACCGCAAACCGCTGCCCCTGCCCTGGCTCGACCTGCGCTTGTTCCTTCCCGAGGGCATCGAGATCCCGGAGCCGACGCCAGGGCTGGCGCGCGGCTGGGTCAACGCCGGCTTCGCGCCGCGGGGGCACGAGCGGCTGGTGCTGCGCTTCCCTCTCGTCGTCATGCAGCGCGGCGCCTACGCGGTCGGCCCGATCCGGCTCCGCGGCGGGGACTGGCTGGGCTTCACCGTGTCCGAGCGGAACGACCCCGTCACGGTGCAGGTGGTCGCCTACCCGCCGCCGCTCGCGGTGCGCGACCGGCAGCTCCCGTCGCTGCGACCGCTGGCCGAGCTCGCGACGCGGCGCGGCCTGCTGCCCGATCCGCTGCGCTTCCGCGGCGTGCGCGAACATCGCAGCGGCGATCCGCGCAAGGAGATCCACTGGAAGGCGTCGGCGCGGCTGCGGGAGCTCCAGACCAAGCTGTACGAGCCCGCGACGAGCCTGGACGCGATCTTCCTGGTCAACGTCGCGTCGTACGAGCAGTACTGGATCCAGGCGGACCCCGAGGCGGTCGAGTTCGTCGTGTCGGCCGCGGCGGAGATGGTGCGTATCGCTGCGAACGCCGGCCGCCAGATCGGACTGGTGACGAACGGTCTCGACAACCTCACGCATGAGCGCCCGCGTTCGGCGCTGGGGCGCGGACCCCATTCGCTCACACGCAGCCTCGAGATACTCGCGCGCCTCGGACCGTACGCCGCGAATTCGCCCGAGGCCGTGTTCCTCGGCGAGCGCGGCCGGCTTCCCTGGGGCGCGACGCTGATCGTCGTCACGCCGAAGGTCACGACCGGTCTCGCCGGCGCGATGCTTGCGCTGCGCCGCGCGCATCACCGCGTGCTGGGAGTGAGCATCGCGCCGGTCGATGTCGAGCTCGCTGGGTATCTTCGCGCACGCGGCATCGTCCTCGACGTCCTGCATCCCGCGGAGCTGCGTCGTGCGGGCTAGCGGCGCCGTCGCGATCCTCATCGGCGCGCGGTGCTTCGTCGAGGCCGTGGCGTTCACCGCCGTCGCGGCGCTCGCGCACGTCGCCACCACCGGCACCCTACCGCTGCCGATCGTGCCGTGGACGCTGGTGCTCTTCGGCATCGGCATCCTGCTCGTCACCATCCAGCGTGAGGTGAGGAGCGAGCGACGCGGGACGACGATCCTGGTCGTCACGCTCGCGGCGGGGGTCGTGTGGGGACTCGTGCTTCCCGCGCGCGATCCCGACGGTCTCTCGGTCCTGTCGCGTATGGTGGCGTTCGGCCTCATCGCGGAAGCATTCCTATGGCGCAACCTGTCGATCGCGCGCGGTGCGGTGCGCTGGAACGATTCACGGAACGCGCTGCTCTTCGCCGGCACGTGCGTCGGCCTCGCGGCGCTTGCGACCGGGCCCATCGATCACGGACCGCTCCCGATCCTCGCGCTGCTCGTCGTCGCGCTGTCGGGTCTCGCACTCTCCCTCGCGCGCACGACGGAGGAGCTCGCGCTCGCGCGCGGCACGCGTGGCGGCGCGCGCGCGTCGTCAGCGACCGGTGTGAGCTTCGTCGTCGGCGTCGTCGCCATCCTCGCGGCGGCGTTCGTGCCCGTGGTCCAGGACGCGCTCTCGGCCTTCGGTACGGCGATCGAGCCCGCGTTCACGCGGATCGTGTACTTCCTCCTGCTTCCGCTCGGCTACATCGCCGCGTGGATCGTCGAGTTCCTCGCGCCGATCGTCGCCCAGTTCTGGCGCCGCGAGCCTCTGGAGATCAATGCGCGCACGCCCGCCGACGACGAAGCCCTGCTTCGTCAGATCGAGCAGACGCGGCCACTCGTCTTCGGCGCGGTCGAGCTGCTCATCGTGTTCGGCGCGGCGCTCGTCGCACTGTTCCTCTTCGATCGCATGCTGCGCGAGCGGCGGCTCGAGCTACCCGAGGGCGTCACGCTCGAGCGCGGCACCGCCGAGGGGTTCGGCCTCGGCGACATGCTGCGACGCCTCCGACCACGCCGCGGCGCAGCGCGTCGCACTCCGCGCGACGACGGCACTCCGAGCGGCGCGCTCCGTCTTCTGTACTGGCGATTCCTCACGCTCGCGGAGCGCGCCGGCGTCGGATGGCGGCAGCCGCAGGAGACGCCCGCGGAGCATCTCGCGCGCATCGCGAACGCGGACGCTCGATGGTCGGCGGGAGACGGGCTGGTACGCGCGTTCGAAGACATGCGGTACGGAGAATCTGCGCCCGACCCGGCGACGCTCGAGCACGCCCGCGTCGCGCTCCGGACGCTGGAGAGCGCCCGACGCGCGTCATAGCCATCCTCGGTCCGACGGCGTCCGGAAAGAGCGCGCTCGCGCTGCGGGTGGCGGAGGCTCTCGGCGGCGAGATCCTGTCCGCCGACTCGCGTCAGGTGTACCGCGGCATGGACATCGGCACCGCGAAGCCCACGGCCGCGGAGCGTGCGCGCGTGCCGCATCACCTCATCGACGTCGCCGATCCCGGCGAACGGTACGACGTGTTCCGTTATCAGCGAGACGCGCGCACCGCGCTCGACGCCATCGCGGCGCGCGGTCGCGCCGTGGTCGTCGTGGGCGGGACCGGCCTGTACGCTCGCGCACTGCTCGACGGCCTCGACCTCGGTTCCGTTCCGACCGATCCGGTGCTGCGCGCAAAGATCGAGGCGGACGCCGTACGCGACGGGCCGGAGGCGCTCCACCGCAGGCTGCGAGAGCTCGATCCCGAGGCCGCCGCCCGCGTCGACGCGCGCAACGTCCGCCGGGTCGTGCGCTACGTCGAGGCCGCGCTCCTCACCGGCGGGCTCACCGCGAGCTGGCGGCGGGACGCGGCGATCGCGGCGAACAGGATCGGCCTCGCGCCGCCGCGCGAGACGCTCATCCGCGCGATCGAGGCGCGGGTGGGGCGCATGGTCGACGCCGGGGTTCTCGACGAAACACGCACCCTCGTCGCGTCCGGGATCGATCCGGCGCTGCCGAGCTTCAGCGGGCACGGGTACGTCCACTGGGCGAAGCACCTCGCGGGCGCCATCACGCTCGACGAGGCCACGCGTCTGACGGTGCGAGACACACGGCGCTACTCACGGCGGCAGATGACGTGGTTCCGGCGCGACGGCGCGATCCGCTGGGTCGATCCGAC
>WNGF01003491.1_pt1 | contig 21334 bp, 26 predicted proteins | sample 5400641 | NCBI WGS metagenome assembly WNGF01 (sample SAMN13153371, study PRJNA577476) | soil metagenome | isolation source: 80 cm soil or saprolite under grassland replicate 2 | place: USA:California | collected 2016-06-15 | reverse complement strand
CGGGCCTGACCAACAGGGACGAGCTCCTGCACCAGCCCCATCTGCAGCGCCCGCTCGGCACCGACCCGGCAGCCGGTGCTGACCATCCACATGGCGTTGCCGTAGCCGACGATCCTTGGCAGGCGCTGCGTGCCGCCATCGATGAGCGTGACGCCCCACTGACGGTTGAGCGCCCCGAACTGCGCGTTCTCTGCCGCGATCCGGAAGTCGCACCACAACGCCAGCTCCATCCCGCCGCCAAAGCAGTGGCCGTTGACCGCGGCGATTGTCGGCTTGCCAGGGTCCAGACGCGCGAACCCCAGCGGTCCCGCACGGTCGGCCTGAGCGTGGTCGGTGATCTCAGGCAACCTCGTCAGGTCACCGCCCGCGCAGAACGAGCGATCCCCCGCTCCCGTGACGACGAGCACGCGGGCGTTGTCATCCACCACAAACGCCTCAATGGCATCGGCGAGGTCAAGGGCCATCTCGACGCTGATGGCATTGGCGGCGTTCTGCCGATCCAGCGTGACCTGGGTGACGTGCCCGAACTGCTCGACAAATATCGACATGAGGCGCTCCCGGTTCGAGGTGGATCATCCGAGTCGTCGTCCGTGCGCTGGTCACATCCTCGTCGTTCTCGACTCCGACCCGCCAAGGGCAGAACAGAAGTGAAGGCACGCAGCCGCGATCAAGAAGACCTGCATACCGCCTTCACCTTGCCTTCGATCACCCTTGCCAGGCAAGGCATGCACCTGTGCTCGGGCCCATTGAAACGGCTTTGGGTTCCCGTCGCGGAAGAGTTCTCCCATGGGAGCTGTTCCTTCAGCGTGGTCGACAGCACGCACTTCGAGAGGCCGTCGATCATCGGGCCAACACTCATGACCTGGCCAGGGGTACGGAACATGGTGAGGTCGGTTGGGTGAGGGGCTGGCGTGGTAGCGGCTGCTCCGTTTCCAGCCCCTCCCGTCGAACCGTGCATGCGGTTCTCCCGCACACGGCTCACCGATGTCCTTCACCGGCGGTGTTCGGCCGGAGCCCGCCAGGACCGGTTGGGCTCGGGGGCGATGACGGTTCCGTTGAGGGAGATCAGCCCCAGGCTGTCTGGCGAGCGATAGACCTGGGCGAACCCCATGACCGGCCGCCAGGGAGAAACTCAACCACGCGGCATGAACTCCCAGGAAGCATTTAAATTATAGAGGGCCTTCGCTCCGGAGGGTTGTGTTGTCCACCCCGATCCTGGCTACTATGCCCTCCTCCGGCTTCCGCTCGGCGCTCCACCACTTCACGGGGCACGCTCATAGCTTCGCCGCTACCGGAGCACCCAGGGCGGCACCCCGGGCCACGACAGCCGGCGTCGAGACGGATCTCTCCTGTTCCACGGTGGGCTGTGTGATCGTTCCGCTGCCAATACGCCGACGGGTCCATAGGTGCTGCACGTCCAAGCTCTTCACACCGTCCATGGCCTTCACCCATGCACTCGGGGCTCGGCTCCCGTATTGCTCCCCGATTGCTCGGGGCCTGTTTGACGACGCGGTTACAGGATTCCTCTCGCACGGACCGATCACTTGCTCGCCGCCCAACGGCGACTTTGTCATGGCGCTTCGACAGTCGGGTCTCCCCTCCCGCCGGCCACCTGGTCGAGCCGTAACGGCCGATGCTCGTCGATCCGGCGCGCGGGATCGCCACCCTCCGGGAGACCTGGGCTCCGCCACCCGGAGGCTCTTGCTCCCTGAGCGGCTCGGCCGGCAGGGCGGGCCCGCGGTCTCGTGTCGAGATCGCCCGCAAGCTGGCCGAGGCCATCTGGCACATGCTCACCGACCAGGTCCCTTCCGCCCGGCAAGGCCCACGCAACGCCGCTGGCCGCTTGACGGCCCTCGACTGAGATGGGCCAGCCGGGACGCTCCGACCCGACCCGATCCTCCCAGAGGAGAGAGAGAGAGAGAGAGAGAGAGAGAGAGAGAGAGAGCGTGCGCATTGCTCGCACCAGCCGGTCTCCCATCTCACGGATCCCCTGGTTCGGGGACCGCGCCGGGGAGCGCCGCTAGGCTCGGGAGCACGAGGTCGGGCTGGATCGCCGCTTGCTCGAGGTCGTCTCGGGTCGCGGTGCCAGTGAGGACCAGGATGGCGTCGAGCCCGGCGCGCTTTGCGCCGACGACGTCGGAGATCAGATGGTCGCCGATCACGGCCACGTGCCGGCATCCGGTGAGCGCGCCGCGAGCGACCTCGAACATGAACGGCTCGGGCTTGCCGATCACGGTGGCCGTGACACCCGCCGCGACCTCGACAGCGGCCAGGATCGCCCCGGTCGCCGGGCGTGGCCCGTCACGGGTGGGGTACACGGCGTCGCGGCCCGTTGCGTACAGCGCTGCCCCGTTGTGGAGGGCCGTCGTGGCCGCTCGCAACTCCTCGAAGTCGAACCCGTCGTGGCCGCCGACCACTACCACCTCGGCGCGACATGCCTCGGCGGCGGGGACCAGGCGGAATCCCGCCTGCGCGATCTCGTCGCGGAGGGCGCGAGAGCCCACGACGAGGACACCGCACCCCGCGAGATGCCGCTGTGCGCGAAGGTGGCGGGCCGTGGCCGCCGCAGCCGTTATCACGTCCGCTGCGGTCGCCGGGATGCCGAGCGCCACGAGTTGGCCCGCATGCTCGTCCCTGGAGCTCTGGGGGTCGTTCGTCACGAACAGCACTCGTATGCCGCGCGCGCGCAGGGTGGTGATCGCGCGGGCCGCGCCCTTGATCGGCTCGCCACCGAGCCAGACGACGCCGTCCAAGTCGACGATCAGCCCGTCGTAGTCGAACCGCCGGAGGGGCGTCTCACGGGCCGTCGCCCGCTGCCGATTGCCGTCGCCACCACTCCACAGGATGGCCTCCAAGACGGCGGTGTAGTCACGGTCACCGAGACCGGTGCTCTCCGCATCCGCCAGCCAGGCCCTGGTCGCGTCCGCGACTCGCACGTCCACGCCTCCTGCGGCCGCGGCGCAAGCGATCAGATCGGCGTCCTTGCGGGCAAGCGAGAGCGCGAAGCGCGGCGGGTACTCGCCGGACTCCATCGTCGGCCGGCGTCGTCGAGCCTGTGCCGCTATCGGCGTGGCCGCCAGGACTTGATGCATGGCGGCGTCGGAGAGACCGAGGGAGCGAGCCAGCGCGACCGCTTCCCCGAGCATGGCGAGCGTCCCAAAGAGCGTGGCGTTGGCTACCAGCTTCGCCGCTGCCCCGGCCCCCAGGGGGCCGACGTGGAGGGGTGTCCCGAGCGTTGAGAGGACCGGCCGAACCCGCTCCAGGAGGGCGGCTGGGCCGCCGACGAGGATTGTGAGGGATCCCGATTCCGCCTCGCCGATGCTGCCGAGGACCGGCGCGTCGAGAAGACCGACGTCGGCGGGAAGGGTCGAGGCCAGGAAGTCGATCCCAGCAGGTCCCACCGTCGACATCTCGATCACCGTCGAGGACGCATCCGTCCCTGCGGCGATGCCGCCGCGGCCCTCCGTCACCGAGCGCAGGGCCGCTGAATCGGACAGGAAGGTGATCAGCACTGCGGCTCGGGCCGCCGCGTCGGCGGGGGTTGCGGCCGGCTGTGCGCCATGCTCGACCAGCGGGGCCATTCGCTCGGGCGAGCGGTTCCAGACCACGACGTCGTGGCCGGCGCCCAGGAGCCGGCGGGCCACGCGACTTCCCATGCGACCGAGGCCTACCACGCCAACCGTCGTCATGAGCGGTCACCCCAGGCGCCCGGTTCCGCGCCCTCCCGCCGCCTTGACGGTCGCTCCATCACCTTGTGGTCCGGAGCGTCGAACCCGAGCTTGCGGTACAGCGGGTGCATGTCGCTGGTGTGCAGCAGCCACCGGAGGTCGCCGAGCGGACCGCCCTCCACGATCTCGCGCACCAGCCGCTCACCCAGCCCGCGGCCGCGGTACTCCGGCAAGACGTAGACGACCGCGAGGTACGCCACCGAGACGCCGTCGCTTGCGGCGCGGCAGAAGCCGACCTGGCGTCCCTGGTGGTAGAGCCCAACGACCCGAGCGGCCTCCCGGACGAGCCGGTCCTGCACGTCACGTGGGCGCCCCTTGGCCCAGTAGCTCACCTCCGAGAGGAACCGGTGGACCTCCACGAGGTCGATCCGCTGCTTCGCGTCGTCAAGCTCGAAGCCGCCGCCCAGATCACGGTTCATCAGCCGATCATCTCCTACACCTACCCTCGTTCGGTTGCCAGCCGCAGGCCGAGGGCGACGAGCACCGCACCGCTGCACCCGTCGAGGAGCCGGCGTGCCGGCTGTCGGCGAAGCAGGTCGCCGACCCTGGCGACCGTGGCGGCGTACGCGGCCAACCAGACGAAGGTCATCGAGCAGAGGGCTAGGCCGACGGCGAGCATCGCCGCGAACGGATTGCCGCTCGAGTTCGCGAACCGGGGCAGCAGACCGATGAAGAAAACGCCCATCTTCGGGTTGCTCAGATTGCTGAGGACGCCCTGCCGGTAGGCGGCGCGAGGTCGGAGTCGTCGAGACCGGCCGCTCTCGCCCTCGCCCTCCCCGCGCGGGCGGACGGCTTCACGGAGGGAGTGCACACCGAGAAAGACGAGGTAGGCGGCTCCAGTGATCCTGACGACAAGGAAGGCCGGTTGCGACGCCTGGAGCAGCACGGCCACGCCGGTACTGGCCGCGAGCGCCCAAACCGCCTGGCCGGTGACCACTCCCCCGCCGGTGTACAGACCAGCGCGCCAGCCCCCGAGCAGCGAGTTACGGATCGTCAGCGCGGTATCGGGGCCAGGTGTGACGATGATCACCGCTGCGAGGCCGAGGAATGTGCCAAGGCCGCTGGTCACCACGCCGCCTCCAGGCTTGCCTGGATGTCGGCAATCAGCTCGGCCACCCCCAGCAGTGAGTTGGTCGGCGTCTGCGCCCAGACCACGGCCGGCCCGCGGCCCGCCAAGCGCTGGACGGCCGCACGACCAGCGTGCGCGTGCCGGGGGAACCCTCGCGCGGCAGGAGCAGCTGCCGCCGGCCCGTGCCAGGACCAGCAGCAGCGCCAGCGGCGCCCCTACCCGGACGCGAAGGCCACCGCCACGGCCTGCTCGACCGCTCCCAGCGCCTGCCAGGTCGGGTTGCCGTGCCACCCCAAAGCGCAAGGCGGCTGTGGGCCGGCCCAACAGACGAAGATGCTGGTGGGCACCAGCGGCAAGATCGCCCGGCACGCAGGCACCAGCGGCAAGATCGCCCGGCACGCAGGCTGGGTTCCGCGCCCACGCCGATCAGCCTCGACGCTGCCGACAGGTCCCCTTGGGCCATCCCAGGCCAAGCCTTCTTCTTGTTCAACAAACGGCTCCTACGGGCAGGGCAATACCGCTATTACTCCTAGTAGATGGGCCCATTCGCTTAAAGGACCAATAAGACATAATTGGCTCTCCTGTGGAGCCGAACAGGAGCTGGTGGTCAGCATCGGCCACTGGCCGGGCCGGGACCGCCCACCACAGGCCCGCCCAGGCACTGCTGCCGCGACCGACCCAACGCCAGATCCCCCCCGCAGCGGCCACCCTCCAATGGCGGCCACGGCCCGCGCGCCGCGTACCGATCCCCGTTGACCGCCCGCGGCGGCACAAGCGCAAGGCTTCGGCGCGGTCGCTCGTCGTTGTCCTGCCGCACGGTTGCACCCACCGCTCAGCGACCGCGTTGGCATTGGCGCCTGCATCGGCGTCTTGATGATCTGGATACCACCGCAGGCCAAGACGCCCTCGAAGGCACGGGTGAACTTCTCAATCACAAGCTGAGCGTGCAGTTCGCTCATGGTGCCGTCGGCGGTGGGACCGCCGCCCCCACGCCAGCAACTGTCCTGCGTGGGCTTGCAGCCGCCCGGTCGACACGACATCTGGGAGGTGTGGCTCGTGACCTGCCGGACCACAACCTCCGAGATGTGCTGTGACGCCTGGCTGTCAGTCGACGAGGGTGCCGCCGCTCAGGTTGACGACGGTGCCGGTGATCGCGCTGGCCTGATCTGAGGCGATGAAGGCCGCCGCGTTGGCCACCTCTGCCAGCGTGGGGAGCCGCCTGCGGTGAGTCATGCCTTCCGCCACGGCCTGGAACTCCGCGGCGGGGAGACCCAGCGTCTTGGCGTGCAGGCCGTAGACAACGTCGATGGTGGCGGTCTCCGGGATGGCATCCGGACGCAGGCACACGGCGCGGATGCCGTGCGGCCCCAACTCGGCCGACAGGATGCGGGTCAGCGCCTCTATTCCCGCCCACGCCGGCGCCATGCCGCCCACGAGAGGGGCGGCCAGCCGGGCCGGGGTGGCGGTGAGCGTCAGGATCACCCCCGAGCCCTGCGTGAGCATGCGCCGCGCTGCCCCCCGCGCGGTCAGGAAGTGTGAGTTGGTGTAGATGGCGACCGGAAGGCCGAAGCTGGCGGCCGGCAGGTCAACCAGCGGGGCGCCCTGGATGCCTTGCTGCGGGATCCCGATGGCGTTGAAGGAGATGTCGAGACTACCCGCCTTGGCCACCAAGGCGTCGGCGTGGCGCTCCACGGCCTGCTCGTCGAGCGCGTCGACCACAGCCGTCTCGGCGACCCCGCCGGCGGCGGTTATCTCCTTGGCGACCGGGTCGAGCGCCGCGAGATTGCGGCCGGTGAGGAACACGTTGGCGCCCTGGTGGGCGAAGGCGCGGGCGACCGCGGCGCCGATCGCCCCACCCGCCCCGTAGATCACGGCGTTCTTGCCCTCAAGCAGCATGTCCGTCCTCCGACTGTAAGCTTCGTAATGACCGCGCGGTCGGTCTCGAAATGAAGATCCGGGTGACGGGCAGAACTCATCGCTGAGCCGACGACAGCCTGCTCGCCCGTGCCATTGGCCACTGGCCATTCGGCGATTGCCGCAGGCCGCTGGTGACCGGTGGATGATCCCGGCCGCACCGGAGCCCGCCCCAACGCCGCCGGCTGCGTGCGTCTACGCCTGAGGGCTGCGGCCGAGGAAGGCGACGAGTAGGTCGCTGGGGCTTGCCAGCGGCGAGACGGCGACCGGAGCCGCGAACAGCCGGTGGCGGGTGGCGTCGGTGACCACCAGCGGTCAGATCGCGAGCAGGGCGGTGGCCAGCGCCGCCGGGATCGGCCGGGCTTGCCCGCACGCCTGGGAGACATCCCAGCCGTGGACGGCAATCTCGATGGCCCCGGTCGCGGCCACCGCGCTGGCGGTCAACCGGTGGCCGGCGACGGCGACCACCCGCCCGTGGCGACCGCCAGGGCTCCATGCGCCAAGCAGCCTGCCGGCGCGGCCGCGGAAGATCGCGGCCGGGTGGGCCACCAGATCACACTGGCCGCTCGCGCCGCCACCGGCCGGGTGGGGGCCGATCCGCCCGGGGTCGATGCCCTCGCCAAGTACGTCGAGGGCGTCGTTGAGGTGGTGTAGCAGCGTCCGCAGGTCCCAGTCCGCGCACGGCGTCGGACCGGGAAGCCGCTGTGGGGTGACGGCCCGGACGGCGCCCAGGGCGTAGCCGATCGCGCCTTCGAGCAACCCCAGCGCGTCGGTCGGCGCCGCCACGGCCTCGGTGTCGGTCACGGCCCCACGGCCGGCGCCGCCACCGTGCCGCCGTAGGACGGCGGCAGCCCAAAGGCGGCGAACCGGCCCGGGTCCAGGAACGCCACGATCCGCGTAACCCCGGTGGAGGTGAGGGAGAGCACATGGACGGCGTGCGGGCGGTAAACGCCGTCGCGGCCGCGCGAGTAGGCCGCGGCCGCGGGCTGCCCGTTCGCCGTGGTCGGGACCATCCGGAACTGGCCCAGCCCGGCCAAGACCTGGGAGGAGAAGAACCGCAAAACCGCCTGCCGACCGGCGAACCAGGTCACAAACGGCGGCATCTCCAGCTCGACGTCCTCCCGCAACAACTGCTCGAGGGCGGTTCCGTCAGCGGTCTCGAAAGCCGCGACGTACCGGTCCAGCAGCGCGCGGCGATCCGGCTCGGCCGGCTCACCGAGATCGTCTTCTGCGGGCGCCACCTGGGCCAGCTGCGCCCGGGCGCGCTGCAGCGCGCTGTTGACCGCCGAGGTCGTCATGTCCAGCAGTTCGGCGACAGCAGCCGCCCGCCATCCCAGCACATCCCGCAAAATCAGCGCCGCACGCTGCCGCGCCGGCAGGTGCTGCAACGCGGCCACCAGCGCCAACCGCACGCTGCCCCGCGAGGCCACGACCGTGGCCGGATCAGCCGGCTGCGTTTCCAGCAGAGGCCCCGGGATCGGCTGCAGCCACCGCACCTCGGACCCGGCGGTGGTCAACGGCGCCGCTGGGTCGTCGCCCGGGCCCCCAAGGCCGGACGGCAAGGGGCGGCGGCTGCCTTGTTCGAGCGCACGCAGGCACGCGTTGGTCGCGATCCGGTACAGCCATTGCCGCAGCGACGACCGGCCCTCGAACTTTCCATAGGAACGCCACGCCCGCAGATACGTCTCCTGGACCGCATCCTCGGCATCCTCCACCGAACCGAGCATCCGGTAGCAGTGCGCCAGCAACTCAGGCCGGAACGGATCCGCCAGACGCGCGAATTCCTCGATATCTGCCATCGCCGCTACCCTACCCCACCGACGGTGAAGCCGGCCGTGCCGCGACGAACCCTCGCCGCTCCCAACGGCCATGGGTGCACCGCTGAGCGGACGGCACCGGCAGGAACGCCGACCAGGTGCGGCCGGGTTGTCTCGGCACCGGTCGGGCATCGTCGCGCCGGTCGAGGATCACCCCCGTGCACGGCCAGCCTCAGCCGAGTGCACCACCGCCGAACCGCATCAGACGCTGAGCTCGGCCCGGCCGCCGACGCCCAGCTCCAAGCCGCCCAGACCACTGCCTACCGTGGCCGACATCGCCCCTCCCTTGGATGTCGCGCAGATCCCTCACTACTACAGATCCAGCGACGGGCGAAGAATCATCGGCCGCAGCACAGCTTCCTCCAGGCACACGGCCACCCGCGGCTGGTGAACCCGCCAGCCGCCCCACCGGCCAGGGCAGGGTCTGTCAAGCGAACGGTGTAACTGGTGCGCGGATCTCCCGGTCGAAGACCACGAACGGGACGAACTCGGCCCAGGCGTGCTCCCACAGCCGGATGATGGCCGGGTAGCGAGCCTCCCAGGTGCCGCTGAAGTCCGCGAAGCACTCCAGCGCCTCGGCCTCGCTGGCGGCGGTGTAGACCGGCCGGAGATCCTTGGCGATGGCGGCCCAGTCCCGCCGGCTGGCATACGGGGAGGAATTCGTAGGCAGGTGGACCTTATGCCGAGGTCGGCATAAGCAGCATAAAACGGCCAATGTCACGAACGCTCTGCCGAAGTCTGCCCAACCGGGTGCGAAGAAGGCCCTCGCCGATATCTACAACGCCTTGGCCCGCGGCGCCCGTACCGGCGTGCGCAGCACCCTGATCTCCGCAGCCGCGAAGACCGCCTCCAACGCGGCGGTTAACTTCGCATCCCGATCCCGGACGAGAAACCGGAACTGGCCGACGCGGTCCTCCCGGCCCATGAGCAGGTTGCGGGCCTGCTGAGTGACCCACGCTGCGACTGGATGCACCCTCACCCAAGCACATAGACACGGCGACTGGCCACCCCCAGAACGAACAGCAGCTACAGCCGTCGCAGCAACACGGTGTCCACGGTGAAGAAATCCACCGCCAGCACACCGTTGACCTGGGCGCGGAGGAACCGCCGCCAGGTCAGCGCCGACCGCTTGGGTGCCGGTTCGACACCCACCCGGTGGAGGATGGCCCAGACGGTGCTGGATCCGATCCTGCCTCTGTAGCCAAGCCGGCACAGCTCACCGTGGATGCGTCGGTAGCCCCAGGTCGGGTTCTCCCTGGCCAGCCGCACCAACGCCCGAAGCTCGGCCGCCACAGCCGGACGGCCACGCCGGTGCGGGTAGCTCCAGCGGGGTCGGATCAGGTCTCGATGCCAGCCCAGCAGCGTTTCTGGCCGGACAAACAGCCCGTGCCAGCGCGGACGGGGCAGCAACCGCGCGAGCCCGGCCATCACCGCCAGTTCGGCCCAGTTCACCCGCGGGCGGGTCACCCGACGCCGCAGCACGGCGACCTCGTGGCGCAGCATCAGCAACTCGGCGTCCTTGGCGGCCGAACTCCGCGCCCAGGAGCGCAAGCCACCCCATCACCTGGCGGAACAGTAGATACAGCAGTCGGAGGTCATGGACCGATCATCGTGCCCGATGGCTTGCCCGACGATCCGCAGCTCAGCGCCCACGACTGACTTTCTGGCACCCACACGTCGGCGGCCGGCCACAAAGGTAGAGCCTCAGTCCTGCCGCAACCCTTCTGCTGGCGCCTGGGCCGCCGCTGAGCTCCCCTGATCAGGCCGCCGTGCTCGTGCGGATCCAGGGCCGGTCGGTGCGGGACTGGGTCGCGGCGGCGACCGCACCGACAACCAGGACGATCGCCGCCACGGCGACCGCCAGCCAGGCATCGGCGCGCAGGACCAGCAGGGCGCCGACCAGCCCGCCCAGGAACATGGAAGCGATCGACACGAGTCGCCGGCCGATCTTGGACGCGGCCCCGCCGGCCAGGCGACCGTCGGCGAAGATGCCGGTGATCGTCAAGGTCAGCACCGTGGTGGTCAGGTAGGAACCGCCAGCTTGCGCGCCGCCGCGTTCTGCGTGCCGGTGGCAACCCCCAGCAGCACGATCAGCAGGTAGCGGATCGTCCCCGATCCCGGATGACTTGCGGTCGCGGCGATCCCCACCGACGCCACCACCAGGCACGCCTCGACCGCGGCGGCGACCGCGAGCAGGTGACCCCGATGCCCGCCCAGCGCCTTGTTCAACCGGCCCCCGCCCAGGGCCCCAAGGCCGAAGGCTGTCAGGGCAACCAGTGAGGCGGCAAGGGAGAAGCCGCTGGCGCCGGCCAGGGCAAACCCGAGGAAGACGACGTTGCCGTCATGTTGGCCACAAACACGTGCCCCAGCACCAGGTAACTGAACGCATCCACCAGCCCGGTCACCACGGTCAAGCCCAGCAGCAGAGGCGGGAGGGGGCGGTGGGGGTCGTCGGCGGCGGGCACCAGCGTCCGCCACGCCTCCGTCAGCGGTGCGCTCAGCTTCATGGCCGTCATGGCGCCCCTGCTCCCCCATCGCCGGTGATCGTGGCGATCATCGCTGAGAAGTCGAGGTCGCCCGCGCCCGCCACGGCTGCTCGCTCGAACCAGGCACGCGACGCCGCAGCCACCCCCAAATGCCGGCCTGCCCGCTCCGCGACCTCGTTGACCAGGCGAAGGTCCTTGAGCGCCAGGCTCACCTTGAAGGTGGACGGGTAGCGGCCCGACTCGACATTGGCGCGCTTGGCCCTGACGATGCTGCCGATCGGCGAGTCGGCCAGCACGTCCAGCAGCGCCGAGCGTTCCAGGTCGCCGACCGCGCCGATGTGGGTCCACAGCACGTACTCCGGTTCCGCGGCCCCGGGGCGGGTGGGCGGCCGTCCGGTCTCTTGGCGTTGCATGCGCCCAGGATCGCGTCACCGCGGCCCGGTGTCGTTGTGCCCAGCGCCCCTCGGGACTTTCGGCTGGCTGCAATCTCTACTACCAGCGTCCCCGGTGCACGGCGTCGTTGAAGGGAGGCGAACGCAGTCGGGTGCAGCCCTGTCGCGTCGATGTGGATCACGGCGAGGTCGTCGGGGGCGAAGGCGCCGACGAGCCTGTCCGGTACTGCCCGCCGTTGGCCGAGGTGAATCCCCACAGCTCGCGGTCCTCTCCTATCAGCCGCATTCAGGGGCTTCCTTGACTGCTAGTTGCAGTGGGCGATCCAGCCTCGCTCCATCGGACCTCGAAGTCTAACCTAACACTCGTTGTCTTACCTATAGAAAGTAGGTTATCCTCATGGTATGAGAGTAGATCGGCGGCTCCAGCGGCACAACCAGACGATCGAGGAGATCCTCGACGTCGCCATCCAGGTCATGGCCGAAGACGGCGTGGCCGCGCTCAGCCTGGCCGAGGTCGCCCGACGCATGGGCATGCGCCCCCCCTCGCTGTACCAGTACTTCCCCTCCAAGCTGGCCGTCTACGACGCCCTGTTCGAGCGAGGCACGCGCCAGACCCTCGCGATTCTGGAGTCCTACCAGTCCCGTATCACCGAGAACCCACTGGAAGGGATCGCCGCCGCCCAGGCGGCCTGGAATGACTGGGTGATGGCCAACCCGGTCCTCGCCCAGCTGCTGTACTGGCGCCCGGTGCCCGGATTCGAGCCCTCCCCCAAGGCCTACCAGCCGGCCCTCCAGCTGCAGGACCTGGAGCGGGCAGCCCTGCAGGCGGCCGTGGACGCCGGGCAGCTGGCCCCGGCAGCCGCCAGCGAGGAGGCTGATGCCCTCTACACGATCCTGATGGCCGGAGTCATCAGCCAGCAGCTGGCCAACGAGCCGGCCGCCCCAGCCGCCACGGGACGCTTCACCCGGCTCACGCCCACCGTCTTGGAGATGTTCGTCCGCTACTACGCCCCCGCACCCGGCGTCCCCAAGGAGGGCGAGCCCGATGATCGACTCCCTCACCCCGGCCGCGCGCCTACCCCAGACTGACCCCGACCAGGCCGAAGCCGTCGCCCACGCCGAAGGCCGGGCAACCCTGGAGCTGCTGCGAACCCTCGGCGGCGACGATTGGGCGCGGCCGACCGACTGCACCGAGTGGGACGTGCGCGCCCTGGTCGCCCACCTGGTCGCCCAGTGCGAAGACGGCATCCACCTGGCCTCGATGGCGCGCCGGGAGCTGCTGCGCCGGCGCCGCTACCCCGACAAGAGCCCCGTGGATGCCTACATGGCGGTCGGGGTGGACGACCACCGCGCCGCCAGCGGACCCCAGCTGGTCGAGCGCTTCGCGCGGCTGTGGCCACGCGCCGCCCGCGCCCGCCGCCGCCGGCCAGCAGTGCTGCGCCGCCGCACGACCGACCCGGGCATCCCCGGCGAGCCCCGCTGGCGCCTGGACTACGTGCTGGACGTCATCTACAACCGCGACCTGTGGTTGCATCGGGTTGACCTGGCCCGGGCCACCGGGCGGCCGTTCGTCGTTGGTGATCACGACCGCCAGATCGTCGCCCAGGTCGTCCGCGACCTGGCGCGTGGGTGGTCGGCGGCGCCGGTGGCGCTGGAGCTGACCGGCCCGGCGGGTGGCTGCTGGCTGCTGGGGTCCGGCGACCCGGTGGCGGTCGTCCGAGCCGAGGCGGTCGCCTACATGCGCGCCCTGTCCGGCCGCGACGACCAGGTGGCGCTGGAGCTCGTCTCCGGGCAGGCGTCCGCGCTCACCCCCATCCGCCAGGCCCGAATCGTCTTCTGATCGCCTAGGGTTATGCCTTCACCTGTTTCAACGAGTTGAGGCTGATCAGCGCGCAGGCCAGCTGCAGGAACGCCGTCAGGATGTCGGCGCGCCGCTCGTAGCGGACCTGCGGCCGCCGTAGCCCACCAGCCACGCCAACGACCGCTCCGCCACGTAGCGGTGGCGGATGAGCGCGGAGGCCTTCAGCACCGCTTCGAGCCGCTCGCCAGCGTCGCCGCCCCGGTCCCGACCTCGGCAAGCTGGTGGAGTTGGCCCTGGCGTTCGTACCCAGGCGAGCAGGATCGCTTCGACGTCTGGGAAGTACTTGTACAGCGTCAAGGGTCCGATGCCCAGGATCGCGTCGCGCGCCTGTGGCGGTGCGCCTGGATCGTCTCGGTCCACAGCTTCGGGACCTCCCTGAACCATGCGTGATGGTAGCATGCGAGACACATAGCCTTGGAGCGAGACACTATGTCTTGTAAACTGCCCTCATAAGCGTTTCTACCACTACGCGCGACAGAGGAGGACAAGCCATGGCCGTCGATGGACAAGCCGCAGGGCACGACCTGCGACGGACGGCGCAAGCAGCACCAGTAGCCTACGGTGCGCCAGGCAGCGGCGATCACCTCGCAGACGCAGCAGCTGACATGGTCCCAGGCGAACACCCGCGCCGGCCGGATCGCGTTGCGCGCCGCCGGGCCGAGGATCCGACCATAACCGCTGCGAGCCGAGACGGTCTGGCAATCGAGGTCGAGGACCTGGGCAAGGTCTACCGCGGCGGCAAGACCGCGCTGGCGGGGGTCTCCTTCGCCGTCGCCCAGGGGGAGATCTTCGGCTTCCTGGGGCCGAATGGCTCGGGCAAGACGACCACGGTCCGGATCCTGGTCACGCTGCTTCGCAAGACGCGAGGCGCGGCCCGGGTCGGCGGTTTCGACACGGATCGAGAACCGCATCGGGTGCGGCAGGTGATCGGCTACGCGGGCCAGTCCGTCGGCGTGGACGATGATTTGACCGCGTCGGAGAACCTGGCGATGAGCGGGTTCGTCCACGGTCTTCGATACGACCGGTCATGGCGCCGGTCCGCCGAGCTGCTTGAGGCCTTCTCGCTTGGCGACGTGGCGAAGGTTCGGGCGGGCCGGCTGTCGGGGGGACTTCGGCGCCGTCTGGATCTGGCTCAGGCGCTGGTGTCCCGTCCGTCGGTGCTGTTCCTGGACGAGCCGACGACCGGGCTGGATCCGCAGTCCCGCAACGCCTTGTGGGCGCAGCTGCGGGAGCTCGGTCGGCAAGGGACCACGGTGTTCCTGACGACCCAGTACCTGGAGGAGGCCGACCGCGCCTGCGACCGGGTCGCCATCCTCGACGACGGCCGGCTGGTCACCGTGGGAACTCCACAGGCCCTCAAGCAGGAGGTGGGCGGGGGCCGCCTGACGCTCACCTTCGTCGACGGGGCGAGCGTGGACCTGGTAGCGCGAGCGCTGGCCTTTTGCCCGGGCGTCACCCGTGTGCAGTCCGGACCCTCTGGCGATGCGTTGGTCGTCTACGTCGACGACGCGCGCGCCAGCGTGCCGCCCGTGCTTCGGCTGCTGGAGGCCGACGGGATCCAGGTGGCATCGATCGAGCAGGCGCAGGCGTCCCTGGACGACGTGTTCCTGCGCTACACGGGCGAGCGCCCACGCACCGAGGCCAGGGTGGAGGGCGCTGTGAGCAGCATGTTCGGCGCCGCACACGGAAGGAGACGTCATGGGTCCTGACATGAGGTTGCCCGTGCCCGCCGCGCTTGGAGCGCGCAACGTCACCCGGAACCTCCGCACTCCTATGCTCGTCACCGCCTCACTGCTCCAGCCGGTGATCTTGCTGGTGATCTTCTCGCAGATCTTTCGGGGACTCGCGGACACCCCAGCGTTCCAGCGCCTGGGCTACACGTCCTATCTGGCGTTCTTCGTTCCTGGCATGGTGGTGCTGTCGATGCTGTTCACGGCGCTGCAGTCGGGGATGGCCACCGTCACCGACATCGACACCGGGATGCTGGACAAGCTACTGACCAGCCCGATCGAACGCTCCAGCATCCTGCTGGGGAGAGTGATCGCCGACGCGGTCACGATGCTGTCGCAGGGCGCCGTCATGCTGGTCATCGCGGTGTTGATGGGAGCGCGGCCGCAGACCGGCTGGCTCGGCGCGATCTCCCTGCTCGGCTACGCCACGGCGCTCGGAGTTGTCTGGGCCGGCCTTGCCAACCTCCTCGCGCTTCGCCTCCGGAGCTCGGAGCTGACCATGGTTGTGGGTCAGTTCCTGACGCTGTCGGCTCTGTTCCTCACCCCGGCCTTCTTTCCCAAGCCGCTCCTGCCGGGCTGGCTGCAAACGGTCGCCATGGGCAACCCGGCCGCCTACGTGATCGAGACCGGCCAGCGGCTGATGGGCATCGGCAACGACTGGGGTCAGGACCTGAGGACACTGATCGCCTTGGGTGTGGCCGCACTCATCCTCGTCCCGGCAGCGGTTGCCGCGTTCCGAGCGAGGACGACGTGACAGCGGTCCTGACCCAGCAGGGTATGGAGGAGCCTGGTCATGCCGTTTGACCTTGCATACGGCCGGCACATCTACGGCTTTTGGGGCCGACACCCCCGCCTGTACTGGGCCGGCGACTGGCCCATCTTCTTCGGCCACCGAACGCAGATCCGACGCAGGGCGGTTGACGCTCTTGGGCTGAAGGGCAGGGAGGCAGTGCTCGAGCTGGCCTGCGGTCCCGGGGTCAACTTCCCGCTGCTGGAGCGGGCGATCGGCACTTCGGGGAAGCTCACCGCGCTCGACTACAGCCAGGAGATGCTCGCAGCGGCCCGCGAGCGCGCTCAGGCTGAGGGCTGGCAGAACGTCGAGCTCGTCCAAGGCGACGCCGCGCGCACCGAGCTACCCGCGGAGTCGTTCGACGCGGCCCTGTGCATCCTTGGCCTCAGCGTGATCCCGGATCATCAGGCAGCGATCGCCCGGGTTCTGGCCGCGCTGAAGGGCGGCGGCCGCTTCGTGGTTCTCGACGGCCGGCCTGGGCCGCTTCGCGGCCGAGGCCGGATGCTCAACCCGGCGCTCAAGCCATTGTTCAGGTACGTCTACAACGCGGACGTCGAGAAGGATCTCGTTCCAGACCTGGAGCGAGCCTTCGATGAGGTGGCCGTGGACGAGTTCAACGGTGGCAGCCTGTTCATCGCCGCCGCTCGCAAGGCAGCGGGTCCCGCCGCAGCCCGCTGAGCGTGACCTGGACGAGCCGGTGGACCGCGGCCTCGGAGGGCAGGCTGCTGGCTGCGCCGAGGGCGTGGAGGCAGTAGCTGGCAAGCTCTGAAGGCGCGGCGTCGTCGCGGAGGTTGCCGGTGGCTGCGGCCTCGGCCAGTAGGTCTCGGATCAGGTCGAGGAGCTGCTGCCGCGCTCGGGCGACCTGCTCACCTCGATGCAGGAGTGCCGCGAGTTCTTCGGTGCCGTGGTACTCGCGGTGGTGGCAGATGAGCGCGTAGGCCCTCAGCACGGCTTGGAGCCGCTCGCCGGCGTCGCCGGCCTGGTCACGGAGTTCGACGAGATGCGCAAGGTGGCCGGCGACGTGACGTTCGTGCCAGGCGACCAGGATCGCTTCGACGTCTGGGAAGTACTTGTACAGCGTCGCACGTCCGATGCCGGTCTCGGTGGCGATCTGCGACATCGTCACCGACAACAGCCCGTGGGCGGCCACCAACTCCCACGTGGTGTCCAGGATCGCGTCGCGCACCTGGTGGCGGTGCGCCTGGATCGTCTCGGTCCACAGCTTCGGCATGCCGTCAGTATACGCGACGACCAAGGCATGTCACTATGGTTTGATATCGACATAGTGTCTGGTAAACTGCTGCCGTCATGAGCGCCTTGGCGATTACCTGCGACACAGGAGCGGCACATGGCTGACCTGCCATCCCACCCCAACACCGACAACGCTGGCATGGGGCCAGACTGCGGATCGAGCACCGGGACGCCACGCTGGAAGTCCGCGGTTGGCATCATCCTCGCCATTGTCGTGGTCGTGCTGGTCGGGATCTTGCACCTGACCGGCGTCCTCGGCACTGGTGCCCATTAGGCGGCACCGATTCGCTTTGGAACCCGGCAATCGAGCATGGGAGTCCACGGATGATCGAGGCAACCGGCCTCAGCAAGCGCTACGGCGCCACCTTGGCCGTCGACGATCTGTCGTTCGTCGTGCCGCCGGGTCAGGTGACCGGATTCCTCGGCCCCAACGGGGCCGGGAAGTCGACGACGATGCGCTTGATTCTTGGTCTGGACGCGCCAACCTCGGGATCGGTGAGGGTCAACGGTCGCCCTTATGCCACCTACCGCCATCCGCTGTTTGAGGTCGGGGCTCTGCTGGAGGCCAAGGCGTTCCACGGTGGGCGCAGCGCCTACCACCATCTGCTGTGCCTGGCGCTCAGCAATGGGATCGGCCGACGCCGGGTCGACCAGGTGCTGGAGCTGGTCGGGCTGCGCAGCGTCGCCCGCAAGCGGGCGGGCGGCTTCTCGCTGGGCATGGCACAGCGCCTGGGGATCGCCGCCGCGCTGCTCGGCGACCCACCGGTGCTGTTGCTCGATGAGCCGGTCAACGGCCTGGACCCCGAGGGCGTCGCCTGGATCCGCAACCTGCTGAAGACGCTGGCCGCCCAGGGCCGCACCGTCTTCCTCTCCAGCCACCTGATGAGCGAGATGGCGATCACCGCCGACCGGCTGCTCATCATCGGGCGCGGCCGCCTGATCGCCCAGACGACCATCGAGGACTTCCTCAACAACGGCTCGGGCAACTTCGTGCGGGTCCGCTCACCCCACAGCGATGCGCTCGCCACGCTGCTGGAGGCCCGGGGCGCCGCGGTCGTCCGCCAGGCCGACGACACGCTGCGCCTCACCGGCACCACCACCGAAGCCGTCGGCGAGCTCGCCAGTGCGAACGGGTTCACGCTGCAGGAACTCTCGACGCACCAGGCGTCCCTGGAGGACAGGTACCTGGAGCTCACCAGGGCCTCTGCCGACTACCGCGCCCAGGGCACGCTCGCCCCGGCCCCCAACTCCAACTGAGGCCAGACCATGGAAGCCATCGCAACCCCGCGACCCTCCGACCGCCCGCTGCCGCACTTCGCCGACATCCTCCAGTCGGAGTTCTGCAAGCTCCGCTCGGTCCGCTCCACCTTCTGGACGCTGGTGGCGGCCGTGGTGTTCAACGTCGGGCTGGCGGCGCTGCTGGCCGTCGTCCTCCCCAGCCGGCTCAGCGCCCACGAGCAGGCGACCATCGATTCGACACGGCTCAGCTTGGGGGGCCTGCACCTGTCACAGATCGCCCTCGGCGTGCTGGGTGTGCTCGTCATCACCAGCGAATACGGCACGGGCATGATCCGCGCCACCCTCAGCGCGGTGCCACAGCGACGCCTGATGCTGGGGGCCAAGACGATCGTGTTCGCCGTGACTGCCCTGGTCGTCGGGATCGCCGCCAGCTTCGCCGCCTACTTCGCCTTTCAGGCGTCCCTGGCCGGCGACGGCCTGCGGTCGGCGATCGGCGATCCCGGCGTGCTTCGGGCGGTGGTCGGGGGCGGTCTGTACCTGACGGTGCTGGGACTGTTCGGCCTGGGCCTTGGCGCGATCATCCGCTCCAGCGCCGGCGCCATCGCGGCGCTGTTCGGCGTGCTGTTCGTGCCGCAGCTGATCATGACGCTCCTACCGCGCTCCTGGCAGACCACCATCGTCCCCTACCTCCCGATGCAAGCCGGCACCGCGATCTACGGCGTGCAACGTGACTCGGGCTCCCTTGGCGCCTGGTCCGGGTTCGGCGTGTTCTGCCTCTACGCGGCAATCGCGCTCGCGGCTGGATTCGTCCTGATCAACCACCGAGACGCTTAGGGTGGCCGAGCCGCGAGCCCAGCCACCGGATGTGCCCTGGGACGTTCCTGTCGCAGGTTCGCCCCCGGCGGTGCAGTTAGAGAACCACGGCGCTGCCCACTGGAAGGTTCGGCGCACCGCATCTGCTCCCTGTTTGGTCGCATCCGCCCCAAACAGAATCACCGGCTCCTGGGTTGACCACATCGCCAGCCACGGGGCCAGGTCGCCGTTGAGCAGCGCCTGCTCTGCCTGAATCAGGCGGTCGAGGGTCGTGGCCAGGAAATCGTCGACCTCACTCATGGCCACCTCCGGCGTTCCCCATGCGCAAGGGGACATCAAGGAATGCTGCCGGTCCGATGCTGGCAGGTCGAGGGTAGGGAACCGTGACGGCCTCGTCTTCCGTCCCAGCACAGCCCTGCGGCAAGGGGCCGCCGTCAAGCCGGCACCCAAGTCCCTTTAGAAATTTGGGCTCCGTGGCGCGAAATCGGCGTGCCTTCACGCGTGAGCCCTCACATGCCCGTTGCTCCATCGATGCGTTCGCGGAGCAGGTCGGCGTGGCCATTGTGCCGGGCGTACTCCTCGATCATGTGAATGAGCACCCAGCGCAGCGACACCGTTCCGCGCCATGCGTCCTTGCCGGTGATGTCGAGGTCGGAAGCGGCGGCGACGTAGCTGTCGGCGAAGGCCACCTCCTCCCGCCAGGCCTGCCAGGCGGCGGTGATGACGGCGGGGTTGGCTACGGCGCCGTCGAAGTCCCCGTCGGGGTTCTGGTCGGAGGAGAAGCGGGCAGGCGCGTCGTGCCCGGCCATCACCCGCCGGAACCAGCGGCGCTCCACGTCGGCGAGGTGGCGGATCAGTCCGAGCAGCGAGAGCGTGGAGGGCTTCACGGACCGCCGGGCCAGTTCGGCGTTCAAGCCCGTGCACTTCAGCTCCAGCGTCGCACGGTGCGAGCTGAGGACGTTGAGGAGCATGCTCCGCTCGTCGCCGGTGGCGGGATAACCGAAGCGACGCTCATGCTCGCCGGGCAAGAATTCGGCTCTTCTGCCGTGGCCGGAGTTGCTCAAGATCAATGAACCTTTCCTGGTTGACGGCGGTGAGGAATCGCATTCCGCGCGGGTCGGCCGTCGGCTGCGGCGGCGACTTCGTCAAGCAATTCCTTGCTGGTGTCGACGGCGAGCACTGGGGAAAGCCGAGCTCGGCCAGGGCGAGTGCCTGAGGGCCCGGCCCGCAGCCGAGGTCGACGGCGGTGGCTGGGGAGGCAGGTCGTAGTGGATCGGCCAGATGCGTCGACGCCGTCGCCGCCGAGCGGGTGGCCCAGGCGTGCGCCCAGGCTGAGCCCGACCACTGCCGCCGCGTTCACCGCGAGCCCGGGCTCGTGGCCAAGGGCATGGTGGATCTTCCGTTCTTGCTCACGTGGACGCAGGTCGCGGGGTGGAGGAAGGGGTGTCGAGACGGAGCCGTGCCAGTTTCGTCGCGGCCTGGGCGGGTGTCATCTGTCGGTGTTCCGCCGTGTCGAGGAGGTCGGTGACGGTGTGCTCGATGGCCTCGACGCGTTCGCGTGCCTCGTCGGGGGTTTCGTGGTGCAGCTCCATGGTGAGCGCGTTGATGACTCCGCCCGCGCTGACAACGTAGTCGGGCACCCAGACGATGCCGCGCCGGTGCAGGAGGTCGCCGACGGCTGCGGTGGCCAGTTGGTTGTTGGCCGGCCCCGCGACGGCGGCGCAGCGCAGATGCGGCACGACGTCCTCAGTGAGGATGCCGCCGAGCGCAGCCGGGACGAGGATGTCCACGTCCGCGGTGAGGGCTTGCTCGGGCGAGGCCCAGGTGGCGCCAAGTTCCTCGCTTCCTGCCCGTTTAGAGGGGTCGATGTCGCTGACCAGGAGGTCGGCTCCCTCATCGGCGAGCAGGCGCGCCAGCCGCATGCCGACGCTGCCCAGCCCCACCAGCGACAGGCGCACGCCTGCGAGCGCCCGCGTGCCATGGAGGCGTTGGCGTACCGCGCGCAGTGCCGCCACCGTGCCGAGCGCGGTGGCCGGGGAGGAGTCGCCGCTGCCACCGTGCTGTGCCGGCTTGCAGAAGACATGAGGGGTGCGCTCACCGATGACCACCATGTCTTGTGGAGTCGTTCCGACGTCTGGACCGGTCGCATACGCCCCGTCCAGTGACGCGATAGTGTCGGCCACGTCGTCTAGCACCGCACGACGCATGGCTGCGTCCAGCTCGGCGCCCTGGGGCACGGCGACG
>WNGF01003489.1_pt1 | contig 21340 bp, 23 predicted proteins | sample 5400641 | NCBI WGS metagenome assembly WNGF01 (sample SAMN13153371, study PRJNA577476) | soil metagenome | isolation source: 80 cm soil or saprolite under grassland replicate 2 | place: USA:California | collected 2016-06-15 | reverse complement strand
CGACGGGATGGTGCAGCTCGCGGACTCCACGTCCCCGCGCAGCATGATGTTCTTTATCGCCAGCCGCACCGGCATGATGGTGAAGCGGGCGGCGGTCGGCGCCGAAGGGTTCGTGCTCGATCATTTCAGCCGGCCGGCGCTCGACAACTACCTGGCGCGCGTGGGCGATCGTCTTCTGCAGGCGTTCGACGGAAAGCAGCCGGATGCGGTGTTCTGCGACAGCCTCGAAGTCTACGAGTCGGACTGGTCCGCAGACGTCCTCGAAGAGTTCCGGCGGCGCCGCGGCTACGATCTCACGCCGCACCTTCCGGAACTCACCGGTCCGCCGTCAGACGAAGCTGCGGCGCCGATCCGGGAGGACTGGGCACAGACGCTCTCCGAGCTCCTGGCCGAACGGTTCCTTGCACCGATGCAGCAGTGGGCGCATGCGAAGGGGACGCGGTTCCGCGTGCAGGACTACGGCACGCCGCCCGCAACGCTCGCGAGCAACGCGTTTGCCGATCTGCCGGAGGGCGAAGGCGCACAGTGGAGAACGCTTTCCGCGACGCGCTGGGCCTCGTCGGCGAGCCACATCTTCGGCCATCCGGTCACGTCGTCTGAAACCTGGACCTGGCTGCACTCGCCGGTCTTCCGCGCAACGCCGCTCGACATGAAGGCGGAGGCCGATCTTCATTTTCTGCAGGGCATCAATCAACTGATCGGCCACGGGTGGCCGTACACCGCCGAAGGTGTTGAGTATCCCGGCTGGCGCTTTTATGCGTCGGCGGTGTTCGACGACAAGAACCCCTGGTGGATTGTGATGCCGGATATCTCGCGCTACCTGCAGCGCGTCAGCTTCCTTCTGCGGCAGGGTGAGCCCGCGAACGATGTCGCGATCTATCTGCCGACCCACGACGCATGGGCGCACATGGCGCCGGGGCGCGTGAACCTGTACCAGTCGCTCCGCGATCGCCTGGGCCCCGATGTGATCTCGCGCGTGCTCGATGCGGGCTTCGGCTTCGACGTGTTCGACGATGAAATCCTGAAGACCACCGGGAAGGTGGAATCCGGACGGCTCCGCCTGGGAAGCAACGCGTATCGGATTGTGGTTCTGCCGGACGTCGAGCGCATGCCTGCCGAGTCCTTGCGGATGCTCAATGCATACGTCGGGGCAGGCGGTGCGTTGATCGCCACGCGGCGACTGCCGGCTGTCGCGCCGGGGTTCCTGGCAAGAGATTCGGATCACGCCGAAGTTCGCGCGATGGCACAGCGCCTGTTCGGCGCCTCAGGGCCCGCGAAGCTCGTCGAAAGGGAAGACGCACGGTTGACCGCTACGCTCGCTGCCCTTCGTACACCGGATGTGTCGCTCGCGGCGTCTGCGTCAGAGATCGGATTCATTCACCGGCACGCGGCGGATGCGGAGATCTACTTTCTTGCCAACAGTTCAAACACCCGGCGCGAGACTGTGGCCACGTTCCGTGTGGCAGGCATGGACGCCGAGTGGTGGGATCCGATGACAGGGCAGACAGCACCCGCGGTCGCGAGCGGCGTCTCCGCTGCGACGACGACCATTCCGTTCGTGCTCGAGCCCTACGGATCGACGGTCCTGGTGTTTTCAAAGCGCGGAGCGCCGGTGCGGCGGGCCGCGCCGCCGAAGATGCGGCTCGACGTGCCGATCACGGTCGACATCAGCACCGGCTGGACGGTGCAGTTTCGAGCCGGTGACGCGCCAATCACGATGAATACGCTGCGCTCGTGGATCGACGTTCCCTCTCTGCGCGACTTCTCTGGCGTGGCGCGGTATTCCCGGGATGTGACCGTGCCGGAGACCATGTCGAGGCCGGCAACGATCGTGCGCCTGGATCTCGGAGAAGGGCGTCCCGTTGCGCCGGAGCCGCTTCGTAATGGCACGCGCGCGTGGCTCGACGCGCCTGTGCGCGAGGCGGCCGTCGTGTTCGTCAACGAGCAGCGCGCCGGCTCGATCTGGAGTCCGCCGTACGCGCTCGACATCACGGCCTTGCTTCGTCCAGGCGTCAACCGGATCCGTATCGACGTTGCCAATCTCGCAGTCAACTACATGGTGGCGCGCCCCCTGCCTGACTACCGCATCTTGAACCTGCGCTACGGCGCGCGCTTCGAGCCGCAGGACATGGACAAAATCCGGCCGGTCGAGGCGGGGCTGCTCGGCCCGGTCACCCTCGTCGCATCGCCGCGGTGACGGTCGGCCGCGTAGTATGATGGATTGTCATACCACATGCCGAAGACCAAAGTCGCCCTGACGCTCGATGCCGGCCTGCTCGATCAGGTCGATGATCTGGTGGCAAAACGCCGATTCCGCAATCGGAGTCAGGCGATCGAAGCCGCACTGGCCGACAAGCTTCGCCGCCTTGCACGTACACGCCTTGCGCGGGAGGCCGCCAAGCTGAATCCCGCCGAAGAAAAGCGCCTGGCCGCTGAAGCGTTGACCGACGCGTTCGACGCATGGCCCGAATACTAAGAGGCGAAGTCCGCTGGGCGGATTTGAACCCCGTTCGCGGCCATGAACAGGCGGGACAGCGACCCGTGCTCGTGCTGAGCCACGACGTCTTCAACGAGCGTTCTGGCACGGTGATCGCGGTCGCCATCACGAGCCAGGAGCCCCGCGCCGGTTTTCCACTTACCCTCGAAAGCAAGGCGGCCGGCCTCAAGAAGCGTTCGTGGATCAAGATCAGTCAGATCCGCACGTTGTCCGTCGACCGAATCGGGACACGACTGGCTCGAGCCAGCGAAGAAGAACTCGTACGCGTGCTCGACGGACTGAACGAAATCCTCGGATAGGACGATCCGTCTATGCACTCGTCAGCTGCTCGGAAATCACCGCAGCGGCAGCGCCGCTCTTTGTGAGCGCACGAATAATCACGTCGCGCTCACGACCGGCGAGGCGTTCGTTGAGTGACGCGATACCTTCCACGAGTACCACCGACCGCTTGCAGCCGGCGGCGGTTGGTCCGATCGTGAAGCGCCGTCGGTTGTGAAGCCGCTCGCGCCGGAGCAGTACAAGATTCAGTTCACCGCCGGTCGCACCCTCTATCCGCAAGTTACCAGAGCGCCGGCCACCGGTTCTTGCCGCGGCAACACCGCTCGCGACCGAAGCCACGCATGAGGTTGCACGCGTAGCTCCTTCCCTCGCACCGCTCAGAACCTTGGCAAACGATCGGCTCATCTGAGATTCGACGACTTTCTCTGCACGTTGAACGTCGCCGACGTTGACCGGCAGCGGGTTGCCGCATCCATCGGATCGCGCCAAAAGAGAACGAACGCCTCGTAGCGCCCCGGCCGAAGTTGCTCGAGCGCACGCGTGTAGCTGATGCGAGGGATTTCAATCCGCGCGCCTGGCCGAAGCTCGAAGAAGTCGGCCTCTGACAGCGGACCGGGATCCGAGATTGCGGCGGGCACGCCGACGGTCGTCCTCTGCTGCACGACAAATAACTCGAAGTAGGTGTCCTGGAGGTCGGCTCGACGCCCATTGCGAACATCTAAGATGCGCACCGGCCGATCCGTTGCATTGGACACAGCAACTGAGAATTGCGGTTTTTCCCCGCACCTCGCGGTCGATGCTTCCGAGGTTAGCGTCACGGAAATCCCCTTGCACACTGGGAAAAGAATCACGTCGCGCTGTATTGCCCCAGCTGCGCCGAGAGCCAACAAGGTATCCCCCGTGACTAGTCCTGTCGTCGCAACCGCGAACAGAGCCGCGAGGGGGAAAGCTGATCTGAAGGTCTTCACAGGATCACGTCGCACCTGTGTTGGCGCAGCAACGCTTTTGTTCCGCTGGCGCGTGTGCGTGGCTCTTGGTGCCATCCAACTGTCCTCATTCCTGCACGGCAAGCACGAGGCGATTCAGCTCCGGCACCGCTCACCGAATACCCGGCGAGGTAATAGATCGGGTGCGATGGCGAGAGCGGATGTGTGCCCGGCATCCAGAACCCGATCACCACGCCAATCGCGCCTATGCCCCACGTCAGGGCGAACGCGAGGATGTAGAACGTACGGAGGGGCGATGTCATCGCCGGGTGCCGGGCTGCATGATCGCGAACGCGACCGCGCCCCTGACGGGAATGGCGACGATGTCGAGCGTCCACACCGCGCGCGACGTGTCATCGAGATCGCGTGTGCGAAGCGTATGGAGCGCCGACAGCGCGAAACCGAGATAGAGGGCGAGCGGAATGCCGTAAACGGTCAGCAGGATTGTCAGGATCTCCATGACACCTCACGACGCGGCCGATCGCGTCGCCAAAGACGTGGGGAAGCCGCGGTCAATCACAGCCGCTTCTACGGCACCTTACGGAGTGTTCCGCGGCGGGATCGAACGGGCGATCTGCTCGACCGCGTTCACCAGACGCGTCGCGAGAACGATCAAGTAGACGATGAGTCCCAGCCACAACAGGAGGATCAGGACTGGAAACACCGGCAATATACTGAACATCGCGAATACTCCTCTTCTTCACCTGCGCGGTACGAAGGATGTTTCGATGCGCGGGCTACGCTGACATCAGCTTCGGCCCCGCTACGGGCGGTCCCCAGCGTTGCGCCACGCGAACAAGCATACGCAGGACGCGCGATGCCATCGCGCGAATCGATTCGGCGGCTATTTTTGTTTTCCGCGTCGAACCTCCAGACATCTGCTGGGGCCTGCCGCAGCACTGCTTGTACTTTCGACCGCTGCCGCACGGGCATGGATCGTTACGCCCGGGCACACGGCTCGGATCGAGTCCGCTGCGATCTTCTGGATAGTCCCGTCCGAACCTGCCGAAGTAATGGTCAATGGTCTGCTGGATTTGACCCACCCATGGCGCCGGTAGCGCGGCGGCGGATCCGAGAGCGCATAGGCCAGGAAGCTCACGAGGACGACAATGCCGGCAGCGATCCACAGACTCAAACCAATGCTCGGCGCGACGAGCAGCGCGACGAGCGCGGCAATCGCGGTCAAAGCAACATGCCTGGACACGTCAAACGATCTCCATGAGCCGCTTCAATTCCTGCAGTGCGATCTCCGCCGGCATCGCGATCGCCACATCGACAACGCCCGCTGCCGCGGTGCTCTCCGGGTTGATCTCCGCGGTGAACGCGCCATCGCGTTTCGCTTCGTACAGAAGTCCGGCCGAGGGATACACCACGCTCGACGTTCCGATTGACAGGAACACGTCGCACGCGGTCGCCGCGTCCGCAGCGCGGGCCGCCGATTCCGGAATGCCCTCGCCGAACCAGACGACGCCGGGACGCGCGAGGGCGCCGCAGTGTGGGCATCGCGGCGGCAATTGCGCGAGCGGCACCGTTCGATCTTCCCAGTCGCTCGATGCCGCTGCGCAGGCAGTCGCGCAGCGCAGGTTCCATATCGAGCCGTGATAGCGGACGACGTGCTGCGTGTCCGCTCGCTCGTGCAGGCCGTCGACGTTCTGCGTGATGAGCGTAAAGCCGTCGCGCCGGCTCCATTCGGCGATCACCTCGTGCGCCGCGTTTGGCTGGCATGCGGCGATCCGCGTGCGGCGCCAGTCGTACCATTCCCACACGAGTCGCGGATCCCGTGCAAACGCGTGCGGCGTCGCCAGGTCCTCGGGACGAAACGATTTCCAGAGGCCCTGCGGCCCTCGGAAAGTGGGAACGCCGCTGGCCGATGACACGCCGGCGCCGGTCACGATCGTGAGCCGCCGGGCCGCAGAAATCCGCCTGGCGAGGTCGCGCATGGACCAACTTTAAACCTGCAAGGAGGCGTGGTGGTCTAAATGGGTGAATCGAGTCGGGATGCGGGATGCGGGATCCGGCGGGATCCGGCGGGATCCGCCAAGATTTTACAGGAGATACACGTCATGATTCGAACCCTCATCGCAGCGGTGTTGGCGCTTTTCGTCGTCACTCCGGCGTTCGCACAAGCTCCCCGGCAGCCGCGTGATGGCCGCGCCATGCGCCAGCAGAGGCCGACCCCTCAGCAGCGGCGCACGATGCGGCAGGGATTGGTGAAGCGGCGCGCGCTGCGGATGCGCGCGTTCAAGCGTCTCGACAAGGACGGAAACGGCGCGATCTCGCGTCAGGAATGGACGCGGCGCCCCGAGATGTTCGATCGGCTGGATGCGAACAAGGACGGCCAGCTGACGCGCGACGACCTTCGCCGCCCGCGCCGCCGCCGTTAACGGATAACGCATACCGGATAGCGACAGCGCCCAACGGCCAGCGATAGCTCCAAACGGACAGCCTGCCAGTAAGATCATCCGATGGCAGGTTCCGTGTTGCATCGAATCCCCGTCGTAGCCGGCGTCGCGTACATCGAGCGCGTGCGCCGGCTGCCTTCCACCTTCAACGCCACTCTCGCCGCCGAACCGGACAATCGCTACTTTCGGCATGCCATCGCTGTCATGGCCTCCGGTGACAAGCTCGGGTACATCGCGCCGGAGGTCGCGCGCCGTTACTTCGAAGCGGTGAAAGCGTCGACCTCGCCGGTCGAGTGTCCCGCGCGGCGTGCGACGGTGTCGGATCACGAGACGTCAGGCGTCGAGCTGCTGCTCGACTTCTCGAATCTCTCAATCGCTGCAGTCGAATGAAGCTGCGCGCCATCCCGGTTCTTTTGTGCGCGCTGGTGATGGCTGACCTGAAGGTCAGCACCACCCAGAAGGCTGACCTAAAGGTCAGCACCACCGGCATCCCTCCGACGGCTGAGCGCGCGTATCGCGCGATCGCGCCGCGGTTCGACGAACGCGCGGCGATGGACGTCGTGTCGTTCATGCAGCAGTACTGGCGCATCGCGGGAAATCCTGGATTCAACGCGTCGATCGATCACCTCCGCGATCGCCTTGTTGCGTCCGGTTTCAATTCGTCGATCGCACACGACGGCGCGGCTGTCCGCGTCGAGGAATTCCCGAATAACGCACACGGCTGGGACTACCGCGTCGGCACCGTCGAGTTCGAGGGCACCGTGGAGCCGCCGCTGTTGTCGCGCGAGCGGGACCGCGTGTCGCTTGCGATCAATTCCTTTTCAACGCCCCCTGACGGCCTCCGAGCCGCGCTCGTGGACGTGGGCAGCGGCGGCGCGGCGGATTTCGCGGAGAGAGACATCAAAGGCGCCGTCGTGCTCGGCGATGCGCCGCTCGGCCGCTTGTGGCAGGACGCGGTCAAGCGTCGCGGCGCCGCGGGCGTGATCTCGACCGAGATCGCGCGCTACATCCGCCCGGCGGATCCGCAGGCGATGTCGGAGCAGCAGCGCGACGTGCTGCAGTGGGGCAGCGTCCCCTACGACGCGGATGCGAAAGCGTTCGGCTTCAAGGCGTCGTGGCGCGCTGCGAGCCGCATGCGCGAGCGTTTGAAACAGGGGCCGGTCACCCTGCGTGTTCGCATCGAATCGGCTTTTTACGACGGCTCGAGTCGAACGCTCGTCGCAGAAATTCCCGGCAGGTCCGTCCCGGCCGAACGCATCGTCATGGTCGCGCACGTGCAGGAGCCCGGCGCGAGCGACAATGCGAGCGGGTGCGCCACGCTGTACGGATTGGCGCGCGCGATCCTGGAGGCCGTCCGAAGCGGCGCGCTGCCGCAGCCCGAACGCACGCTCACATTCATGTGGGTGGATGAAGTGCGCGGAAGCCGCCAGTGGATGGCCTCGCATGCGGACCAGGCTCGTGCCGTCCAGTACATGTTCGCGATGGACATGACCGGCGAGGACACCACCAAAACCGGAGGCACATTTCTAATCGAGAAGCAGGCGGATCCTTCGGCCGTCTGGCCGCGTCCGTCCGATCCGCATACGGAGTGGGGCGCGAGCGAGGTCAAACCGGAGTCGTTGAAGGGCAGCCTGCTGAACGATCTGCATTACGCGATCTGCCAGCGGCGGGCCCGCGATGCACGCTGGATGGTGCGCACGAATCCGTACGAAGGAGGGAGCGATCACACCGCGTTTGCCGCCGCGGGCGTGCCGTCGCTGCTCGACTGGCACTTCACCGATCGCTTCTATCACACCAACCAGGACACGCTCGACAAGGTAAGCGCTGACGAGATGCGCAACGTCGGGATCGCGGTCGCGACGTCTGCATGGCTGCTCGCGTCGGCGAGTGAGCGTGACGCAGTCGGCGTCCTCGATCTGCTCGAGGAGGCCGCCTCGAAGCGGCTCGCGCTGGAGCGGCGTCAGGGGGCCGAGCGCGTCATCATCAATGCCTGGATCAAGTGGTACGGTGAAGCGTTCGACACCGTCCTGCGTCTCCCGTCCGCCGGTGACACGGAGGAGCTGAAACGCCGCGTGATCGAAGCGAAGCGGACGCTGCAATGAGACGGCGCGTCGGGATCATCGGCACGGGCTGGGTGGGCGCAAGCGTCGCGATCTCCACGCTGCACTCGGGAATTGCCGACGAACTGCTCCTGCACGATCGCCGCAGCGATGTCGCGGAAGGGGAAGCGCTCGACCTCGCACACGGCGCGTCCTTCTATCCGCCGAGCGCCGTCAGGACCTCGACGGTCGAGGACATGGGCAGCTGCGACGCCGTCGTCGTCACCGCCGGCCGCGGAGGACGCCCTGGCGAATCGCGCCTCGACCTGCTTCGGGACAATGCCGCCGTGATTCGCGATATTGGTCGTGCGCTGTCCGGCTGCGGCGGGATCATCGTGGTCGTCAGCAACCCGGTGGATGTGCTCACGCGCGTCATGACCGAGGCGTCCCGCCTTCCGGCCGCGCGCGTCGTCGGGACGGGCACGATGCTGGATTCCGCGCGGCTGCGGCAAACGCTGGCGCGCGTGCTGCAGGTCGACTCCCATTCGGTGCACGCGCAGGTGATCGGCGAGCACGGGGATTCGGAGGTCGTGCTGTGGTCCTCCGCGACCGCCGGCGGCGTCCGGATTCGCGACTGGCCTCACTGGAACCGTGAAGACGAACCCCGCATCGCGCACGAGGTGCGGCGCGCCGCCTACGAAATCATCCAGCGAAAGGGAGCGACGAACCACGCCATCGGCCTCGTCACTGCCGATCTGCTTCGCTGCATGCTGCGCGACGAGCGCCGCGTCCTGACGGTCTCTCGCGTTCAGCACGAGACGAAGGGGCTCGAGGATGTGGCGCTGTCGCTTCCCGCGGTGATCAGTGCGGAAGGCGCCGCGATCGTGATCCATCCGCAGCTCGACCCGGACGAGCGGATAGCGCTGGACCGCTCGGCGTCAGTCCTTCGCGAAGCGGGCGCGTCGCTGGGGTGACGGAAAACCGGCGATTGTGCCGCCGAACTAGCGGCGTCGCGCGAAAAAAGCCGGAAATCTGACCGGGCAGATGCGTTGCACACCCCTCGACGTCATTCAGATCCTTCTTCGCCGAAAGGGGAGAGTCTCATGTCGATGGTCATCGTCGAGGAGTGCATCAGCTGCGGGGCATGCGAGCCGGAGTGCCCGAACACCGCGATTGCGGCCGGGGACCCGGTCTACGTCGTCAACGGCGATCTATGCACCGAGTGTGTGGGCGCGTTCGACTCACCGCAGTGCGTGACGACCTGCCCGGTCGAGAACTGCATTATCCCGGATCCCGCGCACACGGAGAGCCGCGACGAGCTCGAAGCGAAGTATCAGCGGCTGCACGGGTAAGCAAGGAGCTTCCGCCTGAAGGTGGAAGCTACGGCGCGAATTACTCGGCACGCAGCGCGATCATGGGATCGACCTGGCTCACGCAGGCGATGTCGGAAACGATGTCGCGGCCCCGCTTCAACGTGGTGAGTAGGACGGATGATCGGCCGACGAGGTTGGGCGAAGTAGGGCAGAATCGTCTGGCATGAGCGATACCATCCAGAACACTCGCGTGCCCATCAACAGCCCCGGCCAGGTTCTCTTTGCGAGTCTGATTGGCACGACCATCGAGTTCTTCGACTTTTACATCTACGCGACAGCGGCGGTGCTGGTGTTTCCGCGCCTGTTCTTCCCCTCGTCCGATCCGGCCTCGGCCGTTCTCGCGTCCCTCGCGACGTTCGCGATCGCGTTTCTCGCCCGGCCGATCGGCTCGGCGCTGTTCGGGCACTTCGGCGATCGCATCGGCCGCAAGACCACGCTCGTGGCCGCGCTGCTGACGATGGGGGTGTCGACGGTGACGATCGGACTTCTGCCGACCTACAGCAGCATCGGCGTGGCCGCTCCGCTTCTGCTTGCGCTCTGCCGCTTCGGGCAGGGACTCGGGCTCGGAGGCGAGTGGGGCGGCGCGGTGCTGCTCGCGATCGAGAACGCGCCGGCCGGCAGGCGCGCGTGGTATGGGATGTTCCCGCAGCTCGGCGCGCCCCTCGGATTCTTCTGCTCCGGCAGCGTGTTCCTTGCGCTCTCGAGATGGCTGACGAACGATCAGTTTTTCCGCTTCGGCTGGCGCATTCCGTTCCTCGCCAGCGCAGCGCTCGTCATCGTCGGGTTGTATGTGCGGCTCACGATCACAGAGACGCCCGTGTTCCGCGACGCGCTCCATCGCCGCGAGCGCGTGAAGGTGCCGATGGTGATCGTCTTGAGAGATCACTTCGGCACGCTCGTCACGGGGATCCTGGTGTCGCTTGCGACGTTCGTCCTCTTTTACCTGATGACGGTGTTCGCGCTGTCGTGGGGCACGACGGCGCTCGGCTACACTCGTGAGACCTTTCTGGTGCTGCAGCTGCTCGGAATCGTGTTCTTCGCGATCACGATCCCGATCTCCGCGGTCCTTGCGGAACGCGGAAGGCGATCGACGCTCCTCTGGGTCAGCGTCTCGATCGCCGCATTCGGTCTCGTGCTCGCGCCGCTGCTCGCGGCGGGTACGCTGGGCGCGGCACTGACGATGGTGATCGGATTGTCGCTGATGGGACTGACCTACGGTCCGCTCGGCACGATCCTGTCAGAGCTCTTTCCGACGGCCGTCCGTTACACGGGCAGCTCGCTGACGTTCAACCTGGCGGGAATCTTCGGCGCCTCGCTTGCGCCGTACATCGCGACCTGGCTCGCGCGCACCTACGGGTTGCAATACGTGGGCTACTACCTCTGCGCGGCCGCGTTGCTCTCCATCCTCGGCCTGGTCATGACGCGCGAGACGAAAGACGAGGATCTCGCGCGCCTTCCGACCGCGGAGGGTCCGTAGGCGTCCAATCGCGGTGACACCCGCGCGTAGTCGATTCCTCGCGCAATCCCCGGCGCTGCAGCCGCTGGGCGCCACTCGGCAAAACGAATAAGTAGTAATAGCCGAGCCACACGGAACGGCCCGGCTGGCGTGGCGGCGGCATTTCTCTTGCGAACACGGCTCCGCAGGAGGCACGTTGATGTTGAAGAGATTTACTGTCGTGGTGGTGTGCGGCGGCGCGCTGTGCGTGGGCCTCGGCGGCCGTCCTGTTTCCGCTCAGGACAAGCCGAAACAGGGCGAGACGAAAGTCATCATCAAGGACGACACGACGCCGAAGGTGAAAAAGGGCGCGCGGGTCGTGTCAGATGCCAGTGTCACCGCCGCCGTCAAGTCGCGACTGTTGACCGACAAAGCGGCGCGCGGCACCTCGATTGACGTCGACACAAAGGATCGCGTCGTCACAATCAGCGGCAGTGTTCCGACCCAAGCCGATAAGGCACGCATCGGCCGCCTGGTCGCGCGTACTTCCGGGGTGAAGAGCGTCGAGAACAATCTGACGGTGACCGGTGTCACCACAGGAACGACCCGAACCGATCAGGAGAAGCCTGGCGAAACGCAGATCGTGATCAAGGACAACACGACGCCGATGGTGAAGAAGGGGGCGCGCGTCGTCAGCGATGCGTCCATCACCAGCGCGGTCAAGACGCGGCTGATGGCAGACGACCTCGGCCGTGCGATGAAGATTGACGTCGATACGAAGGATGGCGTTGTGACGATTACGGGCAACGTCCCAACCGAGGCCGACAAGACCAAGCTCGGCGACCTCGTTGCGCACACGACAGGCGTGAAGAGCGTCGTGAATAATCTGGTCGTGCAGCAACAGTAACGTCACAACACCACGTTTCGATCGGCGTCGCGATCAGTGGTCCCGCATCGTGTGATTCACGACGAAATGCGCGACTTGCCCTCCGATCCTCGCGCCGGTCTCGTCCGACGTGCGGAAGTGAAAGCCGATATAGACGCGTGCGTCGATCACTTCGTCGATGCCTTCGCTGAAGGTGGTCCACTGGCGTGAGAAAGCCGGCGTTCGCGGGGTGGCCGCGTCGATGGGCACGCCGGGACTGTCGCCGAACAACAGCGTCAGAACAGTGGCCATTGCCCCGCTGTTCGTGGTATGTCCCGACGGATATTCCGGATGTGGATGGGTGTGGATCAACGGTTCCCAGTTCAGATCGCGCACCGTGCTGTCGTTCCCGTCCTCGTCGCCGCGCTGGATCGCGGTAATCGGGCGCCAGAAGTTGTAGAAGTACTTCGCATCGAAGCAGGCGATGCTCGCGTCGGCCCCCGCGACATACATCAGCGCGAAGGTGCGTGCCGTGCTCGAGAGACTCAGATCAGATTTCGCGAGCATCACGCTGCGTGCGACGCTGTTCCAGATCGCTGACGGCGAGGCGTCCCAGAAGTTCGCGATGTTGGTCTGGTAGTCCGTGCGTGCGGATCCACTGAGGGATCCAAACGTCTTCACCTCGTTGTAATCGCGCGCGTAGCGGCCGCTGTCGAGCGCCGGCGGCGCATCGGGGCGGAACTGCGATCCACTCTCGATCACCCAGGTCTTCATCTGTCCCCACTTGGGAGATGCCGGGACGTCGTCAACACCTGTCTTGACCCAGACGCCGGGCAATCCCGCGCCTGGCGCGACGTAGCCGGGATCTGCCGCGTTCTTGACTTCGTCGGGCGGCCGCGACGCCAGCACGGCTGCGGCTGCCGCGCGTCCGACGGAAACTCCGGGGTCCGTTACACTGAGGCCGCACGCCGTGAGCGACGGCTCGAGCGTCAAATCCCATCCTTGCGTGGGAAACAGCTTGGTGAGCGCGTAGTTGGCGGCGGCGATTGCAGCCGCTTGCGCCGATGCCCCGGCAGGAGCCGGCGCGGCCGGCAGATACGTCTCGTATTCACCGGTGATGCTGTTCACCGCGTCGTGCATGGATGCGTGCACGATGGCCATGCTTCGGATTTGCACCAGCGCCCCCTGGGCCGGCGTGGTCAGCGTCGTCGCCAGCAGCGCATTCTTGTTCCACTCCATCACTGGAGAGCAGGTGTCTCCCGCGGCGGCCGTGCCCGCGATAGACAGAGAGATGAGAACCGCCGCTGATCGATGCCGGATTACGGTAAACATGTATAAGCCTCCTCCGCAGCCGAATCGCAGTGCGGCTGCTGACGTGGCGGAGAATAGCGAGTGCGCCGTCCGCGGGTCTTGGGAAAGCTGTGGGAGTGCGATGTGGATTCGATGGGAAGCCCGGTGACGTATCGCTTCGGCGAGTTCGCGCTGGACGTGCGGACGCGGCGCCTGCTGCGCAACGACCAGGAGGCGCATTTATCGCCGAAGGCATTCGAGCTGCTGGTCCTGCTCGTCGAACATCGCGCGCAGGCCCTGTCGAAAGCGGAGCTTCAACAGAAGTTGTGGCCATCGACGTACGTGCTCGAAACGAACCTTGCAGGTCTCATCGCCGAAATCCGTCACGTGCTCGGCGATCAAGCCGACGATCCTCTGTACATCCGGACGATGCACCGGTTCGGGTACTGGTTCGTCGGGACCGTCCTCGAACACGGCGCAGCAGCGGGCCCCGTGGCGTCAGCGGTGAGGTACTGGGTTTTCTGGGAGGCGCGGCAAATCCCGCTCAGTCCTGGCGACAACATCCTGGGCCGCGCGCCGGATGCGGCCGTGTGGATTGATGCGCCCGGCGTGTCGCGGCATCACGCGAGAATCCATGTCGAAGGCACCGAGGCCACGCTCGAGGATCTGGGGAGCAAGAACGGAACATACCTTCGCGCGCAGCTGGTCACGGCGCCCGCGGTCTTGCACGACGGCGATCAGATCCGGCTCGGCTCGGTTGTGGTCACCTTCAGGGTCCCGCCCCCTGCCGGATTGACCGAGACCGCTCGTCTCTGAGCGCAGCGAAGCCGCCGAACCCGCCGGATCCGAAACTCCAGCTGGTCCCGACGGCCAGCATCCGCGCCCTGTGCGCGCCGTTGTTCCCCGAAACCGTTCCCAGCCAGAGCAGGTGCAACTCGGTATTGCGCGTGACGGAGAACGTCATCCCGCCGCCGACGTTGAAGTAGCTCGACACGATGAAGCGATCGTGCCCTTCCCAGTCGTACGCGTGGAGCTCCGGAAGCGTGGGACCTTTGTGTCTGAACTGCCAGCTCGCCAAACCGCGCAGGCCGATCCGCGTCGCGAGATCGAATCCACCCTCGATGTCCACGTTGCTCCTGATTGACGGCAACCCGTGGATGCGCTCCGCCGTGGCCAGCGCGTATCTGCCGTGCACGTAGGTGCGGGGCAGGACGCGATTCAGGTCGGCCCCGGCGGCCGCCCCGATCTGCAGCTCGCGCCGGTGCCGCCCGGCGACGGCTTCGCCGTGTGTTTGATAGTCATGCGTCGGGATCACCACGCCTGCCAACGGCGCAACCGCCACGGGCCCCGCCCACCACATGCGGCGCGCCTCGACACGCACATCCTGGAACGTCGCGTGGTAAGTGCGGTCATCGAGCGGACCCGGGTGGGTTGAAAACACGCCGACGAGATATTCCTGCGGGCCGGTGTACTTCGTGGCGATGAAAGGAAGCGCCACGGTGAGCGCGACGGTGTCGCTCAGACCGAAGTCGACCTCCGCGGTCATGGCCTTCGCGTGGGTCGCGCCGTTCGTGTTCTCGCGTCCCTGGATGTTGTAATGACCGGTGACGTAATAGTTCTGGTACGTCACCGAGACGGTCCCTTCACCTTGCGGCGGGACCCACGGCTGCGCGCACAGCGTCGCCGCCGATGCAAGCTGGACGACGAGGGCCGTCCAGAGTGCACGCGATCTCATCGGCCTATCGGGCCGGCGCGGAAGCGTCGGTATCCTTCACCCGCAGATCGATCAGCCGATCGATTTCCTCGAGCGCCTGGAACGGCGTCATTTTCCCTGGATTGAGCAGCCAGCGATACGTCGCTTCCGCCAGCTTCGTCTCCGCTTTCGTCGTCTTGTAGACGAGCGGCAGCAGTTTGGGGCGAGACGGCAGCGTGTCGAGTTCTTTTCTAACGGCGCCCGTGTCGGAGTAGCTCGTGATCACGACATCGTACTTGCCGGTCGCGAACGCCTGGGACATGGCAGCCGCTGTGGTCACCGTGACGGGCGTATGTCCCGCGCGCTTCAGCATCCGTTCGAACTCCGCGATACCCTTGCGTGTCCAGCGCGGCGCGTACACGAGAATCGACGAGGGGTGGATCGAGGCATACGCGCGAAACCGCGCGCTGCGGCCGACGCGCAGGAACTTGTCGCCGCACGCGAATACGTCGCTGCAGGCAAACGCGATCGTGACAAGGGCCAGGATGGCCGCCGCAAACCGTCGAGGCATCGCTTCCTCCTCTCGCAGGCGTCTCGTGCACGTTACGCCGCGCCCCGCTGGCAGTCAACACACACAGCATGAAGTTTTATGGTTTTTCCATGGGGATGACATGCGGCGTTCGCCACTTGATCCCTTCGGCGAGCCACAGATCGCCCCGGGACCGGACCACCGACGTGGCGATCGCCCGTCCGCCGGCGAGCAGCGTGAGTCCCTTGACGGGATTGTTGAATGCGAAGGACGGACCGAGATCGGCGAGCACGGACTCTTTTTGTGTCCTCACCGCCAGCGCGATCAGAGACAACCGCAGGTCGTCGCTTTCCTTGATGCCGAGGATCTGCGAGCCGTCCCGCGACCATGTGTGAACGAGCCACTGTTCCTTCGACAGCTCGCGCTCGTCCTTGCCGTCCGGCGAGATCAGCACCATGCCGTTCTCCGTTTCCCACGTGATCCATTCCGGATGCCCCGCCGACCAGTGCGGCATTGCGTTCGCCACGCCGTCGCGGCGAAGCACCACCGGGGCTTCGCCGCTGCCGACGCGTACTTTCGCCAGCTCCCATTGGCGATCTCTCCACTGGGCAAAGGCGATCCACTCTCCGTTCGGTGACCATGTGGGCGCGCTCTGGATCCCCTCGTAATTCGCCGGCAGCAGGGGAGCGGCTGCGCCCCCCGCCACCAGCGAGATCCAGATCCGCAAGGGCCACCGGGGCCTGAAGCCATTCCGCTGGTACGCGATCCGTCGTCCGTCCGGTGAAAACGCGGGGCTGCTCAGCATAACGGTGCGATCGTCGCCGAACTCGCGCTGTGTAATCAGCGGCCGATCGCTGGAGCCGTCGATCGCGCGCCGCCAGATCTCATCCTGGCCGTTCCGGTCGGTCACATACGCGAGCTCGGTTCCGTCGGGTGAAAGCGCCGGATCCGATTCGTTCTGCGGTGTCGCGAGAAGCGGTTGCGCGGCGGATCGATCCGCCAGCGGTATTTGCACGAGGTCGTAATCCGGTTCGCCGCGCGTGAAGACGAGTTGATCGCCGGCGGGGGAGGCCGATGGATACAGTTCGCTGTCGGCGCCGCGCGTCACCGGCCATGCGCGATCCGTCTGCAGATCGGCAATCCACAGATGCGAGCCTGGCGTGTTGAGAGACGTCACGCCGAGCGCGATGTGCCGGCTGTCGGCGAACCACGTGAAGCTGCTGATGCGGGGGGCCGCGTCGGACCACCATTGAAGCCGCCGCTGCGGTTTGCCGCCATCGAGGGGGATGACCCAGAACTGCCACATGCGCTCCTCGCGGGTGCCGGGCACCGCGCAGAGCCCAATGCGTTTCCCGTCGGGAGAGAACGCGAGCGCCCCCTCGATAAAGCGGTTGGTGCCGAACCCGTCGTATCTGCGCGCGGCTGTTTCCACCGCCTCGACGGACCATGGGGCGGTGCCGGCCGGCGTCGACAGCCAGAGTGCCGCGGTGCCGATCGTGTCGGCGCGCTGCTCGTCGCGAAGAAACGCGAGCGTGCGTCCGTCGGGAGCAATGGCGGCGCGCGTGGCGTTCTCGACGACGACCTGTGGCGAGCCGCCGGCGGCGCCGATGGACCAGATGCCTTGGCGCTGCTTCGCGAGCGACACGTAATAGAGGCGCTTTCCGTCGGGCGCCCAGAACGCGTGCGTGCAGTCATACGCACAGTTCGTCACGCGCGCGCTCGTCTCTGCGGCGATGCGGCGGGTGAAGATCTGCAGCACGCCGTCGACTTCCCTGGAGTACGCCACGACCTGACCGTCCGGCGAGAGCGCGGGCAGCCCTTCATAGGCGGTGTCGGTGGCGAGCGCCCGGAACCGCACGTTCGTCAGATCGACGGATGGGAGATCTCCCGTGAGCCGCCACGCGAGCGTCGCGGCGCCGGCCAGCGCGAGCACGAGGATGGGGAGCGCGATTCGTAGAACGGCGTTCGATCGCTCTACGCGTCCATGTGCCGACGCGTCGCGGCGGGTCGCTTCGGGCAGACGATCGCGCAGGGTGCGCAGATCGCGGAGCAGATCTGTGGTCACGCCATAACGGTCAGCAGGATCTTTCGCGAGGCACCGTTCGACGATCCATGCCAGGACGAACGGCGTGTGCGGGGCACGCGTCGCGAGCGCCACCGGGTCGTCGTTGAGGATTGCGTCGAGCGTCGCCGCCGGTGTGTCCCGCCTGAAGGCGGGCTGCCCGGTCGCCATCTCGTACAGGATCAAACCCAGCGAAAACTGATCGGAGCGGAAATCCGTCGGCAGGCCACGCGCCTGCTCGGGGCTCATGTACGGCACCGTGCCGGCGAGCAGCCCCGGCTCGGTGACCGTGTCGCGGGTCGACGCTGGCGGCATGTGTGCGCCGAGGGAAAAAGCGGGCGGCGCTGCGAGCCCGAAATCGAGGATCTTCGCGCGGCCCACGCGCATGATCATGATGTTTTCAGGTTTCAGGTCGCGGTGCACGATGCCGGCGCGGTGCGCTTCCGCCAGCCCGTCCGCAATCTGCGTCCCCACGTCGAGGAGGCGCTTGAGTCCCATCGGGCCGCGCCGGATTTCGTCGCGCAGTGAATATCCCTCGATCAGTTCCGACACGATGTACGGCGTCGAGCCGTCGACGTCCGCGTCGAAGACCGTGAGGATGTTCGGATGGTTCAGCGCGCTCGCTGCGCGCGCTTCGGCGATGAACCGCCGCACGCGATCGGGATCGCGTCCGGCGTGCTCGTGCAGAATCTTCAGCGCGACGTCGCGATGGAGACGCGGATCCCACGCGCGATACACCTCGCCCATGCCTCCGCGGCCGAGCAGCCCGCGGAGCTCGTAGGGCGCAAAGCGTTTCGTATTGCCGCTGATGCCGACCTGCATGGATGTCGAGCCGCCGCGAGGCGGCCCCTCCCTACATCGCGCAGAAGCTCGCGATCGCGTTCTGCAGCGCCTGCACGCTGGCGTACCCGAGACCCGAGGCGGCGTTCGCGAGATCTTCGTACTGCTGTGTCAACCCGGAGACGGTCTTGCCGTGGCAATTCGCTGCGCCAGGCGTGCCGGCAAAGAGCGATCGCGGCGTCACGTCTGCGTACGTCGAGCCGATTCGGATTTCATCAACTGAAAACGCGCCGCTCGAATAGATCCCGATCTTCGATGCGACTCCGAGGTTGAGATCGGCCTTGACGACGCCGTTGACGGGCTCAGGCGCTCCCGGAACAGGATTCGTGTACAGCGTGAACGTGTCGTTTCCAGGCAGAAAATCCGCGCGCATGTGTGCGGTATAGCCCGACGCAAAGGCGTTGAACCCGCCGGGCTGCCATGCAGCGCTGAAACCGCTGCCCGTGTTGTATTGCGGAAACGTGAGTGAGAACCCTTCGTACACCGGCGACGAGGCGATCAGAGTGACGAGCGTCAACAGGACCGTGAGGGGAAGTGTCAGGAAGATCTTAAGTTGAAATCGCACGACACACCTCCGCGGGGGAGCGGAGGTGTGACTTTCGCCTGCGCGCCGACCGAAGTCAACGGGCTTTTGTGGATGAGGTGGCTACGTACTACTTTTGTCTAATTGCGTTGTCAGCGATGGTTGCGTCACCAGCTTTCCGATCGTGGGCAGCGGCCGCTCGCACGGCTCCCGAGGCCGAGGCGAGGGAAGCAGGAAATTTTCGGACGTCAGCCGAACTGCGGATCATCAGCAGACGGGCCATAAATCGAAGGCACCTTCGCGTCGTTCAGCCGCAGATACACCGTGAGCTGGCCCCGATGATGGGCGAGGTGATTGATCGTCTCGCGAAGCACGATGTGCCGCGGCTCGTCGGACACGACCTTGCCCGCTGCGCGGAGCCGCCACCGAGTGGTCAGAAGAAAGTCGTCGGTGATGCCGCTCAGCGCGGCCCGAGCGTCCGCCACCGCCCGATCGTGGATCTGCACCAGCTCGTTCATTGCCGGTTGCCGATATTGGCCGCCGCCAGGCGGCGTCAAGTCGAGCTCGTCCTGCTTGACGATGAGCGGCACCCAGGAGGGCATCGACGCGACGAGTCCCGCGAGCCGCACAAGCGTCATCGATTTCGGGTGGGGCTTCCAATCATCACGTCCCGCCGGTACATGCTCGAGCGTCCGCCGCGTACGCGCGGCCTCGCGATCGAGCTCCTCGAGAAATCGTTCAGTCATGGTCATCGTCGTGCTCCTGCTACGCCAAGCATAGCGAAAACACTGCACGCGCGGCGACCCTCGCACCGATTACGTTCCTGTGGCTTGACGGAACCGCCCTCCTACCCTCACGATCGTTGCACGATGTTCTTCTCCCTCATCTAGTTCTGGCCTGCACGCGGAGCGCGTACTGCGTCCGGTGGGACGTGGTGCGTCTTTGCGTCTGACGCGGCCGCGCAATTCACGCGGTCGACCGTCGCAGGACCAGTTCTCGGATGAAGGAGGGCATCGTGTCTTCGGCTGAACGTTTCGTTCGGCACCACAAGCGACAAACAGACTGCGCGATCGGCGAGGCGTATTCACGCCTGGCGGCGGACTCGCTCGCGTCGGCAGCATTCACCAAGCTCCTTTCCTGCGTTCGGAAGCGAGCCGCCAGGCTGCTTGCCGCACCGGTTGTGGATGGCCGTCATCCCGGTGTCGAAGCGCTCGTCAATCTGTCTCGCTTCGTCGGTGCGCACGTGCGCCCTGTCGAACAGTGGCGTGGTTGTGAGACCCGGTGGCAGGGGGCGATTGCTTCTCTCGCGCAGCATCTCGTTGGAACGTATCGAGTCCCGGTGTTCCTTGCCGCTGCATGGTATGCAACCGACGAGGCATATGCGGAAACAAAGCGACGCTGGTTCGTCGCGCATGCGGCAGGCGCGCGCTTCAGATCGCTCGACGTGCCGATCCGCATGACGAGGAAAATGGAAGAGATCTTCCTCCAGTCCCACGATCACCTGGCAATTGAGTACGCGCTGCGCCGCGCGGAGCTGCTGGGACTCGGTGTGCCGCATGCCCTGACGCAGGCAGTGCTCGCGACCCGCGTGGCCGCCGACCTGCGTCACGGCGAGTTCTGGCGGACCGTCTGGCTGTTCCTGGTTGCGAACGCGCGCGCGTGTGAGCCGTCGCACGTGGGTCCGATCGTCGACTTCCTCCAGGCGGTGCGCTGCGATCGCGTCGCCATGGAAACGCCGCAGGGGACCGTCATGCGCGAGCCGCCGCAGCCGGATTTCTCGATGAAGGGGAGAACGCTGCGATCGATATTGCGGCTGATGCAGAACTGGCATCATGGCCTCGGCATCGTGAGTGGCGGTTTGCGATGGGAAGCATCGAGACTGCGGCCGATGATGGTTGAAGAACCCAGCGAGGATCCGTGTGCACCGCCCGTCACGTGGCAGTTGACGGAGCTCACGGACGGCGCGCAGCTGCGGGCGGAAGGGACGGCGCTGCGTCACTGCGTCGGCAGCTATGCCGATCGTTGCTGGCGCGGCACTTCACAGATCTGGTCCCTGCGGCGGCGCCGAGGCGAGAGGGTGAAACATATTTTGACCGTGGAGGTCGATCTGAAGAAACGCGCCGTCACCCAGGCGCGAGGTTGGAGGAACCGGCCGGCGTCAGCACGGGCGCTGCGGCTGCTTCAGGCATGGAGCGCCAGGGAAAACCTGCGGCTCAATGTCTGAGCTGCGGATCGTTGCTACTCCCCGGTCTCTTCAAAGAACAGTTGATCGAGGGCGAGCTTTCGCACTTCCCATTCCGCGTATTCAGCCTCCGCCACGAACAACCGGCAGACGCCCGAGGGGTTGATGCCCATGACGGCTGTGAAGTCGATGTCGACGCCGTCCCCCTAGGAGTCTTGACTCCTAGAAGTATGAGTCTTTGAGTCAAGTTTTTCAGGCCGCAATTTTCACCTCCTCCAGGAATTGGGCGAGCGCGGCGTCGAGACGATCAAAGGCGCGTTGACCACGGACCGACGCGACGGGCTG